>Ga0105046_10015376_pt1 | contig 11764 bp, 5 predicted proteins | sample MAT03_FD_78385 | JGI IMG/M metagenome (GOLD analysis project Ga0105046, IMG submission 78385) | Freshwater microbial communities from Lake Fryxell liftoff mats and glacier meltwater in Antarctica - MAT-03 (megahit assembly) | ecosystem: Environmental > Aquatic > Freshwater > Ice > Liftoff...
TGATCGATTTCGGATTTTCCAAGACTGCTAAAGAGACTATGGACAAGTGGGGCCGCGAGAATATTCTGCGCGACGTGGTTTGGGTGATTCGTAAGTATCGCCCTGATGTGATCATCCGCCGATTTTCTGGCACGACTGATGACGGCCACGGCCACCATCAAACTTCGGCCATAATCGCGGATGAAGCTTTTCAAGCTGCCGCCGACCCCAAACGTTTTCCAGAACAACTGAAGTTTGTGGAGCCATGGCAAGCAAAACGCATCGTTTGGAACTCTTTCGGCTCGATGCGGCAGATTGAAGCCGATCCGGGCAAACAGCCGAATCGCGTCTCGATGGATGTTGGAGAATATGATTCCTACCTCGGCTACAGCTACGGTGAGATAGCAGGTGCGAGCCGGAGCCAGCACAAGAGCCAAGCGATGGGTGCTGCGGAGCGCAAAGGATCTCAGCTTAATTACTTCACGCTGGTAAAGGGCGAGCCAGCTAAAGAAGACCTGTGGGAAGGTATCGATACTAGTTGGAATCGTGTTTCCGGAGCAGGGAAGATCAGCGAGTTGCTCTCGAAGGCCGCCAAAGACTTTGATGGTTCAAAACCTGTAGTTGTGCTGCCACAACTGCTTGAAGCCCGCAAGCTTCTGGCCATCCGAACAGATCACTACAGCGTTTTGAAGCGGCGCGATCTAGACGAAGCAATCGCGATGGTAGCCGGTCTCTGGACTGAAGTTCAGGCAGACAAGTATCTTGCCGTACAAGGCACTACTGCAAAGATCAAGATTACTGCCATCCAGCGCAACACAGCGAGTGTCACGTTGCAGAGCGTTGCCTTCTCGGGAGTCGCTGGAGTTGCGCCACCGACTCAAGCATCGAAGCTGGAGCGAAACAAGTCACTCACACTTGCTTTGGATTGGAAGGTCGCTCCCGACGCCCCCTTAACGCAGCCTTACTTTTTGGTTGAACCCAGGAGTGATGCCATGTTCAATGTTTCTGACATGAACCTGCTTGGTATGCCGCAAAGCCCTGCGCCCGTTATCGCGACGATGAAGTTTAATGTCGATGGTACCGAGATCGAACTGAAGAGAGAAATCACTCATCGCTTTGTTGACCGCAGCGCGGGAGAGTTGACGCGCCCTGTTATTATCGTGCCGCCTGTTTCGGTTCGTCTATCGCTTGATGCCCTTGTGTTTCCCGGGGTGGAATCCCGCAAGGTGGAAGTGATCCTCAAAGCAAACATGGCCGAGACCAAGGGCAGCCTCAAGCTCAATGTGCCTCAAGGCTGGAGAACGGAACCATCCGCACTTGAATTCCATATCAAGTCTGCTGAAGAAGAAAAGACAATGACTTTCATCGTGAGTCCTCCGTCAGCAGAGAATGTGGGAGTTTTATCGGCTGTTGCGATCGTCAATGGGCGCGAGGTGACGCAAGACACTAAAGTGATTCAATATCCGCATATCCCTCCCCAGACGTTGGCTCCCAAAGCAAGCGCCCGTCTGGTGCGGTTTACTGGCAAGAATCTAGCGAAACGGGTAGGTTATGTAATGGGCGCTGGCGATGAAGTCCCGGACGCCCTTCGGCAGTTGGGCAGCGAAGTGATTCTTTTGACCGAACAGGATCTAACCACCGGAAATCTAGCGCAATTTGACGCTATCGTAACCGGTGTTCGAGCCTACAATACCCGCCCCGATCTTCGTGCCAACGCGCAGCGGATCTTCGATGAATACGTCGCCAAGGGGGGCACCTTTATCGTTCAATACAACGTGCAGGAGGGCGGCTTCTTTGGCGGGGATCCGACCTTGCTTCACAAGGTGGGGCCTTATCCGCTGACCGTCTCGCGAGATCGAGTAACGGATGAACTGGCCGTGATGAATTTTCCAAAACCAGATCACCGTCTGCTGCAATATCCAAACCAGATTAGCTCCAAAGATTTCGACGGCTGGGTGCAAGAGCGCAGCCTCTACCATGCCAGCAAATGGGACGACCGTTACGAGCCAATCTTTTCGGCAAACGATCCGGGAGAGAAGCCAATGCTAGGTAGCACCCTTTACGCTAAGTACGGCCAAGGCCACTATCTCTTTACCGGCTTGTCCATGTTTCGGCAATTGCCTGCTGGTGTGCCCGGTGCATTTCGACTCTTCGCAAACTTCTTGAGCGTGGGTAAGAACTGATGCTGCCGCCCGAGTCGGAAAGCCCGCCCTTCTTTGGCAGTTGGAAGCGCATTTATCTGGCTGTGCTTGTTTATTTGATTTTGATCATTGCAGCTTTGGCTGCGTTTACTGCAGCCTTCCGTTTATGAGAACGCTAGACTGGTTTGTTCTTGCCGCAACCATTGGCTTCATAGTTTGTTACGGGCTTTGGAAAAGCCGCAAGACTTCGACTGTCTCCGGTTATCTGCTCGCCGATCGATCCTTGCCCTGGTACGCGGTAGCGCTTTCCATCATGGCGACTCAAGCCAGCGCTATTACGTTTATCTCAACCACGGGGCAGGCTTATGCCGATGGCATGCGCTTCATTCAGTTTTATTTTGGCCTGCCGATCGCGATGATCATTGTGAGCGCATTCTTTGCTCCAAGATTTAGAAACGCCAATGTTTTCACGGCTTACGAATATCTCGAAAAACGTTTCGATGCCAAGACCCGTGCGTTGGTGAGCCTGATCTTTTTGATCCAGCGTGGTTTGGCGGTCGGCATGATTCTGTATGCCCCAGCCGTGGTGCTGACGGTAATCCTCGGTTGGAACGATCAGGCGACAACTCTACTGATGGGGGCCGTTGTCACACTCTATACCGTGATGGGCGGAATCAGAGCTGTGACCTGGACTGATTTCCAACAGATGATTATCATGTTGGTTGGCTTGTTTACTGCTATCTTTATCGCCGTTTATCGGCTGCCCGATGGCATTGGATTTACAGATGCCTTATTGCTTGCCTCCAGCGCAGGAAAGTTGAATGCGGTCACTACTAATTTCGATTGGTATGACCGCTACAACCTATTCAGCGGTTTGATTGGGGGTACCTTTCTGGCGCTGGCCTACTTTGGCTGCGACCAGAGTCAGGTGCAGCGCTATCTTACGGGCAAGGATCTCCAGCAGAGCCGTGTGAGCCTATTGTTCAACGCTGTGGCCAAGATTCCAATGCAGTTTTTCATCCTTCTCACTGGAGCGATGGTTTTCGTTTTTTATATTTTTACTGCTCCCCCCGTTACGTTTCACTCAGGAAATCTAAAGAAAATTGCCGGAACTGCCATTGAGCGAAAACACAACGATGCAGTTGCCGTTCGGCAAAATGCGGCTCGCGAACTTTTAGCTCATCGCGATGCAGAGCATCAGGCGAAGTTCATGGCGGCACAAAAGAGCCTGGATGTTGTACACAAAGAAGCCACGCAGGGCTTTAACGACACGAACTACGTCTTTCTGACTTTCGTCACCCAACATTTGCCCGCAGGCGTTGTCGGCCTGGTGATGGCCGTGATCTTTGGGGCTGCAATGTCTACCAGTTCAGGTGAAATCAATTCCCTGGCCACCGTCACAATGATCGATTTCTACCAACGTTTTGTGAAGCGGAACGAGAGCGACAAACACTACTTATGGTTCTCTCGATTGGCTACGGTCTTCTGGGGTATATACGCAGTTGCCAGCGCCCAACTCGCCCGTGGTCTTGGTAGTTTGGTCGAAGCGGTAAACATGTTGGGGAGTCTCTTTTACGGGGGCTTATTGGGCGTCTTCCTGCTCGCCTTCTTCTTTCCCCGGGTCGGGGGGACTGCTGCCTTCGTTGGAGTGCTGGCGGGCGAAGCAGCGATCTTCTACACCCATTCCACTGGTAAGGTCGGCTTTCTTTGGTACAACGTGATTGGGTGTCTCGTCGTAGTGGGGACTGGTCTGTTACTTAGTATCTTCTGGCAATCTGCATCGAACTCACGTCCACCCGCGAGCGACGTCCCTCAACAACCACCAAGCCCGACTCAGTAACGCTGTAGAGCTTCTTGTCGGCTTCCAGATCGTACCCGATACGAGCACCTTCTGGCACACGAACGTTTTTGTCGAGAATCGCCCTCCGGATTTTGGCTCCCCGGCCGATCTCGCAGTTATCGAAGATGATTGAATCATCGATCTCGGCTCCGCCCAACACCTTCACGCCTCGGCCAATAATGCAGCTTCGAATCGTTGCACCCGAGATGATCGAGCCACCAGAGACAATCGAATCGACAGCAGAGCCGCGAACTTGATTTTCGTCGTAGGTGAACTTCGCTGGCGGATCTTCGTAGCCAGCAGTTCTCAACGGCCAATTGCGGTTATACAGATTCAGTTTAGGATGCACGCTGCGCAAGTCCATGGATGCTTCGTAATAAGAATCGATAGTTCCTACATCGCGCCAATATGGCTCTTGGTCCGTCGGGTCGCCAGGAATGTGATTGCGCTGAAAGTCGTAGGCGTACATTGGCACTTTGCCCACCAGCTTTGGCAAAATGTCGCGTCCAAAATCGTGAGAAGAGTTTTCATCCTGTGCATCTTCGTAAAGAACTTTCAGCAATAAACCAGTACTGAAAATATAGTTGCCCATTGAGGCAAAGACTCGATCGGTGTCGCCAGGCATTGTCGGAGCATCCGGGTTCTTTTCGTGAAACCCAATGATCGACCCACCGGGAGCGGCCTCAATGACGCCGAATTCACTCGCGTATTTTTTCTCAACCGGGATAGCCGCAATCGTGGCCTCAGACCCCTTATCAATATGAAATTCGATCATCTCGCGAATATTCATTCGATAGATATGGTCTGCGCCAAAGATCGCAATCACATCTGGTTCGGCTTGCTCAATCAGGTTTACATTCTGATAAATGGCATCAGCTGTGCCCGAATACCAGCTCTCGCCGGGGGACCGCATTTGCGCTGGAACGGGAATGCAGAAGTGATTCTTTAATAGTCCTGAGAATTCCCACCCGTCGCGTAAGTGTTGTAAGAGGGACTGGCTCTTAAACTGGATGAGGACATATATTGAATAGATCCCCGAATTAATCAGGTTGGAGAGCACAAAATCGCAGATACGATAACGTCCTCCAAAGGGAACAGCAGGCTTCGCTCTTTCCTTAGTCAACGGATAGAGCCGCGTTCCCTTGCCCCCCGCCAATACAAATGCCATCACTCGTCGTTGCATAGTCTCCGCGAGGGTTATTCTTTCACAGTTTTGTTTCGATTCAATCAAAAACTTCTAAGCAAAACTCGGATGGGAAATAAAAGGCAGCTTAGGTACTTCGCCTGCGGGCTGTTGCACTGTAATGTCTTCAAAAAGCATCGACGGCACCACATAGGTGACGAGCACTCTTGTGGTGGAGATTGGTCCACCCATGAGCGGGGACATGCGCGGATTGCGAAATTGCGCGGTGTACTGGGTGGTCTCGCTCGAAACTCCCGCTAAATCTCTAAATGAGGTTGTGTTGAACCCTGAGATCTCAAGATTGCGCAGCAGTTCCTCATGGCCATCGGCAAAGACCTTTACTGCCTCAACCACTGGTGAAAGCTGCAGCGCCTGACCTGCCCCACCACGGGTCATGATCACCATGCGGCCACGTGGCCGGGCAAACTGATCCGAAGGATTGGCGATCTTGCGAACTATAATTCCATATTCAAGGCCCCGGTCTTTGACCAGATTCAGTAGCTCCTGTTTCAGGTTTTCAAGGGGAAGGCCTTTTGAAGTCTCAAGAATCAAGTTCGATGGTGCAATCCCGGCAGCGCGCCGGTTTCCCGTCGAATCGGTAACTCCAGGTATGAGCGATCTTGTGTTGAGAAGGCGCTTCAGAATGCCGCCCTGCGCCACGACCGTTGGCTTAGCCTTAACACCTTCTTCATCAATCTGATACGTCCCGGCGAAGCCAGCCCGTGTTGGGTCGTCTACCAGCCGCATGTGGCCCGGTAAAACACGTGTCGCAATCTTGTCAGTAAACACTCCGGTGTCTGAGCCGAAGATAGCCTCGAATCGCTGATCGTCCACAACGATTCTTGGGACACCAAGCAAGGCGGTAGCGAAGGCTTGGGCGAACAGTTCTGCGGCTGCTTGGCCTTCAAAAAGCACGGGACCAGCGTATCGAGTTAGTGTAGAAGCTGCTTTCAGCTTCAGAAGTCTCCGTTGAAATGCTTGGATTTTATTCGATAGCTCGGCAAGGGTTGGAATCTGTTTTGCACTGGTCACATAAATCCATTCAACGTCGGTAACGGGCATGCCGTCGGAGGCCTGACCTTCGGCGTACCAGTTGATCATGACCGATGGCTGATTCCGCCAAAACTCCGTACCTTCGCTGGATACAAAGCGAGTAAGCGTATTTGTACATTCGATGCGGACCCCGGAATTGTCAATGCCCTTGGCTTCTCGAAAAAGTGCCGATAATTGCCTGGCCAATGTCTCGGCGCCAGCCCGCGTCAATAGGTCTGCTGTGACATCTTCATTGGATTCGACGCGTTCTTCTTTTGAGAAGTCGGCGATAGCTGCTCCCGTACGCGTACGGTTCTCAAGCGCGCCTCGTTTTTTGGCTAAGTCATCCAGCGCCTGCTTATAAGAGCTGTCTGTCGAAATCCACAGTTGCCTGCGAAACTCGTCGTAATCATCGTCGAGCGGCAGGCTCGAACCAAAATTCGGCTGGATGCGGATCACTCCAGAGAGCGCCGTGCGGGCAGAGTAGAAGTTGGTGTTATCCAGTTCATAGGTACCGACGCGGCACTCTGTTGCCAGCAATCGCCGCCGCGAATCTGCAGAAGATGAGAGTGCCCCGAAGCGGGCTGCAGCCGAAACGGTCTGCGTCTCTGTAATCCGGTAACTCAGAAAGTAGGGCTTATCTAATTTCTCCAGCTGCAATTTCTTGAGCGAGCGCTTCATTTCATCGCGCATCGACTTGAGCAACACATCATCGGGCAGTGCCGCAATCGAAAAAGAAGGCAATGCAGCAACCGCTACCGGAATCGAAATAAACGAACGGCGTTTCATTAATTGTTGCCTCCAAAGAATAGTTCATGCCAAGTGCCTAAATTCGGATCGTCAAATGGTGGAGGAAGGATGGGCGACCTCTCCTGAGATTTAGGCTTCTTCTGAATCTCAACCTGACCCATAAGCAGCGAAGGCCCACCTGCACTTACAGGAACGCCCCCTGAAGTGGCACCGCAAATTCCATTGAATACCGACGGATCGTTGCCCGCCGCGCGAATTTTGCTGAAGGTTGTCAGTGGCGTTCCGATCAGATCCACGCCCCTCACGAGCTCTTCTCTGCCATCGGGATAAATCCGGTATGTCATCACAGGGATCACTGTAAACGAGTTGGGCCGTTCGCGGCCCGGCAATGTGAAGCCACCTTGCACATCTTCAAAGTAAAGGCCATAAGGGAGTTGTTCTTTCGCCACTTCCTCAAGTAACTTCTTTTTCAACTCTTCGCGTGTCATGGTTTGGCTGGCCTCAATGATCAGATTTGATTGGCGTGCTTCCACGTTGTAACCGGCTTGTCGACGTCCGTGCCCGTTGGAGGTTGCAAACCCATCAATAGGCGTGCGGGACATCAGATAGTTTTTGAAAATCCCTTTGTCGACAACGGTCACCCGGCGCGCCTTGATGCCCTGATTGTCATAGCGGTAGAAGCCTGCCAGTTCCAGGTTGCCTTGCTTTCGCAGAGTTGGGTCGGAGTAGACGGTCAAGAAATCAGGCAGGATCTTTTGCCCGACTTTGTCTTTAAAAGTCTGGCCATCATCTTCGTTCTTAGTCCGCTGGCCTTCGATTCTATGGCCAAAGATCTCGTGAAAGAAGACTCCGGTTGCGCGGGGAGAAAGGATTGCGGGTCCGGTATATGGTTCCATCACAGGGGCCAGCTTCAGCTTCATCAGATCTTTCGTCATCTTGTCGACGGTAGCTAATACTGCCTCGTCCGTCGGTAAGCCGGCCAACGTCGAACTGTACCAAGTCTCCGCTTTCGGCAACTCCATCCCATCGTCTGCTTTTGCGAAGGCAATTACGGAAAGCCGGTAATAGGGTTGCGATGTCTGAATGCGAGTCCCCTCGCTATTGACGAAACTTCTGGTTTCAACCGTTACTGAGAACATGGCGTCGGCCTGATAGATATTACCGAAGCGGCGAAATGGCTTCGTGTATTTGCGAACCTTTTCTTCCCAGAGCTTTCTGTCTATGTTCGCCGTTTTCACCACGGGCTCTACAAAGCTTTCAACTGGGCCGGCGGAAAAGTCACCTGCCTTATCGGTGTTTTCGACTTTTACCTTCACGTTCGTTTGTACTGCGATCCACTGCTCTATTGAGCGCTTGTAGCGCTGGTCGGTCTGATACCAGATTGCTGCTCGAATCGCAGCCGAATCATCTTCAATCGGCACGGTAACCGGATTGAAATTGTCGAGTACTGCGAGCATGTTCCCTCTTACGGGATGGTAATTGTCGAGTGCTGCAGAACCAACTCGTAAATCGATGTCGAGGAAGCGTGTCCGGTCCGCAGTGGATGACACGAGAGTGCCGAAGCTTCCGTTTACCTGAACAGAATCAATTTCTGTAACTTCGTAGGCCAGGTAGAAGGGTGGCGTCGACATCTTCTGAAATGCACTCCAATTGCGTTGCATTTCTGCTTCGAGTGCGCCAAGAATCGGCGATTCAGGCTTGACCTGGGATTTAATTTGCGGCATGAGGTTCGACCAATAACAGTAGACGCCAATAACCTGGAAAAGTTATGTCGAAGTTCAGATTATGTTTACTTTTTGCGGTCCTGGTGAAGATGAAACGCCCGCTACGAGATGTAGACTTCGATTTCCACGCATAGTTGATTTGCCTGCCATTTGCCGAAAGCGAGACCCGGAGAGTATGGGTATGAACATGGCGATTCAGATCAGAAATAGAGTTTGAGCGCTAACTGCATTTGCCGCTGAGTATTGCTCTGATCGACCACGACGCCAAAATTGTTGCCGTCCAGGTTGGTTCCCCCATTTCCAAAGCGCACGCGGTTAAACATGTTAAAGGCCTCTGCACGGAAATCGAGCCGCAGCTTTTCGCGCAATGAAAATACCTTACCCACGCTGATGTTCTCGTTCAAATTTGGAAACTCGCGCAGCCTTGGGTTGAAGCGCGTAGCGTTGCCAAAGTTGATTGGTTGTGCGGGGAATGCAGCCCGATCAAGACGCCGATCCACTGCGGGGTCAAAGTCGCCATTCTGCCACGCAGGTTGCCAGCCATCGTAAGAAGAAATAGTAGGACGTGTCGTACCGTTAAAAATGACGAGTGGATTGTTTCGGCCCAAAGCAACAGGAAACCCTCGCGTGTAGCTCTGGATCATGCCAACGCGCCATCCTCCGGCGATCGCGTTTACGAACCCGCCACCAGCCATCCAGCGGCGGCCTTTGCCGAAGGGAAGTTCGTAGATAGTATTCAATTTCAGAGCGTGTGTCTGGTCGTCTCGACCGATCGATTTTTCAAGGCCGCGATTGAAGTGATCTTGAGAAGCACTGCCTTCAACTCCGTAACTGTCAGAGTCTGTCAAGATCTTCGATAAAGCATAGCTCCAGTTGAATGTAAGGCCAGAAGAGTATCGTCGATCCACCTTAATCACCATGGCGTGATAGGTGGAATGCCCGCTCTTGTCTCCCTCGCGGGAACCAGTTTGGATGTTGAGGTATTGAGGGAAGGGCCGTAGTGCCTGCCCTGCGGTACGGTTCAATTGCACAGCCGGATTTGTGAAGTTGGCATAAGGAAGGCGGATACCCGCGTCTATTGAAGTGCTGGCATTGGCCTGTCCACGTAGGATATTGTTGGCTTGCGTTGGCCCATATCGAGCTACAAGGCCCTGATAGGTGGCTGCTGGAATCTGGTTCAGGTTCAAAAGGCTGGTAGGCAAATGCGAACCTAGACTTGCGTTGTAGGACACTTCTACGACTGTATTGGCATTCAGCTGACGTTGCACACTCATGGTCCAGGTAACGTTTTCCGGGGCTCGTGTGGCGTCTTGACCATTCCAATAATCAACCGTTTGATTGTTCTGGAATGAAGGGTTAATCTGCGGAGGGAGAGTATACGCAGGAAGCCCATCATCGACGCGGAATGCGGGATTCACACCGTTATTAGGCGAACTAAACGAATACTGACCAATGAAGCCTGCGAAGTGACCGCTGGAACCCACCACCGCAACGCGAGAAAAACTGCGTCCTGCTCCCATACGAATCGTGGTTTTGTCATTGACCGAATAGGCCAGGCTCAGTCGTGGCCCCCAACCGGCATTCCAGGCAGGAACTAGAGATCGTACGCCCTCCCGCCCGGGACCTTCACCAGCAAAACGAAGGGCACCCGGGTAGCCATTCACCGCAGGGTTGGGACGATCCGGTGTGAAATCGGAATAGGAGTTTGACGCTGAGATAGGCGGACGAGTGTTGTCGTAGCGCAAACCAATGTTCAAGATCAGCTTCCTGCTCAAGCGCCAGTCGTCCTGTACGTAGCCCCCGTGATATCGATAAAACTGAGTCACCTTTCGGATTGTTTCAGTATTGCCGCCGTTGGCTTCTCCCAACAAGAAACTTGCGAAGGAACTACCCGAGTTATAGGTGGTCACACCCGGAACACCCGTTCCCAAAAAGCTAAAAGAGGCAGCTCCCATGATGTCCTGCTGCCCGAAACCGTTCGCGCGCTGGTCGTCGTAGGCATAGCCAAACTTGAGTGTATGTTTGCCCTTCACCCAAGTCATGTCGTTCTTGATGGAATACATCGGTTGTTCTGTTCCGTTGTAACTGGTCGCACCCCAACCCGAGAATTCCGAAAAAGAGAGTCGAGGAAAGTTATCGTTGCAATCTACCGCGTTCTTCATGCAAACCTTGTCTTTCCAGCCCTTGCCTGAATTCGAAGAAGAAGAATTTTTATAGAACTGATTCGATCCGAACGCAAAGTGGTTGATCAGATTCGGTGAGATCGTATAGTCGTGTACAACTCGATAGCTTTCTGTATTGAACTGCGAAACCTGTCCACTCCAGAGTGGTTCAGGCAGGCCTGGTGTCGCATTACTCAAGGCAGTTTGAAACCGCGTTACGTTCATAAAGAAACCGATACGCTGCTTGGAACCGATGTTCTGGTCTACTTTGATACTGGCCTTGTTTGTTGGTGTCGTGAGGCTGCCACCTTGCGAGATGTAGTTGTTTCTGATGTATCCGATGGTGCCTGGCACGATACCGGCTACGTTCGGCTTGGCAGTTTGGCCGAACGGAAGCACTTGTTTGGCAAAAGTTGAAAATCGGCTTACCGGTATTTGATTGTTGGCAAACGCATCTCTCACAAACCCGGTGCCTGATGCTCTGGTTGTCGACGGGTCATAAACCGTGAGTCGCCGGTTACTTTGGTCTACCAGATTCGTAAAATCGCCCTGAAACATCTCTGGAGTCGGGACAGAAAAGAAAGAATCGGTGGAACCGACTCGATTGCGAAAACCCTCATAGCTAGCAAAGAAGAAAGTCTTGTTTCGGCCATTGTAGAGTTTCGGTATGATTACCGGTCCGCCAAACGTGGCTCCAAAATCATGTTGCTTATAAACGGCGCGTCTTGGGGCAAAGAAGCCGCGAGCATCCATCGCATCATTACGGAGAAACTCAAATGCATTGCCGTGATACTCGTTGGTACCGCTCTTGGATACAAAGGTCATAACGCCGCCCCCAGCCTGTCCGTACTCGGCTTTGAATCCGTTCGTATCCACTGCAAATTCAGTGATTGCCTCGAGTGACGGTGCCGTATATGCAATCTCTGTCGCGTCAGCAGCGCGGTTGGTCGCAA
>Ga0105046_10015378_pt1 | contig 11763 bp, 9 predicted proteins | sample MAT03_FD_78385 | JGI IMG/M metagenome (GOLD analysis project Ga0105046, IMG submission 78385) | Freshwater microbial communities from Lake Fryxell liftoff mats and glacier meltwater in Antarctica - MAT-03 (megahit assembly) | ecosystem: Environmental > Aquatic > Freshwater > Ice > Liftoff...
AGGCCTCACGCTCCGCGTGAGGAACCATCCGTAGGCCTCACGCTCCGCGTGAGGAACCATCACGCGGAGCGTGATGGCTACGATGCGTTTAGCAGCGCAGTTACCAGTAGATCGCAAAAGTGATCCATCTCGGAATAATCAGAAACCAGAAGTGATTGCCGTTCCGTAATCTGGATTCGGCAATCACCTCGCGGTACATATTGCTCAAGACTACGGCTTCGCGAACAACGTGGCGTCGACCTTGTCGAGTTGCTTATGGTCGCTGAACTCCTCTTCTATCATGAGTTCGCCGGCGCGTTTGATGGTCATCTTGTTGAAGTATGGCACGCCGTCCTTCTCCTTGTAATCGAAAAAGAAGACTTCTTGATCGACGATCTTGTCGGTGAACTCGTGCCATATCTTGGTTTTGATCATGACGAGCAGACTGGATTTCTTGTCGAAGTATAGGGTCACGTCCTCGTGTCCTTTCTTGCTCGCCTTCACGCCGACGAGTTCTTTGCCGTCGACTTTGATGTCGTCGACGCCCGTCAACGTGAAATCCTTCTCTTTCAGCGGCAACAACGAGGAGAGACCCATTGAGTAAACTTGGTGATGAAAGGCCTCGGCCTTCTTCTTCTCCATGTCCCGTGTCTCGCCGTTGGCCTGTTCCCAGGCCGTCTTGCCGTCGGTGGCGGCGGTGATCTTCATCCCACCGGCATCCATGTCAAAACGAAATGAACCAGACCGCGCATAGATATACTTGATCTCGTAAGGAAGCTTCATCCCGAAACCGTGGAAGGTTCCTTTCGCCTTCCACTCTTCCGCTTTTACCTTCGCGAGTTTCTCGGCCCCGCCAGCGGCCTTGATTGCCTTATCGATGATGCCGGCAGGTTCGTCGGCCGCATGGCTGACCGAAACAGAGAACACAACGATCGCGAGGCTAAGCAGAATGCGGTTCATGATGACGCCTTTATCAGTTGGAGGATTTCACATTTTTTAACGATTCCTTCACGCCAAGAGTTTCGTCACCACTTCGCCATGCACGTCGGTCAGGCGGAAGTCGCGACCCTGGAAACGATACGTCAGTTTTGTGTGTTCCAGGCCGAGCAGATGCAGGATCGTGGCCTGGAGATCGTGAACATGGACCCGGTCTTTGGCGACCGAGAAGCCGAACTCGTCCGTCTCGCCGAGGGTGATACCGGGTTTGACGCCGCCGCCGGCCATTAACATCGTGTAGGCGTCGATGTGGTGATTGCGGCCAATGCTGTCGCGTATTTCACCCATGGGGGTTCGGCCGAACTCGCCGCCCCAGACGATGAGCGTCGAATCGAGTAGACCGCGATTCTTCAGATCAGTGATCAGTGCCGCGGTCGCCTGATCGACGTCCTTGCACACCTTATCGAGCCCGTTGCCGAGATTGTTGACCGCGTCGCCGTGATGATCCCAATCAGTGTGATAAAGTTGCACGAAGCGGACACCGCGTTCGACGAGGCGGCGAGCGAGCAGGCAATTGTTCGCGTAAGTCGCCTTGCCTGGCTCGGCGCCATACATGTCGAGAGTCTGCTTGGTTTCCTTCGAAAGATCGATGAGTTCCGGGGCGCTCGTCTGCATCCGGAACGCCATTTCGTAGGAGGCGATCCGCGTGGCAATCTCCGGGTCGCCGGTGCGTTCGAGGCGGAGCGAGTTCAGGTCTCGAACGGCATCGAGGACGTCGTGTTGGCGATCGGAACTGACGCCTTCCGGCGTCGAGAGATTGACGATCGGATCGCCGCCGGACCGGAACGGCACGCCCTGAAAGGTAGTTGGCAGAAAGCCAGAGCCCCAGTTGTGGACGCCGCCGCGCGGCCCGCGTGGTCCCGATTGCAAGACGACGAAGCCGGGCAAGTTCTGCGATTCCGAACCGATGCCATAGGTGACCCACGAGCCCATCGACGGCCGGCCGAACTGCGGCGAGCCCGTGTTCAGAAAGACTTTAGCCGGGGCGTGGTTGAAGACATTAGTCGCCATCGAACGCACTACTGCCAAATGGTCGGACACTTTGGCCATGTTTGGCAGGCAGTCGGAGAACCACGCCCCGCACTGGCCGTGCTGGGCGAACTTTCGGCCGACCCCCAGGAGCTTGGGCTTCTCTTTGGTGAACGTGTTCATGAACGCGAACCGTTTGCCTTCGACAAACGAATCCGGGATCGGCTTCCCGTGATACTTCTGAAGTTCCGGCTTCGGCTCGAAGAGTTCGAACTGGCTCGGCCCGCCGGCCATGAAGAGGAAGATGACGCTACGCGCTTTGGGCGTGAAGTGCGACTTCCGCGGCGCGAAGGGTCCGGGAACGGCCGGGGCGTCGCCGGCCAGCAGCGAGCCGAGGGCCATCGCCCCGAGACCGACGCCGCAATCCTGAAAGAAATGCCGGCGTGTTTGTCCCAACAACATTTGTTCGTTCAAGGTCATCTCTTCCTCGCAGAAACTTTCTGTAGCTGAACTCGTGAGAATTCAGTTGTTCGAGCGCAGCAAGCTCACCGGAATTCTTACGAATTCCGCTACGGGGCCAATACCGTTATTCACGCGTGATGAATTCATCGAGATTCAACAACACCCGAGCCGTCATGATCCAGACGGCCAGGTCGATCGCCGCGGTTCCCGTTTCATCAGTCAATTGTTTCGCTTCACTTGGCTTGGCGGTGAAGGCCGACTTCTGAGCGGCCACGAATGCACTCAGTCGTTGCTGTTCCCGCGAACTCGGCGAGCGGGCGAGACAAAGTCGGAAGGCAAATGCCGCCCTGCCCTCGTCGTCCGCGGGGCCATCCTTGACGATGCGCCGGCCCAGGGCGACGGCATATTCATAGAAGCCGGTGTCATTCAGCAGCGTCAAAGCCTGGAGCGGCGTGTTAGATCGCACCCGGCGCGTGCAGGTTGCATTGGAATCGGGCGCATCGAAGACGATGAGAGCGGGATGCGGCGCGGAACGCCAAAAATAGGTGTACATTCCTCGGCGGAAACGATCCGGCCCCGCGCTCGGTTTCCACTGCTTGTCGATCTGAGTGAAGCGATAGATGCCATCGGGTTGCGGCGGGTAGATGCCCGGGCCGCCAACCTTCGGATTCAACAGCCCACTGGCGACCAACGACGTGTCGCGAACGATCTCGGCCGGTACGCGGATTCGCGCCTGCCGTGCGAGCAAGCGGTTACGGGCGTCGACGGTCGCCAGGTCGGGCCTGGCGTCGGACGCTTGCCGGTAGGTGGCCGACATGACGATCAGCTTGTGCATCGCCTTCACCGACCACTTCTGGCGGTGGAACTCGGAGGCGAGCCAATCGAGCAATTCCGGATGGCTGGGCGGCGAGCCCTGCGTTCCCAGATCGTTCTCGGTTTCGACGATACCCGTGCCGAAGAACTGGCCCCAGTAGCGATTCATGGCCACGCGGGCCGTCATGGGATTGTCGTCGGCCACGAGCCACTTGGCGAGATTGAGTCGATTCAGTCCCGGTTTGGCTTCGGGGCGCGGCAAAACCGTGGGCGTGCCCGGTGTGACGGGGACGCCCTTACGCAAGAAGTCACCGCCGAGCAGGATCGTCGTCACCCGCGGTTTCTTGGTCTCTTGCAGGACCATCGAGCTTGTTACCGGCGGCGCTTGCTTCCTCAGTTCGTCGCGTTGCTTCACGAGATCGAAACGCGTGTTTAGGATCGTGGTATGAGCAATGGCTGAGATCGGATTGAGCATGGCGCCAATCGGATGGCGAACCTGGTCGGCGAAGCGGTAGGCGTCTTCGAGCGTCTTCTTTTGCTTGGCGTTACGGCCGGCGATCGCGACGAGGAAAATAGCCGCGATTGGTTTGGGCACCATGTTACGCGTTTCATCCGTGATGCCGCGTTCCCATTTTTCGATCGCGTCCTCGTTGTAAGTGTCGTAGAGGGTGAGTTCCTTTTCGATGGCTGCGATCCGGGCCTGGATCCGCACGCGTACTTTTTGAACGTCCGGTGCGGCAATCTCGAGGTTCGGTTCATCGCAATTGTTGAAGAAAGCGAAGAGTTGGTAATACTCGCGCTGGCTGAACGGATCGAACTTATGGTCATGGCACTGGGCGCAGCCGACGGTCAAGCCGAGCCAGACGGAACCGGTGGTGTTGACCCGGTCGATGATCGAATCGACGCGGAACTGTTCGAGGTCGATGCCGCCTTCCTGATTGATCTGCGTGTTGCGGTGGAAGCCGGTCGCGACTTTTTGTTCGGTCGTCGCCTTCGGCAACAGATCGCCGGCCAGTTGTTCGATCGTGAAGCGATCGAACGGCAAGTCGCGGTTGAACGCGTCGATGACCCAATCGCGGTACTTCCAGATTTGCCGTGGAGCGTCGATGCTGTAGCCATTCGAGTCGGCGTAGCGGGCCAGATCGAGCCAGTGTCGGCCTTGCATCTCGCCGTAGTGCGGCGATTGGAGAAGGCGATCGACCAGACTCTCGTAAGCCCCTTCCGGAGAGGTTGTGTGTTCTTTCAGGAATCGATCCACCTCCGCGATGGTCGGCGGCAGACCGGTGAGATCCAGCGACACCCGGCGGATCAACGTCACTGGATCGGCTTCGGGGGAAGGTCGGATTTTCTTCTTCTCAAGCTCGGCCAGGATGAAGCGGTCGATCGCGTTCTTCGCCCACTTCGCATCGGTCACGGCCGGTTCGGGCCAACGGCGGATCGGCTGAAACGACCAGTGCGACGATTTCGCCGCGGCCACGACTTCTTCCTTCTCCGGCCCCTTGGCACCCTCGTCGATCCAGCGTTTCAACAGGGCGATCTCGTCCGCGGAGAGAGTACCCTTGGGCGGCATTTTGACGACATCGCTCTTCCCACCCGTGACCGCGATGATGACCTTGCTGGCCGCACTCTTCCCCGCGGTCAGGATCGGCCCGGAGTCGCCCCCCTTCAAGATCAGGGAAAAGGCGTCGAGCCGAAGCGAGGATGACTGCTTCGTCGGCCCGTGACAACTCACGCAATTCTTCGCGAAGAGTGGCTTGATGTCGCGCGCATAGTCGACTGGCTCGACGGCCGAGGCCAGTCCAGGGCACGCGGCGAACAGAAAAAGGGTAAGGAAGGTACAGATCTTCATCAGCAAGGCCCATGAACGCCGACGTAGGAAGAACCGCGAACGACTCATTGAAAGTAGTATTAGGATACCGGATCGGATCGACCATTCGCAATCGGAAAGAGAGGCGACTGCGGGGAGCCAAGATTTATGCCACAGCCGCCTTCAGCATCTGATCGAAGTCTTTCGCCTCGACCACACCGTGCCGATCAAGCTGGAGACGAGTGCCGGCCATCACGTAATCAGGTAGTGTTTCGCTAGATTTGTGAGCGGGTACTGCGTTCGGAGTTCCCGTGGATGGATGAGTGTACGCGACCCCCGAATCGAGGACGACTTTTTTCCGAAAGCCCAGATCCTTCAGGACTGCATCCAGTTGAAAATAAGAAATACGGTTAGTCGTTTTCACGATCTTCACCTTCCAATCCAGAATGCCTCATCAGCAATCGCATCATATAAAACTAGAATAACAGGCATCGGCTGAATTAGCCAAGTCCGGAGATGGGCTCGTTCTACTCGACACGTGACGAATCGACCGGAAGCCGCTCGTTTTATCGAATCACTCGCTTTAACCTGAACGAAGACGAGACCATTGTCGGGTTCCCCGTCACACCGCCGACCGCACCACGGTTATGCTCAGCAACCGAGGCAATTTCGATCCGGACAAGTTTTGGGAGGAGCTCGATGCCGTGATCTCGAAACACGGGATGAAGAAGAAGTGACGTGTAACAATCAATCGATCTTCGTCGCCTGCTCGAAACACCAATCAAACAGCAGCCGCCACTCCAGTAGCTGCACGCTCTTCGCTAGCACTTCGTGCGCATTGCCGGCGTCGCGGACCTTTTCGCAGAGATCGACGAAATCGTAGGGGCTGGTGAAGAAGTAGCCGAGTTCGGGTGACCGCTCCTTGAGTTGGTCGAGCACCGGATGGTCCCCTACCCTGCGCCACCAGTATTTCGAGTTAGACGCATCGGGCTCGCGCCTGTGCATGATGGCGTGCCAGAATGAGCCCGTTGGCGTCTCCCAGTCTTGGCTGATGCGGTGGGATTCATCCAGGAAGTCGTGCCACAACCACAGACCTGAGAGGCAGGCCTGAACCATTTCGGGATTGTTTGCACGGGGAGAGATGTCGGCCGGTTGCAAGGCTGCGAGAAGGTGGCGAGCGTCTTCGTTCGGCGTGCCGGGGCCGAGCTCGGGAAGGCGATCATCCGCCAGAAGCGTGGCAACCGCGGGAGGGTATTTCGTCGGGTCGAATTGAGTATGTGCCATGCAGAAATGGTATGCGAAATCGTCAATGCAGACAGGGATCTTCAGCCTCCCGAAGACCGCCTGACTTGGCGGTCTTCGGGAGCGAATCTTCTCTCTTCGTTACTTTTTGCGCTCGCCTTTAGCTCCGGTGACTTCACCCTTTTCGACGGTCAGCGTTAATTTGGAGCCGTCTTTGAATCGCTCCATCGCCTTGACGAGGGGATATTCCTTTTCCCCGAACTTGATTTTGGCGTCGGCGGAGACGGGATAGTCGACGGACTTGCCATCGACTTCGACGGTGACTTTCCCGCCTTCGAATTTCTTGAAGACGCCTTTAACTTCATCGGCGAACAGACCGCCGACCAGCAACATCAAGGCCGCGGCCGCGGTTACGAACTTGCGAATCATGAATGACTCTCCCTGGAATCCGGGGTGCAAAAGAAGGGGCACGTCGTGTTAAACCCGAACGAGCGCCGATTGTTACGAAAAATCGTGGGAACTGTCAAATTCAGGAGAGCGGCTGATAGCGGCTCACGAGCGCCCGAGCCGTCCGCAAACCATCGACGGCAGCGCTAACGATTCCCCCCGCGTATCCCGCTCCCTCGCCGACTGGAAAGAGGCCGAAGATGCCAGGCGATTCACGCGTCTCGTCGTCGCGCAGCACGCGGATCGGCGAACTGCCCCGCGCCTCCGGCCCCACGAGGACTGCCTCCGGCAAGAAGCGCCCGCGCCAAATGCGGTCGAACCCCGGCAGGCCATGCTTCAACGCCTTCACCACGTAGGGCGGGAGTACCTCACCTAAATGAAGCGGTAGTTTTTCACGCGGGTAGCTGCACTCGGCCGCCTTCGAGGGTGTGCGGTCATCCAGAAAATCCCTGGCGCTCTGCACCGGGCAGGCGTAGGTTCCCCGCCCAAGTTCAAAGGCCTTGCGCTCATAGATCTCCTGAAGCCGCACGCCGGCGAGAATATCGGCGCCGCCAAATTCCTCGGTCGGGATCGTCACCACCAGGCCGCTATTCGCATAAGGCGAATCGCGTTTCGATAGGCTCATCCCGTTCGTGCAGAAGTAACCCTCCTGGGAGACACTTGGGATGATGAAGCCGCCGGCACACATGCAGAAGGTGAAGACGTCGGCCGCCCCCTTGGCGACGAGCGTGTAGTCCGCGTTCCCCAGCTGGTCCTCGTGATGTTCACGGCCGAACTGGATGCGGTTGACCATCTCCTGCGAATGCTCGACGCGCACGCCCATCTGAAATGGCTTCTGGGCCAGCGGAACTCCACGTTTGACGAGCATCTCATAGACATCGCGGGCACTGTGGCCGGTCGCCAGAATCGCGATGTCCGTCGTAATTGTCCCGGAACTCGTGACCAGGCCCGTAAGCTTTCCGTCGTCGATGATGAGATCTTCGACCTTGCAATGGAAGCGCACCTCGCCGCCCATCGCCTCGATCCGCCGACGGATCGCCTTCACCACGGCCGGTAGGCGATTGCTGCCCAGGTGCGGCCGATGTTCGTAGAGGATCGACGGCTTTCCCTTGCACTCGGCAAACAGTTCCAGCACGCGATGCACATCAGGTCCGCCGCCCCGGCAGGTAAGCTTGCCGTCGCTGAAGGTCCCGGCCCCGCCTTCGCCGAAAAGGTAGTTGCTCTCCGGCTGGAACTCGCCGCCGGCATCGAAGCGTTTGACGTCGTGAATGCGTTCGTTCACCGGCGTGCCGCGTTCCAGCACGATCGGCGCATAGCCCTGCTCGGCCAAAAAATACGCAGCCACCAGCCCGCCCGGTCCGGAGCCGATGACAACCGGCCGATGCTTCAAAGGTCGATCGCCATGCGACGGCATCTCGAACGGCGGTTCGCGAAAAAGTTCGATCTGAGCAGACGTGTGCCGCGTGGCCGTGGCCACGACGGCGGCCTCATCGGCGACGACGACTTCGGCCGAGTAGACGAACTGCAAGTCGCTCTTATCTCGCAGGTCGAGACTCTTCCGCAAGATGCGCCAAGCCTGGATGTCCTGGGGAAGAATGCGTAGCGTGCGCGACAGCCGGTTCGGGAAGCGCACTTCCGGTTCGGCGATCGAGACACGCAAATTGGAAACACGGATCGGCATGAGGTTCCGAAATCGACGTCAAGGGACACAAGTTTGGGTATAACAGTCGTTCTACGTCAATTGATCGAGTTTGTCCGTGGTGATGGAGAAGGTGTGCATGTGCTTGGTGGCCGTTTACTACCGCGTGGTCGATGATGTGCCGTTGATCTTGGCAGCGAATCGCGAGGAAGAATACGCTCGGGGCGGCACGCCGCTCGACCTTCGCGCCGGGCCGATCCCGTTCATCGCGGGCCTTGATCCGGTAGCGGGCGGAACCTGGTTGGGCGTCAACGCGAATAAGGTCGTCATTGCCGTGACGAACCGCCCGAAGATCAAACTACCCGAACGACCCCGAAGCCGGGGGTTGCTCGCGAAGGAACTTCTGGCCGCGAAATCGGCCCGGGAAGCCGCCCAGATTGCCGCCCGTGAACTGGGAACGAACCAATACGCTGGCTGCAATTTTCTATGCGGCGATCTCGATTCGCTCTGGGTCGTGCATGGAGGCGATTGGTTGCGGTTGCGCAGCCTCGCTCCCGGCTTTCACATCCTGACGAACGGCGACGTCAACGACGTCTCTGACGATCGCATTGTTTTCGCGCTGACCCACTTATCCAAGACTTCTCCGCGTAATCAGGTGGAAGCCTTGGCCTCCCTGCGAGCAATCGCCACCCATCCGCCGCCGATCTGCCGTCATAGCGAAACACGAGGCACGGTCGCCGGCACACTGCTCGCTCTCCATGAACGACCAAAGCGAGGCGGCCTTTGGCATGCGCCCGGGGCACCGGATCAAACGGAGTACGTCGACCGGACCGATCTATTCTGGGAATTAGAGGCGACGCTGCGCTGAGTTGATCGAATCTTTGAGAGCCGCCGTTGTCCATTCCGGGGTCCAACTCAAATCAGCGCCGCCACCGGATTGCCCTGTACGACGTGGAAGGGGCGGCCGAAGGCGTCGATGACGGCGGTGTCAGAGCCGTATCCCAAGGCGTGATAAATCGTGGCGTAGAAGTCGGAGACGTGAACCGGGTTGTCGGCGGGCAGGCCGCCTTCCTTGTCGCTCTTTCCGTAGGCGATGCCGCCTCGGATGCCGCCGCCCGCGAGCACGGTCGAGTAAACTCGGCCCCAGTGATCGCGGCCGCCGCCTTTGTTGATCTTCGGGGTGCGGCCGAACTCTCCGGTCCACGCGACCAGGGTTTCATCCAGCATGCCGCGTTCACGCAAATCTTCGAGAAGAGCGGAGAACGCTCGATCTACCGGCGGCAGCAACTTCTCTTTCATCTTGGGGAAGTTCTTGCTGTGCGTGTCGAAGTTCTGCTCCGATTGTTTGAACATCCACGGCACCGTGACCAGTCCGACCCCGGCCTCAATGAGCCGGCGGGCGACCAGGCAACTGCGGCCGAAGCGGTTGTCGCCATAACGCTCGATCACCCGGGCCGGTTCATTGTCGAGACGGAACGCCTTCCAGGCCGGTCCCGACCGCAAGACGTCGAGAGCGAGTTGCTGAAAGCGCTCGTAGTCGCGTTCCGGCGCGGCTATAGTTGCTTGCGATCCTTGAAGTTGAGCGAGCAGATTGGCCCGGGAATCCATGCGTTCGCCGTCAACGCCTTCGGCCCGGTCGAAGCCGGGCAGTCGTTCACCGGGGTTCCAGGTCTCACTAAAGATAAAGAGTGGATCGAACTTGGGCCCGAGGAAACCGGCATGTTGGCCCGCCCACATGGCGTTGTTTTGATCGCCGACGGGACGAGGAAGCTGCACGGCCGCGGGCAAGCCGTTGCGATCGCCACGCAATTGGCGGATGACGCCGCCCAAGCTCGGTGGATCACGGCGATCGAGTTGCGGCTCACCTCCCGAGCGCTGCGTGTGGCGGAGCCCGGTCAAGTTATAATGGACGCCGACTCCATGCGTGTCCGACCCGTGCCAGGTCGAGCGGATAATGGAATAGTGGTCGGCCAGCTTCGCCATCATCGGCAGATGTTCACAAATGCGAATTCCGGGAACGTTGGTCTCGATCGACGCGAATTCACCGCGTGTGCCTTCGGGAGCGTCAGGCTTGGGGTCGAACGTTTCTTGCTGAGCGGGACCGCCAGTCATGTACAACAGGATGCAGGCTTTCGCTTTTCCGAACGAAGAGCCCGCCGCCGTCGCGGAACGCACGGCAAGCATCTGATCCAACCCGAGCCCGATTGGCGTGAGCGCGCCTGCTTGAAGAAAGGTTCGTCGATTCATGTTCGAGCCCTGAGGAGGGAATACCGGCGGGAGGGCGGATGACGTAGCTGATTGTTAGTGTACGCTGAACGACGATTCCATGAAAGTCTTTTATCGACCAATTTTGAACATCCACTCGCGAAAAAAGCAGGTGCGGCTTACGATTCCTTATCGCGAATCCACGCCCGAACGGAGTGCCTCATGAATCGCATCATCGCGCTCGCCGTCCTTTTCGCCGCCTCGACCGCCGTTTGCGCGGAGACGCCGCAGGAAGTGTTCGAGAAGCGGATTCTGCCGATCTTCAAGTCGCCGAATCCCTCGAGCTGTGTGCAGTGCCATCTTTCCGGCGTCGATCTGAAGGACTATTTGCTCCCTTCCGCTCGCGATACGTTCCTCTCGCTTCGCGATCAGAAACTCATCGACCTCGATAACATCGACAAGTCGAAGATTCTTGATTTCATTCAAAAGGGCAAGGAGGACAAAGCGAAGGCGACGGCCATCCATCAGGCGAACCGGGCCAAGGAATACGAGGCCTTCGTTGGCTGGTTAAAAGCCTGCGCCGCGGATGCCGAGCTGCGGAACGCGCCGGCGCTTGATGCCACCAAGACGGCGAAGCCGGCCCTGCCCCGCGAGGTGATCCGTCATGCACGGCAGGATCGCTTGCTGGCGTCTTTCGAAAACACGATCTGGTCGATGCGTTTCCGCTGCATGAGTTGCCATACGGAGGGGACGCCGGGCAACATCAAGAATGTCGCCAAGTGGGGCGAGCAGGTCGCGTGGTTCAAGAAAGACGGGCCGGAAGCGACGCTCAATTATCTCCTGAGCAGCAAGTTGATCGACTGGAAGAACCCGGAGAAGAGCCTGCTGCTGACGAAGCCGCTTAACATCGTCAAGCACGAAGGCGGCATCAAGATCGAGGTCGGCGATCTTGGTTACAAAGCGATCCGTTCGTTTTTGGACGATGTCGTGAAGATCAAGAGCGGGGGGTATCCGACACCCGCGTCGTTGCCCAAGCCGAATACGACGGCCACTTTCGGTTCAGAGATCTGGATCAAGTTGACCAACACGCCGCCGGCCTGGAGTGATCATCTTCTGCAAGTGAACGTGTACGCCTGGGACGAGAAAAAAGGCGCCTTCGATAGTGAACCAATTGCCTCGACCGACCGCAAGGTGTCCGGCAAAG
>Ga0105046_10015379_pt1 | contig 11762 bp, 10 predicted proteins | sample MAT03_FD_78385 | JGI IMG/M metagenome (GOLD analysis project Ga0105046, IMG submission 78385) | Freshwater microbial communities from Lake Fryxell liftoff mats and glacier meltwater in Antarctica - MAT-03 (megahit assembly) | ecosystem: Environmental > Aquatic > Freshwater > Ice > Liftoff...
TCCTTGTGGCCTAGTGCGCCACCGACGATGCATCCAAAACCATTGCTCGGGGAATTTACGAATTTGCGTCTCTAATGCGGCAGCACAGCGTGCGGTGATTAAGTAAGCTTTCTCGTCAGTGTTAGCAGCACTCTCGTAAATATCCTGCGTCGGCACGATTGCATATTCAGCAAGATATTTTTCATTTCCTACATAGTGTAGCGTCGCCACAACGATCGGGCATTCCGTTTTTAACGCCACTAATGCAACTGCCTTTGTTGTAGCGGCAAGTTTTCCAAACCAAGGCACAAACACTGCGAAATCCGCAGTTACGTTTTGATCGAATAAAATCCCAACATCGCGCCCTGAACGCAACGCCTTAAGCATTCCTTTCATTGCGCCTGAGCGCGGTAACGTCGTATTACCACGAGCCTCTCGCATCGTACTCCACCAGGCATCAACGGCCTGCGATTTGGCGTTGCGAATAACAAAACTAAGCGGCCTAAATTGCAACGCTGTCATGTGAGCTAGCAAATCAAAACTTCCAATATGTCCACCCACCAGAATCAGCGGCTTATCTAAACGGACAGCTTCCTCTTTGACTTCCGCCACACCATGAACCTCTAAATGCCCAGCTATCCAAGCATCAGAAACGTACGGGCCACGAAAGAAATCAACCACAGCACGCACAAACGACTCTTGAGAGGCACGCGCTGTTTTTGCGTGCCAGTCGCTCGATTCAAGTGGAAAAGCCGCCGCTATTTGGGCGCAAGCGAGTCGCAAATATTTTGGCTTGAGGATCGAGAAAAGGCAGACAAGACTGCGCACAAAAGAGAAACGAAAAGGGATAGGTAGTTTATTGAACAAGCTTGAAAAAAGGGTAAGTATCCCCACAAGACAACGGTCAAACTTTGAGTTAATCTTGGTCCCCATGAGTTGCTTTTCTTTATTTGAGCGTCTTTCATTACGCCTCTGCGAGCCTTTCCTCAAGGGTCTTACAGGCCAGCTTAATTTTACCCTGCCTGATGGCTCAATTAAGACCTACGGCGGCAAGCTTTTCGCTAATAGCAAACTTAGTGGCCAAAAGAACACAGTACGCCGGGCGGACATCACTTTAACAAACGGCGGTTTTTTTAGCCGAGTTGTCCTTGACGGTGGAGTCGGACTTGGGGAAAGTTTCGTTGCAGGCGAGTGGAGCTCTGATAACCTGCCGCAAGTAATGGCTATATTGCTCGAGGGACTTACTCAAGCAAGCGAACGCAAGTTACAACGTGTTCGCATTTCAAGATTGGCCGGAAGAATTTGGCATTGGATGCGCCGAAATACGCCGCAAGGTTCACAGAAAAATATTTACGCGCATTATGATTTAGGAAATTCCCTCTTCTCTGAACTACTTGATCCAACCATGACTTACTCCTCTGCGATGTATCGCTCAGGCGCCGAGACGCTTGAAGATGCACAATTAGAGAAGCTGCGCGAAGTGGCGCGCAAGGCACAGATACAAAAAGACGATCACGTGCTGGAAATCGGCACTGGCTGGGGTAGTTTTGCAATCGTTGCAGCGCGTGATTTTGGTGCGCGCGTTACGACAACAACTATCTCTCGTGAGCAATACGACGTAGCGGTCAAACGCATTGCAGCAGCAGGGTTATCAGATCGCATTACAGTGCTTCAAAAAGACTACCGTGAGTTAACCGGTCAGTACGACAAGCTTGTTTCAATTGAAATGATGGAGGCTATCGGCGAGCGCTTTTTGCCAGTTTTTTTCGCACAATGCGAGAAGTTATTAAAACCTGATGGATTAATGGTTGTACAGGTTATTGCGATGTTAGACGGCTGGTATGACGAATACCGCACCCGCGTTGATTGGATCCAAAAATATATTTTTCCTGGCAGTCACCTGCCCTCACTAGGCAAGCTAGTAAGCTGCATGACTACATCGACGAATTTTGTAGTTGAAAAGCTAGAAAATATTCCGCATCACTACGCGCGCACTTTAGCCACCTGGCGTTCTGCATTAGCTGCCCGGGAAGATAAGCTTGAACAATTGGGCTACGACGAGAACTTTAGGCGGATGTTTGATTATTACTTTGCTGTCTGTGAAGCGGAGTTTGGCACACGGCTTTTAAACCTTTATCAGATAGTATTTACCCAACCCAACAATCAAAAGTTGATCGCGCAAGATGCAGTAGATTTGGGGCAAAGCGCAAACCATACTAGTTTACATGTTGCGTAGACCTGGGGATTATAAAAAATGGTGCGTGGGAGCCGTAATTTTAAATCACGCGGCCTCTTGGGAAGTTCAGCCGCCCGCGCATTGATTGCGGGGATATTTGCCTTAATGGGTGGATTTCTAGTAACTAACGAAACTCCCCAAACAAACTCAGCTGAATTTTTTACAGTTGATCACATCGCCGATGGTGACACCTTAACAGTGCGATCAGGTCAGAATAATAAGACAAAAGAGCGGGTGCGATTACTCGGCATTGATGCGCCAGAAGCATCTGATAACGAGAAAGCAGCGCGCGATGCTGCGCGCGCGCGTGTGAGCATTACAAATATTATTAAACATGGCGCCACAGCCACTGCGTTTATGCGCAAAAAATTAGCGCCGGGAGATTCTGTAAAAATAGAGTTTGATCAACAACGTCGTGATCGCTTCGGCAGGTTACTAGGGTACGTCTATTTAAAAAACGGAAAGATGCTGAATCTTGAAATGATAGACAATGGATTCGCTATTCCGATGAATATCGCCCCCAATAATCGCTACAAAGGCGAATTTGCACGCGCTGCCAAAGAGGCAAAACGATTAGGGCGCGGATTGTGGGCTGATGGATCATTAAGTATGAGGCGTTAGGGCGCTGCGCGCTTTAAATGGGAAGTATTGATTGGAAGTGAGGGTGCAGCAAATATCGAGGGTTTCCAAATCGATTATTGGCTGCGCTGAAGGGACGACACCTACGATCAAGAATTTGTGTCGTCTCTTCAGCCTTTACGTTTTCCACGATTATTCCCCTTTGACTCGATAGCTGCCAAAAAGATTCGACGACCAACGCCAAGCTAAAAGCCAGCCTCAACCTAGCAACTTCCCCTGCCGCTAAATCGATTAGCTCCTTCATGAAACGAAGAAACTTTATGCGCGGCTGGTCGCTGCTGGAAACGGTAATCTGCATAACTCTTAGCGCAACTCTCGCGTGGGCTGCGATTCCGCGGGTGGGTTACGAGCGGGTACGCACCGATGCAAAGCTTTTAGGTGAAATTCTGCGCGGCATTCGTCACCGTGCAATCATAGAGCGCCGCGAATTTACCGTTTATTATCAATCCGGGGTCTGCTCTGTAACTCCAGCTCAGCCGGGGTTAGTGGGGTTATGCCAACGCCTAAAAACAAATAATCCAGCTACTATCACCTTTCACATCAACGGAGTTACCACACCTACAACACTTGCGCTTGGTGATGCAGCTGATTCTTTTTGCACGGTCGCCATATCACTGCGCGGACGGGTGCGAGTGACTTGTCGCGATGCAAAAGAGGATAAGCGGTGAGAATAAATAGAACTAGGCGTGGGTCGGCGTTACTAGACTTACTGTTTGCACTTGCCCTCATTTCTTTAGGCATTTCCGCCATGTTTCGGCTAAACGAGACTCTGCGGAATGTATCCCTGCTCCTTTCAAATTTCTCAAAGCCTGGATTATCGGCCGAGGCTCTCGATTTTTACCGCTGCGAACTAAGTACTTTGCAACCAGAATTAATCTGCACGCCACCGCTAGCTGCCTTGAATAAGGAGCTACATGTCATACTCCCGTGGTAGCTCGATCTTAGAGTTTATTATAGCGCTCAGTATTTTTTCATTCGCACTTACAGCTGCGATACATGTTCTACCTTTCTCCTTGCTTTCTAAACAGCGCAGCACTATTGAGCAAGCGCTGCTGCAGCGCGCCATTCAAGATGAACTGCAGGCTATAAGTAAAACATGCGCTAAAAACATTAGCATTCCCCTACTGGTTGAAAACATAGCCCAGAAATTTGGACCGTTTAGCGAAATTACTCGCCCGCAAAACGGCGCCACTGGAATATTAAGCGCTCAAGTAAATACCGATCCGCAGAATACTGAGCGGGTGAAAATAAGCTCTGTGCAAGGTGCTGAGCTATTAACAAGTCGTTTCACGGGTTCAGACCCTACAAACGCACTCGGATGCACACCAACAACGTGCATGTTACTCTCGTGCGCGAATGGCATTTGCACAGCAGCTAGGCGAGCTTATCTCTGGCCTCTTAAGCCAGAGATAATGCCTTTTATCGCTATTATCTTACCGGTCGATGATATTTCATTATTGTATCTAAGTTCCAGAAACACTCTGCGAAGGGCAGCATTTAATAACGACACTGTAAAGGAGAATCAGCCGCTCTTAGATAAGATTCTACAGTTTAAACCGCAGATAAATTTTCCAGCTAACATGCATGGGGCGTGTTTGATAGCGGCTTCAATAAAAAGGCTATCTTCGGGTGAAAAAGAACTTTTCGTTTCAGCGCTGCAATCACTAGTCAGCCCTCCAATACCACTTGGATTTTTACGGGTAGCAAGTCCGTGAAAACTGCTTGCATAGCGATACTATTACTAGTGGCTTTAAGTTTTACCGCCCGCTCAGTAGCGCACGGGATTACGATGATAAAGCTACTTTCGAATGAAACGGCAGCGCAGCTGCCGCTTTCAGTGCCTGGTATAAGCGTTACAGATATCGCAAACGCTTCCGAGCCACAGCAATTTGCAGTGCGGTTTATTTTACCTAAGATAGAAAGTCTGAGTGAATTATTTTGTCTTAATCCACAGATATCTAACACGGTCACAGTTCAAAACCGCTCCCTGACAGCCTCGCTTAATGAGCACGTGAATATCGTTTCTGAGATCACGTGTATCCCAGAGACTGCCGCATTTGAATTACCGAAGGGAAAGATTGCAGGGAATTTCTCGGCTGCGAGTGTGCAGATAACTGACTCAACACCAAACTCAGCTTATGTGGTGCGCGGATACTTCGAGACAAATAATCTATTTATTAAACCAGGACAGTCCGTCTGCTTAGTAGCGCTTGGAAATATCTGGATCGATACATTGGAAATAGCGGCTGATAGCACACTCACGCTTATTGCAACCCAAGGAGAGATTATTTTAGGCGCTGCGCTCAGCTCTCCTCTGCCAACAAATTTTGCCATTTTATCGGGCACACAATTACAGCGTGGCGCTAGTTGGTCAGCGCACGAATGTTTGGCTAATTTAGCTTACTTATCTGGGGAGTGAGCTAAATTTCAGCATCCCCGGAATGCTGCCAGGTACACTGGAGATGGCCTCTGTAACAGCTGAAGTTACAAATAAATCAGTTGGTAGAGCTGGAATCGCACCGCGATATACTATGATTCCAGACTGGCTATCAGACCCGATACTTTGAGTTAAATTTGAGTATCCAGCTGGAATAACGTGCTGTGAAACCGGGTAGAAAAGAAAGGGCGCAGCTAGGTATTTACCAGCATCTTTGCGCTCATAAAATTGCACGTGCTCAGCTTCAGGCAGACCTGAAAGTATAAAAAGTTGAGAGCGAGATGAGACTGAAGAGAGTGAGGAGAGTGAAGAATCTGAATCGGTATTTTTTTTAAGATTTAAGACTTGCGCTGTTTCACGCCATCTTTCAGACTGCGCCGGATAAAAAACGGTAATAGCGATTGAAACTGCTGCTAAGAGTGTTGGGGTTTTCTTCGTTAAAAATTGTGAAGCAAAAATGCCTAACGCAAGCGCCAACCCGAGAAAGGAAATCGCAGTCTGCTGAGAATCAATGGGAAATATTGCGTTATGCAGTAAGCCAGGCAGTAACGCTGACAGTAAAGCTGATAGCCACCAAGTAACTCCCAGATAAAATCCAATTTTTGCTAATGATAAAGTGTTCCTGTCTACGTTTAAGTTAGGCGCGATTTGTAAGTTTAAACGCTGACTTAATCCGTACCCAAGAACAATAAAAACGCTTGAATACGTCACTGCAAACCGCCATGCAGCGTCAGTGGAGAAATCTTTAAAATCGGATTTAAACTCGGGCCGTCCCGCTAGCTCGATACAATGCATCAAACCAGGAGAGCAAATTACTGTAACGAGTGAGAGATAAAATAACGCCCTACGCCACCCCAAACGGTTTTCTGTTGGAAAGATCCACCACAGTAACGCATGGGTAGAAAAAAGCGGTAGCAAAATTTGGTAATCGGAATAAATACTAAGCACTGTTAGTAATAAATGAAGAGATAGATTAAGCGCGCTACGCCGCTTTAAAACTAAGACCCAAATCGCAAGCGCAGCCAGTGCAAATAAAACACTGAAAACAGCTGGCTGAGCCGCGCACAGAAGCTGTAAGAGCTGTGGATTAAACGCCAAAATAGTTAATGCCATTAATCCGCCAACCGGCGACGAAAAGACTCGCACTAAGTGGTAGAAAACTGCGCACAGTAGCGCTGTGGCAATTAACGATGGCAGGCGCAGTGTGAACTCGGACCCTAGCGCCAGGCTAGTGAGGATATCTCGCATTGCGGCTAAAGATGCATAATAAAGCGGAGATGCGGTTAAAAACTCAGTACTGCGCCGCAAGGCAGGCGCAGTCCCTTCGCCGACAACGAATGCCGTCACAGATTCCACAAAGGAAAGGCCGCTAGTAAAAGGAATAGCGGATACTGCTACAATCAACGCCGCTAGCAGCATCCAAATCTGGTTTGACACCACAGCTTTCGTTTTTTTGTCAGTCAAAATGATGTTTTTTCCTTGTGCTCGCTCCATGCTACTCTTTAGAGACTATGCCTCAAGTTACCAACTCTATAGAAGTACCGATTCGTGGAATGACATGTGGAAACTGCGCCTTAGGGGTCGAAAAACGGCTGCACTCACTGGGACTTAGCGATGCGCGCGTTTCAATCGCCACTGAGTCGGCATTTGTAACACCCACTTCTGATGTACCACTAAGTCAGATTACTAGCGCTATTACAGAGCTCGGATTTCACGTCCCGGCAAGTGCGAATGTTTTAGACACACCAATACCTAATAATTCACTTACTGCCGCTGTATCACGGTTTCTTGAAAGCGGCACAGCAGCTTTCATCGCAGCGCTTTTTACCGTGCCGTTTTTAGTTCACATGGTGGCTAACGTTCCACTACTGCACGATCCGCTTATTCAGGCGTTATTTGCGGCGGTACCGTGTACCATCGGCCTCGCACGTTTTATCCCCTCAGCGATCGGGTCGCTACGAGCACGCACGCCGAATATGGAGGTTTTAATTTCAATCGGAATTTTAGCCTCTCTGGGTTACTCGTTTTACGGTTGGATTATCGGAGAAGCGGCGGCATTTTCATTTTTTGAAAGCGCTGCGACTATCGCTACGCTAGTGCTGGTCGGTAGTTATTTGGAAAACCGCGCCGGCCATCGTGCGCGCTCAGCCATCGCTGAGCTTGCTAAATTACAACCGTCAAACGCGGTGCGAGTGCGCGGAGAATTGCGTGAAACAATCCCCGCCTCGGCGTTAGAAATTGATGATGTTGTTGCGGTAAATACCGGTGATGGATTTCCGTGTGATGGGGTAGTTATTTCAGGCCAGGCGGCCGTTGATGAGAGCATCGCAACCGGTGAGTCGGGATTGCAGAATCGGCGCACCGATGACGTGGTTATCTCTGGCACCGTTGTAATGCAGGGCTCCGTTTTGGTGCGCATCACAAAACAGCAGTCGGAATCTTTTGTGCAGACGATGGTTAGCCTGGTCAAGCGCGCGCAGACTGAGAAGCCTCCGATTGGCCGCACGGCAGATAGGATCGCTGCGATTTTTGTACCGTTAATTCTTGTACTCTCAGTCTTAACCTGCTTAGGGTGTCTCATCGCTGGCTTACCCACAGCCGAGGCGATAACACGTGCGGTCGCGGTGTTAGTTATTTCGTGCCCGTGTGCGTTGGGAATAGCGACGCCTGCCGCTGTAATGGTCGGCATTTCACGCGCAGCGAAGCGAAATATCTTGTTTCGCAGCGGCGCCAGCGTTGAAGCGCTTGCGGGAATAAATGCAATCGCTTTCGATAAAACCGGCACCATTACCGGCAACGGCTTGGGGATTCAGATTGCATCCGTTGATAGACGCTACTCAACGGGCGAGATCGAAGCGTTTGCTAAAGCACTGGAAATGCATTCCTCTCATCCAATCGGGAAGCAGATTCTGGAAAAGTGCGCTGGAGCCGCGGCTGCTACAGTACACAGCGTTCGTGAGCAGATTGGATCCGGTGTGCACGGCGTTGCTGCGGACGGCGCTGCCCTATTTATCGGACGCGATGTGCGCAGCCCCGATAACACAGTGCTGGTCCGCAACGATGCAATCATCGGCACTTTTACCGTCACCGAAACATTGCGTGACGGTGTTAGCGAAACTCTCAAATACTTCAAAGATATAAAAATACCTCTTTGGCTTGTTTCCGGTGATTCACAGCGACGTTGCGAAGCACTAGGGCTCAATTCAGAGGTGCAGATTTTTGGCGCGCAATCACCACAGCAAAAACAGGCGACGATACAGGGGCTTAACAAGCGGGTTGCGTTTGTTGGTGATGGTGTAAACGATGCTCCGGTTTTAGCCACTGCCGCCGTTGGAATCTCGCTTTCACATGCTAGTTCAGTCGCGGTTAATTCTGCTGATGTGGTGCTTGTTAGCGCTTCAATGGCCACTCTGACTACGGCGCATAAAATGGCTAAAGCTACGTTGAAGACGATTCGAGAGAATCTGTTCTGGGCGTTTAGTTACAACATTATCGCTGTGCCGATTGCGATGGCAGGACTTTTAAGCCCGTCATGGGCTGCATTAGCGATGGGATTCTCCGATGTCATCTTGATTTTGAATTCGCTACGTTTACAGGTAAAGCGATTTGATTAGCGGATTTGATTTGGCCATTTAGCAAAACTCAGACGTGCAGTTTTTGCGAATTTAATTTAGTTTAACTGCCCTAGGACATTAATGAATACTGAGACAGTGCCAACAACCACTAGCCCGCGCGAAAACGTGGATATTATAGAGCACAATGGCAAACGTTTTGTGATCGTTGGTACAGCACATGTAAGCGAAGCAAGCGTTACTTTGGTTGAGGCCGTAATAGCCGAGGAAAATCCTGACTGTGTAGCGATTGAACTTTGCGAAGCGCGTTATCACGCGCTGCAAGATCCTGAGCGCTGGCGCAAAACAGATATCGTAGCGGTCATAAGACAAGGCAGGCTTGCGATGCTTGTGGCGCAAATGATGCTTGCTGCTTTTCAGAGAAAGATCGGCAAAGAATTAAAAGTATCTCCAGGTCAAGAGATGCTTGCTGCAGCTAACGCCGCAAAAAGAATCAACGCGAAAATCTGCTTAGCCGACAGAGATGTAAAAGCAACATTAAAACGCACCTGGGCTGCACTTGGCTGGACACAAAAAATTAAACTGATAGGGCTTGCACCACTAAAACTTTTTGATTCAGAAAAGATCGAAGCGATTGATATCGAAAGCTTAAAGAAAAGCGACGTCTTAGAAGACGCGATGAAAGAGCTATCAGCTCAGTTTCCCGGTGTTAAACACGCTTTGATTGATGAGCGCGATAAGTATTTAGCTGAAAAAATTCGTACCGCTGACGGCACACGAATCGTTGCCGTGGTTGGGGCTGGCCATGTGCCGGGCATCAAGCGCCATTTTGGCGAGCCTGTAGATTTGGAGGCATTAAGCTCAATTCCTAAGCCAGGGCTTTGGGGCAAAATTTTTGGCTGGGGCTTTCTCGTTGTTTTTGCAGCTTTAATTGGGTACGGATTCGTAGTGGCGGGTGCGCAAGTTGGTACCGAAATGGCGCTTTCATGGATCTTGATAAACGCAGCCGCTGCCGCAATCGGCGCTACTTTAGCACTTGCTCATCCACTGAGTATTTTAGCTGCTGCACTTTCAGCACCATTAACAACGCTGCATCCCTTAGTAGCTTCAGGCTGGTTTGCGGGCTTAACTGAAGCACTCGTACGCAAGCCTAAGGTGTCAGATTTAGAGGCTGTTTTAGATGATTTGCAAACTGTGCGCGGTTTATTTAAAAATCGCGTAACGCATATAATCATGGTCACAGCTTTAACAAATCTGTGCGGTATGCTTGGATCTTTTATAGCGCTTGGAAAGCTAGCGCAGATGATTTCAAACGTTACGCCTCACTAGATAGAAAATATGAACTCATTTTATACAGTCATTACCCCGGTACTAGGCCTTGTAATCGGGCTGCTTGTGGCGTTTCCGGCTTCTGCTACTAGCTTAGGGTCTGCCGCATGGATTCTTCCGGTGATGGCGCTGCTAATCGGATATAAAAAACGGAACAGTCGTGCGTTTTTTTATCTATCACTTTTTTGTGTCACCATTTTATCTGCCGTTGTGGGAACTTCTGTTATTGAAAAATAGGGTTATTGAGAAATAGAAATTAAGAAAGGTCTGTCGCGATGAACAAACAAATTCACTCATTTGTAGCTGAAGGCCAACAAGTCCTGCGTGAGGAGGCTGCAGCAGTAACGCAGGTGGCTGATTTACTAGACGCTAGTTTCGATGCAGCCGTGAAGCTTATTTTAGAGTTGTCACCCAGTGGTCGCGTAGTTGTTACGGGGTTGGGAAAAGCTGGCATCATAGCGCAAAAGGTTTCAGCAACCCTTGCCAGCACCGGAACATCTTCTTTTTCGATTCATCCAACCGATGCGTTACACGGCGACTTAGGGCGTACTCATAGAACAGATCTAGCGCTTATTTTGTCTAACTCCGGCGAAACTGCTGAGATAATTCAGCTTCTCCCGCAACTGCGTGCCGTAGGAGTGCCAATTATCGCCATCACCGGCGCGGAACAAAGCACTTTAGCGAAGCATGCTGATGTAGTTCTTTCGATCGGAAAAATGAATGAAGCAGGCGAGCTAGGTCTTGCACCAACATCAAGCACAACTGCGATGGTGGCGCTTGGTGATGCACTCGCTCTAGTTATTTTAAAGGCACGTGGATTCACAGCCGAGCAATTTGCAGCTAATCATCCTGCCGGAAGCCTTGGGCGAGCACTAATGAAAGTTGGCGATGTGATGCGCAGCGGAACAGCGCAGTGCGTGGTGCTTGAGACAGAGCTTGTAAGCGAAGTTTTAAAGAAAATATCTCTTACGCCAGGACGCCCCGGTGCCGCTGCAGTCGTTGATGCAAGTGGCAAACTCGTTGGTGTTTTTACCGATGGAAATTTACGCCGTTGCTTGGCGCAAGGCAGCGCTTTTTTAAGTGCGCCGATATCTACCGTCATGGGCAAAAACCCAAAATGCATCGGCCCACAGCAATTTGCGAAAGAAGCGTTATCACTTTTGATTGAGCTTCACGTTGACCAACTAATAATCGTGGACGAGCAGCATGCCCCAATCGGCTTAGTTGATATTCAGGATGTGGCTGGTTTTTGAGGTGGCATAAACGCAATGACCTTTGAACTCTCAGTACGCATCTTCATTCTCTTGCTTGAGATTCTTCTTTTTCTTTATTTCTGTTACACCGTTGTCGCAATTTTCAAAGGTGCTGCCCCGATACCATCGCTTCGCTCTGTAGTTAAAACGATAGTAAACGTAAGTGAGCTAAAGCCCGGAGAGTTATTGATCGATCTTGGCTCAGGAAATGGCCGAATATTAATGGCGGCAGCAGCGCAGGGAGCCACCGCGATAGGTTATGAACTCAATCCATTTTTGTGCTGGCTGACACGGTGCAGCGCTAAGTTAGGTGGGCA
>Ga0105046_10015383_pt1 | contig 11761 bp, 9 predicted proteins | sample MAT03_FD_78385 | JGI IMG/M metagenome (GOLD analysis project Ga0105046, IMG submission 78385) | Freshwater microbial communities from Lake Fryxell liftoff mats and glacier meltwater in Antarctica - MAT-03 (megahit assembly) | ecosystem: Environmental > Aquatic > Freshwater > Ice > Liftoff...
AAGATTGCCTGCACTTCTTTCGTGACATTTCTTGCTGAATTTGATTATATTTCCCGTTCAAAGAATAAAATCTTATAAACTTTAACCTTAGGAAATACTGTGGGATTTGAAATTGGCTTAAAAAAAGAACTGCACATTTATGAATTGAATTTTAGAAAACATAATCCTAGAGCTGGCACAAAGCATGCGATAAAAAATTTAAAAGCTTTAATCCAAATCATAGAAAATACTTCCAAAATGAATAATAAAAAAAAACTTATAAGCACATTGATTACACGATGTTCGTACTATGTGAACTATTTTGAAACTGCTAACACAGCTCCAAATTTCCGAAGAACCCTCCGCAACCTTGTCGAAATAGAAAGAATAAATGAAATTGCTCTAAAGCAAAAACTTATGCTTTTTTTTGATATTTATGAACAAGATAAAGACCATCATAAGCCATCAGGAAAAACCAAAGATGCAATCAAAGATATACGCAGCAATCTAGATCAAGCAAATTTGGACATAATAGCCAGAAACTATGCTCAAAATACTAAAATCGGTCCTACATTTCGAAAACTTCTCCTTTGTGCACTAGAGGACAAAATTTCAAGTGACGATGATACCACTTCTGATAGTAATGTTGATACTACTAGTGTTGACGATAGTGATGAGGTCAGCAGTTCTGTTGTGGATGAAAAACCCTCTAATTATGATGAAAATGATGATATCTTTGATGAAAGTACCTGCAGCACTTATGAAGGCGCCTCCAGTTCTATTGTGGATATCGATATTCCTAGTAATAAAACCCCCTCCAGTGAGGATGAAAATGATGATATCACTGATGAAAGTACCTGCAGTACTTATGAAAGCGCCTCCAGTTCTATTGTAGATATCGGTCTTACTAGTGATAAAAAACCCTCTAGTGATGATGAAAATGATGATATCACTGATGAAAGTACCTGTAGCACTTATGAAGGCGCCTCCAGTTCTATTGTAAGTATCAGCACACCTAGTGATGACAAAATCACTTCCAATGTAAAAGTCTACGTATGGGAATCAGGTTCTACAGGAGTAAATGGCGATGTTGGACACGTGGCAATACGAACAACTATCTATAAAAATGGGATCAAACAAAGCAGTAAATATATGAGTTTTTGGCCTAATCCAAAAACTTCTGGGAAAGGTTTGCTTAAAGGTACAGCTAGTCATGAGCATAGTTACGAAGATGATAAAAGGGATGAAGGAGGCCCTCCAACACACAAAGTCACTTTCCATACTTTAGATGCCAAAGCTATCGTAGATGGCTGGGAAAAATTGAAGCAATCCAATTGGAAGGCTGCTTCTTGTGATAAAATTAGTTGCTCCAAGAGTGGAGCCAAAAACTGCGGGAGTGTCTCAGCATTACTTCTAGTGCTTGGAGGTATCAGAAAATTAGATCCACATGCTTTTAATAACCTTCCTTCTACGAAGGAAATTAAAAATATGATCAATTCCCTCCCAAAGCCAAAACGTTCAACCCCAAAAACAAAACGTTCAACCCCAAAACCATCTCTTCCTACCCAAAATATAGTTCAAAGTAACCTTGTAATCAACCAAGTCCTCTCAAGTCAGGACAAAATACAAGGAATGATCAAAGAGGTTAAGCAAACACTTATAACGAGAAAAGTTCCTTCACTAAACCTGGGTACCCTACCCAAAATTGCTTTAGTGAATACTGGAGGCTTTGTCATTGTCAATATTTGGAATGTTCTTAATACAACTAAAATTAAAAAGAGAGTTTTGCCTAGCAACTTCATGAACAATATTCAAATGGCTGAAGAAGTAGAAAGGGAAAATAATCTAAGTGAAATCATTGAATTTAAGAAAGACAAAAGAACAAACAAAAAATTGCTGTATAAGGCCATCTCCAAAAAAACAGGCATTAATTTATCAAAACTTTTAGATATCATTCGGGATGACCATATTGAGATTAATAACATACTGCATTCTGCAGCTGGAACCCTCTCAACTACCCTTGGATTCTTTGTGTTTATGGACAAGCATGAAAGGAACAAATTGCGAAATGATCTGCAAATACTTTTAACTTATGCAAATTCAGAATTAGGGGAAATTAGAAAATTATATTTCGAAAATAACAAAGTACCTAAAGAAAAAGTTAAAGCTCTCTATAAGAAAATTTCTCTTTTCTATACAGAATGGGATGATTTAATTACGAATCAGGGTCATTTAAAACTTGGAGAGAGAGTGGGTGAAAGCAGTATTCGCGATGTCATTTTGAGATCAGCTAAAAAAGTGATAGCTTGCAAATCATAATGGGTCAGGATTCCAAAAGTAAATCTTTTGGAATCCTCTAAAAGAATTTTTCCTCAAATAGATTCAATCCCAGAGAGTTTATCAATCTCACCAGGCTTTACAGCTGTTTCGGCCTTAATGTAGGCACGATAGTAGGCAAACATTCTTTCCACGGCACAAAGACAAAGTATACTGCCTAAACAAAGAACAAAAATGGGGCTGCAGTAGCTGCAAAGTGCTCCTGCTAGCGTTGGCACAAAGCATCCGCGTAAGCCTACGGCTAAAACACCGACACTGCTATAGCTTGAGCTATCTTCTTCTTTAGAGAACACTGGACCTGATAAATTCCAACTCAGTTCACTTCCCCCTTGCATAATCCCCCAGATGATGTAGGCGATGTAGAGCCAGGCAAGATTTAATTGAGCCGCAATGAGACACAAAGGAAAAAGCGCAGCAATTAGCGAAACCCATCCGCTGAAGCGGTAGATATCGATCTTATTCATCCAATCAGCCCAAATTCTTGAGGTGGAGGCCACTCCAATTCCCTTGCAAAAAGCTAAAGCAATCGCCAGCTCTTTGTATGAGAGAGAAAGATTATCGAGGAAAAACTCCGGCAAAGCCGGCTGCATGACCATCAACCCCATGCCCCCAAACATAAAGCCTACTTGAAACGAGCGAAAGTCTGGGCGACGTTTAATTAATGCCCACGCATTCTTCCAAGGATCCATCAATCGTGTAGATAAAGGAATTGCAGGAGGAGTAACTGGGGGTATCAAATTTTGGTTAGGGACTGGCAGACGTATTTGAAAGAAAAAAGCCAACAAAGCAATAAAAGCTGTCAGAGGAAAAATCCAACGCCAGGCTTGCGTATATCCATCCAATAAACCTCCAATCAAAAAGGGCAGTAATGCGTCTCCGACATATCCTACTGTGGTTCCGTAAGCAAAAACTCGTTCACGCGATTTACTGGGAATATTAAGTTTGAGTACTTCCATCCAGGCTGGTGTGACACCACGATGAAAAGCCATAAACCACCCGGAGGCTGCGATAAAAAACCACACATTCTCAATCCAGGGAAACAAAAAAAAGGGCAAGATACTTAAGACATTTGCCACAATAATATTGGAGCGTAAAAGATCTTTGCGTTGATTGATGGAATGGCTCCAATAGATTGAAAGAAGCGATGACATGGGTTTGATGGCCACAATTACAGCAATTTGCAATGGCGTGGCATGCAAATCTCGATACATGATGTAGGGGATCAAACTAAAAATAGCCCACAGCGGAGTTCTTAATAACCGTGAGCCCATGAAAGCATTACGCGTCACAATCGAGGTAGAATCCATAGAGATTATCACTAGTTATTTAAAAGACCTTTAGGCAAAGCATTATTAATTAATAGGCGCAATCATGATTTTAAATGATTTCTCATAAATATCTCTAGTCAAGAATGCAGTGGTACACATGATCTGGTTTCCCAGTTTTGGGATCGAAAATTTCTTTTTTGGGTGGTGTTAGGGCACAGATGGGTTGCGCATAAGGGCAACGGGTACGAAAAGGACATCCGCTTGGAGGATTGATTGATGAGGGAATCTCGCCTTTAAGGATCATTCTATTTTTAACTTCCCCAGGATGAGAGATAGGAATAGCTGATAACAAGGCTTGAGTGTAGGGGTGTTTGGGGTTTTTGAACAGTTCTTCTGTCGAAGCGCTTTCCATGACCTTTCCCAAGTAAAGGACCACAACACGATCGCATAGATGGCGGATGACAGAAAGATCATGTGAAATAAATAAATAGCTCAATCCCATTTTATGTTTGAGCTCTGCTAATAAGTTTAAAACTTGAGCTTGGACCGAGACGTCCAAGGCTGAAACGGCTTCGTCACACACAATGAGTTTAGGCTCAATGGCAATGGCTCGTCCAATACAAATTCTTTGCTGTTGGCCTCCAGAAAACTGATGGGGGTAGCGGCGAATCATATCTGGCGATAACCCCACTAATGTTAAGATCTCAGCCACTTTATCCATTTGCTCATTTCTGTTTTTGACTAAACCATGATAGAGCAATCCTTCTCCAATGGCATCTCCAATTGTTTTACGGGGATTAAGCGAGGCATATGGGCTTTGAAAAACCATTTGAAAGTTCCGACGCACATCTTTCAGCTGTTTTTTATTGAATTCCAGCAAGTTTTGTCCTAGAAAGGAAATTTCTCCCGAAGTTGGTTCAATTAAACGGATGGACGCCCGTCCTACTGTACTTTTGCCAGAGCCGGATTCCCCTACCATTCCCAAAACATCTCCAGGATAGATAGTAAAATCAATTCCATCCACAGCATTTACGTCAGCGGTTTTCTGGCGCAATATTCCTGAATAAATAGGGAAATACTTTCGAAGATTCCGCACTTCCAGCAGGGCTTCAGTCATTCTTTTCCTCTCATGGATTTATATTCAAGCTTTGCTTGACTCTCTGGAGATGCATCATAAAGCCAACATTTAGCTTTATGTGAAGGATTTTCAATGCAAAAATTCTGAACAACGCCTTGCTTGCACTTCTCCATGATATAGGGACAGCGTGGGTGAAATCTGCAGCCGGTTGGATAATTGTTTAAAGGAGGAACTGAGCCTTTAATGGCATGCAGTTTTCCTTGGACCGCTCCATGTCCCGGGCGGGAATTAAAGAGCGCCCTAGTATAGGGGTGGGCCATGTGTTGAAAAATTTCTTGCACAGGACCTTTTTCGATAATTTGCGAGGCATACATTACAGCTACTTCATCCGCAATTTCGGCCACAATTCCCATGTCATGGGTGATTAATAAAATTGACATCCCATTTTTCTGCTGCAAGTTACGCATGAGGTCTAAAACTTGGGCTTGGATCGTTACATCAAGGGCTGTCGTGGGTTCATCGGCGATGAGGATATCCGGCTCGCATATTAAAGCCATGGCAATCATGATTCTTTGCTTCATCCCACCGGAGAGCTGATGTGGATAGTCATAAAGCCGTTCTTCCGGGGAAGAAATGCCGACTTCTTTTAATGCATTAATCACCCGTTCGAGCGCTTCTTCACCATGCAGCTGTAAATGCAGCTCCACTACTTCTAAAAGTTGATTTCCTATTGTATACACAGGATTCAAAGCATTGGTAGGGTCTTGAAAAATCATGGCTATGGTTGAACCGCGGATTTTAAACATTTCTTTTTCAGAAATGGTTAAGAGATTTCTTCCGCGATAGATAATTTCACCCTCTGAATAGAGCATTGGGGGGGTTGGTAAAATACCCAAAATAGAAAGGGCCGTGACAGTTTTGCCGCAGCCTGACTCTCCAACGATCGCTAACGTTTTCCCTGCATGAAGATCAAAAGAAATATCATCTACAACAGCATAAGGAGCCCTCTCCAATTGAAAATACGTTTTAAGCTGGCGCACTTCTAAAACAGGCAATGACTGTTCTTTATTCATGCAAGTTTCTCTTAGTGATGAGGTTCAAGGGAGGTAAATCCTTTAAATCACGCAGTCCAAAATAATGCATAAAGTTTTTTGTGATGCTGTATAGAGTTGGCCGCCCGGGTGCTTCTAGTTTTCCCACCGACTCAATGAGCTCTCTTTCCAAAAGATTCATTAAGGTGCCCGTAGAATCGACCCCGCGAATTGCATCGATTTGAGGTCGCGTAATGGGTTGTCGATAAGCGATGATGGCTAAAACTTCAGCAGCAGCATGAGACAGCTTTTCGGTTTTTTTATGTCGAAATAGCATATGAATATAAGGGGCAAATTCTTCACAGGAGCGCAGCAGGAATCCCTCTACTACTTCTTCGAGCCTAAAGGCTCGCCCTTGTGAAAGATATTCTTCTTGTAATTGTTCGATAATATCCCGAAGCGCACGCGGTTTGATGGCATAAAAGGTTTCAATAATCTCCCGGAGTTTATTGAAAGAAAGGGCTTCGTTGGAGGCAAATAATAGGGCTTCAATCACTTGCTTTGCTCGGCGACGCAATTGTACCTGTTGGTCTTTCTCTAATTTATCCGTAACCTCGCAAGGGGAAATTTCACATTCAGGTTTTGTTTGAAATTTCATTTCAAATAAGTTGATGCCGTTTGTCATAGTTTTATGTAGATGATGAACTTAAAATAATAATATTTGTTTCTAACTCTTTAAATACGAGCAACTCCCCTAGCTTCATCAGTTCTAAGATGGCTAAGAATGTTACGATCAATTCGTCTTTAGAACGTGTTTGCGTAAATAGATCGATTAAACACAGCTTCTCTACGCTTTTAATTAGTTTGCGTACGTACGAAATTTTATCTGAAACCCGCCATTCTTCTTCTTCAACTACTTTAGTTTGATCTGAGTATTTCTGCAAAGCCTGTTGAAATAAAGCCGCTAGATCTGTCAGTGATAAGTGAGCGATTCCCAAGCTTTTCTTAAGGTCTGAAACTGGCTCTCCACCACGTGAAAAGGCAAGATGCGGCAACCCTCCTTTTTCTGAGAGCTCCTTGGCGATATCTTTAAATCGGCAGTAATCGACCAAATGATGGATAATGTCAAAATGAGGATCCTCCCCGAGGAATTCCTCCTCCGGCTCTATTTGTTCATGTTTAGGCAGCAAACTTTTGCTTTTTATCCAAAGTAATGAAGCCGTCGAACTCATGAATTCCGAGCCGCGATCTATCGACATGTCTGCTTGCTTTTCCAAACGCTCAACATATTGAGTCATAATCTCTTTTAAGGAAATATCGCAAATATTTACTTCATGTTTTTGGATCAGATGGAGCAAAATCTCCAGAGATCCTGAGAAATGATCGAGTTCAAACGTTTCATGATCCATGGTACATCCTTAAGCCTCAAAAAACCAGCATATCGCAGAATGAATTTCCTGGCATAGCAGAGTTTATACATATTGTTATTTTTAAAAAAATAATTTATATCCAGGGTATCGACACTTCTACTTCTTGGAGCGACTTATGCAGGCTTTAAAACCTTTTTTCCTTGTGATATTCTTCATCTCATCTTTACTTTTCTCTACCGAACGCGAGCTTCTCAAAACTGCGGATGTCAATAAAGTTATGCAAGAGATTCTGCGTCAGCACGTTTCTCAAAAACTCATGTCCGATCAAATTTTGAAAACATCCTTAAAAGTTTATGTCGATCAATTTGATCCAGATCGTCTTTATTTGCTTCAAAGTGAAATTGTCCCATTTTTAAACATCAATGATGCCCAAGCCAGCCTACTTCTGCAACAATATTCTCGCGGAGATTTTGCGACTTATCTCCGCTTAAACCCTGTGATTCAAAGCTCGATTACGCGCGCGCGTAAAATACGCCAGGAATTGATCCAAAGACCGCAGCAATTATTTCTTTACCAAAACCCTTCCCAGCACAAAACAGAGAAGGCTCCAGGAGAGGAAATTGATTTGAACAAACCCTTCTCCAAAACGCTCCCTGAATTAAAAAATCGCATTAAGCAACAGCTGATCCGTTTTATTGGAAATGAAATTGAACAGCATGGAATTGTAAAAATTCGAAAAAATGAAAATGCGATATTAGCCTTTTACGAAAATCGTATGCGCGAAAAAGAAAACAAGTACTTGCTTCGCAATGCTGCCGGGCATCCGCTGCTTGAAGAGGAAAAAGAAAATTTTTTAGTCATGCACATTCTTAAGGCATTGACTCGCAGCCTTGACGCTCATACGACTTTTTATGATGCAGTCGAAGCCTATGATATGAAAGTTCGCCTGGAGAAAGGTGTCATCGGCGTGGGTTTAATTCCACAAGAAACTGATGATGGGATTACGATTTCCAAAATTATTCCTGAAAGCCCAGCTTCAAAAAGTGGTGTTGTACAGGTGGATGATCAAATTTTATCCATCGACGGCAAAGACGTTGCCATGCAAACTTTCGATCAAGTCATGTCTCGCCTTCAATCGAGTCCAGGAACTTTAATTTCATTAGTGCTTAAGAAACCCAATACAGCCGACAATAACTATACAGGTTCCAGTTACCAACTTTCCCTACGCAGCGAAGCGATTGCTATTAATGAAGGACGAGTAGAAATTGCCTACCAGCCTTTTGAAAAAGGTGTTTTAGGAGTCATTACGCTCAACTCGTTTTATCAAGGTATCAATGGAATCAATAGCGAGCTAGACGTTCGCAATGCGCTAAAAGAACTAGCAAAACAAGGACCACTACAAGGCCTGATCCTAGATCTCCGTGAAAATAGTGGGGGATTTTTAAGCCAAGCCGTCCGAGTTGCCGGCCTTTTTATCACCAACGGTGTGATTGTCATTTCAAAATATTCGAACGGAGAAGAACGCTTCTATCGTGACATGGATGGTAAAAGCTATTACAATGGACCGTTAATTGTGCTCACCTCTAAAGCGACAGCTTCGGCAGCAGAAATTGTCGCTCAGGCTTTGCAAGACTATGGCATTGCCTTGATCATTGGTGACGAACAAACCTATGGTAAAGGTACAATTCAAAGTCAAACGGTTACGGAAAATAAAGGTTCTTCTTATTTTAAAGTTACAGTTGGGAAATACTATACTGTCTCGGGAAAAACCCCGCAAATCGAAGGTGTAAAGGCAGATATTGTCGTTTCAAGCCAATTTTTAAATGACAATATTGGGGAAGAATATCTTGAGTATCCATTGACCCACGATAAGATTTCTTCAGCTTACGAAGATTTATTGGAAGACATCGATACTTCATTAAAGCCTTGGTATCTGCAATACTACACTCCAACCTTACAAAATAAAGTGCATATTTGGCGCACTATGCTTCCTGAATTAAGAAGAAATAGTGGAGCTCGTTTAGCTAACAATCCACAATATCAACAATTTTTGAAAGGTCAAATCCCTTTAGCAATCCTAAAAAATGCAGACGCTTCCGCTAGTGAGGACACAGATCCAAATGCTCAGGATTTGCAATTAACAGAAGCCTTAAATATTCTTAAGGACATGATTTACCTCAGAAAAAGGACTCCTCATCCCAAGCAATCCCTTTATGTAGAAAGTATAAAAAAACGAGAAAAGCAAATTAAGTGATTGCAGAAAAATCAGCAATAAACTATGTTTTCTTCTTTCATACCGGCCAGATAGCTCAGTCGGTAGAGCAGAGGACTGAAAATCCTTGTGTCGCTGGTTCGATTCCAGTTCTGGCCACTCTAGCAGAAGACCTTTTTGGTTCTTCTGCTTTTTTTTTCTCTTGCCGGAGAAAACGGAATTCCAACAGAATTGATAATTTCTCCTATTCACCCAAAACAGATCTTCAAAAATATTCTTGAAGATTGCTTTGGGGAATCGGTTCCGTTGAATTTACGGTAATCAGTATTTACACTCCTTAAAAATAAACCTTATATTTATGGCAAACATACCTTGTCCCAAACGATGCCGCTGTTCACGAGTCTACTGGGTTATCCAGAGTTAAAGTGGCTAGAAGTCATGGAGTCCTTTTTACGAAAACGCCAGGTAATCGAAGGTAGGGGGAACACTCTTCTTCGTTGCTGGTTCGATGAAAAGAAATGCTTTAGAAAGTTATCGCAAAGATTGGAATGACAAAGTTCGGATGCTGGTCCAGCCCCCTGCTAGCCATGGAGCTGATGCTTTTTTTTCAGGATGCTAGCGGTTGGTCTTGGCAAATTAGAAAACAAAGGATTAACTAGAATGACAGAGATTACGAGCTATACCTATCTAATTAATCACGATCGATCATCGAGACTCGATACCTAATTCTCTACCATAAATAAAATCTTCGGATATTCCCTTTTTTAATAAAAAGGATTGAGCTTCGACATGCCATTCTTTTTTAATAGTTACCTTTGAATAGACAGATAATGATCTATTGGAAAACGCAAATCTCGTTGAAAAATATAAACCGGTTTTTGTCTCTTTTTTTTTATAAAACGTTCTCGGTGGTTTTGAAGGATGACAACGGAATTGTTTTTGGAGTATTGAACGCATTCACAGCATTCGCTGAGATTTATGTCGATGATATTTGGGTTGATACAGCTCATCGCGGTAAAGGACTCTGGCGTTATAGATAAGGTGGCAAGGGATATCTAAAATGAATTTTCGGGGATCGAAAGGTTTTTCCAAGACAAACATGGACAGAATGAGGGGCATTTTACTTGGCATATTCAATTCCCCCACAAGCTGTGGGTAAATTAGAAGATCTACCTCATCTAAAGTATCAGCTAGTGACAGCAATGTTAAAAGTATCAAAACGGCAGAAAATTGTTCTATTTTTTGATGAATTTCCATGGATGGCGACAAAACGTTCGGGATTACTGAGCGCACTCGAATATTTTTGGAATAGGCATTGGACTCACGATCCGAGGTTAAAGTTAATCATATGTGGGTCTTCAGCATCTTGGATAATCGAAAAAATTGTTAACAATAAAGGAGGCCTTCACAATCGCGTAACAAGAACAATGATATTAGAACCGTTGAATTTACACGACACTAAGGCGTATCTGGCAGACTTTGGCAATAAATTAAATGATCTCTATATGGTATTGGGTGGAATACCACATTATTTATCCTTGGTTGAAAAAGGATTATCTGCCCAACAATGTATTGAAGAATTATTTTTTAGGAGAGATGGTGCTTTGGTAAATGAGTTTGACCGTCTGTTTTCCTCTTTATTCACTGACTCTTCAGCACATATAGATATCATTCGTATTATCGCTAACCATCGCTACGGTATAGGTCAAGCTCAATTGATTCGAGAAATTAAGGTGTCGAGTGGTGGAGGCACCACACGTCGCCTAAAAGAACTGGAAGAGGCGGGCTTTATTGTTAGTTTTCTCCCGCATGGACACTCTGATAAGGGGTTGTATTATAAGGTTATTGATGAGTACACATTATTTTATCTTCACTGGCTGGAGCCACGAATTACGGCGATACGCAATCGAGACCAAAGCCCGGGATATTGGCTTTCAAAATCACAGTCATCTAGTTGGAAAAGTTGGTCGGGATATGCGTTTGAAGCTATTTGTAGTAAGCATGTCGCCCAAATCAAAAAAGCATTAAATATCGATCCAGGATCTGAATCTGGATCATGGAGATATGTTCCCCGCCAGAATCCTGAAAGTGAAAAGGAGGGGGGTGGAGCGCAGGTGGATTTGTTGTTTGATCGGCCAGATCAAGCGATCACTGTTTGCGAAATCAAATATTCAACGCAGCCATTTACCATCGATAAAGTTTATGCCCAAGCCCTTGCAAAAAAGGTAGGGGTGTACCAGCAACAGACAAGAACAAAGAAACAAATATTTCTTGTGATGATTACGAGCGCTGGATTGAAACCATCAAAGCATTATGATGAATTAATTTCACAGGAGGTTACGCTGGGCGATCTCTTTAAATCTGTTTGATCAAGCTCGTTTAATTATGCCACTACGGGTGGCACTAATTTATATATTTTAGATGGACCGAGGGGGAGATTGCCAGGAGAAAAAGTTTAGGCGGCCGAGAGCATAGCCGGTAAGGCC
>Ga0105046_10015385_pt1 | contig 11760 bp, 12 predicted proteins | sample MAT03_FD_78385 | JGI IMG/M metagenome (GOLD analysis project Ga0105046, IMG submission 78385) | Freshwater microbial communities from Lake Fryxell liftoff mats and glacier meltwater in Antarctica - MAT-03 (megahit assembly) | ecosystem: Environmental > Aquatic > Freshwater > Ice > Liftoff...
CGACAGGGCGATGCTGGGGATGATGTGAGCGATATGCATGAGAGGATTCCTTGGGGTTGAGGTGATTGGAGCGGCAACGGGTGAAGACGCCGACCCGCCGCCGGTCGGCATCTTGGGGAGCGGGATGAAGTTTCAGGTTCGGAGGTCTTCCAGCAGATCGATGAGCGTGGTCAGGCGTTCCTGACCAAGGCGGCCAAGTCGGCGCCGCTGGGTTTCCGCGATCGGCTCGTCGAGCTGGGTGAGCAACCCCAGACCCGTGTCGGTGATGCGCGAACGCACTACCCGACGATCAGCCACGTCACGCTCGCGAATGATCAGCCCCTGACGTTCGAGTTTGTCGAGCAGGCGCGTGACATCCGGCTCGAAGGTCACCAGCCGCGATGCAATGTCGCCGCAGGTACGCGCCTGGTTCTGCGGCTCGCTCTCACGCAACGCACCGCGCAGGATGCGCAGGACGTTGTACTGGGCGTGCGTGATGTCGTGCGGCTTGAACAGCTCGATGACCTCGCGGCGCAGCAGCTCGGTGGTGCGCACCAGGTTGAGGAAGGCCTCGTCCTCCCGCGTGCGGAAGGGCTTGGTCTGCTTGAGTTCGCTTAGGAGGCGTCCGACCATGGCGCGGAAAATATGTTCGAACAAATATCGTCAAGACGTTTATCTTCGCGACTTTCTGGGCTTAGCTGAAATCGACCCAAGGGAAGCGGCCTAAGTCATTTCTATAACTTATCTTGAAACACGTTCACGGAACTGCGGATTGGCCTCACGGCGCCTTCTGACCACGCAACCGCTGCTGCTGGACCTGCCATTGAGCCATCGCCACGCGGACCAGCAGATCGTTAGTGCGCTCCCGTTGGCCATCGTCAAGGCGGGTCGGATCAATCCCCAGTAACAGCATCCGCGCCTCATCCGCGCGCCCGGTGGCAAGCAGCGCGTCGCTCAGCGCGATACGGTCCACCGCGGCCAACGGCGCATCATTGAGACGGCTGGCAATGGCGAATCCGTCGATGGCCTCCTGCGACCGTCCGGCATCGACCAACGCGTGCGCGCGGGCTGCGTGCAAACGCCCGCGCTGACCCGGACGACTAGCGAGTTCGATGGCAAAGGTCGCGGAATCCAGCAGGCGACCGCTCTCAGGCAACGGCGGCAACGGCGGATTTGCCAACAGGTCTTCACGATGGCGGATGTCAGCCATCAGCCCCTGCACGTGACGGGTCAACACCACCAACAGTGCGGCCATCACCATGATCAACACGACCGTGCCGATGACCAACAGTCGGCCAAGAAGATGGGGCCTGGGCAGGTGCATGACCACGGGAATCAATCCCGTGGGGACCTTGGCTTCTTCCGAGATCGCGCGTACCAGATCCGCCATCGACGGGGGCTGGGATGGTGCAGCTGTGTTCATGGCTACGACGACCCCCTCTGCAGGTGTGGGAACCTGCCTCGCCATTGGCGAGGGATGCCACATGGCAGTCCTCACCCTCTGGCACTCTACGAAACATTGCGAACGCCGCGCCAATACCCCCAGGACGAAGTGCTAGACCCAGCGCTGCTGGGTATCCGCAGGTCCACTGTCTGCCGGCGGCGTCAGGCCCAGATGCTGATACGCCTTCACCGTCACCACGCGACCGGCAGGCGTTTTGATCAAGTAACCACTCTGGATCAGGAACGGTTCGTAGATGTCTTCAATGGTCGCCTCGTCTTCGCCCACCGTAACCGCGACGGTTTTGAGACCCACCGGTCGCCGATGAGTCGCCAGGCAACCGAGGATGCGCCGATCGAGTTCAGTCAATCCAGCGGCATCGATGCCGAGCATACGCAGGCCTTCGGCCGCCACCTGTTCATCGATGTGGTTGCCGTGGTGCACCTGTGCGAGATCGCGGATGCGGCGCAGATGATTGTTGGCGTACCGCGCAGTGCCACGACTGCGACTCGCGATCATGCCCAGGCCGGCGGCATCCGCGCCGACGTTCAGCAGTTGGGCAGAGCGTGCAAGAATCCGCTGCAACTCATCGTCGCTGTAGAGATCAAGCCGTTCACGGATGCCGAAACGCGAACGAAACGGCGCAGTGAGTTGCCCCTCGCGCGTGGTTGCGCCCACCAACGTGAACGGCGGCAGCGTCAGCGTCAGCGACTGCGACGTCGCCCCCTCACCAAGCTGGATGGCGATGCGGAAGTCCTCCATCGCCGAGTAGAGGTATTCCTCGACGATGCGTTTGAGGCTGTGGATCTCATCGATGAACAAGATCGAACCGGCCTTGAGCGTCGACAGCAGGCCGGCGAGGTCGCCCGGCTTGTCGAGCAAGGGCGCCGCGGTCTCACGGATCTCGGCGCCCATCTCGGCCGCCATGATGTGCGCCAAGGTGGTCTTGCCGAGACCTGGCGGCCCCGACAGCAGCACATGATCGAGCTGTTCCTTGCGCTGCGTCGCCGCGGCGATCGCCAAGCTCAAGTTGCGCGTCACCGCGGTCTGGCCGGTGAACTCCTGCAGCCGCTTGGGCCGCAGAGCGCGGTCGTTCTGGTCATCGCGTTGTTCGAATCCCGGCGGCTGCGGCATGGCGCTCATGTCATGCGCCGACCCGGCCCGACGCAAGCCAGGGGTGGCATTGCCGGGAGTGCGGACCCATGGCGCACGTTTCATGTCGTTCGCGTCAACAACCCGTGCTGGTCCAGGGCCGGCGAGGCCTTGGCGGGCGTAGCGGGCAGAGCCCGCGAACAACAATCCCCCGAGTGCGCCTGCGCGCACAAGCGGGGACGGGCTTGGTCCTGCACAGCAGGACACCCCGGCGCTGCCGGGGTCGCGCCAGAGCGATCACCGCGAAGCGGTGACATGCGGAGCATGCGAGCAGCGCAGCGGCGAAGTCGGGCTGGAGCGCAAGCCCAGCTAGAACCAGAAACCAACTATGAGGGAAAAGCTGTCAGCGCGCAGGCCCTCAACCTTGCCGCGGTAGGTGTAGGCCAGCTCGGTGAACAGCGAACCGTAGCGCCCTCCGCCCAGGTTGAGTCCGAGCATGCCGCGTGCCGCGGGGAACCATTTCGCGCCATCGTACACCTTGCCATTCTTGTCGGTGGCATCGATCTTGTTGTAGTAGCTGCCCAGCCCCAGCCCGAAATACATGCTGTCGGTGATCGACGCCCGTTCGTTATAGGTCACGCCGTAGGAATCGAACTTGTTGCCCTGTCCCTGCGCGTGCGCCCATTCCAGATCGATGCTGGGCGCGCCGAACAACGCCGACTCGGATTCACCCCAACCGACGCCGACCGTCCACGGGTAGTCGGTGGTCATGTCGCGGATGTCCTTGTCGAACTGGCTGACGCCACCAGCCACGTAGAACGGCGGGCGATCAGCGGCCTCAGTCGTCAGGGTCGGCAGGACCAACAGGACAAGAGCTGCTACCTGGATGGGCTTCATGGCGGGCACCCTAACAGGCTGTTGAAAAACAGCAGCCTGTTAGGTGGGGAAATTCTCCGCGGCGTCTTGCGACCGCTATTTTCCAACGCCCTTCCCTGATCGACCAGCGTCCCCGTGATCCCACCTGAACGCCCTGCTCCCACGCCAACCTTGAGATCAGCGACCGGCGGGAGCGACTGTCATTTCGCCGCCGCCAGCGCCTCGTCCAGGCGCACCTTCAGGTCCTTGCGCAGCTTCACCTCTTCCTCGAATTTACGCCGGAGTTCCGTGGTGGTGCGGTATTCCTCGTTGCGCTTCTTTTCGGCCGCCTGGAGTTTGTCGAACAACTCGTCGTGATTGGCCTCGGCCTTCTTGCGCAGGGCGTATTCACTCGCCTTGTCGGCCTCAGCCTTCTTGAGTTGCTCGCCCATCTCAGCGAGACGGACATCGGCGGCTGCGAGCGCGGCCTTGGCCTCCCTCTCGGCCAGCTTCAGGCGTTTCACTTCCTCGCTGGTCTTGCTGAGGTCGAACTCCGCCTCGGATTTGAGTTTGTCCAGACCGTTGGCGCGGGTCTCGTTGGCTTCGGCCTTGTCGCGGTATTCCTTGGCCTCGCCGGACGCACCGGCCCAACCACTGATCAAGACGATTTGGAGGATGAGCGCGGCAGCGCAGCCGCCGATGAGCGCCATCATCCGCGGCTCCTTGAGCTTTTGCACCCACGGTGGCAGCGGCTTGGCTGGTTTCGCTGGTTCGTCGTCCTCGACCTTCTCTTCGATCGGCTCGGGCGAAGTCGGCATGGCCATACGGCTGCCTCGACGCACGACGCCACCGGACCCCGGTTTGGTCGCGGGTTTGGATGCTGCCGCCGCTGCCTTTGGCGCCTGCGGTCTGGCCGACGCCGCAGCCGTCGGCTTGGTCGCATCGTTGTCCGTGCCCCCAGGCGCGGCACGTGCCACAGGTTCATCCTCGAACGTCAGACCATCGTCATCAGGTGCTGCTACCGGAGCAGCCGGCTTGCGTGGCGTGGTTGGCTTTGTCGCCGCGATCGCCGGCTTGGCCGGTTCATCATCGAAACTCAGGCCATCGTCTTCGCTGGGAGCCGCTGCTGGTGCCGTCGCCGGTTCAAGAGCCAGCGACGGCCCCGTTTTTCCCGCGCTGCCCTCCGGCCCCTGCAGGGGCGGGATGAGCTGGGGTGACTTGCACTGCGGGCACGAGATCGCTTTGCCGGCATAGGTGCTGGCCAGTTTGGCGCTGTAACCGCACCCCGCGCAGGCGAAACGCAGGCGACCGTCGGCATCCGGGACGCTGAAACGCCCAGTGCTTGGCGCGGTTGCGACCTTGGACATGCGCACGGTGTCGCCGGTAGATTCACCACCATCCGCATTGGCGATCTGCATCTGCTGACACCCAGGGCAGAGGATCACCTTGCCGGTGTAGGAGGTCGGAATGCGGGCGCGGTACCCGCACCCGCCACAGATGAAACGCATGCTCTCGACGGTGGACATGGCAACCTCCCTGTAGGATTCGGATAACGCGTTATCCCGTCGCAGCGCACAGAACAGACGCAATTTCACCGCTGTTTGCGAGCGACTGCTACACGCAACGCGTCGTAACGCTGGTCCTGACCAGGGAAACGTGGTGGAAGTGTTTGTCCGACCGACAAAAAAACCAACATCCCGGTTCACCCGCCAGCAGTCGGTGTGGCACGACGCCGGCTTCTGCCGCGTGCGGCGTGCGCTGACGAAGTTTGACAGGCGCGGGCTCGTTCGACACTGGCCGAGCACCAGTTGTGCCTGGCCGCAGGACCGCCCTCCGTGAGCAACTCCAAATACGTCAACCGCTCGGTCTACGAGGGTGCCGACATGATCGCCCTGCGGCTGCGGGCGGCCAAGAAGCCGGCGGTGATTCCGTTTCTTGAGATCCCGCCCGAAGAGATCGATCTGGAACCAGTGACCATTGAGCCGGTGGATCTCACCGACGCGGAGCCGATGCCGATCATGCCCTTGGTGGTGCCGGCGAGCGATATCCTGCCGTTTGAAGATGACGAGGATGTCGAGATCGAACTGATGGCTACACCGCCCGCCCCCGCCAGTGAACCGCCGACCTCGAATGCCGCCGGTGATGCCAAGTCTCCCATTCCCGGGCCAGCCGCTCCACCAGTGAGCGACGGGCTCTCACTCTTCGGTGTTGGCACCATCCTTGACAGCAAGGGTGGTCAGGATCGCGGCGGAAAAGATCGCGGCGGGAAAAACCGCAAACGCTGATCACTCGCGGAACCGGCGAAAGACCGGTTAAACATCGCACCCCGCGGATATCCGCGGGGTGCGACGTTGTCAGCCAAGCTGACTCGAACGACTGAGCGTCGTGCTCAATTCTGCTGGAGCTTGCCGCCAGCTTCCTTCCAGCCGGACAGGCCGCCGGTGTAATGCTTCACGTTGGTGTAGCCGAGTTTGGCAACCGCAGCGGCGGCTTCCTTCCACGCCGGGCACTGGGGGCTGCCGCAGTAGGCGACGACCAGGGCGCCCTTGTCGGCGGGCAGGAGCTTGGCGAGTTCCTTTTCCTTGGCTTCGAAGTCGATCGCGCTGGGGATGTGGCCAGCCTTGAATGAGTCGCTGCCATTGACGTCGATTATCACGGCGGCCTTGGTTTCGATCGCAGCGGTCAGATCCTTGTGCGTGATAGCGGCGAAGTCGGCAGCGAAGGCGCTGCTGCTGACAGCGAAGAGGAGGGCGAAGAGTGCAGTCTTCATGAGTGAAGTTCCTTGCGGTGTGGGCGGCGCGAATGCGCCTGGGTGGTTTCCGGTTAGACGGTCTCGTGAAAGAAACCTGACATCCGGGGCGGCGGTTCTAACCTCAAAGGTCACCCCGACGCAAGGTGTTCAGGGCGTTCCTGCCGCACCTGTGGGCGACGGCTGGGACGCCTCCGGAGCTGGCCTAGTCGGCAGCAGGCTGACCGTAACCCGAATAGTGACAGGATCATAAGTAGCCCATGTCGGCCCCATCACGCCGACCGGGACCTCCACCGGGACGCCTAGTTCGATGGTCGGCCGCAGGGCCACGTAGGCGGTCAACTCGGTCTCCGGCTGCAATCCGACCAGCAGGCTCGCGGGGCCATGCAGCGCGAGCACCACCTGCGGCTGGCTGAGTTCGATGGCGAAACGCGCGGTGAAATCCTTGGGCGCAAGGATCTGCACCGGCACACTGACTTCCTTGGTCGCACCCTGCTGCGGGCTAAGGGTCACGGTGGCAGTGACGCGGTCCATGACTTCGAGTTGTGTGTCCTTGTGCGTCAGCGCGACGACTTCCTTGCGCGTGGTCTGCAAGGTGGGATCGACGCCATCGAGTCTGATCGGATCGAACACCAGCCGTTGGCCGCGCGCCTTGATGCCGTCGAGCTGCTCACGCGTGCCGCGCACGCGCACGCGCGTCGGTTCGATCGCCAGGGTCGCCTGGATGCCCTCCGGCAGACCGCTGATGGTCGGGGCCTCGACCGGCAGGTAGTCCTCGGTGATCAGTGCAAAGGCGACGCGCACTTCGCGCACGGTCTCGGGCTCAATGCGTTCGATGCGCAAATCGTCATCCAGTCCCAGCATACTGCTGGTGATGGGAAAACTCTGTTCACCCCGCAACACCGCATCGCCGCTGATCTGCAAGTTGGGAATGATGGGATTGCGCAGGCTGCCGGCCTGGTTCATCGGCACGCTGACCTTGACGGTGAAGGTCTGCGGTTGGATGACGTTGACGCGGTAATCCGCCGGCAACGACTGGACCGACGAATTGTTGACCAGCACGTTGAGCGTGCGTTCGACGCGGACCTGACCGTTGGTGTAGAGCCACAATGCCACCGCGATCACCAGTGCGACCAGCTTCAGTTCCCAATGTTCGATCAGACGAGCGCCGAGGTTGCCGATCATGGCTTCACCTTCTCTACAACTATCTTTTCTACCGGGCCCGCTGGCTCCGTTGGTTCAGACGCGGGGCGATGCGCAGTCAACAAAGTAGTGACGATCTGGCGTTCGGTGCTGGTGCGTTCGCCCGTGGAAGCGCGCTCGGAGCGCAGGCCACGCCGGCCACCGGCGCGGAACTCACGCGTCAGGATCAGTTCGACATCCTGGCGCGTCAGGCCACGGGTGAACTGGCCGCGATCAGCCATGCTGATCTGGCCGGTCTCTTCCGACACCACCAGCACCAGCGCATCGGTGTCTTCGCTGATGCCGATACCCGCGCGGTGGCGCGTGCCCGACAGGGAACGGTACGCCGGATTGTTGGTCAGCGGCAGGATCACCCCGGCGGCAGCGATGCGGCCATTGCGTACGATCATCGCGCCATCGTGCAGTTGGGTATCCTTCCAAAAAATGGTGTTGATGAGCTTGCTGGTGATCTCGCAGTCGAGCGGACCGGAGGCGACGTAGTCCTCCAAGCGGTCGTTGCGTTCGAAAACGATCAACGCACCGATGCGCTTGCTCGACAGGTAGCTGATCGATTCACCCAGGTGCTGAATGATCGAGGCATTGCCCGAAAGATCCTGATTGGGGAAGAAGCCGCCCATGCGCGTGAACAGGCGGCGCAGTTCCGGCTGGAACACCACCGCCATGACCAGCGCGCTGACACCGATACCGGCCTGCAGCAACCAGGTGATGGCATGCAACTGGAACGCGCGCGCGACCATCCACGCCACCACCACCAGCGCGAGGATCAGCGTCACGCCCCGCAGTTTTCCGCCGGCGCTGATGCGCTCCATCGCCGACAGCAGGTAGTAGATCAACACCGTGATGATGAGGATCTCGAAGCCGGAGCGCAGGTAGTAGAAGACGTCGGACCACTCAAGAGGCATGGATGCCTCCTTCCTGATCCCCGGTGAGGTCGTCCGGTGTCACGGCGTTCCGCAACCTCAGCGCCGCGTGTGCGCCGGCGACATCGTGGACGCGCAGCAAGGCACACTCGCCGGCGATCAGGGCATGGACGACATGACTGGCGGCGTCGCGCTCCTGCGCCGGCAAGGCCTCGCCCGTGACCCCCGTAAGGAAGGACTTGCGGCTGATGCCGAGCACCAGCGGCCGGCCCAGTTCGCGGTTCATGCGCGGCAACGCACGCAGCAGGGTAAGGTTGTGGTCGCGCGATTTGCCGAAGCCAATCCCAGGATCGAGCAGCATCGCCGATTCCGCCACGCCGGCGGCAACCGCCGCACGCATGCGTTCGGCCAGATGGGCGATCACCTCCGCGACCACATCCCCATACGTTGGCGCCACCTGCATCGTGCGCGGCGTGCCCTGCATGTGCATCAACACCAACGGGCAACCATGTGCAGCGACCAGCGGAAACATCTGTGGATCACCACCGGCGCTGATGTCGTTGACGGCACTGGCTCCCGCGTCGAGTGCAGCTTTCGCCACCACAGCCTTGGTCGTGTCGATGCTAAGCGGAACGCTGACACCGGCTGCACGCAGCGCGCGGATCACCGGCACCACACGCGCGGTCTCCTCCACCGCGGTCACTGGCTCAGCGCCTGGACGCGAGCTTTCTCCGCCGATGTCAAGCCACTCAGCGCCCGCCTGTACCATGGCGACACCGGCAGCTACAGCGGCGGTGACTCCCAGGTGCCTGCCACCATCAGAAAAACTGTCCGGCGTCGCGTTGAGGATCCCCATCAGCGCCGCAGGACGTGCCACGACGAGGCCGCGCGCCGGATCAATCACCCAGCGATCACATGCGCCTGCATTCTGATGTTCCACGGCGGCCACCATCCGATGCATACTTGCCAGCGGCTCTCGCGGTGCAAGGCGACGACTGCTGATTCCTGCTGATTCCCCCACCCAACCTGTTCTGGTGGGTGACGTTCGGGTGGAATCAGCGGCGCTGTACCCGACTCCCCCACGTTCAGACGCGGTCTTGAAAGGCAGGATCGACATGGAGGACGAGAGGACCAGAGGACCAGATGAAGACTGAGCCGCAGAACCTCCGATGTTCTCCTGCATGTCACTTCTCGTTGTTCTCCGGTTCTCCGGTCCTCCATGTGAATTTCGGTCTTTCCAGACAGCCTCTCAGACACCGAGAGCCTCGGCCGCTGCCGCCAGTTCCTTCTTCTTGGCGGCGGAGACCTCCGGGTAGTGCAGGTTGAGGCTCTCCAGCGCGTCGATCACCGCTGCGGCGACCACCAACCGGCTGAACCATTTGTTGTCCGCCGGCACGATGACCCACGGCGCGTGGTCCGATGCCGTGGCCCGGATGCAGTCCTCGTAGGCCTGCTGGTACTCGTCCCAGTGCACGCGTTCGGCCGCGTCACCCGGATCGTATTTCCAGTTCCGCTGCGGATCCTCCAGCCGCCGCTTGAAGCGCCGCAACTGTTCGTCGTGCGAGACGTTGAGGAAGAACTTGCGCACCACCGTGCCGTTGCGGGCAAGGTGCATCTCCAGGTCGTTGATCGATTCGTAGCGGTGCTCCCACACGTCCTTGCCGATTAACTGGGGCGGCAGGTGCTGATAGCCCAGGTACTCCGGATGGACCTTCACCACCAGCACCTCTTCGTAATAGCTGCGATTAAAGATACCGATGCGCCCACGCTCCGGCAGGCACTTGTTGGTGCGCCACAGGAAGTCGTGGTCCATCTCTTCCGTGGAGGGCTTCTTGAACGAATAGACCTGACAGCCCTGCGGATTGATGCCCGACATCACGTGTTTGATCACGCCATCCTTGCCCGCCGCATCGGTCGCCTGAAAGATCAGCAGGAGCGACCAGTGGTTGTGGGCATAGAGCATGTCCTGGAGTTTGGCCAGCCGCTCGACCCCCTGCTTGAGCAACTCCTCGGCGTGCTCCTTATCGTCGATATGCGCGGTGTCCTTAGGATCATGGTCCTTGAGGCGGAACTTCTTCCCCTTGGTGACCAGATACGGTGTGATGAAATCGTGATTGCTCTTGAACATGGCGGGCTCCGGGTCGTGTGACGCTAGACCGGTCCCGTCAGCATGCCAGCACCCACCAACGAAGCGGTTCCTCCCCTAGTGCGGCCATCCGTCAGCGAGCGGAGAACTCCGCGAACAACGCGAGGTTGTCGGGGTCGGTGAGGATCCCTTCGAGGTACACCGCGCTCACCGGCGAACGTTTCGATTTCAGCCGTTCCTGCAGATTGGACACCAGCCGGTTGTAGGTCTTGGCGCGATCCGCGCGCTGCATCTGGCTGCGCGTCGGGTCATCGGACAACGTCACCGTCACGGCCGGCAGCGATGCCAGATGCTGGATGGTCAGGGTGACCAGGTTGGCATCGGCCTCGGCCTGCATCTCCTTGATCTTCTTCTCCACCGCCGTGCGTCGTTCGAGCGCTGCGGTCGCGCCCGGCACCGCCGATTCACGCGCATTGATTAGTGCAGCACGGTAGTCCGACCGCGCCTTCTCCAGCGCAGCTTTGGCCTGCGTGATCGGCTTGGGCCTGTCATCGGCTTCAGGACCGTCCGGAATGGCCGCGCCACGCGAAGCCTGGTCTTCGTACTTCTCCTCCGCCTCGTTCAACACACGCCGGGCGGTACGGATGGCCTCCGCCATGGCGTTGGTGCCGATCGCTGGTTTGGCATCTGTCGGTTGCTCGGACTCGGCAGACCCAGCAAGTGAGGTGATCAACAGCAACGAAATCAGCGCTCGCATGGAAATATCCTTCTGCCTGTTCTTTTCCTGACACTCGCAGTGTTCTGGTTTCTGGCCATCTGAACGATCACCCACCTGGAGCCGTCAGTACGGTTGGAGTGGGCAAAACAAAGCGGCACTCAGAACAACGTCAACTGCTGTCCCTTGATCGCGTCGAAGTCCACGTCCTTGGCGTAGGGCGTGTAGATCTTCTCCCACTTCTTTTTGTACACGTGGTCGGCGAAGTCCTTGAGGTTCACGCAGTCGGCTTTGCAGTAAGTCGTCAACCGCGTGTACGCCGCTTGGTCGCCGTTCTTCCACGCGCCCCACAACTGGATCGCCTCCAGGCCGCGCATTTCTTTGATGTCTGCCGGACGAGTGATGCCGATCTGTTTTTCCATGTCCTTTAGGCCACCGTTGAGGCCGAGCGAACGCGCCGGCCACAACAGGTCGAGGTGCGGCTGCTCAAAGCGAAAGCTGGTGTCGCGAAACTGTTTCTCGATGAAGGGAATGTCGAAGTTGGCGCCGTTGAAGGTGACAATCAGGTCGTAACTCTTGATCGCCTCCTTGAACTTCTCCAGCACCTCGTCGCCGGCCTGTGGCCGACCAGAAACGAACACCCGCGCCTGTTTGCCGTCGGCCAGACCGATGACGGTGATCTGATCATAGCCCGGCGTCAGACCGGTGGTTTCGATGTCCACCAGGGCGATGCGCGTGAGATCGCTGAACCCCTGCCACAAACGCCACAATTCACGATCG
>Ga0105046_10015389_pt1 | contig 11757 bp, 7 predicted proteins | sample MAT03_FD_78385 | JGI IMG/M metagenome (GOLD analysis project Ga0105046, IMG submission 78385) | Freshwater microbial communities from Lake Fryxell liftoff mats and glacier meltwater in Antarctica - MAT-03 (megahit assembly) | ecosystem: Environmental > Aquatic > Freshwater > Ice > Liftoff...
ATCGACGTCGATGCCCTGGTCCTGACGCGCAAGGCCAACGACGACGAAGCGCCCAGCACCTGCCTGCGTTTTCCGGTCGAGCACGCACGCACCTTGCTCATCCTGCTGAAGCAGCAGATTGCCGCGCTGGACAAGTTGCAGCCACGCAGTCGTCGCTCGGGCCGGTGTTGAGCGCATCCACCACCAGCCCGGCCAACCCGGCCAGCCCGCCGAGTCCGGCCACCCCAGCCAACCCGGCCACCATCGGCTGGGCGGTCGACGGGCAGCCGCACAGCGCACGCTGGCGCAGCGAACGCGAAGCGCCCGCCCCAAGCCGCGTGGTGCTGGCCGATGACACCCTGGCCGCCGACACGGCCTACCGCCTGGCCTGCGAAGGCACGGGCCTGCTTTGGCAGGGCGACTTCCACAACGCACGGCAGTTGCTGCTGGCCCTGGCGCGGCGTGCCGAACGCAAGCCCCGCCGCAAGGTGCGAACGGCCGACCCTGCCGGCGTGGACGCGGCCCGTGCCAGCACCCAGCCTGCGGCAGCTCCTTCGCCGGGCGCGGCATTCCACTTGCACCGTCAAGCGCAAGCGCAGCGTGCGCGGGTACTGTTGCAGGTGCTGATTCCGCTGGATGGCGATTACGGCATTCCCCTGCGCCGTGCGCCCGACCACCGGCTGGCCTTCACCGAAGCCTGGGGCGCTGCCGATGGTGTGGCTTCGGTGGTGTCGCTGCGCGAGTTGGTGGGCCTGGTCAGCGCGCACGAGTGGCGCAAGAAGGGTGTTCCCGTGGTCGCGCTGGGCCCCGCGCCCGACAACCGCATCCACCCGCACCACGGCGTGTTCAGCCCGGTGCGGGGCGAGTACATCGACCTGGTGGCTCACACGCCGCTGCCCGCGGCCGCGGCGCAGGGCGCGTTCGACATCGGCACCGGCACGGGCGTATTGGCAGCCGTGTTGCAGCGGCGCGGTGTTGCACGCATCGTGGCCACAGAACTCGACACCGGTGCGCTGGCCTGCGCGCAAGACAACCTGTCGCGCCTGCAGTGCCTGGATGCCGTGCAGCTTCTGCAGGCCGACCTGTTCCCGCCGGACCGCGCGGGGCTGGTGGTGTGCAACCCGCCCTGGCTGCCAGCACGGGCCGGTGCGCCCATCGAACGCGCGGTGTACGACGAAGACAGCCGCATGCTGCGCGGCTTTCTGGTCGGCCTTTCGGCGCACTTGCTGCCGGGCGGCGAGGGCTGGCTGATCTTGTCGGACCTGGCCGAACACCTGGGCCTGCGCACCCGTGAAGCCTTGCTGGGCTGGATCGATGCCGCCGGGCTGCAGGTGCTGGGCCGTATCGACACCCGCCCTACCCACCGCAAGGCCGGCGACGCCGACGACCCGCTGCATGCGGCGCGCGCGCGCGAAGTGACCTCGCTGTGGCGTTTGGGTGTGGGCCCGCAGGGCTAGCATCGCGCCGTTCACCAAGTTCACCAAACTCAACACCAAACTCAAAAGGGCCTTGCCATGGGCGCGCAATGGAAAGCCAAGCACAAGGACCTTGCTGCCAACGCCAAGGGGCGTTTGTTCGGCAAGCTGGCCAAGGACATCATGATCGCCGCCCGCGGGGGAGCCGACCCAGCCGCCAACTCCAAATTGCGGCTGGTGATGGAGCAGGCGCGCAAGGTGTCGATGCCCAAGGAAACGCTGGAGCGCGCCATCAAGAAGGGTGCCGGTCTGAGCGGTGAAGCCGTGCACTTCGAACATGCGATGTACGAGGGTTACGCCCCGCACCGCGTGCCGGTGATGGTGGAGTGCCTGACCGACAACGTGAACCGCGCTGCGTCTGACATGCGGGTGCTGTTCCGCAAGGGGCAGTTGGGCAACTCGGGCTCGGTGGCCTGGGACTTCAAACACGTAGGCCTGGTGGAAGCCGAGGCCGCAGCACCCGGTGCCGACGCCGAGATGGCCGCCATCGAAGCCGGTGCCCAAGACTTCGAACCCGCCGGTGAAGACGGGGTGTGCCTGTTCCTGACCGACCCCACCGACCTCGACCTGGTCAGCCGTGCCTTGCCGGCCCAGGGCTACATGGTGCTGTCGGCCAAGCTGGGTTACCTGCCCAAGAACCCGATCGCGCCCGCCAGCCTGAGCGCCGAACAACTCGAAGAAGTGGAAGCCTTTCTGGCGGCGCTGGACGCCAACGAGGACGTGCAGCACGTGTTTGCCGGCCTGCAGGGCTGAAGCAGAAGTTCCACCCAAGCACGGCGTCGCATTGCTCGCTGCCTCGGCGGGCAGTTGTGAACCACCTGGGCCCGACACCCGCGCGCCGTGGTCTGCTTCTTCACGTCGGCGCAAACAGCGCAAGGGACCGTTGTGCGTACGGTGCGCGATTCAGCGGCACAGGGCAAACCCCGGTCACGATGAGAACCTGACCGTGGGGGGCTGCCGGGCACGTTGATGCGCCTTGCTGTGCAGGACAATCGGCGACTTTTCCGAATTCAGCCGATCACCATGACCGACACCCAAACCGCCCCCGCCGCAGCCTCTGTCATGCCTGACCGGCTGAGTTCGGACGCGCGCAGCCCCTACTTCGATGCCAAGGTCTTCGAGCGCGAGATCGGCATCGTCTTCAACGGCAAAGAGCGAAACGACGTGAACGAGTACTGCATCAGCGAAGGCTGGATCAAGGTGCCTTCGGGCAAGACGGTCGACCGCAAGGGCAACCCGCTGCTGCTGAAGTTGAAGGGCACGGTCTCGGCGTACTACCGTTGAATCCGCTGAATCCGTTGCCGGAAGCCGCCGCGCCACGACGCCGTGAAGCCGTGAAGCCATGAAAAAGTCCCGCCCGCGGCCGCCTTCGCGCACCAAGCCGCAGATGCCGCAGGTTTCGCCATCGGCTGTCGATGTGCAGTTCCAGGAAGCGCTGCGCTTGCACAAAGCCGGCGATCTGGCGGCCGCCGAGCCGCTGTACCGCCGGGTTCTGCAAGCGATGCCCGCCCACGCCGATGCGCTCCAGTTGCTGGGCACCATCGAAGGCCAGCGTGGCAACAGTGCGGTTTCTCTGGACCTGCTGCAAAAGGCCGTGGCATTGAATCCGCAGAACGGCCATGCGCAGGGCAATCTGGGCAAGGCGCTGAGCGAGGCCAAGCGGCTGCCCGAGGCGCGGGTGTGTTTTCAGCGGGCCTGTGAACTGTTGCCAGACAACGTCAAGGCGCTGGTCAACCTGGGCCGCACCCACTTCAAGCTGAACGACTCAGAACAGGCGCTGGCCTTGTACGACCGTGCCCTGGAACTCGACCCGGAATCGGTGGCGACCGCGCAGCACCGCTGCGAGGTGTTGATTCTGTTGTCACAGTCTGATGCGGTGTACCGCGATCGGGCCGTTGCGTCTCTGCACCTGCTGCGCCACTACAAACATGACGAAACCGCCATCCGCTTTGCGCTGGCGGCGCTGGGTGCCGGTGAACTGCCCCCTGCGATGCCCGCCGACACCGTCACCAAACTCTTCGACGGCTACGCCGAACGCTTCGATCACCACCTGACCAACATCCTGGGTTACCGCGGCCCCGAGTGCGTGGACGACGCGCTGCAGCGGCTGCGCTTGCCCGCGCCCGGGCGTGTGCTCGACCTGGGATGCGGCACCGGCTTGTGCGGGCGTTTCCTGCGCCCGTTGGCGCAGCAACTCGTGGGCGTGGACCTGTCGCCGCGCATGTTGGAAAAGGCCGCCGAGCGCGGCCTTTACGACGAACTGGTCTGCGCCGAACTGCTGGACTACTTGCGCGCTGCGATTCCGGGGCTCAGCTTGGTGGTGGCTGCCGATGTGTTCATCTACATGGGCGATCTGACTGGGGTCTTTGCCGCTGCGTCGACGGCACTGCATGAAGACGGCCTTTTTGTGTTTTCGGTGGAAAGCGCCGAGGGCGACACCTTTGTGTTGAACGCCACCCGGCGCTACGCCCATTCCCATGCCTACATCGACGGCTTGAGCCAGGCGCACGGCTTTGAGCTGGTGCTGGGTGAATCCGCGGTGCTGCGCCAGGAATCGGGTGCCGGCGTGCCTGGCACCCTGTTTGTGCTGCGCCGCCGCGCCGGCCCGCAGTCTCGCGCATGAACCCTGCCGCCTCAGATCACGAAGTCGCGACCAGGGACGCGGCCCGCAGTGCCCAGGCGCAGCAGCGCTTCTGGCACCGCGTTGCGCAGGCCCTGGGCGAGGGCAGTCTGCACAAGTTGGTGCTGGCCAAGCCCGATGGTGTGCAGCCCGATGACTTGCAGCGTGTCGTCGCACGGCCCTTGGTGCTGCGCGGCGAGGCCTGCTTGAGCCTGGTCTACAGCCACACCACGCGCGACGTCACCAAGAACCTGCCGGTTCCACAGGCCCTGGCCGTGTTGACCCGCTTGGCGGGCAAGCCTGGATTGCGCATGCTGCATGCGTTGACACAGACCGAAGAGTTGCAGATGGCCATCAGCAAGCGGGGCAAGGTCATGCTCAGCAGCAAGGCCGTGTTGCCGCAGTCTTCGCCTGCTGGCGCGCCCCAAACGCCCGCCGCGGGCCACGACCGCGAAAAGCAGCGCTGGATCGACATCCGCCAGCCCTTCCTCGCTGCGCTGGGTGTGACAACGCCGCAAGGCACGTTGGTGCCCGCCATGGCCCGCAAGTGGAAGCAGATCAACAAGTTCGTCGAAGTCTTCGCGCATGCGCTGTCGAACTCACGCCTGGCCGCTGCGCCGCTGGTGAAGGTGGTCGATTTCGGTGCCGGCCGCGGTTACCTCACCTTCGCCATCCACGACTGGCTGCAACGCGGCAAGGGCGTTCAGGCCCAAGTCACTGGTGTGGAACTGCGCCTTGACCTGGTGCAAGAGGCGCAGGCCAGCATCGCGAAGCTGGGGCTGCAAGGTCTGCACTTCGAGGCCGGTGATGTGCGCACGCGACTTGTAGAAAATACGCCCGGTGCGATGAACGTGATGATCGCGCTGCACGCCTGCGACACCGCCACCGACCACGCCATTCACCTGGGTTTGAAGGCGGGCGCGGACATCATCTTGTGCAGCCCTTGTTGTCACAAGCAGATCCGACCGCAGCTGCTCAGCCCGCACCCGCTGCGGCCGGTGTTCCAGCACGGCATCCACGCCGAACAGCAAGCCGAGATGCTGACCGACAGCCTGCGCGCGCTGCTGCTGGAAGCCTGCGGCTACGACACGCAGGTGTTCGAGTTCATCACGCTGGAACACACGCGCAAGAACAAGATGATCCTGGCCGTGAAACGCCAGACGCCCAAGCCCAGCGACGCGGCGTGGCGGCAGGTGGCGGAATTGAAGACGTTCTTCGGCATCCGCGACCATTGCCTGGAAACGCTGCTGAAGACCGATCCTGGGTGGTCTAGGGATGGTTTTCACGCTGCCTTCGACTAGGATTCGGTGCATGCCGTGAGCCACCTGCCCGTCACGGCAAGCGTCTTCACCCCGCGTTCAGGCCCGAACCTGCCCGATCTACCCGCTACTTTTCAGCTTTATGTTGCAAGCCGATCCCGGCCGCGTCCTGCGCTTTGACCGCTACACCTTGCGCCCGCTGGAGCGCCAGTTGTTGCGTGATGGGCAAGCTTTGGTGCTGGGCAGTCGGGCCTTCGACCTGCTGCACTTCCTGGCCGGGCGGGCGGGGCGTACGGTGGCCGCTGACGAACTGCGAAAGGCGGTCTGGCCCGAGCGTGTGGTGGCGGACAACAACCTGCGTGTGCAACTTCTGTCCTTGCGCAAGCTGCTCGGCGACGATGCCATCGTCAACATCCCGTCCAAGGGCTACCGCTTCACGCTGAGCCTGCAAGACGATGCGCCACCGGTGCTGAGCACCTTGGCTGTGGCGGCTGCCAATCCGCAGGGCAATCTGCCGGCTTACCTGCCCACCCTGTTCGACCGCGAACAAGAGCTGCAGCGCTTGCAAGCCTTGCTGAGCGCGCACTTGCGGGTCAGCGTACTGGGCGCTGCGGGCGTGGGCAAAACGGCCTTTGCGCAATTGGCGGCATTGGAGCAGCAGGGCCGTTTCTCGGGCGGCGTGTGGTGGGTGGAACTGGCCGCCCTGACGCATTCTGCGCAGGTTGCCACGGCCGTTGCGGCCGCCTTGGGTGTGACCTTGCGCGGTCCTTTGCCGCTGCAAGACCTGGGTCGCGCGCTGGACGGCCGGCAGATGCTGGTGGTGCTGGACAACTGCGAACACCTGTGGGTGGCGGTGACGGACCTGGCCGACGCGCTGCTGCATTCCGCGCCCGGCGTGCGCTTGATGTTCACCAGTCGCCGCATGGTGCGGTGTGCCGGTGAACAACTGCTGCGGCTGGAGCCCTTGCCGCTGCCACAAGGCCTCGACCTGACAGCTGCGCGGCGCAGCGGCGCTGTGGCGCTGTTCGACGCCCGCGCCCGCCGTGCCGACCCGCGGTTTGTCTTGACCGCCGCCAACGTGGTCGATGTGGTGACCATCTGCCAGCGACTTGATGGCCTGGCGCTTGCCATCGAGCTGGCCGCTTCCCGGGTGCCCCTGCTGGGCTTGGCCGGCCTGCGTGAGCGCCTGGGTGAACGCTTGCGTCTGCTGAACAACCGCGAACCGCACACCGAAGCGCGCCACCTGACGCTGGAAGCAGCGCTGGATTGGAGCCACGCGCTGTTGAGCGACTCTGAGCGCCGCGTGCTGGCCTGCCTGGGCGTGTTTGCCGGCAGTTTTTCAATGCATGCGGTGCAGGCCGTGGCTGCTGACGAGACCCAAGACGTCTGGTCGATCCAGGAAGCGCTGCAGACCCTGATCGAGCAGTCGCTGTTGGCCCCCGATTCAGCCGACCAGCCCGTCTCGGACAGCCCGCGCTACACGCTGCACGAGACGGTGCGCCTGTACGCCCGTACCCAACTGGATGCCCGCGCCGACGCCACCGCACTGCGCCACCGCCATGCCCTGCACGTGCTGGCGCAGGCCCGGGGGCCACTGGATGCCGACGGCGATCCGGTCGACACCGTGCAGACCGGGCTGGTCGACGCCGACCTGGACAACCTGCGCACGGCCATCACCTGGGGACTTGAGCACGACATCGAGTTGGCCTTGCAACTTGCCAGTGGTGCCAATTCCTTCTTCCGATTGCGAGGGCACCACCAGGAATCGCGCCGCCTGGCTGCGCGCTTGCTGGCGCACCCGCAAGCAGCGGCCCATCCCCGCCTGGTGGGGCGCTTGCGGCTGGCGCAGTGCGCCATCTGTTTCGAGCAGAACGACCTGCGGGGCTTTCAAGCTGAGTTGGCCTTCGCCATGGCGGCCTTGCAGCCCTTGCGCGTTCCTTCGCTGATGGCGCTGTGCTGGGGTTGGGCCTCGGTTTTTTCGTTTGCGATGCGCCAGACGGATGCTGCCGAGGCGGCCCTGCAGCACGCACTGCCCTTGCACCGCGCCGCCGGCAAAAGCCGCGAGCTGGCCACCACCCTGAACCACCTTGCCAGCAACCGCATCGGCCAGGGCCGAGCGGCCGAGGCCCGGCCCTTGTTGATGGAGGCCCTGTCGCTGAACCAGCAACGTGGCAGCCGTTGGTCGGCCGCGGTGACTTTGCAGAATCTGGGTGAAATGCACTACGCCCTGGGCGATCTGGACGCGGCCCGGCGGCACTGGTTGCAAGCGCAAACCGAGTTCCGTGACCTGCGCAGCCTGTACCACGGCGCGCAACTGGCCTGTTATCTCGGGCTGGCCGCGCGCCGCGCCGGGCAGTGGCTGCAGGCGCACGAGGAATTGCTGCTGGGCCTGGCCAGCAGCCTGCCGCAGCGGTTTACTGGTGCCACGGCTGACGCGTACATCGCATTGGCTGGCCTGGCTGCGCACACCGGCCGTGGCCGCCATGCAGCCGTTCTGTTATGTCTGGCCGACTGCCACCGGCCACTGGCCGACGCCTTGGGTCCCGTGCTGCAAGACCTGCCCGCCATCAGTGCCACGGTTCGAGCCGGTGTCGACCCAGACACTTGGCACGCTGCCCGCGCGCAAGCCGACCGGCTGATGCGCGACGGCAGCCACGAAGAGCTGTTGGCCTTCGCCAGTTCTTAGGTCGCAGCTCGTTGCAGCGGTCCGGGTCTCAGTCACGCAGCCCCAGTTTGCCCATCTGCCACAGCATGAAGCTCTGCACATCGGCGGTCTGCGCCTGACGCTGGGTCAACGTGCTGCCCATGCCGTGGCCGGCTTGCAGGTCCAGCCGCAGCAGGGCCGGGCGGGCTTCTTCGGGCCTGGGCAACTTGGCCGCTGCGGCCTGCAGGCGGGCCGTCACCTTGCCGCTGTTCCACACGTCCACCCTCGGGTCGTTCATGCCGTGCACCAGCAGCACGCCTGGGTAGGCGGTGCCGTCCTGGATCTGGTGGTAGGTGCTCATCGCCAGCAGGGCCTTGAATTCGGCGGCGTCTTTCACGGTGCCGAACTCGCTGATGTTCGTCACACCATTGGCGCTTTCTTCGGCCCGGATGGTGTCGAGCAAGCCCACGTTGTAGACCGCTGCGGCAAACAGCTCAGGCGCTTCGGTGGTGGCGCGGCCGACAAAAATGCCTCCGGCGCTGGTACCGATGATGCCCATGGTCTTGGGTGAACCGTAGCCCTGGGCGATGAGGTACTTCGCGCAGGCGATGCCGTCTTTCCAGGTGTTGGCCTTGGTGGTCTTGAAGCCGGCGCGGTGCCAGTCGTCGCCATACACGCCGCTGCCGCGTGGGTTGCTGATGGCGATGACGCCGCCGCGTTCAATCCACACCATGTCGTCGGTGCTGAAGAAGGCCGAGATCGTGCTGCCGTAAGACGCGTAGCCGTTCAGCAGGACGGGGTTGCTGCCGTCGAGCTTCAAGCCCTTGCGGTGCAGGATGGTCATGGGCACCTTCACGCCGTCGTGGCTTTCCACTTGCACTTCGGTCACCGTCAACTCGGGCAAGCCGGCCGGCACGCGGCGCACGCCGAAGGCGATGTCCTTCGATGCATCGCCTTCCAGCTGGAACAGGCGCGACGGTTCCGTCCAGCCGGTGAAGCTATAGATCAAGTGGTCGGTGTGGTGGGCCGGCACCGCCACCAGGCGGGCCGCGCCGGCTGCCGGTGCCGGCACCCAGCGGCCGGCGGTGTCGCCCACCACGTGGCGTCGCAGGCGCAGTTGGGTGCCTTGCTGCACGCTGGTCACCAGGCCCGTGGGCGTCAGCTGGAAGGCTTGCACCACGCCGTCGGTGGGTTCGGCTACCAGCAGCTTCGCGTTGGCGAGCGTGCCGGTCTTGAGATCGACTTTGACGACCTTGCGGCGCGGTGCCAGCGCTTGGGTCAGCACCACCAGGCTGTCGCCCTGCAGTTCGGCGTCCACCACCTTGTCGCTCTCGCTGCCGATGCGGCGCCACTTCAGCGTGGGCTTGCCCAGATCGGCCACAGGTGCAACGAACAGCTTGCCTGCCGGAACGGTGGTGTCGGTGGTGCGCACCACGGCCCAGCGGCTGCCGGGCACGGTCATGATCTGGCCGACATCCAGTCGGTCCAGCTTCAGCGCGGGGTTCACCGTCGGCCCGAAGACGGGCACAGCCGCGCCGCCGCTCAGGCGCTGCAGCAGCACCGTGCTGTCTTTGTAGAACTCGGTCTCGGCTGCGCCGGGCTTCAGTTCCTGGAAGCGGTTGTAGGTGTAGCCGCTGCTGTCGGGCAGCCACTGAACGGCATCTTGTGTCACGCGGCTGACGGGTTCACCCAAGCGCTTGCCGCTGGCGATATCCAGCACGTACAGCGACGCGTCTTCAGAGCCGCCGGCCGACATGCCAAAGGCCAGGTACTTGCCGTCCCAGGACGCGCGGTAGTGGTTGATGGCGTGCGGCACGCCGGTCTTGCGGCTTTCCACTTCGGGGTCGACCAGCACACGCTCGGCACCGTCCAGTCCCACGCGCAACATCAGCTTGAACTGGCGTTCGCCCATGGGGCGCTTCAAGTAGTAGTAGTGCTTACCGGGCATCTGCACGATGCCGCGTACCGCGTCGCCCTGCGCTTGCGTCAGTTCGGCCAGGCGCTTGGCGATGGCCTCGCGGCCGTCGATGCGGTCGAGCACGCCGCGCGTGACCTCGCCCTGCGCCTTCAGCCAGTTCTGCGTGGCGGGGGACTTCACGTCCTCCATCCAGCGGTAGGGGTCGTTCACCACGGTGCCGTGCAGCGTGGTGGGCACGTTTTTCACCTCGGCCACCGGTGCGTTGATGGCCGGTGCGGCGTGCAGTGTGGGGCTGACGGTCAGGCCGGACAGCAGGGCGGCAGCCAGGGCCGTGGCCGTCGCCAGTGGGATGTTGAGCTTGTGGCGCATGGGGGCTCCTTGCTTCTTAGGCCGTCGGCAGCACGTGCGCCTTGAACTGCTCGCGCAGCTTGTTCTTCTGCATCTTGCCGGTGGCGCCCAGTGGAATGGCGTCCACGAACACCACGTCGTCGGGTGTCCACCACTTGGCGATCTTGCCTTCGAAGAACGCCAGCAGGTCTTCGCGTGTGACTTCAGCGCCGGGCTTCTTCATCACTACCAGCAGCGGGCGCTCGTCCCACTTGGGATGGTGCGCGGCGATGCATGCGGCCATGGCCACGGCCGGGTGGGCCATGGCAATGTTTTCCAGGTCGATGGAGCCGATCCATTCGCCGCCGGACTTGATGACGTCCTTGCTGCGGTCGGTGATCTGCATGATGCCGTCGGCGTCGATCTTGGCGACGTCGCCAGTGGGGAACCAACCGTCGATCAGGGGGTCACCGCCTTCGCCCCTGAAGTAGCGGCTGATGGTCCAGGGCCCGCGCACCAGCAGGTCGCCCGAGGTCTCGCTGCCGAAGGGCAGTTCGCTGCCGTCTTCGCTGACCACCTTCATGTCCACGCCAAAGACCACGCGGCCCTGCTTGGCCATGATGGCGTAACGCTCGTCCCTGGGCAGGCCGTCGTGCTTGGCCTTCAGCGTGCCGACGGTGCCCAACGGGCTCATTTCGGTCATGCCCCAGCCCTGCAGCACGGTGACGCCGTACTCGTCGCCGAACTTGCGGATCATGGCCGGCGGGCAGGCCGAGCCGCCGATGACGGTGCGGCGCATGGTGCTGAACTTCAGCTGGTTCGCATCCATGTAGCCGAGCAGGCCCTGCCACACGGTCGGCACGCCCGCCGAAAGGGTGACGCCTTCTTTTTCGAAGAGTTCATGCAGGCTCTTGCCGTCCAGCCCCGGGCCGGGGAATACGAGCTTGGCGCCCACCATGCACGCGACGTACGGCAGGCCCCAGGCATTGACGTGGAACATCGGCACCACCGGCAGGATGACGTCGCGCGTGCTGCAGTTCAGCGCGTCCGGCAATGCCCCGGCATAGGTATGCAGCAGCGTACTGCGGTGGCTGTACAGCACGCCCTTGGGGTTGCCCGTGGTGCCGCTGGTGTAGCAAAGCGAGCTCGCCAGGTTCTCGTCGAAGCTGGGCCACTCGAAATGGTCGTCCTGGGCGTCGATCAGTTCTTCGAAGCACAGCAGGCCGGGCAGCTTGTCGGCATCGGCCGGCATGTGTGCGCGCGAGGTCATGGCAACCCAGTGCCTGATGGTGGTGCACCGCGCGGCCACGGCCTGGACCAGTGGCCAGAACGTCATGTCGAAGAACAGCACCTGGTCTTCGGCGTGGCCGGCGATGTAGACCAGCTGGTCGGGGTGCAGGCGCGGGTTCAGCGTGTGCAGCACGGCGCCGCTGCCGCTGACGGCGTAGTACAGCTCCATGTGGCGGTGCGTGTTCCAGGCCAGCGTGCCGACGCGGTCGCCCGTCTTCACGCCCAGCGCCGCCAGCGCCTTGGCG
>Ga0105046_10015390_pt1 | contig 11757 bp, 10 predicted proteins | sample MAT03_FD_78385 | JGI IMG/M metagenome (GOLD analysis project Ga0105046, IMG submission 78385) | Freshwater microbial communities from Lake Fryxell liftoff mats and glacier meltwater in Antarctica - MAT-03 (megahit assembly) | ecosystem: Environmental > Aquatic > Freshwater > Ice > Liftoff...
AAGCGGTTCAAAGGGGATCGCAGGTGCCAGGATCACAAGTGCCATGCACCACATCAGCATGCACCACATCAGCACATTGAAATCATTTCATGACAAATCCCTGCATACCGTTGGACAACACGAATGTCTTCAGATCCGCCGAACAATTGTTATTAAACGAATATGAACCATCAAGCACGAGAAATCAAAGAAACAGTGATTGCATCGCTGCTGGAATTTTCGGACTCGACATTCGATTCCAAGGGATTCAAGCGTCGCGCAAATTCACTGCGTTATGACCGCAAGCTCGACCGCTGCACACAGTCTGTTGAGGTATGCCTTGAACACACACCGCGAGACAATCCAAACGCTGCTGCGGCTGTGTACCCGTGGCTGACTGTGAGTATTCCGGAAGTGGACTCGATTGCACGACAAATGACAGGTGCGGACGAATCGCTGCTATCGAGCGCCGCGTCAACGCTTCATCAACCAATCGAGCTGCTTTCACCCAAAGGCATAGGAGCACGCTGGTATATTTTCCAGCCTGATTCGATAGCCACGGCAGTGAATGAGTTCGGAAGATTCTCAACAGAATGGGTTTTCCCGTTCCTCGAAGAATACACCACAGCAAGTGGAGTCGTCGGGCTGCATCGCGCAGGCGACGAACGCGTCTTGCATACCCACGATCAATTCTTGCGCGTCATTGCAGCAATGATTCACTGTGGAGACTTCGGTTCAGCAGACGAGACGCTCGAAGCGAAGTTCGGCTGTCAGGCACTGCGGCTGCGTTTCGCGCCGGTGTTTGATTTTGTCGCGAAATCATCATCGGCAGCAGACTAAAACCGCCGCCGGTTTCGCGTACCACCCCGGCGCGGAAGAGCATCAAACGTTTTGTAAACTTGCATCGTTTTGTAAACTGCACCGCACCGAGAGAGCGAATTTCACGAGCCATTCGCTTCTACTTCGCTCGCTTCGCCTTGAATTTCTCGGTAGCGAATTCGCCCACTTTGCGAGTGAGTTGCATCTCATCACCGGCGAGTTCTCCGGAATACGTGATCAGCAGATCGTTGCCTTGGAAGTTGAGCGTCTCTTCGAAGGAAACGGACTTGTCGTCCAGTTTCACGTTCGCCAGCTTGCTGTCGAAAGTTTCTCCGTTCAGCTTCATCACTGCTTTGCCTGAACTTTGTCCTTCTTTGATCTCGATTATATCTTCGTATCGCTGCTCACCGATTTACGTATCGATGGTGGCCGTCCATTTTCCTTCGAGCGGATTGCCTGCTCGTTTGGCAACTACCGGCTTGTCCTGAAAGACGCTCTGAGCGAACCAGTACAGACTGCTGCTCCAGTGTTGAGGATCGTGGCCGTGGCCATCGACATGCCAGACGTGATCGATATCGTTCTTCTTCAAAAACTAATGCATGTCCTGGCTGATGCGGATCAGACCATCTTTATTTCCGCACGAGATCCACAATAACTTCAATTTGGCTTTTGCCGCATCAACATCAGGAATCAGTTCTTCCGGCTTCTTCGTGTTTGGAGCGGCCGAGAAGGAACCAACCCACGCGAAAGTGTCGAGATTCCCAAGTTCAAAGTTGAACGACTGACCACCGCCCATTGAAAGCCCAGCGATCGCTCGCTTTTCGCGGTTGTTATCGACCGAGTACATCGCTTCGATGAACAGGATAACATCATCCAGCAGGTCGCGTTCGAAAACCGCGAATGCAGGAGCGGACTGAAAGACATTCCCTTCCGCTCGATCATTTTTCTGAGCGCGGCCGTTAGGCAGGACGACGATCATCGGGACAGCTTTCGCATGTCCCTTCTGCCCCGAGATCGAGGGGAGAAGGTGGCCGGAGGCCGGAGGAGGGGGATGACTTGTGAGTAAAATGACGCTGAAGACATCGTAACCGGAAACAAAGCACTTTCACCACTTGGCAAATTCCGGTCCTGACTAGTTTGCCCAGGTGAGGATCACGCGAGTAATAATAGTCGCCTTTCGCTCCGCGAAAGTAGTGATCTTTCGCGGAGCGAAAGGCGAGTATAGGCCGCTGTAAAACTCTCAACACCAGAACGGTTGATGTTTCACAGCGGCTGCCTGTTCGAACAATTACACGCAGACTCTACGCGCGATCAAGGAAACGATTGAAGATGTTCTCCAACAGTTCCTGACGACCGCTGGTGTTGCGCGTCACTTCGCCCTTTTTCAGCATCAGAGCTTCCAGTTCAGCGAAGGTGGCTGTACCAGATTCGATCTTGCGGCCGAGTTCAGAGTCCCAGCTGCTGTAGCGATCGGTGACCAATTTGCTGAGTCCACCTTCTTCAATAATCTTTGCTGCGACTTTCAGCCCGCGAGCAAACGCATCCATGCTGCCGACGTGAGCGTAAAACAGATCCATCGGCTCGAAGCTTTCGCGGCGAACCTTCGCATCAAAGTTCACGCCGCCTGGATTCAGGCCGTACTTCAACAGCACCAGCATGATCTCAGTCGTCAGATAGTAGTTTGTGGCGAACTGGTCAGTATCCCAGCCCAACAGCAAATCGCCGGTGTTGGCATCAATCGATCCCAACGAGCCCTGCAGACCGGCATATTCCAGTTCGTGCATCATTTCGTGGCCGGCCAGAGTCGCGTGGTTCGTTTCAATATTCAACTTGAAATGATCCATCAGATCATATGCTCGCAGAAAATTCAGACACGCGGCCGCGTCAGAATCGTACTGGTGCTTGGTCGGTTCTTTGGGCTTGGGTTCAATCAGGAACTGGCCTGTGAAGCCAATCTCTTTGGCGTAGTCTACAGCCATATGGAAGAAGCGAGCCAGATGATCCAGTTCGCGCTTCATGTCTGTGTTGTAAAGACACTGATAGCCTTCACGGCCACCCCAGAACACATAGTTTTCGCCACCAAGTTCCTTCGTGACTTCCAGAGCCTTCTTAACCTGAGCTGCCGCATACGCGAAGACTTCCACATTGCATGAAGTCGCCGCTCCATGCATGAAGCGAGGGTTACTGAACATGTTCGCCGTACCCCACAACAGCTTTACCCCCGTGCGTTTCTGTTGTTCCTTCAGAACCTTCGCGACGGCATCAAAGTTCGCATGCGACTCGGCCAATGTTGCACCTTCGGGAGCAACGTCGCGATCGTGAAATGCGTAAAACGGCGCATCCAGCTTTTCGAAGAACTCAAAGGCCGCTCGAGCACGATTGCAGGCGTTCGCAACCGATTCACTGCCATCGTCCCACGGACGCAGCATTGTTCCGCCGCCAAACGGATCGCTGCCGGTGCCACGGAAAGTATGCCAGTAGACAACGGTAAATCGCAGGTGGTCTTTCATCGTTTTACCAGCGACAACCTCAGTCGGGTTGTACCAGCGAAACGCCAGCGGATTGTCTGATTGCGGACCTTCGTAGGTAATCTTTGAGACTTCAGGAAAATGACTCATCGTCTGGTGGCCTTTCAATTTCGATACTATTTCACACGGTTTAAGGACAGAAAGACTGTTCAACTCAGGCGAGCGGAAGACACAAAACTGCCGAGACCAATTGACTTGAGCCTGAGGCGCTAGCCGATTTCTTCGAGTCGAATCGGTTAGCGCCTCAGGCTCAACGGGGACTTCTCATCTTGCCGCTCGCCAATAGAGCATTTTTCAGCCTTTCAGACCGGCATTGTGGGGATTTCCGTCGGAATCTCCAGTAGACTTCGCGCATTCAGTCATAAGTTTACCAACATCGCCTACTGTGGTGACCCGGGATTTGCCTGATCGAATTCTCGACGGGACCGTTTTCAAAGTTTGACTTTTTTGAATATCCAATATTCTTTACGCGGCGCAAAATGAGTCGTTTAACCCGACTCGTAGAGGAGGCCGCGTGTCCCGCTGTTGGCCTCCTCGCTGAGTCGGCTTAAACATGAAAACCATCTCAGTACCAATCGTGTGAATTCTATCTTCCAACAGCCACACCAAGATAAAATGTCAAACCCCAATCCGGCACCACAGCAGCGCCTTGCATCACTGGACCAGTTTCGCGGTTACACCGTGATTGGCATGATACTCGTCAATTACGTCGGCGGTTTCGCCGTTGTGCCGGAAGTTCTGAAGCATCACAATGATTACTGCAGTTACGCAGACACCATCATGCCGCAGTTTTTGTTTGCGGTTGGCTTCGCGTTTCGTCTGACATTCGAACGCCGCGTGCAGCGAGAAGGCCTGGGGGCAGCCTATGGCCGAATGGTTCGCCGCCTGTTGGGATTAGCATTGGTCGCCATTGTTGTTTACGGCACATCGGCACCAGCAGAAACATGGTCGCAACTGGTGGAACTCGGCCCGTTCGCGGCGCTTGCTGCTTCGTTGAAACGCGAATGGTTCCAGACGCTGATGCACATTGCAGCCACGTCGCTCTGGATAGTTCCTGTCATCCGCAGCAGTTTCAACGTGCGAATCGGATACGCTGCAATCTCGGCCGTGCTGCATGTACTGCTATCGTGGCAGTTCAATTTCGTCTGGTGCAATTCGTCGCCCAATGCCATCGATGGCGGGCCGCTGGGATTTCTGACATGGTCGATACCAGCCATCGTCGGGACATTGGCTTGTGATGTGATTGCAGTCCACGACAGGCGAACGCCGTGGTTGAAGTTGATTGTCGCTTCTGTGGCACTGATGGCTGTTGGCTGGGGACTGTCCTGCGGCACTCGATTTTACGATGTTCCACCAGAACGTATTGAAGAACTCAAAGAAGTGCGACTGGCGGAAAATCCTGTCGTTCCAGCCGGAGAGCAACTGCAGTTTCGAGGCCTCGCCGAAGCACCATTTGTGCAGCCACCACCGATGAAGGAACGCAAATGGAACTACTGGATGATGAGTCAGCGAGCTGGCACATTGTCGTATCTGACCTTCTGTGCTGGCTTTTCGCTGATTGTGTATCTGGTATTTCACTTCCTCTGCGACAAGTTGCATTGGGAAGTCAGCCTGTTCAGGATTTTTGGCACCAACGCATTGATTGCCTACATCCTGCATTCCATGGTGATGGGTGCTATCAAACCGTTCGTTCCTCGCGACGCTCCCGAATGGTACGTGATTTCCTCGTGGCTGCTGGTGATAGTAATCATGTGGTCGTTTGTGCGATATCTGGAACGCAACAAAGTGTTCCTCCGTCTTTAAGTTAGACTGCAAGTGCACAGATTAAGATCTTTCGATGGCAATGTTTTCCATGCCCCCTCTTCCCCCCGAGGAAAACTTGTGAAGTTGGAAACCTGATTACTATGAAAGTGGAGACAGTCGCAAGACGATTGGCACTTCGTTTTTACCCGCGAGAAGCATCAAGTAATGAGCGTTCCTAATTCCCCAGCTGCAGCGGCGATCCAGACCAACACTGTACCATCGTCACCAAGGCGATTTGGCTCACTGGATCAGTTCCGTGGTTATGCAGTTGCCGTCATGTTTATCGTGAATTTTTGCGGTGGGTTGGCGGCAATCCCGAATTGGATCAAGCATCACGATACATATTTCAGCTATGCTGATTCCATCATGCCGGGATTTTTGTTCGCAGCCGGATTCTCTTATCGCCTCACAATGTTGCGACGAATTCAACGCGATGGTGCTTTTGCGGCCTATGGGCATGCGATCTCACGCGGACTTGGCCTGGTCGTCGTCTCGCTGGCGATGTACGGATTTAACGGTGCATTTGTCGAAAACTGGACTGAGGTCAGCTCGACTCAGGTCTGGGACTTCTGTGCCGGGATGATTAAGGCCAACTTGTGGGAAACGCTCGCTGTGATCGGCGTGAGCCAAATTGTCGTGCTGCCGTTTATCGCTGGACGAACACGCACTGTCTTACTCGGTATGGTCGGACTGCTGATTGGTCACATGCTGTTTTCGTATTCGTTTAATTTTGCGTTCATCTTTGCCCAGCCGAACTGGCTGGATACGTTTTGGGGAGCTGCCAAACAATCGTGCTGGGACGGTGGTTGCTTCGGAACGATGTCATGGGGTGCCATTGTCCTTGGCGGTGGGCTGGCTCACGATATTGTCATCGATCGAACGTCGGGACGTGCGACACTCAATCTGGGAATTGCCGGCGCAGCGTTGATGTTAATCGCCTATGGTCTTTCGTGTTTGTCAACAGTTTACGATATCCCGCCCGACACGCCGCCAGCCGTGCGTGATCTTGCTGAGTCCCCCGTCTTTCCATCTCGCGATCAACTCAAGACTCCCGGCATTAGTTTGGCAGAATTGCCGTTTATTGCACCGCCACCGAAGAACGCTGGCGATTTACAACGTCTCGAAGTGGAAGGCAAGGCTCCGAATCCGCCACGACTAAGGCGTTACAACTATTGGATGATGAGCAAGCGCATTGTGTCGATTCCATTCTCGCTGTTCGCGACTGGTTTTTCGATGGCCTTGCTGGCAGCATTCGTAGTGATGACAGACATGTGCGGCGTGACGATCGGACTGTTCCGCACGTTCGGAACCAATGCTCTGGCCGCATATTTTTTGCACCATTCGCTCGAAGCCGCAGTGCTGGGCATCGTGCCAAAAGACTCGCCGCTGTGGTGGTGCCTGACGGGCCTTGCGATCTTCTATTTGACGACTTACTTGTTCATTCGGTTTCTGGAGAAGCAGCGAGTATTCATCAGGCTGTGAGGCGATCAACAGAAACAAACTTACCGAAGCCAATTGCCTTGAGCCTGAGGCGCTAGCCGATTTTTTATCGTCGAATCGGCTAGCGCCTCAGGCTCAAACAGTGAATTGAGCTGGGGTCACCGACAAACTACGGCAGTGTCAGTTGGCAAATGAAGCAATGGTGGGATCAGCAGCCGATTGAGAACCGGGGCAAGCGAGACGGAAAGATCGGCTGCGTATTCAGTTCCGGCGGAGCATGGGGCGGTGGGCAGGAATGGACCTGTATGACGCTCATGTCCATTCTGATCAATTACGGATTCCACACGACAGCGATCGTGCGCATGGGTTTGGGATTGCACAACGATGGTCCGTCGTGTTCTCCTGCACGATGAGCGCCGCCCTGGGAAATGCGGCCAAAATTTCCCCGAGAACCTCCGGCAGAAAGTACGGAGCAATCGCAGGAATCGCACCAACGCGGACACGGCCGCTTTTGCCGTCATCGGTGATCTCCGCTTTCGTGTCTTCCAGCATCGCGAGCACCAGTTGTGCGCGAGACTGTAACAGCGAACCCGCTTCGGTCAGCGAAACGGAACGCGTCTTGCGTTCGAAGACTGGTTGACCAAGTTCTTCCTCAAGCTTTTGTATCGAACGGCTGAGCGCTGGCTGCGAGATGACAAGATCGTCTGCGGCCCTGGTAAAACTGCTTCGCTTGGCGACCTGCTGCAAATAACGTAGCTGATCAAAATCCATGAGATTATCCCGCATTTCTGATCAATGCACTGAACGCATGGAACATAGTACATAAAGGCATTGGCTATATCGATCGTTTACTGCGATATTTCCCATGTCGAGACGACGCCGTGAACGATCCTGGTGGTGAAAATCAATAGATACCATGGCAGCCGTGATAAGCGTCGAAATTGAACTCAAACCTCAGGAGACATCATGCCGAAAATTCACAAACAACTTGTTCGAGCGATAGCGAGCTGCGCAATCTTGTGCTTCGCCAATTCAGCTTTTGCTCAGAATCAAAAGACCGTCGCCAGAGACGGCAAAAAACCAACAGCAGACCAGAAAATGGAAAGCATCATTAAATGTCCAGTCGTCGGTGGAGCCGTTCGGCCTGCGGCGGAACGGATGACTGCAGCCGGCGGAATGTCGAATGCAGACTGGTGGCCCAATCAGTTGAGCGTGAACATCCTGCATCAGAATTCTCCCATGGGCAATCCCATGCACGAAGATTTCAATTACGCTGAAGAATTTAAATCGCTCGACCTGAAAGCCGTGAAACAGGATATCGTCGAGCTGATGACAACGTCGCAGGATTGGTGGCCAGCTGACTATGGACACTACGGTCCATTTTTCATCCGCATGGCGTGGCACAGCGCCGGAACTTATCGCGTGTCTGATGGTCGCGGCGGTTCTGGCTACGGCACGCAGCGCTTCGCGCCATTGAACAGTTGGCCGGACAATGCAAACCTGGACAAAGCTCGTCGGTTGTTGTGGCCAATCAAGCAGAAGTACGGTTCCAAAATCTCCTGGGCAGACCTGATGGTACTGGCAGGCAACTGTGCATTGGAATCGATGGGCTTCCAGACGTTTGGCTTCGCAGGAGGCCGCGCAGACGTTTGGGAACCTCAGGAAGATATCTACTGGGGTCCGGAAAGCGAATGGCTGGGAGACAAGCGTTACAGCGGCGACCGCAAACTCGATAATCCACTGGCCGCAGTTCAGATGGGGCTGATCTATGTGAACCCGGAAGGCCCGAACGGCAAACCGAGTGCTCTGGACGCTGCGACAGACATTCGAGAAACGTTTGCCCGCATGGCGATGAATGATGAAGAAACAGTCGCTCTGATTGCCGGCGGACACACATTCGGAAAAGCTCACGGAGCCGCAAGTGCCGAGAACGTAGGTCCGGCGCCGGAAGGTGCGAGCATCGAAGAGCAAGGTCTTGGCTGGAAGAACAAATACGGAACAGGCAATGCCGGCGATACCATCACCAGCGGCCTGGAAGGAGCGTGGTCCAAGACCCCAACTCAATGGTCCAACGGCTATTTCGACAATCTGTTCGGATACGACTGGGATCTCGTCAAAAGCCCTGCTGGTGCCTGGCAGTGGACTCCCACCGATCCTGCTGCAAAAGACACGGTTCCCGATGCCCACGATCCAAACAAGTCACACGCACCGATGATGTTCACAACGGACCTTGCGCTGCGAATGGATCCTGAATACAACAAGATCTCGAAGCGATTCCATGAGAATCCGGAGGAGTTTCGTCTGGCGTTTGCAAAAGCCTGGTACAAGCTGACCCATCGTGACATGGGGCCGGTGTCGCGGTTATTCGGTCCGGAAGTTGCCGAACCTCAATTGTGGCAGGATCCTGTTCCGCAAGTGGATCACACGCTGATCGACGAGAAAGATATTACCGCACTGAAAGCAAAGTTGCTGACGTCCGGTTTGACGGTGTCTGACCTTGTCTCAACCGCATGGGCTTCGGCATCGACATTCCGAGGAAGCGACAAACGCGGAGGTGCGAACGGAGCCAGAATTCGACTGGCTCCTCAGAAGGACTGGGAAGTCAACAATCCGGCTCAACTGGCGAAAGTGCTGAAGACGCTGGAAAAGATTCAGCAGGATTTCAATCAATCTCAGACGGATGGCAAGAAAGTTTCGCTCGCCGATCTCATTGTCCTGGGCGGATGTGCGGGCGTTGAACAAGCTTCAAAAAATGCTGGGCACGACGTGCAGGTTCCGTTCTCTCAGGGGCGCACCGATGCAACGCAGGAAATGACCGACGTCGATTCGTTTGCCGTGCTGGAACCGACAACGGACGGATTCCGCAACTACTTCGGCCATACTCACGATCGCCCGGCCGAAGAGTTGCTGATTGATCGAGCGCACCGACTGACACTTTCGGCTCCTGAGATGACAGTGCTGGTCGGCGGTCTGCGAGTGCTGAACACCAATGTTGGTTTTCCTTCACTGGGTGTTTTCACAAAGCAACCGGAAAAGCTGACCAACGACTTCTTCGTCAACTTGCTGGAGATGAGTACCGAGTGGCAAAAGTCTGCCGTGTGTGATCACTTCTTTGAAGGTCGTGATCGTAATTCAGGTGAAGTCAAGTGGCTGGGTTCACGGGTTGATTTGGTGTTCGGTTCAAACTCGCAGCTGCGAGCGATCGCAGAAGTTTATGCAAGCAAAGACGCCGAACAGAAGTTTGTCATTGATTTCGTCGCCGCATGGAACAAGGTGATGAACCTGGATCGCTTCGATCTTAAGTAGGGAGCACGGACAGGCACAAACACGCTGGCTGCGGGCCGTTGGGCTGAGAAGATCAGAACAACCTGGCCCGCAGCTCGCGTTATCGAATCACAAATATCGGCCAGCATTTGAGTAGTCTCGTGCCGTCTGTCGGCAGTCGTGTCGAGTCCATTCAGTTCCTTGCAGGGATGATCGTTGCCCGACTATAACTCTCGATCATTCCCAAGTACTCACGCTGATGGAGAATTATCGATGCGAACGGTTTTACGCGGTGCTGGCAGACGGTTGCTCATGTTCAGGATTCCGCTACGAGAACTCCGCTATGGTCTGCTGCTGATGCTGCTGAGCGTACTCAGCGGAGAGGGCAGCGCTGCAGACGATGCGGCAAAAGCCGAGCTGGTTAAAAACTCAGACATCGTCATCGAACGGGTCCTTGGCCCGGAATATCCTGATCAACGACAGTCATGAAACCGGGACCGACCGAGAAGATGTCTCTGCAGACACCACTTCCTACTTCCTGAGAAAGAACAAGGGAGAGAATCAATGGACAGCCACGAACCATGTTCGTTGTCGGATTGGCAATCTGCAGCCGTCGCCTGTGCAAATCACGGATGACTATCTCGTATCCTACTCGCGGCGCGGAGGCAATTACGGGCCGATGGCGGATGGATTTTTGATTCGTACGGAATCCCGCGATGGCGGGTTTACCTGGAGCGACGGAACGGACTCGCAGTTTCCGAATCCAAACGCCGGTGCGGATTTCATCAAGCTGGCGAACGGACATTTGTTGCTCGTCTACAACGACAACAATCAGGGCGAACGCATGCCACTTACGATTGCTGTTTCGACCGACAACGACAAGTCGTATCCACACCGACGCAACATCGTAAACCAGCCCGGCGACACAGCCGCTTATCCCACGGCACTACAGACGAAGGATGGCAAAATTCATGTAATGTACACATCCGAAAAACGAACGGTGATTAACCACGCAGTGTTTGAAGAGTCGGCAATTCTTCAGGCAAAGCAGGGCTGCTGTTAGTCGGCGAGCCGATGCACAAATTCTTAAGCAGAATTCGTTTGGCTCTACCTTCCCTGCCATTATTCGTATTTAAATACGGTTTCTTTTTCCGACCATGAATCACACGAATAGGCGCGGGAACGTCAAATTTGAGCGTTGACCAGGAAGGCACGGAGCCACGTTGATCTCGGTTCTGAAATGAAACTCTGGTCTTTATTGTTTTCATTCGTTTCATTCGTGGTTTAAAAAATTATACCTTTCACACCGCCGTTTGCCAGAATGATCCGTTAAATGTATCAATTGGTTTCGTTTTGGATGGCCCCGGCGTGTGTGCCGCGGCGTGTGCCTGGATGGCCCAGGCGTGTGCCGGCGTGAAGAATAGCCCCCGGCGTGAATCTCGCGTCCTATTGGGGCTGATCTCTTGAATGACACGGCATTCGTCAGGCCACAAGGCGAAGGAGGGCTTCAGCCTCGAATTGCAATGCCGCCGAATCGTCACCAGATTCAATAGCGATTATCGCGCTCCGCAGAGCAATGTCTGATCTCTTTGCAATCCGGCAAAGTCCATGATCAGACTTGTACGTACATGATGTGATCTGTCGCTTCTGGGCATGGAATCCAAGGACTTTGGCCAATTCAAGCACAGGTCTGTCGATAAACTTTTTCGCATCAAACACTATGTTGACTTGCTTGAATTCGCCATTGGTTATCAGGTCGTATGCATCGACACACTGCAAGACGCCCATTTCTTCCGGGCGTACTGTTTCTCGCAGCGTTTCGATTTGTCTTCGGATGTTTGTTGTGTTCGCGTTGTAGAGGCTACTTGCTTTCGCAAAAACAAGCTGGCCCAGTTCACTCAGAGAGGCATCGTGAATGCGGTCA
>Ga0105046_10015392_pt1 | contig 11756 bp, 12 predicted proteins | sample MAT03_FD_78385 | JGI IMG/M metagenome (GOLD analysis project Ga0105046, IMG submission 78385) | Freshwater microbial communities from Lake Fryxell liftoff mats and glacier meltwater in Antarctica - MAT-03 (megahit assembly) | ecosystem: Environmental > Aquatic > Freshwater > Ice > Liftoff...
AGCTACTCCCCCACTACTCGGCGCTCCATTTGGCCTCCTCGTCGAGGTTCACAGATTTCTCGCTACTACTCGCCCTACTACTCGCTTGCGGGGTTCGAGCTCGAAAACGAAAGAACCCCAGGTGCTCTGACCTGGGGTTTTGTCGTGGAGCTGAGGAGAATCGAACTCCTGACCTCTTCCATGCCATGGAAGCGCTCTGCCAACTGAGCTACAGCCCCGAATCACTTCGAACTCTCGCTCGAGGGCGCAGCGAGATTATCAACCCGCGCCCCTCGATCCCAACGTCGACCGACGATCGCTGGTCGGGGATCACAGGTCGAGGCATTCGATGTGGCACCTCGGGCCGTCCGCCCGTGCGAGTCGTGCATCGAGCGTCACCAGCGATGCCCCGAGCGCTTCAGCCAGAGCAACGTACACAGCATCCCAGCCCCGCACGGAGTGCCGGAGCCCCCACGCTCGTTCGAGCAGGCCACGGTGCCCGTACCGCTCGCCTGGCCACGACCGCAGATCACCGACAGCGAGCGCCGCGGATGTCTGGTCCAGCGAGCCACGGAGATGGTCGCGTCGGATCAACCCGAACACCTCGACATCGACGATGTGGGGTGCCGCATGGTCCTGGTCAGCTGCGAGTCGCCGCCTGATGGCTTCGGCCCGCTCAGTGTCGGTGACGACCTCGAACAGGCACGACGCATCCACGACGATCATGTGGGCCAAGGACCGCGTAGTTCGTCGAGCGCCTCGAGCGTGTCTCGGCGCGCGCTCGCGCTCGGTCGCCGCCGAGTCCGCTCCAACCACTCGTTGATCGACGGGCGGACCGCCAGCCGCTCGATCTCCTTGCGGAGGAACTCGGGCACCGACGCCCCGACCTCGGCTGCGCGTTTGGCCAGCGCCTCGTACACCTCGTCGTCGATGTCACGGATCTGCACGGTCTTCGGCACGACCGCAATCTATCATGCAGATCCGCATGTGATCATGCGGAAACGCATCAGCCGGGTGTCAGAGCCGGCGGAGTGCTCGCAGGCGTCGCCGCGCTGGCGCCACCACCACCTGCAGCGCAACGGTGATCACCGCAACGCCGATGAGCACGCGCACCAGCAACGGCAGATCACGCACCACCGGTGCCACGAACAGCGACGACAACAGCGACACCGGGAACACCCAGGCCACGTCGACGAACAACCGATGCCACCACGTGCGCCGCGGCTGAGCGTGCGCCGCTGCCTCGAACCACTCGTCGACACCCACGGTGCGCTGCATGCGGGCCGCCAACACGAACCGTTCGCTGCGGTCCATCAACGCGTCGCGCACCGCGCTGCGCTCCCAATCACGCAGTCGCATCCCGTCGACGAAGCGCACCACGATCTGGTACTCGCCACCGGCACCTCCGGGATGGAAGACCGCTGCGCCGAGGCATCCTGGGAACCCCTGGACAGCGGCGACGATCTCGTCGGCCCACCGTAGGAATTCCGCCTCGTAACCCGGCTGGATCCGACGAGCCACGGTGACGGTGACCGGATCAGGCGCGAGCCGTGGCAGCTTGCCCGTGTCGAACGGGCCGGTGAGGGCGAGGGTCATGACGCCCATCAACGCTAATGATGGCGGAGCATTCCCATCAGTGACAGCGATCACCCCTGCTCAGCAGGAACCTCCGCAGCCCAGTCGACCCGAGGCACGTCACGATACAGGCGCTCGATCTCGTAGTACTGGCGCATCTCCTCGGTGAACACGTGCACCACCACGTCGCCGTAGTCGACGAGCACCCACGCCAGCTCCGTGAGTCCCTCGGTGCGCAGCGGCGACCGCCCCAGGCGCTCGCGAACCTCTTCTTCGATCGAGTCGACGATCGATCGCACCAACCGGCGGTTCGGCGCCGACGTGACCACGAAGTACTCCGTGATGTTGAGCAGCTCACCCACCATCAACACGATGGTGTCGTCGGCCTTCTTGTCGTCGGCAGCACGAGCCGCCGCACACGCGAGGGCTTTCGATTCGGGGAAGCGGTCTGTCATCAGGTCTCCTGGCTCGTTCTCGGCTGGTACACGGGTGTCGATCAGGTCGCCACGGTCGAGAGGTACTCGGTACCCAGCACGAGCGTCACGTCGACGCCGTCGATGCGAACGACAGGTTCCTCGAACACGATGGCCCCGAAGATGTCGTCGGCGATCTGGGCGCGGGAACGGTCGAGGTCGTCGGGCACGATGAATACGGTGTCGGGTCGCGCCGGCGACGAAGTGTCGACCGAGACGACATTGGCCCCCACGAAGAGGATCTTGTCGATGGTGAGCTTCACCTGCAGGTCGTACCCGGGGGGCGACTCGACCCGGAAGATCGGCCCCAACTTGGGTGCCGACATCTGCCCCGGCGCGACGCTCGCGAAGACGAACACGGCTTCCGACTGGTCGAGCTGCACGATGTCGTCACCGGAGGGGTTCTGCTCGGAGGTGAGCGGCAGCGTGGTGAGTCCGCGACTCTGCACAGGCGCAGCAACGAGTCGGGCGACGAACTGGTCGATGTCGACCGGCGGGACGTCGGTGGGCAGCGTGGTGGCCCGTCCGCCGCTCACAGCAGCAGCGAAGCCGGCCCAGAATCCCTCGATGTTGCCCTTTCGGGCCGTCTCCTGATCCTCGCCGGCCCCATCGATCAACACCTTTGCTGCTGTCTCTGCATTGAGCACCACGGTGCCGGGCCGTATCACCTCGTCGCCGGCATCGTCGCTGGCTGACTCACCGATGGCCACCTCGCTGGTGAGCGTGATCGTGAGCGGCGCGAACGGCAGGAGGAAGTTCGTGAGCTGTGCCTCGTCGACCAGTGCGACCACGTTCACCGAAACGAGCACCAGTGACTCGACGGCCACAGCGGCCGCATCGGCACCGCCATCGGCAAACACCTGCTGGAGCGACTGGCGGGATTGGTCGGAGAAGCCGACGTCGGCGTTCACCGGCACCGACACGATGCTGCCACCAACGCCCACCGGCGACATCACCAAGACGGTGGCGCTGGACAACACGCCGTCACCATCAGCGGTGAGGTACAGCGCCGTCGGCGTGCTCGGGAACGTCTGCACCGGGAGGTTGTCGGCCAGCGCATCGCGCCCACCGGTCGAGTCGAGTACTGCGCGGACCCCGACGTAGCCGAGTGCTGGAACCGACAGCATCACCAACAAGGTGGTGAAGAACATCGCGATCGTGCGCCGGCGCCGGCGGTCGGGGATGGCGCTCACGAGTCCTCCTGCCGGTCGAGTTCCACAAGGTCGAGTTCCACAGGGTCGAGTTCCCGCCGGTCGTGGTCGTTGTCCCGATACAGCTCACGCTGCCGGATGATCTGCAGCACCGGCTCGGTGACCAGGTAGTCGAGCGGGCGACCATTGGTGACACGCGCACGCAAGTCGGTGCTCGACACCTCGAGTCGGGGCACCTCGACGCGCACCCAGGGGAACTGCGCCGGCAACTCCACGGGAGCGCCGGGCCGATCGACGACCACGAGCGTCGACCGAGCGACCACCTCGTCGTAGCGCTCCCACGTGGTGATGTTGGCCGCCGCATCGTCGCCGACGATGGTGAACAACCTCGCACCCGGCTCTTCGTCGGCGAGTGCTGCCAGGGTGTCGGCCGTGTAGCTCGCTCCGCCGCGTCGAATCTCGAGGTCACCGGCGGCAAGACCAGCCACATCGGCTACGGCTGCCTCGACCATCGCAAGTCGGTCGTCGGCCGGGGTGATCTGGCGCGATCCCTGTTTCTGCCACGGCACGTTCGCCACCATCAGGACAACGACCTCGAGCGAGAGTGCATGGCGCACGTTGACGGCGGTGACCAGATGACCCACGTGCGGAGGATCGAACGTGCCCCCGAAGAGACCGATCGTCCGGCCTGATGGCCGGTCAGCACCTGGTGACGACACGGGTATCAAGTGTAGGTGTAGGTGGGCACCAGTGAGATGGCATCAACTTACATGCAAGAAATGCCCGAAACGGGACCTTTCGATGGTACAGGCGTTGACAGATGTAGTACTGTTCTTTGTCCCCCCGCATCGACCCGCGCCGAGACCCCCCGCCACGGCACGGACCCATCTCCCCGGCATCCGCCGGACCCGTCACTTCCGTCTGCCCTCGTGTCGGCAACTTGTGCCATCAGACACGCAAGCCATCCGGAATCGGACGCCGAACGTAGTAGTTGAAGAGAGACGCCATGAATGACTCAATCGGACTGTACCTGAACGATATCGGCAAGGTTTCCTTGCTCAACGCCGAAGAAGAGCGCGAATTGTCGCGAGTGATCGAGGCTGGCCGCGATGCGGCAGATCGCCTCGCCAAGGGCGAGAAGGGCGTGGCCCTGAAGCAGCAGGTGGCAGCCGCCGCCAAGGCCAAGGATCGGTTCATCCGTTCCAACCTCCGGCTCGTGGTCAGTATCGCTCGCCGGTACCCCCTGCCGCAGGGCATGGACCTGCTCGACCTCATCCAGGAGGGCAACCTCGGCCTCGAGCACGCCGTCGACAAGTTCGACTGGCGTCGTGGCTTCAAGTTCTCCACCTACGCCACGTTCTGGATCCGTCAGGCCATCGGTCGTGCCCTCGACCAGAAGGCCAGCCTCATCCGTATCCCGGGCGACCGCTCGGCCAGCCTCCGTGCTGCGCTGCGCCAGGCCTCGGGCGACGGCGAGACCCTCGACGTCGGAAACGCCGAACTCCACCGCCTCACCACCCCGGTCTCGCTCGACAAGACCATTGGTGACGACGGCGATGCCACGCTCGGCGATCTCATGGCGAACGGCGACGGCACCCCGGAAGACGCCGTCATGGCCATGGTCGACAGCGATCTCCTCGACGAACTGCTCGGCACCCTCGACAAGCGTGCCCGTTACGCCGTGGAGGCCCGTTTCGGTCTCATCGACGGTGAGCGCAAGAGCTTCCGCGAGGTCGGCGAAAACCTGGGCGTCACTGCCGAGGCCGCTCGCCGTCTGGTGAGTCGGGCTGTTGCCGGCCTCCGCGAGGATGCCGTCCGAATCCTTGCTGCCTGATCTTCGGATCAAGCTCCAACCCAGCACTCCGTACGACGAGTACGCTCGACTTCCCATGAAGGTCGGCGTACTCGTCGTCGCGTACAACGCGGAATCCACACTCGTCGACGTGCTCGACCGCATCCGCCCCGACATGCGTCGTGAGCTCGCGGAAGTGCTCGTGCACGACGACCACTCCACCGACGCCACGTTCAGCATCGCCACCGAGTACCTCCAACGTGGCACCGACCTCCCGCTCACGGTCGTCCGGCACCCGCAGAACCTCGGCTACGGGGGTAACCAGAAGGCGGGCTACACCTACGCGATCAACCACGGCTGGGACGTGGTGGTGCTCCTGCACGGCGACGGCCAGTACGCGCCCGAGGTGATGCACGAGATGGTCGCCCCGATCATCGACGGCGACGCCGATGCGGTGTTCGGCTCGCGAATGATGACCAAGGGTGGCGCTCGCGACGGTGGCATGCCGATGTACAAGTACGTCGGCAACCGGATCCTCACCACTGCCCAGAACGCGATCACAGGCCTCCGGCTCAGCGAGTGGCACTCGGGGTACCGCGCCTACCGCGTCGGTGCGCTTGCAGCGCTGCCGTTCGTCGGCAACAGCGATGGGTTCGACTTCGACACCGAGATCATCCTGCAGCTCGCCGCAGCGAAGAAGAAGATCGTCGAGGTGCCGATCCCCACCTACTACGGCGACGAGATCTGCCGCGTGAACGGCATCGCCTACGCCCGCGACATCATGATCGACACCCTGCGCCATCGACTCGGCCGCACCGGATTCGGTGCCGGCGATGTCGGCCGCGTCACCGAGCCGTACGCCTACAAGCCGTCCGCCCACAGCTCTCACGGCCGAGTGCTCCAGTTCATGCAGCCACGAGCGCCCATGCGCGTGCTCGACGTCGGCTGCGGGCCCGGCTGGCTCGCCGAGGCACTCGAGGCCCAGGGGCATCAGGTCACCGGCGTCGACCTCGCCGAGGAGCCAGGCGTCCGCCACCGGATGCACCATTTCGTGCAGGCAGACCTCGAACGAGGTCTCCCCGACGAGATCGGCGGCGACTTCGACATCGTGATCGCTGCTGACGTGATCGAGCACGTGCGCACCCCGCAGCAACTGCTGCTCGAGATGACACACCGACTCCGACCGGGCGGCACCGTCATCGCCAGCGTCCCGAACATCTCGCACTGGTACCCGCGCGGCCGTACCACGCTCGGCCTGTTCGACTACGACCAGCGCGGCATCCTCGACACCACCCATGTGCGCTTCTTCACCCGCCGTTCGTTCGTGCGTCTCGCGAAGCAGGCAGGGCTGCAGCCGATCGACCGCCGCCACACCGGCCTGCCGTTCGACGCGCTCAAGGTGCGCACCGATCGAAACGTGGGTCGGTTCGCTGCAGTCGTCGATCGGGCCCTCGTGCGCGCGTGGCCGACGATGTTCGCCTACCAGTTCGTCTACGAGCTCGACGTGGTCCCCGCGCTCGACGCGCCGCTCGATGTGGCGACCGACCTCGCCCGCTGACCCTGCGGCACGCACCGCCCGATTCGTCACCGTCGCCGCGACGGTGGTGTTCGCGCTGATCGTCTGCCGCTTCCAGCCCTGGCACCTGTTCGTCCGAGAGACCTACAGCAACGATTTCTACGACGAACAGGCCCGGTCGTTCCTGCGGTTGCAGCTCGCCGTCCGGCCGGAGATCCCCGGTCAGGAGGGCTTCGTCATCGACGGCAGCACGTACCTCTACTACGGACCCTTCCTCGCTCTCGTCCGCATGCCGTTCGCGCTGTTCGGCGACCTGTTCTCCGGGCGCCTCGCCCGCCTGTCGATGATCGTCGCTTTCGTCGTGTTCTGCACCGGGTGCTTCCACCTCCTGCGCGTGGTGGCGACCCGCTGGGGCGGCGCTACGTCGCCATGGCGAGCGGGCACGTTCGTGGCCGCAGCTGCGTGCTCACCGGTGCTGTTCCTCAGCGGCTGGGTGAGCGTGTACCACGAGACCGAGCTATGGGCGGCGGCGTTCGCCGTGTGGTCGTTCGTCAGCGTGCTCCGCCTGATCGAAGTCCCTTCCCCCACCCGGCGCCAGATGCTGGGTCTCGGTGGACTGCTCGTCGCCGGCATCCTCACCCGCGCGTCGGTGGGGCTCGGCGTGGCCGCCGGCGTCTGCTTGGCCGTGCTCGTCGCATCGAGGCCACTCCGAACGCCGGCATCCGGCACCACGACATCCGGCACCACGGCATCCGGCACCACGGCATCCGACACGCCGCGCCCGACATGGCGGACGCCGACGCGTCGACGGTTGATCGCCACGGTGTTCGGCGCGTCGGCGTCGGGGTTCGTGATCCACGCTGCGATCAACTGGGCGAAGTTCGGGTCGCCCACCAAGCTGCCCGGCCAGCTCCAACTGCTCAGCCTCAACGACCATGCCCGAGCCGCATGGTTCGCTGGCAACAACGACAGCTTCTTCTCGCTCGGCTTCCTCGAGACCACGGTGGTGCACTACCTGCGCCCCGACACGGTGCGCATCGAGCGGCTGTTCCCGTTCATCCGCTACGGGCCGCTCGCCACCGATCGTGGCTCGTACCCGATGGAGACCATCACGCCGTCGGCATCGCTCACCACGGCGGCGACGTTGCTCGTGGCGGCGGCGCTGGTTGGAATCGTGCTCGTGGTACGCGCACGTGCATGGACCCTGCTCGCGCTCACCTTCGGAGGGGCGGTCGCCGCGGCGCCGACGTTCACGATCGGTTTCATCGGCAATCGGTATCTCGTCGACATGTTGCCGATGCTGCTCGCACCAGCGGCGCTCGCGTTCGTCACACTCTCGATCTCGTCGTTCCAGTGGCGGCGGGGCGTGCGCATCGCTGTCGTCGGGCTGGTCGCGTGGGGCGCGTGGTGCAACGTGTCACTCGCCCTGTGGACCCAGCAGCTGAAGGAGCCCGGCTTCACGGAATCGCGATATCGCGTCGATGGCTGGGTGTTCGGCGACCCAGCGCCAGCGCTCGTCGATCTCGTGATCGGTGCCCCCGTGCCGCGCGACGGCACCGTGGCCCTCGACCGCGATCCATCGATCGACCGGTGCTCGGCCGTGTACATCGCGGAGCAAGGTGGCTGGGTCGCGCTGGAACGTTCGAACGACGGTCGGCGTCTCGCTGGGACGGTCACCCTCGACGGCGAGCGAACGCTCGTGGCAGGCGGCGACAACTGGAGGATCACAGCGATCGCCACGACCACCTCGGGCACGGCCACCTCCGCCACGGCCACCCCCGACAACGGTGCACCCGATGAGGTACGCCTCGAGGCCACCGTCACCCCGGACGACGACGGCGCAGGTGGCGCATCAGCCACCAGCGAGTCGATCGCCGTTGCCGACGACGGCACCCTCGTCGTCGACGTGGTGGCCGACCCGGTGATGGGCCAGCTCTGGGCCACGGTGGGCGGTGAGCCTGCCGTGTTCGTGTTCGCGGCACCCAGCGGCGGCGCGATCCCCGGACGCACCGTCGTCGTCGACGACCACCCCGGGGATTCCCTCTGCCGTCAGCTGGAAGCGCGTCGCTAGCATTCCGGAGGTGGCAAAGGACTGGAGCCCCTCGTCGTGGCACTCGCACACGGCCGACCAGCAACCCGAGTGGCCCGATTCGGGCGCACTCGATCGGGCGCTGAAGCAGATCTCCAGCTATCCCCCACTCGTCTTCGCCGGTGAGGCGCGCTCACTGCAGTCGTCGCTGGCCCAGGTGGCGGCCGGGAACGCCTTCCTGCTCCAGGCCGGCGACTGCGCCGAGAGCTTCGAGGAGTTCTCGGCCGTCAACATCCGCGAGAAGCTGCGCGTCATCCTGCAGATGGCGGTCGTACTCACCTACAGCCTCGGCGTGCCAGTGGTGAAGGTCGGCCGCATCGCCGGCCAGTTCGCGAAGCCACGGTCGAGCAACTACGAAAAGGTCGGCGACCTCGAGCTGCCCAGCTTCCGCGGACACATCGTCAACGATCCCACGCCCACCGAAGCCGCCCGCATCCCGAACCCCGAGCGCCTGGTGCAGGCGTACCACCAGTCGGCATCCACACTGAACCTCGTGCGCGCCTTCACCAAGGGTGGCTTCGCCGATCTCAGCCGGGTGCACGCATGGACGCAGGAGTTCGTCGAGTCGAGTCCCGAGGGCCGTCGCTACGAGCAGTTGGCCAACGAGATCGACCGGGCACTGAAGTTCATGCGTGCCTGCGGTGTCGAAGTCGAGAACAACCACAACCTCAGCGAGGTCGACGTCTACACCAGCCACGAGGCGCTGCTACTCGGCTACGAAGAGGCGCTCACCCGCCAGGACACGCTCACGGGCGGTTGGTACGACTGCTCGGCACACATGCTCTGGATCGGCGAGCGCACCCGCAAGCTCGACGGCGCGCATGTCGAGTTCCTCCGCGGTGTCGGCAACCCGATCGGCTGCAAGATCGGCCCCACCACCACCACCGACTTCGTGCTCGAGCTGTGCGACCGTCTCAACCCGGCCCGCATCCCCGGCAGGCTCACCCTCATCAGCCGCATGGGCGCCGGCAAGGTGGAGAGCGCGCTGCCGGCGATCCTGCGTGCCGTTCACGACTCGGGGCATCCCGTGGTGTGGGCGTGCGACCCGATGCACGGCAACACGTTCACGTCGGCGAGCGGCCACAAGACGCGCGACTTCGCCGACATCTGTGCCGAGATCGACGGCTTCGTCCGCGCCCACCACGGTGAGGGCACCTGGCCCGGCGGTATCCATGTCGAGCTCACGGGCGACAACGTCACCGAGTGCATCGGCGGCGCCGACAAGATCCTCGACAGCGAGCTCGCCGACCGGTACCAGACGGTGTGCGACCCGCGGCTCAACGCTCGGCAGGGCCTCGATCTGGCGTTCCACGTCGCCGAGTCGCTCCGCTCGTCAGGGCTCGCCTGAACCTCGCCGGCGGCCGAGCACCGACGACGGGCCGATGAGATGAGTGCCAACGCCGAGGTGACGTCAGCGCTGACCACAGCGCTGACCACAGCGTTGCAGCTCACCGCCACCTGGCCGGTCGACCACGTCAGTGCGGCGGCCCTCGTGCTGCCCATCGGCGGCGAGCCGGCTCCCACAGCAACAGCTGCCACCGGCGACACGGGCCGCGTGTACCGCCTGGCGTCGATCTCGAAGCCGCTCGCTGCGTGGGCCACCCTGATCGCCGTCGAGGAGGGCCTGGTCTCACTCGACGATCCGATCGGCCAGCCCGGTTGCACGCTCCGCCACCTGCTCGCCCACGCTGGCGGCTACCCGTTCGACGGGCCCGATCCGATCAGCGCACCCGGCAAGCGCCGCATCTATTCGAACACCGGCATCGAGCTGGCCGCCGATGCGGTGGCGACGGCCGCGGCCATGCCTTTCGTCCAGTACCTCGCCGAAGCGGTGTTCCAGCCGCTCGGCATGGCGAGCAGCGAACTCCGCGGGTCACCGGCCCATCAGGTGTGGAGCACGGTCGACGATCTGGTGCGCTTCTGCGTCGAGCTGGCGCAGCCCAGGCTGCTCAGCGCGTCGACCGCAGCGATGGCGACGGCGCCATCGTTTCCCGGCATCGCCGGTGTGGTGCCTGGCGTCGGCAGCTTCCGCGACTGCGCCTGGGGGCTCGGTCTCGAGATTCGGGGCGACAAGCGGCCGCACTGGATGGGAACCGCCAATTCACCGGATGCGTTCGGTCACTTCGGCGGCGCCGGTACCCTTCTGTGGGTGGACCTGGGGGCCGTACACGAGCGTGCTGTTGCCTGCGTGGCGCTCACCGATCGCTCGTTCGACGAATGGGCCGACACCGCGTTGAAGGTGTGGCCCGAGCTGAGCGATGCTGTCGTCGCTGCTGCCCGCTCCGGTGTCGCAACCGTCGCCGGAGCGCCGCGCATCGCGGACACCGGACTGCCGGGAGCCGGCTGATGATGCTCCGGCCTGGAGATCGTGTGCGTGTGGAAACCACGGGCGATGACGGATTCCCGGTCGTGAAGTACGGCTTCGTCGGTGGCGTCACCGGTGGCACCGACCCGCGCCGACCGGGCCCGGTGGTCGTGATGCTCGACGGCGAACTCGGTGGCGACGCGATCGACCCCTGCTTCGTGCAGCCCGTCAGCATCACCAACGTCGAGTTGTGCCTCCCCGGCGACGATCTGATGAACGAGCCCGAACTGCGTCGCGGCCTGGTTGCGCTCTGGCATGCCGAGGCCGATCAGGCCGGACTCGACGTCGACGCCCTGCACCCGCTCGGCAACCCGCTCGGTGACGGGCTGCGCGACTCGAGCGATTCGTGGGCGCTCGCCGAGCTGATGGCCGGCGGCGAACAGTATGTGGTGCGCGCGTTCAGGCTGCCGAACGAGCCGGGCATGGTGCGAGTTCGCGCCGACCGGCCCAACCGATGGGACGCGTAGGGCGAGACACCACCCCTGGCTGGATCACGCTCCTCTTCGCCACGCCTCCTCAGACATCTCCAGGACGAATTCGGCTTCGCCGACCCCGGCCTCGGCCTCATCGCCGGCGCGGGCGTGGCGCTCGGCGTACCCGCCACACAGACCGACGTCGCCCGATCCGCACCGGTCGGCCGGGCGTCGGCCGCACAGGGGCTGTCAGTCGCACTCAATCTGCTCGGTGCCACCGTGTCCGCCTTGGCGGCACCGGCTGTCTACGGGGCGTGGGGCGCGCCAGCAGCGTTCGGCGGCGCGGCCGCGCTCGTCGGACTGGCCGGATGCGCGGCAGTGGCGTACTCGAGTTGACCACTCG
>Ga0105046_10015394_pt1 | contig 11755 bp, 8 predicted proteins | sample MAT03_FD_78385 | JGI IMG/M metagenome (GOLD analysis project Ga0105046, IMG submission 78385) | Freshwater microbial communities from Lake Fryxell liftoff mats and glacier meltwater in Antarctica - MAT-03 (megahit assembly) | ecosystem: Environmental > Aquatic > Freshwater > Ice > Liftoff...
CTCGCGCCATTGAAGGGAGCCAGCGCGTGCTCGATCGGCTCGTCGATGGCGTACACGAGGCGTGCGTGGATGCGAAGATTTCACTCAAGGAGATAAGCGCCGTTGGCATCGGTGCGCCGGGCGCGATCGACACCAAGCGGGGCGTCGTGCTCGATGCAACCAATCTGCGGTGGACTAACTTCCCGCTGGCGGCAGTGCTTTCGCGCCGGCTCGGCCATCACATCGTTGTGGATAATGATGTCAATGCGGCCATTTACGGCGAATATCGACTTGGCGCTGCCAAGGGCTTCAACAACGTATTGGGTGTGTGGATCGGCACCGGAATCGGGGGCGGTTTCATTCTCAATGGGGCGATGTACTACGGAGACACGAATACGGCGGGGGAGATCGGTCACACCATTCTTTTTCCGTCGGCGCCGCCCGGGTCGCGCACGCTTGAGAACAACTGCTCGCGCACCGCGATTGTGGACCGACTCGTGCGGCTCATCCGCTCAAACAACCCTTCGCAGATCGTTGATCTGGCCGATGGAGACCTCACAGACATCAAAGCCCGAGTTGTGGCGCAGGCCTATGCAAAGAATGACCGGCTGACGCGAACCGTGGTAGACAACGCCGCGGAACTGATCGGCATCTCTGTAGCCAATGTCGTTACCATCTTGGGTATACAGCGGGTGGTCATCGGAGGCGGCCTGACGGAAGCGATGAAAGAATCGCTCGTTGGCAAGATTCGTGAATCGGCCCGTAAACACGCCTTCCCAGAGATTTGCCGCCAGGTAGAGGTGGTAGCGACCAAGCTGGAGGCGGATGCCGGGCTGCTTGGCGCGGCGATGATGGCCCACGACTGGCTCACAGGCACTCGGAAACTGCCCGCCACCCGCGGCGGAGGTTTGAGGAGCCCTGCCAAGCGTTTGAGCAACGTCAAGGCGAAGTCATCGGCGGCACGAAGCGGCAAGTCGACAGTGCCAGCGAAGGGGGGCACTGCTTCTGATGCGAAGGCAAGTCCAAAGGGGGGTGCCAGTTCCCGAAGCAAGGCGGAACGGGCTGCTAACGCCGCCAAGCCAGCCAAGCCAGCCAAGCCCGCAGAGGTCATCACGCTAGCCAAGGCAGCCAAGGCAGCCAAAGCAGCCAAGTAAGGAGAGTTTCATCCGGCGGCATCGGCCTGCGCGAGCTTGCCACACTATCCTCAGCTTATCGATTCATCGTTCTGCTTGATGTGCCCTTCGCTGTCGCCCCTATGGCTAAGAAAACGATAAAAAAGTCTACACCTTCCGCTCGTTCCCTTCCCGTCAAAGCGGGATCTAAGGCCGCGGCATCCAAGCTCAAGGCCGCCCCTGCCCCCAAGGCGAAGCCCAAGAAGAAGGTTGCGCCTGCGCGCGCATTGCCAGTGGTCAGGAAAGTTGTCAAGAAATCTTCGGGCAACCCATCCAATGTGGCGAAGCGCAGTCCCTCTGCCAGCGGAATGAAGGCCGCTCTCAAGTCCGCAGCCGTGGTGAAAAAAATACCGGCGAAGTCGGCTTCAGCTTCAGAAGCGGCCGATACGACCGCGATCCGCCCATCCGCCGTTGGTAAGCCGGGCTCCAAGCGTCCGATCTATCGCAGCGAGGCGCAGCGCACGGCCATTGGTGAGCTGCGCGAGCGCATCGGCCAGCAGCGCAAGCAGTCACTCGGCTTCGCCATTGAGTCGGCGCAGCTTGCCGACGATCTGCACTGTGAGGATGTTGTGCTGATCGATGTAACGGGCTACTCGCCCTCGACGGACTTCATCATCATCGCCTCCGGCAGCAGTGATCGCCAGATGCGCACATGTGCGGAGCAGGTCCGTGACCTTGGCCGTAAGCAGAACCACTCCGAAGCACGCATCGAGGCCGATGATCGCGCCACATGGATTGTCTGCGATGCGGCGGACGTAATTCTGCACGTCTTTGAGCCCAACACCCGCGCCCACTACGACCTGGAATCCATGTGGCCGGATGCCAAGCGGATCGACTGGAAGCGTTGAATCGGCGCCGCCCTGATTATGCCAGCAGCCATGCTTCGAAAAGTCCTTCACAGCAAAATACACATGGCCGTCACGACTGCGGCCAAGCCCAACTACGTCGGCTCGATCACCATTGATGCAGACTTGCTCGACGCGTGCGGCATGCGCACGAGTGATGCCGTGGAGATTGCCAACTGCCGAAACGGCGAACGCTTCGAGACCTACATCTTTCTCGGCGAGCGCGGCCGCAAACAGATCGAGGTCAACGGTGCGGCGGCTCACCTGGTTGAACCCGGTGACAAGCTCATCATCATGCACTTTGCCCTGCTGACCGATGGCCAATACGCGACTCATCGCCCCGCAGTGCTGGTGATGAACGAGGACAACACCATCCGCGAGCAGATCGCCTATCAGCCGCTGATTCGCTAGCGCCATACGGCAGCTTCTGCGCCGACAAAGAGCAAACCCATGCCGAGTGCTACATTGGTCGTCGCTCTGAATGTTCGCAACAAAGCGGGCGCAGCGTCAGCTTACCAGGTGCAAGTCGGCTCGGGCATTCTTGCCGCGGCAGCAGATGGCCTTGTCGGTGCGCAGCAGCGAGCGCTGGTCGTTTATGACAGGAACCTGCCACTCGCAACCCTCCAGCCGCTGTTGCGTGGCCTTCGCAAAGTGTGCGGAGCGCATCGCGTTGCCACCCTGCCATTTGTGGCGCGCGAAGATGCAAAGTCTGTCCCACAACTTGTGCGCGTTCTGACTGCCGCGGCGGAACACGGCCTTACCCGCGATGATTTGCTTGTCGCAGTCGGAGGTGGCATTACTACCGACACCGTTGGCCTTGCGGCGTCCATGCACCGGCGGGGTTGCCGTCTGCTGCTTTGCCCCACGACTCTTTTGAGCATGGTTGATGGGGCAGTGGGGGGCAAGACCGGTGTAAATTTGCTACTTGGGCAAGGCCTGCTCAAGAACGCCATTGGAGCTTTTTACGAGCCCTCTCGTGTCGTCTGCGATGTCTCCACACTCGCCTCTCTGCCGCTGCGAGATTTTCGTTGTGGGCTCGCCGAGTGCATCAAGCATGGGCTCATCGCCGGGCGCACGGGCAAGTCAGGGCTGCTCGGGGGTATCGCGGCGGCGATCGATGGGGGCATGATGCTCGGTGCTGGCGCGATTGGTCCTCGCGGCGAGCTGGCATTGTGCAAGCTAGTTGCCGCTCACGTGGCGTTCAAAGCAAGTGTGGTGAAGCTAGACCCGCGGGAGACCAAGCCCGCAGCGAAGGGTGGGGGGCGGATGGCCCTCAATCTGGGCCACACCTTCGCTCACGCAATCGAAACGATGCCGGGACTTCGATGGACAGGCCCCGATGGTTCCAAGCGAGGCCTGCACCATGGGGAGGCAGTCGGGCTAGGGCTGATAGCGGCCACGCGGCTCTCGGCCGCTTTAGGGCATTGCAGCGAGTCGCTGGCCGATCTCACTCAGGTTCTAGTGGGTCTGTCGGGTCTACCAGTAGAGGTCGCTGGCTTGCCGAAAACGCGCGAGGTTGTGCGCTGCATGAAACAGGATAAAAAAAGCAGCAGTTCTGGCATGCGGCTGGTGCTGGCGACCGACGAGCTGCGTGCGCTGATCCGCTCGGATGTGCCGCTGGCGCAGATCGAGCGCGTGATTGACTCTATCCGGGTGTGAGTCCACGCATCGGGGGCCAAAGCGGCCGGTCAATCCTCGCCGCGGGGAGCAGCTGTGGAGATCAGGCGGACAACGGGTGTGCCAGCATCAGAGAAGAGGAGTTGGCGGTCAACTTCAGAGCCATCGGCGAGCGTGGTTGTGCGCGAGAGGTTGCCGGTGGCGGCATCGCGTTCGGCCACCGTGTTGCCCTGCGGCATGAAGGTGAGGTCAACGGTGGCGCGGCGCAGGCGCGGGCCCGGCTCGTACTCCATATTGAAGGTGGCCGCCACAATGCCATCCATCAGCGGGCGTTCAGTGCGCGTGGCCGAAGCGCCCTCAGCGCGATCCACCACGAGCCAGAGCACGCGCGGTCCACGCTGCAAAGTTGGGGTGCCGCCGATGGTGACCATGCCCGGTACCCGCGTTTCGATCGTGGTGATCTCGCGAATATTGTTTGCCGCATCGTCAAACGAGACAAACTGGATGCGATCATAAACAGCGGGGTTCTGTGAGCTGTCCATGACATCAGCCGGGAAGGGCCCAAACTCGCTCCCGGTGCGGATCATCGAGAGAATCCGATGCATGACGACGCGGCCGATGACGTGGGTGCTGGCCTGATCGCTGATCACCTTGTACCGCTTGAACATGACATCAAGCGCGACGAGCATGGCTGACATGACGGTGGCCGAGATCGTCAGGGCAATAAGCAGCTCCACCATGGAGAAGCCGCGGCGAGTAGTCGTACGTGTCGGAGTAAGTCGCATGCTCATTGGGGTTTGCCCTCACCATAACCAGAGCGCACAGCCATAATGCTTACTGGCAGCATAATGCCAGGGGGCATCGGCAGGTCCGGGTTCCAACGCATGGAGATGCGGCCGTAGCCGTAGAACGGCACCTCGACAGCGGTGGTTCGCTGAGCGACCGTCAGCGCCGAGAGCGGCATTGGCGCGGTATCGGCCATGCCGTCGCCGTCGAGATCCCAACCAACAATCCTCCGGCCGGACGGGCCGGTTGGAAGCAGAGTCGGGTCAACGCTCTCGATGTCACCATCGGCCGGTCCGAAGTAACCGAGCGAGACGTTGAAGTTGGCCGGGTTGCCCACTGGCAAACCGTACTGCAGCAGCGGTGCTTCACCAAGCGTTGGTTTGAAGGTCGCCAGCAGTGTGCCCTCGATGCTCGCGGTACCGCGCACATCAAGCAGGCCCGCGACGATGGTGCCGGTGAGGTTGACATTCTGTGCTGCCGGGCCGCCGGCGAAGGTGTCGGTGGGCGCGTTAAAATGCCCAATATCAACCGAATAGCCAGGTGCCATGAGCGAAGAACGGCTCACGGCGGTCTGGTCGGAGGTGCGAACGTTGAGCGCAGGGTTGCTTGGCTCAGTGGGGTGGCGACTGACGAACCGCGTCGCGCCGGTGAACATCATCTTGTTGCGCACATGGGTAAAGATGGTCGGCGATGCGGTCGCGACGGTGCCGACGAAGAGACAGTCGTGGAAGCGAAGGTTGTTGGAGCGCGGTTTGGTGTCTCGCGATGCGCCGGTGATGAACGCGCCCGAACTGTCGCGTGGAGGGTCGGGAAAGTCGCTGTAGTTTGCGGGGCCATCGACGACGTTGCCGCTGGTCCAGCGTGCAAAGTCAGACTTGTCAAGCGGGGAGGAGCTGGCGGTCGGTTGGGCAGCGGGGTCAGTGGTCGAAAGACGGCCATAAAGCTGCCAGTTTTGGTGGCTGTTGCTCGTTTCGGTATCAACAAAGGTAACACCAACGAATGTGCATTTGACGAAAAGGCCGTTGTTGCCGCGCGGAATGGTCACGTTGGTGAACGTCATGTTCTCGTAGCGCGGGCGGATGTAATAGTCGTTGAAGGATGGGCCGCTGAAGGGAGTCTTTTCCCACTTGTTCTGCCCGGTCAGACCACGGACCAGCGAGTTATCCATGTTGCTGGGGAAGTATCGAGCCGGTGGATTAGCCACGGAGGATGCGGGGCGCGGGCGCGTCTCCACGTGGGCCGAAGTTGCGCCATTGGTCGCCACCGCGCCGCTGGAAAGGCCGCGTGCAGTTTCCACCTGGCGGGCAAAGGTGCCGCCGTTGGAACGGGTGCGGTAGTCGCTTACGGCGGGGGCAAAGTCGGCAGCAGTGAGATTGGGCAAGTCTCCCTCGGCGGCGGAGAAGTTCTGCGGTGAGTCGCCCTGGCGTATGGTGCCGATCGACCCCGCGAGCGCACTCGCGAAGTTTGGTCGCGCCGCAGCAAGGGCGGCCCGACTGGTTCGATAGAGCAGACGCCCGCGCAGCTTGGCGTAGTTATCGCGGCGGTCCAGCGCGCCATCGCGATAGCCGAGCACCTGATCGGCAAAGGCGTTGCCGTTGGCGGCATCGCGGTCGTTCATCGTCTCAACGCTGTCCCAGCGACCGTTCGAGTTCGCATCCTCGTAGCCAAGAATGCCGTTGCGATTGCGATCCGGATCGACCGAGTCGATCATGATGGCCAGATCATCGTCAACGGTGAACTCGGCCGTCATGCTCGCCGTGGGCGTGCCTGCTCGGAGCGCATCGGAGAGCATGACACGGCCATCGCGAATTCCGCCGTTCTTACCATCGAAAAAGTTAATGAAAAGGTCGTAATCGTCAACATACCCGTCGCCGCTCGCATCAGAGAAGGCGTTGTCGGGCTGGCCGTCTCCGTCATAGTCGGTGGCAGCAGATGGGAGACCCAGCGACTCAACCGGATGACCGACACGCAGTCGCAGATCACCATCAACATCGCGCTGGCGCACACCGGTAAAAAAGTCATTGAGAATTCGGTCGAGGTTGGTGTTTAGCCCGTAGAAATCGGACTTGATGACGACCGGGTCGCCCGCTTCAGCGGTGACATCGGTGAAAGCCACGCCCAAATCGCCCGTGATCGACACGTTCTTTCCGATCATCAGCTTGGCCGGCGTGACGGCGAGGTGGCGATGGCGTTTAACGAGGCGAAAGTCTTGCCAGATTGTGCGAGTAACGGCGGTGTTGCCGTGGTCGGCCGCTGTGCCGCCGTAGATGTAGCCAGAGCGGCCGCGATTGACCGAGGAATAGCCAGTAGCAAAGATGCGAATATCGGTGCCGTTGGCCAATGGCGCAAACATGATGGAGAAGGCCGCTGGCGCACTACCCGCGGCAGTTGCCGAGCCATCAATGCCGACTGCGGGCGTGGTCACCCAAGAGTCAGTCCGGTAAACAGTGTTATCCACGCCCGATGGTGCGCTCATCAGTCGCGGCTCATCGGTACCAGCCACCTCTGAGATGACATTCATATCAGCGCCAAAGTGGTTCATAAGCGCTTGAGCGATCCCGCGAGGCGTTCCCGTTTCCACAAACCCTGAGGTGGCTGGGAGAATGACTGGCAGGCGACCCTGCGCTGTGGTCAGCGTGCCGTCCCAAAGTCTGGGGCCGTAGGCGGCATCGATGGCGGGGATATCGACGACAAACCGTGATGCCGCTTCGATGATGCGTGCTCGCGCCACGGCAAGCCCCGTCTCCGCAGCACCGAGTGCTCGGTTGACCTGCAAGCTGGTGCTGGCAGTACGCAGATTGCCGCGGCTGGCGATCGTCATGGCCAGCCCGAGCGAGCTGAAGAGAATCAGGAACATCATCGCCAGTACGCTGACAATGCCTCGGCGAGACTTGAGCATTGACAACTTTGCTCTGGCGTACGTGCGCGGGGGCGTGAGCAGGTCAACGTGGTTTCGGGTCATGGTGCATACTCCCCACAGGTCGTGTCAGATTGAAGCGGGCGGAGATGGTGCTTCGCAATGTTGCAGGTGCGAGAGCAGGTTGAAGCAGGCTGGCTGGAGAGGGTGGAGTGGATGGGGTGGTGGGCGGCGGCAAAGGGGCCGATCGGAGCGATCACATAGCTAGGGCTGAATCCAGGTGAGTCTGGCCATCTCTTGCGGCTCAAGGTCGCCAATGCTCTGGAAACGCACTACGACGGTGACGCGCAGGGGAAACTGATCGACGGAGAGCCCGGGCACGGTGCCCTGCTGCGCCCGGCTGTACGCAGATGCTCTTACTTGTGAGAAGTTGGAGGGTTCGACCTTCTCAACGGTTACGAGCTGCGTCCATCCGGGCAGTGGCCTCACAGCACCGTTTACGGTGATGGTTGCACCCGTCTCGTCAATGGCAGGAATCAGCTCGCCTTGTGAGTTGATGGGACCGGGGAACACGCCGGCGGCGCCGAAGCTCACACCGTCGTAGTCGTCAACATCGTCATAGTCGGCAAGGGTGGTCTCGCCCGCATCCGGGCCCCAGCCCACGAGCACGTTGGCGGAAGTGACAAAGAGCCCCATCACCGGGTCGTGGCGCGGCAGACGGCGCATGCGTTCGCGAAGTTCCTGGGCTAAGTAGGATGCGGTGGCCGACTGCGTGGACCACGCATTGACGCGCGACATCGAAGCGTGCGCCTCGATCAGGGCGAGAATGCCCACCCCGACGATCACCAGCGCCAAGGAAGACTCAAGCAGCGTAAAGCCGCGGCGGGAAGCAGTGGAGGATCGGGCAAGCGGCATGTTCGGACGTGGTGCCATTGGCTCTCGTGGCAGCACGTAAGAACGCAATACTGGCCGGTGATGGCCGAACGGCGGGCTAGGCGGGCACCCCGGTTGCGGCGCGAAGTTCACGCGCGATTGCTGCTGCCAGCTAAGTTTTCGGCTACTTCACAACCTGACTCATCTTAAAGATGGGCAGAATGATGGCCATGGCGATGAAGCCGACCACACTACCCATACAGATGATCATGATTGGTTCGATCATGCCGGTGACGGCCTTGATCTGGTCCTTTAACTGCTTGGCGTAATACGCGCTGATCTCGTCCATCACTTCGCCAAGCTTGCCTGACTCTTCGCCTGCCGAAATCATTTGCACCACAGATTGTGGTAGCAGTTTGGTCTTGCTCAGGGGAGCGCAGATTTTTTTACCGGTCTTGACAGAGGAGTGCACGGATTGCCAAAGCGAGCGATACAACCGATTGCCTGAGACATCGCCGGTAATCGCAATCGTGTCGAGCACAGGCACGCCGGCGTTAAGCAGCTGGCCCATCGTCTGCAGCGAACGCGAGATGTAGAGTGAGCGGAACATCGACTTGAGCAGGGGAACGCTGAGCTTCATGCGATCAATCCAGAAGCCACCGATCTCGGTCCGGGCGAAGGCGTAGGCACCACCAACGACGACCGCGATCGCGCCGATGACCAGTGGCCACCGCTGCACGAGAGTGTCAGAGATGTCCAGCAGAAACTTGGTTGCCCAGGGGAGGATGTCCTCTTTACCTTGGAACACGGCCTTGAACTTGGGCAGCACGAACGTAAGCAGGAAGACGGTGACGCCGACTGCGAGGGTGCCGATGATGCCGGGGTAGATCGCCGCGCCAATGACCATTTTGCGGGTTTCCATCTCCTGGGCCATGTACGCAGCGATGCGGTCGAGCATCTGCGAAAAGTTGCCCGCCATCTCCGAGGCCTTGGTCATGTTGATGTAAAGCGGGCTGAAGAGCTTGGGGTAGCGCTGCAATGCCTGGCTGAACTGCTTGCCCGCCTCAACATCAGCCCGAATCTGATTGAGAACTTTCTTGAAGCCCGGATGCGTCGTCTGATCGGCGATGCCTTCCAATGCGGCGCGAAGGTTGATGCCCGCGCGCATCATCACTGCCAGCTGAGTGGTGAACTCAAGGACGTGCTTAACCTTGGGTTTGCCGGCGTTCAGCTCGGCAAACTTGGCTATTAAACTCTCGCCCGAGCTTGACTCCTCAATCGGAGTGACTTGGACCACGTGCAGTCCCTTGCCACGCAGCATTCCTGCCGCGGCGGAGAGTGATTCTGCCGAGAGTGTGCCGGCCTGGGCATCACCTGATGCGCCCCGCACTTGATATTTGTAGTTTGGCATAGCAGGTCCGGGATCGGATGCAAATCTGAGGATTGGTCACGGAGCGGGGGATCGGGCGCGGGCCATCGCCAGCTCAGGCGGCGAGTTGCCGCTCGAGCTTGTCGGGCATGTTGGCCGAGGCCACGGCATCCTCTCGGCTGATCATGCCATTGAAGTAGAGTTCGGCGATGGACTTGTCGAGCGTGCACATGCCAAGAGCGCGGCTGGTCTCAATGACGTTGGGGATCTCATACGTGCGATTCTCGCGGATGAGGTTGCGCACGGCGGGAGTGGCTAGCAGCACTTCAACGGCGGGCACCATGCCGGGGGCATCGATGCGGGAGAAGAGCGTCTGGGTGACCACGGCTTGCAGCGTGTTGGCGAGCATGGAGCGAATCTGGTTCTGCTGATTCGCCGGGTACATGTCGATGATGCGCTCAACAGTCTGGCTGGCCGAGCAGGTGTGCAGCGTTGAGAGCACAAGGTGGCCCGTTTCGGCAGCGGTAATCGCCAGTGCGGTTGTCTCAAGATCGCGCATTTCACCGACGAGAATGATGTCGGGGTCTTGGCGAAGGGCATGCTTGAGTGCGGAGGCGAAGCTGGGCATGTCGCTGCCAAGCTCGCGCTGCTCGATCAGGCAGCGATTGCTGTTGAACGTGTACTCGACCGGGTCTTCGAGCGTGATGATGTGCTTCTGGTAGCGATCGTTTATCGCCTGGATCATCGCCGCCAGAGTGGTGGACTTGCCCGAGCCAGTATCGCCAGTGACAAGCACCAGTCCGCGCGGCAGATAGGTCAGGCGGGTGATCACTTCCGGGAGATTCAGTTTCTCGAGAGGCGGCACCTTGGTCTTGACGACTCGCATGGCGAAGGCGACCTTGGAGCGCTGCATGTGCGCGTTGACCCGATAACGGGCCAGACCCTCGGCAAAGTAGGAGAAATCGGAGTCTTTGTTCGCGGCGAACCGCTCCTGCGCTTCCTTGGGAGCCATTTGCGACAGGAAGGCGATGCACTGGTCATTGGTCAGTGGCGCGCCCTCCATCACCGTGATAACGGTGTGGATGCGCAGGACCGGCGCGTGACCGGCGATCAGATGAATATCGGACGCGTCGTTGTCCATCGCGCACTTGAGGATGTCGTGGAGTGTCATGTGCCGGATTGCCTCGTGCCCGGCGAAGCGGGCGTGCCAGTTTCTTGAAAAAAGGAAGCTTCGGAGCTCGGACCGCCGCCATGGAGGGGCGGTGTGGAATGCTCGGTATCGGTGCAACTTGCCAGCGGGGTAAGTCGCCCCGACGGCAGTGAGAGGGGATTCTGATGGAGGTGACGAATAACTGTCGGACGGAATGGGCCAGCCCGTTGATTGTCAACGCGTAGACTGCGCATCGGCAACGCGTCTCAGGATTGCACTTGGGAGTTTGCCGGATCACAATGACCGAGGTCAGCGGATAGAACGCTTGACCTGATTGGGCCGCAGGCCCTGGTCGTCTGGCACAAGGATGAAGGCGATGAAGCACTCCATGGAAGCGACCACCCACAATGTCACTGGTCACGTCCATATCGATACCAAGCCAAAGCCCGACCCGCACGCCACGCGTTGGGGCGACTTTCTCAAGGCCGCGATCAAGCTCAATGCCTCCGACCTTCTCATGAAGGCCGGGCGGCCCCCTTCGCTGCGGCTTCGCGGCGCGCTCAAGTCGCTCGACTGTGCGCCGGTAACGACCGAAGAATTTCTGACCATCTCGCGCACAATTCTGGATGAGGATCAGCTCGCGGACCTCTCCAAGTTCGGCTCGGTGGACTTTGCCTACGACTACGACGACAACGCGCGATTCCGCGTCAATTTGTTTCAGGCCCGCGGCAAGCTCTCCGTCGCTGCCCGTCTGATTACCAGTAATATTCGCCGCTTTGAGGATCTGTACCTCCCGCCAATCATGGAGGAGGTGGCCATGCAGCCAAACGGCATCGTGCTTCTTTCGGGTGTAACGGGCTCGGGCAAATCGACAACCATTGCTGCGATGCTCGATTACGTCAACGAGCGCAAGCCGGTACACATCGTCACGATCGAAGACCCGATCGAGTACATCTTTAACGACAAGAAGGCGACGATTAATCAGCGTGAGATCGGCATCGACTGCCTCGATTTCAAGGTCGCGCTGCGTGCGCTGGTTCGCGAGAATCCGGACATTGTGCTCGTCGGTGAAATGCGCGACAATGAGACGTTTGAGGCGGCCTTGCA
>Ga0105046_10015396_pt1 | contig 11755 bp, 8 predicted proteins | sample MAT03_FD_78385 | JGI IMG/M metagenome (GOLD analysis project Ga0105046, IMG submission 78385) | Freshwater microbial communities from Lake Fryxell liftoff mats and glacier meltwater in Antarctica - MAT-03 (megahit assembly) | ecosystem: Environmental > Aquatic > Freshwater > Ice > Liftoff...
AAGGAAGAAGGCGTTTGGTCGCGAGAGCGCTTTCTGAAAGGTTCTTATTTTCAGCGCGATCAGCGCGTATTGCAGCAATGATGTTTTTGAAGTAACGCTTAGCAACTTCATCTTTGACATCGCTAAAAGGTTTCCACGATTTATTTTCATCTTGGAATACATCTGTAGACTTATCTCTTTCTTTGGCATAGTACTTCTCAAGCTCTGCATTAAGCTTTGCGTCAAGAATTCCACGTTTATTTGCTTCCTTGAAAGTGAGGATCTCAGCATTTGGTAGTCTTTCTATAACCTTTATCGCGTAATAGTGCTTACCATCAGCTGTATACTGTGCAAGTTTGGCTGCAGCATCTTTGCTTTTATCGCTCTCGGCACCAGATAGTTGCACTTCATCTAACAATGCAATGAGTGATGCCCCATCTGTGACGCCTTCAATTGTTGAGCCTTGCCCTTTTAGGGTGATGCCTATAACTGATGTTTCTTTAGCTTCATCGTTCAAAGCCTCTGCAATCCATGCACTCTGATGCTCAGCTAGCAAGGCTTTACGCGCAAATGTGTCGACTGTACTTCTGCGTTGTGGGCTTAAAGCTTCAAGAGCTTTGAATCTAGCATCTGGGTCGTCGCTTTTCTTTATACCGAGTTCTGGAAATTCACGCACAAGTGTTGTCCAGTTCTTTGCATCAAGCTCCCATTTCCATGTCTCTCTCATCGAAGCTTTGGAAAGCAGCGTGTCTTTGTCAATTGTAGCGATTTCTACAAGATATCGCTTTTCAACTAATTCTGGATGCTTTTGAGATATATCTCCAATCGATTTGTACTGCTGTGGCAGCTGAAGCGAAGCTTTTCTATCTGTTCTTGCAATGGCATCCAGATAGATCTCAAACTTTTGCATCTCCTTAAAATTGCGAAGCTGTAAAGCTTCTGGCAGCTCATAGAGATTTCCTTTAGCAGTTTCATCGGCATAGGTGTTGAAGGATGCGAAAGGCAGGGCATCGACAAAAACAGAATTACCTGCTTCTTGAAATAAGCGTTGAAATAGTAACACATTGCGCCAGGTTTTGGCTGCATCTGCATGGTCAAAGCCTATCCGATGCAGTTGTGCATTAAAAAACTCATCGCTAGAAGCGACATCGATTTTGTTTTTGCTTTTCAGCATTTGCTGGAACACAATTTTTGCATTCCTCTGTAGGTCTGCAAGCGCTTCTGCTTCAGATACACGGTATCCGCGTTTTTCTGCCACTTTGGCAGTGTTAATTACAAACTCTGCTGCTATACGCGTGAATTTTGGTCCAAACCAATCTTCAATTGAATGATAACCAAATAAGGATAGATCAGATCGGTCGAGATTTTCATCTGGATTTAACCACGGGTACTGCTGCTCTTGAGACTTTAGGCCATATCGCAGCCAGGGTGCTGGAAATTGCTTTTCCGCAAGATAAAGCTCTACACGTGCATTAAGAGCTTTTTCTGAAAGGGGATTCGCTTCACTCTTAAGCTCTTGGTAGCTGTTTTTCAAATTTGGGGCATATGCCGACCATATGCTTTCGGTTGTTAAGAATTGTGCTCGTGGGTGTTCATATAGTTTATATGTTCTTTCCTTCTCGCTGCGCGCAAGAATGTCTTCTTGCAATTCTTCAGCATAGGTATTAGCAAGTATCTTACCAATTCCTGTTGCTAAGATATCTTTTCTTAAAACGGCTTCTTGGACAAATTGAAGTGTACCGCCTCTATGCGATGATGAAACTTCAACTGGATCCATTGTTAGAAACAGAACCATAGAATCGACTTCAGATTGCTTTATGTATGTGCCATCGATCGCCTTAAAAGCTACTACATCTACAACTTGAGGTTCTTGGAAGTTTTGGCTTGTCCCAAAAAATGAAAAAGATATGACGATGACAAATGTTATCGCTGTAAAGAAATAACGTTGATGTCTGCGGAAAAATTCGAGCATGTAGCTTTCTCCTATAAATGTCGTTGTTGGTAAAAATCGGACTTTCCTCTAGAGGATCTCACAACGCAAAGGAGCAAAGCAATAACAAATAGCAATTGGACCGAAGACACAAAGACACAAAGGTTCACAGAGAGCGACAGAACAAAAATACATTGGTTAACAATGCGAAGCGAAATAGCAATTTGAGGCAGAGGCGCGGAGAGGCTGAGGTTCGCAGAGAGCTACAGAACAAAAAAAATTGGTTTTGCGAATAGCAATTGCTGTTCGCTTCACTTTGTTAAACCATGTTTTTCAGCTCTCTGTGAACCTTAGTGTCTTTGTGCCTTAGTGTCAAATTGCTATTTGCTTGGCTATCGTTTTGCTATTTTTTTACTCAAGATAGCTTAGTATGCTGGCAATGAAGTGTTCTGCCAAACGCTTGGCTTTATTCTTTGCGTCTTCGATGGATTTTATGTCTGTGACTTTGACTTCACAATAGATTTTGAGCTTTGGCTCTGTACCTGATGGCCGTATGAGGAGCTTGCTGCCATCGACAAGCCAAAAAACAACAATATTTGCCTTAGGATAGCTTAATGCGGAGCTTTGATGTTCCAGGAAATTATACGCATACGAGCGTTCAAAATCTTGAATGGAAGCTACTTTTATAGAACCGATTTCAGATGGCGGCAAGCGATGCAGTTTCAACATTTTCTCGAAGATCTCCATTTTTCCTTTTTTGCTATCATCGTATGTGAGCGTGTATACTTGCTCATGGTAAACTCCAAACTGGGTGTATAGATCATTCAAATCATCGATAAGAGTTTTACCAGCAAGCTTTGCATGCAAAGCCATTTCTGCGACAATTGCTGATGCTATTAGTCCGTCCTTTTCGCGTACACTTGTACCATACAGATAGCCACAAGATTCTTCGGCACCAAAAATAAATTGGCGACCCGTAGCTAAAGATTCCCAGGAGCGAATTTTTTCAGTGATATATTTGAAGCCTGGAAGTACATTCACGCACGGTTTCTGATAATAATTACAAATGGCATGAAACATCTCTGTTGTAGCAATAGATTTTATGAAAGCGGCATTTGCGCCCATTTTATTTCGCGAGGTCAGAGCTTTGCAGATATGGTTTAAAAGTAGGACTGCAAGTTGATTTCCATCAATAATTTCCGCCTTTCCATGGTGTAAAACAGCAGCACCCACTCGATCACCATCGGGGTCGGTAACGATAAGCAGATCTCCCTGTGTTTGCAAAAGCTTCTCAATGCCAAGTTCAAGGGCTTTTGGATCCTCCGGATTGGGATAGGCAACAGTTGGAAAATCTCCATTGGGGACGATTTGAGAATCAACAAACGCTATATTTGTGAATCCCCAGCGCGAAAGGACTTGTGGCAATAAAGTTATGCCAGTACCATGTAGGCTCGAATATACGATGCTGATCTCGCTTCCATGCCTGAGAGCCTCATCTCTATAGCTCTGTGACAAACGACTAGCATCCACATAAGCTTCGTCAAGATCCTTGGCGATGATAACGATTTTTGAATTCTCAAGACTTGCTGCGTGCTTGATCATCTGAATATCGACAATCTTCTTTGCTTCATCGATAATGTTTTTATCGTGGGGAGCAGTGACCTGAGCACCATCTGCCCAATAAACCTTGCAGCCATTATATTCTTTAGGATTGTGCGATGCTGTTATCATGAGCGCTGCGTGGCATTGCTTAAGTCGACAGCCAAAAGATACGAGTGGTGTGGGGCGTAAATCTTGAAATATTAATACTTGAATGTTGTTGCCAGCAAGTATTAGAGCTGCTTCTTCAGCGAAAAATCGCGAGTGATGCCGAGAGTCGTAACCTATTAATACTGATATGTTTTTCTCGTTCATCAACATGCGCTTTAAATAATTTGCAAGCCCCTGAACGAGCGCTCCTATCGTATACTTATTCATTCTATTTGAGCCTATGCCTACGATTCCTCGCAGGCCTCCAGTTCCAAAAGGAAGTGTCGTGTGGAACGCGTCGATGACTTTGTCTATATTTTCGCTTAAAAGGCGCTGAATCTCTTCGTGCGTCTCATCTCCATAGGCTGGCTGTAGCCATTTGGTCAGATTTTCTCTTGTCTGGTCGTCGAGAATTTGACTTGTAGCATCATCCATAGCCATTTGTCCTTAAGTATATCGTTTCAAGCGTAATTAAAAATGAACCATAATAAAAAGTACAGGTCATTCCGACTTACGCAAAGGATGATAATCTCCACGATTGAAATGCAAAGCATTTTTAATGTATAATGTGATTTTAAGCAATATACCCAGAAAGACTATGGTGACCGAAAAAGATAAATATTCCTCTCATCGTTGGATTGGTTGTCCAACGGAGCTTGAGTACTTTGGCGAAGAGCGCAAAGCAGGTAAACAACAGCGGAAGATGGCAACAGCCAAAGACCGCTCCAAGTATAAGAAGACCGACCAAGCTAAAATTCAGTCCAAAAACAAAGATCCAATAGCTCGCGAAAATTTATTTCGTGGACGCGTTCTCGCGACGACATCGGAAGGGTTCACCGTCGAAGAAAATGGTGCAACCTATGCATGCACTTTACGCGGTGCTTTGAAAAAAGAGCGCGGGCAGGCAAAGAATCTCGTCACTGTTGGGGACATTGTTTTTTTTGATAAGATCACTGGTAACGAAGGCATTATTGCTTTCGTTGAACCCCGGCGTACAGTGCTTTCGCGTAGCGACAATCTATCCAGACGAAAAGAGCAGCTTATAGCCGCAAACATCGATCAAGTGATCATTATGGGCTCGGTGATTGCACCAAGGCTTAAAGCTCCACTTCTAGACCGATATGTTATAGCGGCTAAAAAGGGGGGTCTTACACCTCTAATTGTGATCAATAAAATGGATTTGCTAGATGATCCATCTTTTGATGAAGGGCTTCGACAAGAAGAAAGAGAGCTTTGTGAGCATCTTGTGGGGGCGTATGCTGAAGCTGGCATTCCTATGCTGCTGCTTAGCACTACGAATAATGTTGGCGTTGAAGAGCTTTTGCAAGAGCTGCAGGGCAAAGCCTCTGTGGTTTCTGGACAATCTGGCGTTGGTAAATCTTCACTTATCAATGCCATTACAGGTGGAAGTTTGAGAATCGGAGACGTTGTTAAAAGAACGAGTAAAGGTTCTCATACAACAACTTCTGCATCGCTTTTACCTTTAACTGGGGGTGGCTGGTGCATCGACACGCCTGGAATTAAGAGCTTTGGCGTCTGGGATCTTAAAAAAGATGAAGTGGAAAGTTATTTTGCTGAAATTCATGCCCTCGGACGTACTTGCCATTACCCAGATTGCATACATCTTCATGAAGGCGGCTGTGCCGTCGTTGAGGCTGTAGAAGAGGGGCGAATATCTCTTGTGAGGTATCTGTCGTATCATACATTGCTGGAGGGCGTCTCTCAGCTTCATAAAAGACGTTAGTTTGTGTTAGTGAGCAGCTGCAGCTCTGTCTTTGTTGCTCACTCTCTGTCTTTGTTGTTCACTCTTTGTCTTTGTCTTAATCTTCGTTTGCAGCTCTCGTTCTGTAGCTTGTTGCTGGTTGCTGCTCAAATTTCCTTAACGAAGACAAAGAGGAGCGGCAAAGCAACAAGCTGCAAACGAAGATTAAGATCAAGATCAGGATCAGGATAGCAGCCAGCAACAAGCTACAGAACGAGAGCTGCAAACGAAGATTAAGACAAAGATTAAGACAAAGACAAAGAGTGAGCAACAAAGACAAAGAGGCGAGTTTAGCCCCCTTAAAAGCTTTTGACAAAGTCGATAAATTATGGTATATAACTTAGTACAGATATACGCCCTTATAAATCTATTGAGCGAGAGAGCAATAATCGTATGGCAAACACATCCATTAAGAGTATGACTGCGTACGGAAGAGCGGCTGTTGATCATGCTGTGGGCCGTTTCACAATCGAGATTAGCTCTGTCAACCGCAGATATTTGGAATGTGCTATTGACTTGCCAAAAGAACTTAGAGCATTTGAGCCAGATTTTAGGAAATGGATATCATCAATTGTATCTCGAGGTCAAATAAGTGTAAAGGTGTCGGCAGAATTCTTTGGCACTTCGCCTTTAAACGCGAAGCCGAATCTACAGCTTGCCCGTCAGCTTAAAGAGGCCTGGGGTGCTATTGCTAGAGAGCTCGATATGCCGCTTGAGTCGTTTAAGCTTGAAATGCTCGCTGATGTTGAAGGAATTATAACTTTCGAAACAAACCTTCAAGACGCCGAAACTTTCCGCAATATTCTTCATAGTGTTGTGAAAAGTGCTTTAAAACGCTTAAACGATATGAAAGAATTCGAAGGCCAGGCTTTGGCTGCGGAGATCAGTGAATATCTTGACCGCATAGAAACGTCACTTCAAAAAATTGCTGTAAAAGCACCAACCGCGACGCATAAATTTCGAAAAAAACTTTCCGATAGGCTAGATGAACTTCTTGCTGGTAGTGTGGAAAATGAAGAGCGCATTTTACGCGAAATTGGTGTATATTCCGAAAAAATCGATATCGTTGAAGAAGTGACGCGTTTGGAATCGCATTCACGGCAATTTCGAAATCTGTTGAATGCCCCCGTTGATGCTGTTGGCAAAACATTTGATTTCTTGCTCCAGGAAATGCTTAGGGAAATAAATACAATAGGCTCAAAAGCCACAGAGCTAGAAGTTTCACAACTTGTTGTAGAGATTAAAAGTGAGCTTGAGCGTATTCGTGAGCAGGTACAGAACATTGAGTAAGCGAATAGATTCAGAATTGCGTGAAAGAAGTGCAAAAGGCTCCCTATTCATTGTAAGTGCGCCAGCAGGAACAGGTAAAACAACTCTTGTCGATATGCTTTTAAAGGAATTTTCTTCTGCTATAGCCAGCATTTCTTTTACAACGCGCAAGCCAAGAGCTGGAGAGATCGAAGGGAAGCACTACCATTTCCTATCGCCAGAAGAATTTGAAAAACGCATTGCCGAAGATGAATTTTTAGAGTACGTCACCCTTTACGGTGATTATTATGGAACGTCGACAGAATGGGTTAAAAGCTATTTGAATGCTGGAACAGATGTCATTCTTGTCATTGACACTCAAGGTGCGCGCCTACTTAGAAGCCGATGTACCGCTTCTTTGCCATCGAGGCTTGTGACATTATTTATTGCTCCTCCGTCCCTTTTAGAACTCGAAAAGCGCCTTAGAGGACGAGCTACAGATGCAGAAGAAAAAATTGAACAACGACTTAAATGTGCACAAGTTGAAATAGAAGAGATGAAATTCTATGACTATGGCATCGTCAATGATGATCTAAATGCAGCTTACGACGCTCTAAGAAGCATCTATATAGCTGAGAAGCATCGAATATTTTAAATCAATAGGAGCACCCATGAAATCTAAGCGTGATACGTTAACAAACGAAACGATCAAACGCCGTTATCGTAGCCAATTTGATTTGGTTAATGATGCTATACACATGGCTGAAGAGGTTATTCTTTTAGGCAAAACTCTTCGTAGCAAAGGGGACACCCAAAACAACTTGGCGCTGTTAATTCTAGAAGAAATTGCCACTTCGCCAGAGCCTGTAAAAGAGTAATTGGAAAGAAAACGCTTTGAGAGCACGATTATTCGCTCAGCTTACAGATCTGACCAATCCACTGGTTCGAGAGCTTCCAACGAGCAATGTGGTCCTTTTTGGATTTATTGTGCTAGCTGTTTTTTTTGCTCTCTTTGCGGCGTTTCTGGTTGGCTGGAAATTAAGCCAAAAAGGTGAATGCGTAAGCCCATATACAGGGCTACCACTTCGGCACGCAGATGGCCTTTCCTATTACAGCATGGAACGGGTGTTGCGGTATCTGTACACCCTTCGTGATTACCACAACCAGATGTTTGCTTTCCGTGATTCCGCTTTTTGTAGAGAGACAGGCAGAATATTTCCAAATTGCATCAATGCATTTGGCAGCATTAAAGTTGATTGGACGTTTATTCAGAAAAGATACCCAGGTGTATTTGTATCGTGGGGGAGTTTGACTTCTGCACAACAGGCCGCAGTTATCGATATGCATACCTCTTTAGAGGGATTTCAGACTGAAGAATCCTCGACAGAAGCGCTGCCAAAAAGCCTTGAGCCTAAATATGCATTTACAAAACCTGGCCCTCTATACGTCGATATAAATAACTATGTGCTTGTTGGCTGGAAGCTTGTTCCTGGAACCGAACTTGAAGTATTAATCGTTCAGCGCCCCCAGTCAAAAGGGATCCCGCGATTCACACCTATCGAGGAATGACATGAAAATTCTCATCACTTCAGCCCTTCCATACGCAAATGGACCATTGCACTTTGGCCATATGGCTGGCGCCTATCTGCCGGGGGATTGCTATGCAAGGTTCCAAAGACTTCAAAATAATGATGTGCTATACATTTGTGGCTCTGATGAATATGGCGTCGCTATAACGATGAGTGCTGATCTTGCAGGAAGAAGTCCAAAAGAACACGTTGATATCTTCCATGCAAAGATAAAAGAGCTGTTCCAAAAGCTAAATTTTTCTTTTGATCATTATTCGCGTACCACCTGCGATGGTCATAATGAAATTGTGCAGCAGTTTTTCACAGATTTATATGACAATGGCTATATCGAGGAGAAAATCACAGATCAACTCTATTCCGAAGCTGATAGCAAATTCCTTGCTGATAGATATGTTGTAGGTACATGTCCGAAATGTCGTTTTGAAAATGCTCGCGGCGATGAGTGCCCTGAATGCGGTGCAAGTTACGATGCAACAGACCTGATTAATCCGCGCTCAAAATTAACAGGATCAACGCTTGTGCTACAACCAACACAACATTGGTTTTTGAAGCTCGAGTTATTTAAAGATAGGCTCTTAGAGTGGCTTGAGAGTAAACAGTGGAAACCGAATGTCATCAATTTCATAAAAGGTTATGTCAATGAGCTGCATGCGCGTTCCATCACGCGCGATTCCAGCTGGGGCGTGCCCATACCATTGGCTAACACCGATGGCAAAGTGCTCTATGTGTGGTTTGATGCCCCTATTGGTTATATATCGGCAACGATGGAATGGGCAAAGCAGCAAGGGAAACCAGAGCTTTGGAAGGATTATTGGCAAGACCCAGATGTAAAGCTTGTGCAATTTATTGGTAAAGACAACATACCGTTTCATGCAGCCATTTTCCCAGCCATGGTTATGGGTCAAAACTCTTCATATAAACTCGTTGATGAACTGCCTGCGAATGAATTTTTTAAATTCGAAGGCAAACAATTCAGTAAATCTGAAGGTTGGTACATAGATTTAGATGATTTCTTTGAACGCTACACAGCTGATCAGATTCGCTACGCCATAGCTGCAAATGCTCCAGAAACTAGCGACACCGAATTCACATGGAAAGATTTTCTCATGCGCTGTAATACGGAGCTTTTGGGCAAATACGGCAATTTTGCAAACCGCACTCTTGTATTTGCCAAAGCCCATTGCCAAGGTAAAATCCCCCCCCAAATAAAACTTGAGTCTATTGATGAAGCTTTTTGCAAAACTATCGATAGAATTGTTGCGGAAAGTGCTGATAGCTATGCGCACTTCAAGTTGCGGCATGCAAGTCAATTGATTATGGAGCTTGCACATGCTGGAAACGTGTATTTCGATGCCAAGCATCCATGGAAGGATGTGAAGGATGAGGCAACGCGCGCGCGTATGGAAAGAACCATTGCGTGCTGCATACATAGCCTTAAAGCTCTGGCTTTGATCTCATATCCGATTATGCCAGACACCGCTTTGAAGCTTTGGAGCATGATTGGCTTTGAGCTCTCCTCAAACGATATGAATTGGCAGAAGATTGCTGATTCTAAGCTGCCAGAAGGGACAGATCTTCCACCACCCAAGCTGCTGTTCGAGAAAATTGAACCTTCGCAAATTGAGCTTGAGATGGAGAAACTACATAAGCAATACGCATCGGTGCAGAAGGCTTTACCAAAGCAGATTCCGCCTGTTAAAGCTGCGATTGATTTTGCAAAATGGCAACAGTTAGATCTACGCATCGGAGTCATTCTCGCTGCAGAGCCAGTGGAAAAGAGTAAAAAGCTATTAAAACTTTTGGTCGATATCGGGTCAGAAAAGCGCACCATCGTTTCTGGCATAAAGGCCTTTTATAGATCCGAGGAACTTGTAGGTCGAAAAATTATTATCGTGGCAAATCTTCCGCCAGCAACGCTTATGGGTATCGAAAGCCAGGGGATGGTTTTGACTTCAAGCATAGAAGGACGCCTTGAGTTGCTATCCGCGGGGGATATGCCTGCTGGCTCCATCGTGTCGTAGCTAGACTATCGTGCCCGAGCCCGTGCTCGGGCACGTTCACGAATTTAACTACAAAACACAAACGCCAAATCCAAAAGTGACACGATTTTTGCATCAAAAAAGGCCATGGCATAGCCTATATGTGACACCCCAGCCCGCGGCAGTGCTACGTAAATTTAAAAATTTTTAAACAGATATTCACATGCACATTTATTCAAAACAAATCATTGCGTTTGCTTCTAAACTCAAAAAGCTCATTCAGACAATTTTGACCCATGAGCTCGATGTTCAAGTAGCTCAGAATCATTTCTATTTTGTAGATAATCACAGCTACTATCCAATTAAAGTTGTTATTTATAATGACCGCTCTTCACTTGGTTATTTTGATCCAGAATTTTTGGAACTCGGTTTTCATGAGAGATTAATGGATCTACAGACAGACATACTCTGTAATATTGTGCGTCATGAAATAGCTCATTATTTTGTCTATCTGATATCTGGTAACGTGCAGGCCCATGGTAGCAAATTTAAATCCTTTTGCAATGTTGTGGGTTGGGGTAAAGAAGTTTCCGACGCTGCCATGTATATTGAAGAGGAAAGCTTTAATCATACTGCTGAAGAATGCGCTGTCATGAGAAAAATTCAAAAGCTTATGTCTCTTAGTGGTAGCTCCAATGAGAATGAAGCCGAACAAGCAATGCTTAAGGCTCAAGATTTACTATTAAAACACAATTTAGAAAAACCTTCTCTTATAGATGCCAATGATGAAAAATGGATACTTAAACGTGTGCTCAAAGAGAAGCGCAGAACCACAAAAATGTCAGCAATTTGCTCTATTCTTTCAACTTTTTTTGTAAGTGTGGTCTTTAACCGCTCCCAAGATTTCGTGTGCTTACAAATTCTGGGTGCTGCCGTCAACGTCGACATAGCTGAGTACGTAGCATTATTTCTTGATGACGAGCTTGAGCGCCTATGGCTAAACTGCAAAAAACAACACAAATCTCTTCAGGGACTTGTAGCCAAAAACTCATTTTTCTCCGGCATAGCGCACGGATATTGTGCAAAGGCTGACGCTCAGAAAAATGCATGCGGCCCCGCATCAAAGCAAGCGCTCATGTGCATTGAAGGTATGCTTATGGACATGACAAAGCTTGTGTATCCGACTTTGAAAAATACCAAAGGCACGAGGAAACTCTGCCCTGAGTCTGAAGCTATTGGACATGGCATTGGCCAGTCCTTGACCATCAATCCAGGCATTAATGGGCCAGCTACACAGTCAGAGCTTGCGCTGACACATTTTTAACAAGCACACTTGTGAAGAGGCATATGATGCTTCCATTGACATGCAGGTTCCTTTCTTTTAGCAATTGTCAAAAACCATTCGTTTGTACTTAAATTTTTTGCATATTGCTTTGCATCAGACTTACTAATAATTTCTTTCGGAAGAGTGACATGAAATCGTGAACCCGCGAAATCTGGACCTTTTAAATTTTTTACA
>Ga0105046_10015397_pt1 | contig 11755 bp, 10 predicted proteins | sample MAT03_FD_78385 | JGI IMG/M metagenome (GOLD analysis project Ga0105046, IMG submission 78385) | Freshwater microbial communities from Lake Fryxell liftoff mats and glacier meltwater in Antarctica - MAT-03 (megahit assembly) | ecosystem: Environmental > Aquatic > Freshwater > Ice > Liftoff...
ATTTTCAGCTTTGGCCTTTGCTTGCATTTTGTTCATCTTGCGATTCAAAATAGCCTTAGCCATTAGAAAAATTGATACAACAGGAAGGAAGAAAACACTGAGCGCGATGAATAAGACGCCCGCTATCAAGTTCTTTCTGAGAAAAGCAGCCATCAATCGGAAATACTTCAGAATTACTTGATAATCAAACAATAGCGTCACTAGAATTATTACTGGCGAAATCTTCCATAGTATTTCAAAAATAAATTTGAACGCAAAAAAAAGACCAGTAAAAACAGCGATCAAGATTAACACACTGAATAATGAATTCATAGGGTTAACATCTCGGACACTGGAACGCGTATTCATTGTAAATATAATTTGTTAGTATAACGAAAGATAACACACAAATGTTGATCATTTTTATGAAAAGCAGTGTTAATACTTTGTTATTGTATGAACAAAATTTTCTGTAAAAATTACAAGTGTGATTTCTTGCAGTCCTATTTGAAGTTATTACTAAGCTAAAATCGACAAGTATTCAATTCACTTACCGCCAATAATCTCATCGATAATATAATTGGGTCGGTCTCGGCTTGCAGAAAGACTGCGCCACACGTACTCGCCAATAATTCCTAAGGCGATCATCTGAAATGAACTGACAAAAAGGAAAACAATCATCATTGTGGTCCATCCTTCTACCTGAATAGCTCCGAACAATTTGGCAGCAAGAATGAATAATGCGTAAATTATTGCCAACAATCCAAGGGTAATGCCTCCTACTGAAATGATCCGAATTGGGAAAAAAGAAAATGAAACAAAGCTGTCAATGAACAATTTGATTTTGCGTGAAATGGTCCAGCGGCTTTTGCCTATTTCACGCTCTTGGCGCACATAAGGTATCGTGATATAAGGATGACCCTGCCACAGTAGGAGATACATACAATTGGAGTTGGCTTCATTCATTTTGACTACTTCCTCACGTAACTGTCTGTCAAATAGCACAAAATCAAAACCACCTTTTGGTAGACTGGGGAGTGCAAACTTGCGCATCAAGTTGTTGAAGGCCTTCGAAAAAACCTTGTCCAAAAATGGATCATTGCGTTGTGCCCTTTGGCCAATGACAAGCTTTACCCCTTTGCTCCAAAATTCATACATTTGAGGAATCAGCTCAGGCGGATCTTGTAAGTCTGCAGCAACTATTGCCGTGCAATCGCCCGTGGCGTGAGCCATTCCAGCCAATAAAGCATTGTACGAACCTACATTAGTTGCTAATTTTATCACTTTAACCCGGTCAGGTATTTCGCTTTGAAATTTCTTCAATTCCTCAAAAGTCCCATCCTTCGATCCGTCATCTATCAATACATATTCAATTTCAACATCATCAGGGAAGTTGGCCTCATTTGCCAAAAGTCTTTGCTTGGTCACCGGGATATTGGGACCATTGTAATAGCAAGACATGATGATAGTGATACGCGGCATTTATCTTTTTTTCTTGATTGGATTTGATACGTTTTTGGCGACAACTGGACTCAACTGCAATTTATAAATCATGAAAACAACTGCTGTAAGTAGAATGCAATAAAGCAGATTCATAAAATAATTGGGGTTGCTCATCCAAGGTCCAAAAACTTGAAAATACCGTTGTGCTGGATAAGCAAGAAGATTTTTACCAATATCTCCACCGTCATTGATGGTGTACCAGAACCGCGACCAAACTATTGCAAGAACTGCTAAGCCTATGATCCATTCGAGTTTAGGAGTTTTTAAATCAGCCAGCGATTGCATCAACAATATTACAAACAAGGGATAAAAATTGATCAATTGTCGACTTTCACTTCCTAAGGACATGAAAATGATTCCACCTGTCAATATCAACATTCCGAACCCGTAATTTCTCAATACTTTCACAAATTTGTGTCCGTTGAAAGCAATCAGAATCAATGGAAAACCGAAATAAATAATATGACTGACATAAAATACGCCAGGATTTACAACACTTTGTTTGATCACGTTGATGATGTACCGGCCTCCACTCATTTGCTCAGGTTGCGGAGATGCGTAGTGGCCAACAATAAATTTTACTGCAACAAAAATTAAAACGACCGGGATTATCCAAAGCCATTTTATGCTTTTGATGAGATCATTTATGGCGCTAAAATTCGGAATAAAGCCAGTTGCACCATAGCAATAGGCCGCTCCAATTATAACAGAAATAAACAAAGCCGATTTGGTGATTGGGTTTACATCCGCATAGGTATCATAAAATTGATCAGCATAAGCTTGACTGACAATTAGAAAAACAAGCAAATAAATTGCAGGTAATAGCATTCGTTCAAGTCTAAATCCAGTGGATTTGAGATCCTGAATATTCTCTTTTTTCATGAATATCAAAAAACCAAACAATATGAAAGTTGGCCAAACGAATGAACCAATCAGCGCAATTGCCAACATAATTATGTAATTAGCTTTGAGATAGTGATAAACCATGGCCACTCCAAGCGCAAAAGCTCCAGTATCCGTAATGATTGGATTGTAGCCGGTCATCTTCAGAATAGGGAAACACCAGAACAAACCTGCAAAGCCCAATATCTCAATCCAATCAGGCAATTTCATGTGTTGAAGTAGCAGCAGAAAATAAAACAAAGCCAAGAGTAACCAAAAAAGATTGAACAATTTGAAGGCTTTCACCGTGGTTGGAATGTCCAAGGTTGTACCTGTAATCCCTGCCACCTTGCTGATTACCACCGACATTAAAACCCTTTGAAAACGGTATTCATTGATTGCCTTTTCATTCAGTGATCTCTCTAAATTTGCAGCATAACTGGCATACAACCGTCCGTCCCAGCCCATTCCGTCATTAACAGGTATGATTTCACCGTTGTGGTTGTAAGCAATTAAGGCAAGCGTTATCAGGATTAAGATGCTCCTGATGATGATCTTAGGCTTGGTCATATTTGAATGCTTTGATGGTATCGCATACGTATTTGATCTCTTCCTCAGTCATACCTATAAACAAAGGCAAACTGATTCCAGTATTGGCCCATTCTTCGGCAATTGGATAGTTGGAAGCACGCAGACCGTAGCCGAAATAGGCTTTTTGCTTGTGAGGAGGTACTGGATAATGAATAATGGTACCGATACCTTTTTCATTCAAGTAATTTTGAAACTCATCGCGTTTAGTGGTTCTCACTGCATATAGGTGAAATACATGTGTGCAGCCTGCAGCAGTATGTGGAAGCTTAAGCCACTTTAAATCAGCTAATTCACGGTCATACACAGCTGCCAAGCTACGTCTTTCATCCGACCATTTTGGCAATTCTCGCAACTTGATTCGCAACATGGCTGCTTGAATTTCATCCAAACGGGTATTCATGCCACGCACTGTGTTGTAATATTTTTTTGTACTGCCATAATTCCTGCGCATCATTGCTTGAGCCGCAAGCTTTGAATCATCAGTGGTAATAGCACCAGCATCACCCAATGCACCTAAATTCTTGCCAGGATAAAAGCTTGTTCCGCTGATATGTCCAAAAGATCCAGTTAGTTTTCCATCGCAAGTTGCACCTTGGGATTGCGCATTATCCTCAATGACGAACAATCCATATTCTTCGGCAATTTGCATAATACTTGACATCTCACATGATTGGCCATACAGATGCACGGGCATGATTGCTTTGGTTTTGGAAGTTATGGCTTTGAAAACTTTTGAAGGATCGAGATTGGCTGTGAGTTCGTTCGGTTCCACGGGAACTATTCTGGCACCAGTAGCGCTGATAGCCAACCATGATGCAATGTAGGTATTGCTCGGAACAATCACTTCATCACCTTTGGTAATGCCAAGACTTTTAAGTGCGATAACAAGAGCATCTAGCCCATTGCTTACTCCTATCGAGAACTTGGTATTATTGAATGCGGCATATTCTTGTTCGAACGCTTCGACTTGTGGGCCTAAAACATAATACCCACTATCTATCACATCAATTGCGGCCTTGTGTAGAGCATCCAATATAGGAACATGGGCTCTTTTTAGGTCTAAAAATGGTACTTTCATAAAAGATTGAGTTGAAATATTTTGCAAATTAAGGGTCTTGCACCGAATCCTTCCTTTTGAAACAATAATCCTTTGTTGAATTCTTCATGAACACCTGCTGAAGTTCCCATGTCAAACCAGTTTTTTCCTACGAATTCGTGTTTAATCAGATGCACCAACAATGCATCTAGAGCGCCTAATTTTCGGCCATCATCAGATGTTGCAAGGTATTGTGAACGGACGGTTTGACCAAAATCATAAATCACTGCTCCGGCAGCAATTTTATTTTCGATGTTGATTGTTCTGAGACTAATATTATTGGGGAAAGCAGCTTTCAGTTTGGTTATTTCATCAATTGAATGAACTGGTGTAGCATGATGTTTCACCTCGAGATGAGCAGTTAACAAGTTCCAATATTGTTCCCAATCTTCATCTTGATGAATGGTATAATTTTCAGGCTGAATTTTGGCTTGAAATCCCCTTCTAGACCTGTGAAGAAGGAGATCCTGGTTCAGGTTTAGGACCGAACTCAAATTGGCTTGTGAGACGCTTGCACCATATTTTAAAAGCATAAATTCGTCCTCATCTGAGCAAGACGAGCAATAGATCAAAGGAATTTTTTTGTAGACGACTTGTTGGATACCATTGGACTTCCAATACTGCATCAGACATTGCCAAATTGCTTCATAATCTTCAAGGATACAGTTTTGCTGAATGGCAATTCCTCCAAAGGTCAATCCTTGATGCGTATAAATTGTTGATCCATTTTTATGTGCCGGCACAATAGCAACAACTGCATTTTTTTCATCAAGAACCAACAAAGACGCATCTTCAAATCGCTCTTTGTGGTAGGTAAAATAGTCAGTATAAAATAAAAAAGAAGCATTCTTGCACGTAGCTACAAACCCATCCCAAATGGAGATATACTTTGATTCAAATGGAACTGTGGAGCATTTCATGCACTCAATTCTTTGCGCATAAAACGCAACTCATCTTCAATATTAAAGGTGGTATAGCCCATTTTACGGTATAGGTTAATGGCTCTTGTGTTACCATTCCAGACGCGAAGATACACACTGGAGAGTCCAAGCTGTATGGCTTCTTGTTCAATGTGTTTGATCATTGACATTCCCACACCTTTGCCCCAGTATTCTTTTTCGCCGATATAACCGAAATATTCCGCATCCTTGTCAGTGATGTTTTTTATGCCACAAACCCCTATTGCTTTTCCACCCCACCAAATCCCAAATGCTTGATAATTTTTGTTGTCAGGCAAGGTACTGTACCATTGAGCTTGTTCCTCTCTGGTAAAATCCGGAGTGCGGGTCAATTCCTTGATTTCCTCATCGCGCAACCAATGCCATGACAATTGCAAAAACTGTTCGTTATAATCGCTAAAATGGATAGGGCCTTGCGGTAATGTTGCCATCAAAGTGATTTATTGGTTAAAGCTTCGAAGGCTGAATAATCCCGAATATAATCAGCTTCATCATAATGAGTGGAGGTCAGGACCATTTGTATTGCATTGTGCGAATAGGTCATAACATGCCATGTCATAGGTGGAATGTACAATCCTTTATGAGGCTCAGATAACTTAAAGTTCCATTTTTGAGCATTTCGATCTTCCAATTCAACATCGATAACACCTGCTACTGCTATAAGCACCATCTCAGTCATGAAATGTGCATGGCGTCCACGGGTGATAGCTTGTGGCGTGAAATAAGTCCAGAAACAACGCTTCACATCAAATGAAACAACGTGATTGAATTCGCAAATGGACAGGTAACCCTCTGAAGGTTTGCCAATGGTGCCGAAGTCGATAATATGTGGATCTTGAATTTCCATAATTTCATGTCATCAAACGGTTTAATAGGCAATGGTGTTACATTTGGATTAATTTTCTATAAAGACAGTTCGCAACTTGCTCTTGATAAATATTTAAAAATCACTATTAGGGAAAAGCTAGAATCCAAACCATAAGTGGGAACAGAATAGAGTTGCAAAGAGTTGGAGGTGATACTTGGGCAGAGCAAGACCACAAACTAGACTAAAGGGTTTGAGCATACCAAAAAACAATGTTTTATGACACCAATGGAGTTTGGCTTTAATCAAAAAATCCGGATTTTTAACAGACTACATCCTTTTAAACCCAAAATCCGCATTAGCGGGTTTTGGGTTTAATCTTCTTTATGTGGCTATTGTCCCAATTGTGTCGCAAAATACTTGGACCGATCAATCCAATTGCAGCTAATTAAACAATGAATATCTTTTTGTTTGACAAAAGAAAACCGTAGCGAATAACAATCTGCCCATTTTAGTTGTATGGTTTTCCAAAAGGCTTCAACAAGCTTATCCAATATACCAGTTCAGTTTAAAGTTCGTATGTGGCAAAACAAATTCATTATACCTATTTATCCAGCCATAATTTCAACTTTTGTTAGTTCCCCAACGTATATTTATGTTTATTAAAAAACTTAGCATCTGAAAACCGTAATAAAATATTATCTGTTATTGGCTTTTCTATTGCCTATTAGGGCTTGGTGTCAGAGCTTAAACATTATTCCTTCAGGTAATTTTTATGCGGATTCCAGTCTGGTTGTTGAGCTGAATTGTGACAACTCCCAAATATTTTACACCACCAACGGTTCTACACCTGGCAAATCCTCAAAGCCTTATAAAAAGGCATTTGTAATCAAAAAAACAACTGTTGTTCGAGCTGTAGCTTACCAAAATAACAAGCGGATAGCCATCATTTCACGCACCTATTTCATCAATGAACCCAAAACTACATTACCAATAGTTTCAGTAGCAGTTTCTCCTTATTTGCTTTTCAATCCCAAAACAGGTTTATTTAGAGAAGGGCCGCGTGCTGATAAGAGCCAATGGAAAAGACCGGGAGCAAATTACTGGAGCAAAAAGGAAATACTTTGTCAAGTAGAACTATTCGATACCAGTCAAAATCAAGTTCTCAATCAATTTGCAGGCTTTAGAGTTTTTGGTGGAATGAGCCGAACCTTTCCGCAGAAATCTTTCGCACTTTCAGCTAGGGAGCGATACGGGGACAAGCATTTCAAATATTCAGTTTTCGGCAAAAACGAGCCAAAAAAATTCAAACATTTGGTACTGAGAAATGGTGGAAGTGATTGGGGGAAATCCTTTTTTAGAGACGAACTGATGACCAGCCTTGTTCAAGATTGGGATATAGATATTCAAGCCAACCAACCCGCTCATGTTTATCTAAATGGCAAATATTGGGGTCTTTATAATATTCGTGAAAAAATCAACAGAGATTATTTGGCATCTCATCATGGAGTCCGAAAGGATAAAATTGATTTGATTCAACACCAAAAAGAGCTGCGACATGGATCCTTGTTTTATTATTCGTCAATGATGCGGTTTATATCCAAGAACAATTTATCATCCGATGCAAAAATGCGTCAATTGGAGCAGATGATGGATATTGATAATTTTATGAATTATCAAATTGCTGAGATTTATTGTGACAATCAAGATGCAGGAGGCAATATTAAGTACTGGAGGCCACATGAAGCAGGTGGAAAATGGCGATGGATATTGTATGATACCGATTTTGGTTTTGGATTGCACAATCCTGATGCATATCGGATCAATACCTTGGCATTGCACACCGATCCTAAGGGTCCCAGTTGGCCAAATCCACCTTGGAGCACATTGATTTTAAGAAAATTACTTGACAATGAATCATTTAAAAGACTGTTTATAACTCGTTTTTGTGATCACCTCAATGACAGTTTTTCGGCTGAAGTTGTTTTGGATGCCATTTCAGAAAGAGCAAAATTATTGGAGCCTGAAATGTCGAAGCAACAATCAAGGTGGAAGCTCGAACCTAAAATTTGGTTTGAGCAGTTGGACGTACTGAAGGACTTTGCGAAGTACAGACCCTTATTTATGAGGCAATTTCTAGCAGAACAATTTCAATTATCTGAACCTGTTATGTTGCAGTTGAGCCAGAATTTAGGAGGAAATTTGATGGTCAATCAAACGATCAAAGTAACTAAAGAAAGCTGGCAAGGATATTATTTTCAAGGCTTGGCTATCAGCATCAAAGCGTTACCCAAAATGGGTTTTGTTTTCGACCACTGGGAAGTTAATGGTGAGTTAGTGACGGATGAGCAGCTGGCCTTTGTCATGAAAAAAAAGATTGAACGGATTATTGCCATCTTCCGAAAGGTTTACAATGAAGCCCATGGCAAGATCAAAATCACAGAAGTGTCCAATAGCGATAGCCACTCAGGAGATTGGATTGAAATAGCCAATTTTAGCAATCAATCTATCTTACTCAGTTCCTACACCATAGCTGATACCAAGCATCAATATCCTATGCCAACAGTTACGCTGGATCCAGGCGAATATCTGGTAATCTGTCAAGACATCGCAAAGTTTAAAAACTACCATCCTGATGTTTATAATGTGATTGGGTCGTTCCGATTTGGGTTGAGTAAGGCCAAAGATGAAGTTCATTTGTACGCAGGCGACAGGTCATTGATTGATGAAATGCAATATGCGTTTACACCAGGAGACACCCTGACAACCTTGGTTGGACTTTGGAGTTCTGATAGCAGCTTTAGTTTTATTCGAAAAGAAGGGAAAGGAAGCCCAGGAAGTGGCGAAGTATTAACAGCAAAGACGCTTGACTTTTGGACTGAAAAGCAATACTACTTTATAGCCGGAATGATCAGTTTGCTGCTGATATATGGAGTTTGGAAAGTTTACCTGGTTGGAGGCACAAAGCGAATGTGATATTTTTAGCCTTGCAATAAAAAACTGAAATAAAGTCAAAAAGAAATATTTAGTAAGTTCTTCGAACGAGAATATCAAAACTTACAATTATTGCCATTTCACAACATATAGCAATAATGAAGATACTGCGTGCAGCAATTGTCATTGAAAAGAGATTATATTTTTAGCATTATTTACAATTCAAAATATAGCTATACGGTCGAAACGGAAGAATCGTTGTGTGCTTGGTTGGTAGGGATGAGAGTAAATAGCGGAACAGTGCTGCCGAATGTAGAAATTGTGGCTTCAGACGTTTATTGTCCTGGTCAGCAAATTGATATCACGTTTACCAATGACCATATTTACAATGCTTATGAAGTTTATATCCAAAGATTAAAAGGAAATGGTTCAATTGACAAGGAATTTCTGATTTTAGGCGATAAAGGCACTGAAATACCTGACATATTTGATTTGCTTCAAGGATACAAGCAACGTGATCCAACTTATGTATTCAATTGTAATGATAAATTTAAAATCGTTGTTAAATTATTTGCTACATGTTCTGATGGTGCAATTATAGAAAAACTAATTAATTTTTCATGTAGTGATGCGGATATAGCATACCCTAATTTTATCATCTGTGGTGAATCACAAAATGTATTAATTACTGGAGTTAACTCATGCGATAATTGTACAATTGAATGGAGTGCAATAGAAGGGCCACAAGGAATTGGCATTCCTTCAGGCAACTTTCTTGATAACAAAACAATAAAATTTCCAACCATAATGGGGCAAAACTTTGTTGGTGCTTATAACTTTAAATACATGATTCAAGCAATAAATGCAGACGGAAGCGTTTTTAAAGATGTAATAGAGATTTTGGACTACGGAAAATTGGATATTGAAATAGGCAGTAATATAACTCATTTATGTTCTTTTGACAGTATTTCAAAATTGAAGTATGAGTATCCAATTGATTTTATGAAATTTGTAGATGTAATATACTATATTGTAGCAAATTATGGCAATTATCCTCCATCAGGACCTGTGCTTGAAGAGAATCTACCAATTTATTTTATTCCTGGTCAACCAAAAACAACTAAAGATCTCCTTTTTAAGCCAACACTTATTAGACTGTTACGTGGATTTGATCATGAAATAAGAATAGAATTGATTCCAAAGCAAGGAGTAAAATTAGTTAATGTTGGATGTGGTAAAACTAAGGAATTAAGCAGATTGAAGGATTCTCCCTATTTTGGAAAGATACAAATGTATGTTCCAAATGCATTCTACCCTGGAGGGACCGCAATAGATGACAAAACTATTCACCCATATTTTTATGAGAATGTTTTTCAAGTATGGTTTAAAGTATTCGATAGATGGGGTGAAAAAATTCATAATGCATCAATAAAGGCTACAAATAATAATGCCCTAACGGTCGACGACTTAGAAACAATTTCTTTTGCTGGCAATTTTAATGGGCAAGAAATTGACGAGCAGGTGTTAGTTTTTGTTGTAGATTATCAAAATTGTCAGGTTTCGCCAGCTGATTGTTTTTCAGATGATGAGGGGGGTATAAATGCCTCTGGGATTATAGCACCTATGTTAAATAATTTGTCTCAAGTTACCCTTCCTTTTGAGAAAATGGCTTCGGGTGCAGGATTGTGGACTTGTACTGGTTCAAGTGAAATAAATAAAAAGAATTGTATTTTTTCAAGTCCTCCACCTGTTGCGCCAAGTAGTTTGATTTATTATAATTATTGTACTATCCCCACTCATAAATGCCAGCAAGACAATCAGCATTCAGATGAAATCCATAAACTTTAAAGTACAAGCAAAACTAACATTTTTGAGCTTGATGCTCTGCAATATATGCATACATACAAATACACAAGAGAACACAGTTAGAAAGAACAGTGTTTACGTACACTATTCTCCCAATTTGCGTATCGGTGACTTCAGTGACGAAGTTAATTCATGGGGCAATCAAATTTTAGAAAGCAGACGGACCGCAACAATTTGGTTGCCATTGCCATGTCAGCAATATGGCTTTGTTTATTCGAGAGTTTTATCTAACAAATTTGCAGTTGGAGTGCGATTTCAACGAGGCACTTATGGTGCTGATCAAATTATGGATACAATCCTGAGAGGGGAATCACAACTGATACTTCAGAATATTATGGAGGGCAGAGCTTTAATATTAGGGCTACTGCTACGTCTGTAGTAACCGAACTTGATTTCAGGTTGAGGCATAAAGTAAACTATACCATTGGAATTAGTATTGGGGTAGGACTTAGTGTGTTTGAAAGAAATTCTGTACAAATTAATTTTGTCGATAAAAATAGCGGTTATCAAGGTTTTGGTTCCATAAGCGGTTAAATTCCAAGATACAAGCCGAATTACTTTAGAAATTTGGAGGATCGCATCAGGTCTAATGTGTTTCGCCCTTTCCTAATATCCCGAATGATAAATTCTTTTGCGTTATTTAATCAATTTAGCCTTGAAATAAATCCAGAATTGCTAATATACTTAGAAGGAGGAAGCAAAGGTATTCTTCTAGAAGCTCAAAGTAATATTGTGTTTACCGGTGGTTTACAATTTAAATTAAGGTATAATTTATGAAAAATAGTCTATTATTTTTTGTTTTTCTCGATAGTTATTTGTAAAAGTTTTGGGCAATTTAATGGTTTTGGTATCAAATTGATAAATGGATTTTCATACCTTGAACAAGAGGATAAGTATGGTAGTAAAATTAATAATTATTCAGACCCTGCTTTTAATTATGGGTTGGGTTTAAATTATTCAAAATAATTAGGAAATAAAGCAGGGTTGAATATTGATTTAATGATGGTTAAAAGAGGATGGGCAATAAACATTTCGAATTATTTTACAGTTGATAAAGTCTATGCTTTCAGAACAATTTATGGCCTATCCTTGGCGCCAGTATTTGCTTATGATTTGACAGAATTTACAAGAAAACGCAAG
>Ga0105046_10015398_pt1 | contig 11755 bp, 7 predicted proteins | sample MAT03_FD_78385 | JGI IMG/M metagenome (GOLD analysis project Ga0105046, IMG submission 78385) | Freshwater microbial communities from Lake Fryxell liftoff mats and glacier meltwater in Antarctica - MAT-03 (megahit assembly) | ecosystem: Environmental > Aquatic > Freshwater > Ice > Liftoff...
ATAGATGGTTTACATATAAAACCAGAAACTACATTTCAAAAAAATGTATCAGTGAATCATGTACTTTCCAATTCGTTTGGTTTCGGAGGAAACTGCACATCATTAATATTTTCAAAAATTTAATAATGGGCGCATTTATTAACGGAACCGGAACTATATCACCCCAAAGCTCTCACAATAACGAAGTGCTAAAAAATGGTTTTATGACACTTGCCGGAAACCGTTTTAGTTGCATTGAACCTGATTATAGTCAGTTCATTGATGTAAAACAGATTCGCCGAATGAGCAGGATCATTAAAATGGGTGTGGTAGCTGCTCAAATGGCTTCACGCTACGCTGAAATAGACAATCCTGATGCAATTATTGTTGGTACGGCTTTTGGTTGTTTGGAGGATACGAACTCTTTTCTATCTAAACTGGTTCAGTACAAAGAAGATATGCTTAGTCCAACAGCGTTTATACATTCTACACACAACACTATTGCAGCTCAGGTGGCTATTATCTTCCGTTGTCACGGATACAACAGCACGTATGTTCACAAAGGCATTTCCTTTGAAAGTGCTTTGATGGATGCTGTATTGTTATTAGAAGAAGGTACATCGAAAAATGTTTTGGTTGGTGGTGTAGATGAAATAACCGAAACCGGATTCAACATAATGAACAGATTGGGTTTGTATAAAGATGATGAAAAAATCAACAGTGATAATCTTTTACATTTAAAAACAAAAGGAACTGTAGCAGGAGAAGGAGCCACATTTTTTTCGGTGTCGGATACAAGAACAAATAAGAGTATTGCTGAAATAAAATATGTGCGAACATTTTCATTTAATACTTTGGATGAAGTAATTACAGAAACGAAAAAAATATTTTCAGAAAATTCGATCATTAAACCCGATATGTTGATAGCAGGTTTTAATGGAGATGAAAAAGACGATAAACTCACCAATGAATTTATAAATAAAATTGGATGCAGCGACATTGCAACCGGTTACAAACACCTTTGCGGGGAATATGGAACTGCTTCGGCATTTGGTTTATGGATGGCGACAACCATATTGAAGGAAAAACGGGTTCCGGTCGCATTTAAACTTGATGGAGCATCAGGAAAAATAATAGAAAATATATTACTATACAATCATCACGGTGATATTCATCATTCGTTGATATTAGTGACATCATGCTAAATTACAAAAACACGCTGCTTTTATTCGGAATTCTGTTTGCTATAACAGGAGTGGTGGATTACTATTTTGATATACCGGTATGGGTATATGCAATACTTGCTGGGTCGCTATTGTCAATACTTTTTTTCGGATCCTATTTTATACACTCCAATTTTCACATCCCGGTAATATGTCATGGGGTATCCACAAAAAATGAAATTGCACTTACATTTGACGACGGTCCGGAAGAAAATCATACAGGTAAGATTTTAGATATCCTTAAACTTAATCATGTACCGGCTACGTTCTTTTGTATTGGCAGCAAAGTTGTGAAAAACCACTCACTCATTAAAAGGATGGAAGCAGAAGGACATTTGATTGGCAACCACAGTTATACTCATCATTTCTTTTTTGATTTGTTTACGAAAAACAAGATGAAAAAGGAACTTGAAGACACCAACCAAATTGTGGAGGAAGTCATCAGCAAAAAAATGAAATTTTTCAGACCTCCCTACGGTGTTACTACTCCCGTTCTGGCAAAAGCGATTCGTGAAACCGGAATGCTGCCTGTTGGATGGAGTGTTCGATCGATGGATACAGTAATTAAATCGGAAACAAAGCTGGTTGAAAAACTGAGTGCCGATATTAAACCGGGCGATGTGATATTATTGCATGATACGGCAAGAGTTACTATAGACTCCTTAGAATTGATTATTTCAGCAATTCGCAAAAAAGGATTGAATCCGGTGCGATTAGATCATCTGTTAAAAATGGAAGCTTATGGATAAGAAACTGCTTTTAGCGTTAATGCTTATATTCTCTGCATTTAAAATGACATCACAACCAAAAGGATATGTGGCGGTTACGAATGTTGCTGAATTTCGTCAGAAGATGTCGGAAGCAGCAGCAAAAACAAATTCTGTGAAAAGCGACTTTACTCAGGAAAAAAATCTGACAGTGCTTGATGAGAAAATTGTATCGAAAGGAATATTCAGATTCAAAAAACAAAAAAAAGTGCGAATGGAATATACCAGTCCGTTCAAATACCTTTTTATTATAAATGGAGAAAAAGTCACCATAAGGGATTCGCAAAAGTCGACTTCCTTTTCGGCACGTAGCAATAAGTTGTTTACTGTGATCAATAACGTAATTATTGATTGCATTCAGGGAACAGCACTTGATAACAAAGATTTTACTTCAACAGTTTACAAAAACGATAAAAACTATCTGCTAGTTTTAAAGCCGGTAAAAAAAGAATTACGTGAATACTTCAACGAAATCAATGTATCTCTTGATATAAAAGACCTCTCAGTTTCGAAGATAGACATGATAGAACCATCGGGTGACAACACCGTAATTCTGTTTCAAAACAAAGAAATTAATGCAACTATCCCGGATGCGGAATTTACTATTGATTAGCATGTTAACTGTTTCATGGGGATGCAAACAACCTGCTTATTTGCAGCTTCCGCAAACAGATGCAGCAACACCATGTTTGAACTTGTTAAATGCTGAATTTAAAACTGTACTCTACAATGGCCACATCAATGTTGTTGGAAATCATTTGAGTGGTTTGTTATTATTCAAGCAAACAGGCAAAGATTCCACCCGGGTAGTGTTCTCCACCGAAATGGGAATTAAATTCTTCGATTTTGAATTTACTCCTGCAGGCTTTAAAGTTATCTATTGTATCGATAAACTGAATAAAAAAGTAATACTGCGTCAGCTGGAAAAAGATATCGGATTGTTGTTGTTTCAAAATATTATTCCAAACAACATCAAAAACTATAAAGGCACCAATGAAATTTATATGGGAACTTCTTCCGGCAAAGCGGAAACGTACTATACAACAGATTCATCATGTACTCACATAAAACGAATAGAGGATGTTTACAAAGGCAAACTAAAAATACTCTTTCATTTAACCGAACTTAAAGGCGGGATGCCGGATTCAGTTTACATCGATCATAAAAATTACGAATTCAATATCAGTTTAAAACAAATTCAACGATAATGCTTAAAGACCATTTTTACACACTTACGGATCCTGTTTCCATAAAGGGAATGAATTTCAGAACCGAGATTAGCCTGAACAGTAAGCATCCCATTTTCAAAGGTCATTTTCCGGGACTCCCTGTGGTACCCGGTGTTTGTATGATGGCCATTGTAAAAGAACTCTTGCAAAAGGGTGTCGGTAAAAAATTAATGCTTCAAAAAGCTGACAACATAAAGTTCATGGCACTCATTAATCCAAATGAACATCCAACTGTTGAAGTAGAGATTAAATATTTGTCTAACGAAGATGGTACTTATTCCACAGATGCAGTAATTTATGCAGGCAACAGGCCCTATTTTAAACTCTCAAAAGCTGTGTACCGCTGATTGAAAAATGGATTACAAAAGCACATATCAGGAAAAATTTAAATCACTCAAGATTTGTGTGCTTATTCCAACCTATAATAATGCTGCTACCTTAAAAAGTGTTATTGGTAGTGTTTTAGAATACACTAATGAAATAATTATTGTCAATGATGGTTCCACAGATGCTACCGCTTCTATTTTATTGGAATACTCCTTCCTTAAACAGGTAAATTATTCAAATAACAAGGGTAAAGGATGGGCACTGCGAACAGGATTCAAATATGCTTGTGAACAAGGATATGATTATGCTATTACCATAGATTCGGATGGACAGCATTTCGCTAAAGATTTGCCGGTGTTCATTGAGAAATTAGAAAGCGAAGGTTCTTGTTTGATCATTGGTGCACGCAATATGAATCAATCTTCAGTTCCCGGAAAAAGTAGTTTCGGTCATAAATTTTCTAATTTTTGGTATTGGGTAGAGACCGGCTTAAAAGTTCCCGATACACAATCAGGATATAGATTATATCCCATAAAATTATTGAATAAAACATCTTTCTATACGAGAAAATTTGAATTTGAAATCGAAGTCATTGTGCGAGCCGCATGGAAAGGCATCAAAATTGAATCTGTTCCTGTTTCAGTATACTATGCGCCATCAGGAGAACGTGTAACACATTTCAGACCCTTTAAAGATTTCACAAGAATCAGCATCCTTAATACCCTACTGGTACTAATTACTTTTCTATACATCAACCCCAGAAATTTTTTAAGAGCCATTTTTAAACAAGAAACTTACACAAAGCTAAAAAACGAAGCTTTAAATAGAGATGAGTCCAATATTTTATCTGCCGTTTCAGTTGGTTTCGGTGTATTTATGGGCATCATCCCTATTTGGGGATTTCAGTTGATAACTGCCATTGCGCTATCGGTACTTTTTCGGCTGAACAAAGCACTGGTGATTATCAGTGCCAACATCAGTCTGCCTCCACTCATCCCATTCATTATTTTTCTAAGCTATAAAGTCGGGGCTTTATGGATAACTGATAATACAGTTGAATTAAATTTTACCAGTGATATTACGATTGAGTCCATTCATGAAAACTTTTTACAATATCTGTATGGAAGTATAACTCTTGCGATTGGTTCAGCCCTAAGCTTCGGGATCATCACCTACTTGTTGTTGACCATTTTCCGAAAAAAGAAAACAACATACGCCAATGAGTAAACTATTACTGGCTATCTATTCATTTTTTGAATACCGGAAAACATTGCTGTTCGGTGTGTTTGGTAGTGTTTTGCTTTTATTAAGTATTCTTGCATCGAAGATTGAAATTAGTGAGAACATTTTTGAGATGCTTCCGCAGGAAAAGGAATCGGAGCAGCTGACTGCCTTCATGAAAAATTCGAAATTTTCGGATCGTATGCTGGTTATCATCTCACAAAAAGATACGACTGCTGAAGCTGACCCGGATCAATTGATTAGCCTTGCTGATTCTTTTGCAGGTAAAATATCGAACGATTTAATCCAATACATAAGTTTACTCAATTATAAAACTGATGATAGCAGTATATCTTCCGTTCTAAATGTTTTCGATGAGCATCTTCCAATATTTCTTGATGATAACGATTATCTAAGACTGGATTCGGCCATCACGGAGTCGGGAATAAAAGATAAGGTTAAATACAACTACCAAACTTTGTTATCACCATCCGGTATAGGATTAAAAAAATACATTTTAAAAGATCCTTTAGGAATAAACTTTCTGGCGTATAAAAAATTAGATGCATTCAAAACCGATGAGAGCATTGAACTTTACGACAACCATTACCTTACATCGAACCGCAGGGCATCGTTAATGTTTATTGATCCTGCGTATCCATCCTCTGAAACAGAAAAAAACACCACATTTTTCAATAAAATGGATAGCCTTGTCCATCAATTTAATATCGAGAATCCAACTTTCAATACTTTATACTTTGGTGCTCCATTAGTTGCAGCAGGCAATTCAAAGCAAATCAGAAAAGATACCTTATTAACTTTATCCATCACTCTGGCACTGTTACTTTTAGTGATAGTACTCTATTTCAGAAACTTTATTACTCCTCTATTCATACTTATTCCTGTAGTTTTCGGAGCTCTTTTCGCGGTAAGCATCATTGCTGTTGTTAAAGGAAGTATTTCTATAATTTCAATAGGAGCAGGATCATTGGTCTTGGGCATTGCAGTAAACTATTCATTACATTTTCTCACACATTTAAAATACCATCCAAATATACGGGATGCCATTAAGGAGTTATCATTTCCTATGACAATAGGTTCATTAACTACTATTGGCGGATTTCTTTCCCTTCAGTTTGTAAATGCTCCTGTTTTGCGTGATCTGGGATTATATGCAGGATTAAGTCTTTTGGGTGCTGCTTTAGCGACATTAATTTTCCTTCCGCACTTTGTAAATCCTGCAAAAATAAATTCTTCAGTAACCAACTCTCAAAAAGAACCTATTCTGTTAGTATGGCTAAAAAGTATACCCACAAGCAAATATTTCGTGTGGTTGTTGATTCTGATCACACCTGTACTTTTATATTTCGCTCCAAAAGTGGAATTCGAATCCGATATGTATAAAGTCAATTACATGTCGAATGAACTAACTGCTGCCGAGAAAGAAGTTAACAAGATTAGCAGTTACTATCAAAAGTCAATTTATTTGTTTAACAGTGGCACTACACTTGAAGAGGCGCTAGTTGAAAGTGAAAAATCACTACCTTTACTTCAGGGACTAAAAAAAGATGGAATAATTTCTACTTTCACAAGTGTTTCTCAACTACTCCCATCTGTTGATGAACAAAACAAAAGAATTGCGAAATGGGAAAAATACTGGTCGAAAGAAAAAATTAATACTGTTTATGATCGATTTACAAGCGAAGGTAAAATTTTTCAATTTAAAGAAACCGCTTTTTTGCCATTAAAAGACATCACAGAAAAACGATATTTAACCTTAACACCTGAAGAAACGAATACACTGAAAGAATCTCTCTTAAATAATTTTATTGATGAAAAAGATGGGAAAGTGGCATTAACAAGTCTAATTAAAACTACTCCCGAAAACACTCAAACAGTTTATAAAACCTTTTCAAATTCTGATAATACTGTTCTATTTGATAGAAAATACATTACCGACAAACTAGTTGGAATTGTAAATGCTGATTTCAATTTTATCACAATTTGGACATCCTTATTAGTATTTATAGCCTTACTACTTACCTATGGCAGAATAGAGCTAGCGCTAATTTCATTTTTACCTATGGTAGTATCGTGGATTTGGATACTAGGAATTATGGCTCTACTGGATATAAAATTCAATATCATAAATATTATTCTATCCACATTGATTTTTGCATTAGGAGATGATTTTTGCATTTTCACTACTGATGGATTGCAGCAACGGTATGCACGGAAAGCTAATAACATTAGATCTGTATCTACTTCAATAACACTTTCTGTCATCACCACCATTATTGGAATGGGAGTTCTAGTATTTGCACAACATCCGGCCCTACAATCTATTGGATTTGTGTCGATTGTTGGTATATTATGTGTGTGGTTGATATCGCAGGCGTTACAGCCGCTGTTATTTAATTTTTTCATCACCAAACCAACAGCATCTAAACATGAACCTTATTCATTTTTTAACATCGTAAAATCCATTTTCGCTTTCAGTTACTTTACATTTGGCGCAATATTAATTGGAATGATTGGAATAATACTTCTTAAGCTCATACCAGGTAATCTTACGAAGAGGAAATACATTTATCATTATATCCTCAGCAAATTTTGCGGATCAATGATTTACATAATGGTGAATGTAAAAAAGAAGATCATAAACAATCACAAAGAAAACTTTTTAAAACCCGCTGTTATCATTGCCAACCATTCCTCCTTTTTAGATATACTATTGCTGGTAATGCTCCACCCGAAATTAATTTTACTCACCAATAAATGGGTGTGGAATTCTCCCGTATTTGGTTTGGCTATCCGGCTTGCCGAATATTACCCTGTAATTGAAGGAGCTAATAACACCATTCCACAGCTCTCCAAAAAAGTAGCCGAAGGATATTCAATTGTAGTCTTTCCGGAAGGTACACGGTCGGGTACAGGTAAGTTAGGCCGTTTTCATAAGGGGGCGTTTTATCTCGCTGAGCATATGAAACTTGACATTTTACCAATTGTTATCCATGGTGCCAACTACACCATGACAAAAAATCATTTCTATTTAAAAAATGGTTCACTAACAATGAATTTTCTGCCGAGGATAAAAGTAGATGACACCACCTTTGGCGCCACCTATCAGGAAAGGACCAAATTAGTAGGAAAATATTTCAAAGAAGAATACACCAAGCTAAGTGAAAAAGTTGAAACTCCCTCCTATTTTAAACAACAGCTTTTTAGTAATTTTCTGTTTAAAGGTCCGGTATTGGAATGGTATATGAAAATTAAGGTTGGGCTTGAAAAAAATTATGAACTATTCAACAATTTAATTCCAAAATCAGGAAAAATTGCTGATGTTGGATGCGGATATGGTTTTCTATCATACATGTTAGGTTACACTTCGAAAGAGCGTCAAATAACGGGCATTGATTACGATGTTGAAAAAATTGAAATTGCACAAAATGGTTATTTAAAAAGTGACCATGTGAATTTTGTTCATGAAGACGCAATGAGTTACCAATTTTCAAATGAGGATGCAATTATCCTTAGTGATATATTGCACTATCTAGGTCCGAAGCATCAGCTACAGCTACTCGAAAAATGTGTTCAAAATACAAATCCCGGCGGAATAATTGTAATTAGAGATGGCGTAAAAGAACTTGAAACGCGTCATAAAGGCACACGAATATCAGAATTGTTTTCTACCAAAATTCTGGGCTTCAACAAAACCGGGCATCAGGGACTGAGCTTCATCTCTTCCACTTTCATTGAATCTTTTGCCGGCAAGCATCATTTACAATTATCGGTTATAGATACCTCCAGATTAACTTCAAACCTTATTTTTGTACTTAAAAAACCTGCCTAAGTGGATCAGAATAAAAATATAGTAATTATTGGAAGCGGCATGGGTGGCCTGGTTTGTGGTGCAATTTTGGCCCGGGAGGGTTATAAAATTACGGTGTTGGAGATGAATCGACAAATTGGTGGCAACCTTCAAACGTATGCCCGCGACAAACATATATTTGACTCAGGTGTGCATTATGTTGGAGGATTAGAAAAGGGTCAGAATCTTTATAAGATATTTAAATTTCTAGGTATTTTAGATCAGCTCAAAATGGAAAAGCTGAATGAGGATGCTTTTGACAAAATAGTATTTTACAGCGATGGCGCCGAATATTCTTTTGCGCAGGGGTACGATCGGTTTAGTAAATCTTTACTGCAACAATTTCCGGATGAAAAAGAGGCAATTGATAACTATTGCGCTTACTTACAAAAAGTTTGTGCACGTTTCCCTCTTTATAATTTAAGAGAGGGAGATTACCTCGAAAAATCAGAATTTCTGGAAGTTAATACTAAATCTTTTATTGAATCACTAACATCAAATGTGCGACTACGAAATGTTTTAGGCGGTAACAATTTACTGTATGCAGGAGTTGCCGACAAAACACCGGTTTATGTTCATGCACTTGTGGTGAATAGCTACATTGAGAGTTCCTGGAGAATGATTCATGGCGGTTCGCAAATTGCTAAACTTTTAAGTCGTATCATTACGGATAATGGAGGAACTATAAAAAACAGAACAGAAATAGTAAAAATTGCTGTGAACAATGGCAAAGCTGAATATGCAGAAGCGAAAGATGGGACAAAATATTTTGGCGATTACTTTATCTCCAATGCACATCCTGCAAAAACGCTCAAGATGACCGAAACCGAAGTTATCAGGCATGCATACAGAAATCGCATTAACGGATTGCAGAATTCAATTTCCATTTTCATACTTAATATTACCCTTAAGCCGGGGATGATTAAAAATGAAAAAACTAATTACTATTGCTTAATGCATGATGATGTTTGGGGGAGTCCAGACTACTCAGAAGAATCTTGGCCACATGCATATGGTCTGTTTTTCTCCGGACTTCCGGTAGGAACCGAATATACCAGTGGGATCACGGTTATGGCCTATATGAAATACAGTGAAGTTGAAAAATGGAAAGATACGTTGAATACCGTTGGCATGCCGGGTGATAGGGGTAGCGAATATGAGGAATTTAAAAAGGCAAAAGCAGAAAAACTACTTGATCTTGTAGAAATCAGATTTCCCGGACTTCGAAATGCAATTTTAAATTATTACACCTCTACTCCGTTAACTTTCCGTGATTATATGGGAACCGATGACGGATCAGTTTATGGTATTACAAAAGATTACAAAGAACCTTTAAAAACATTTATCTCTCCGCGAACTAAATTAGATAATTTACTCCTCACCGGACAAAACATCAACCTGCACGGCATTTTAGGTGTTTCAATAAGTTCTATTGTAACCTGCTCAGTATTACTAGGCATGACTGAATTACTTAAAAAAATTGAAGATGCGCAAATTGAATAAATTTATTCGGTATCCAATTTATTTCATTTTCGGTATATTCATCTTAATTGGTGGATTCATTGCTTATGTTTCTATTTTTGCAATTTCCACTCCTCCAACTCCTCTTAACATTACAGTTCTGGAGCAACAAGTAACAATTAATGACACAAATTTTTATGTACTGGGAAATAATTGGCTCAGAAAAAGCAACAGTGGGCTTTGGGAAATGTATGTGGAGGGTGAAGCATTTGAAAGAGGAGTAATAAATGGCAAATTATCCAAAAATTTAATTCATGAACAGGAAGTTGCTTTTAGCGAACAAATTTTTAAATTGGTGCCCTCCCCATTTTACAGAAATTTTCTTAAGTACCTCATTGCTTTCTTTAACAGGAACCTGGATGAAAACATTACTGAAGAATATAAACTGGAGATTTATGGTGTATCAAAATCGGCCTCGACAGAATTTAATTATATAGGCACACCCTACCAGCGAATGATGAACTACCATGCGGCTCACGATATCGGTCATGCACTTCAAAATTTAGCACTGGTAGGCTGTTCATCATTTGCCACATGGGATAAAAAATCGGAGAACAACAGATTAATTATTGGAAGAAATTTTGATTTTTATGTAGGTGATAAATTTGCAGAAAATAAAATAGTGATGTTTATGAAGCCCGAAAAAGGCATCCCATTCATGATGGTAACCTGGGGAGGCATGACGGGAGTTGTTTCAGGAATGAATATGCAAGGGTTGACTATCACTTTGAATGCAGCAAAATCAGAAGTCCCTACCGGATCCGCAACTCCTATTTCAATACTTGCCAGAGAAATTTTACAATATGCAGGAACCATTGACGAAGCGGTAACCATCGCCAAAAAAAGAAAAACCTTTGTTTCAGAATCCTTTTTGATAGGTTCTGCAAAAGATCACAAAGCTGTATCTATTGAAATAACTCCCAATGAAGTCAGTATTTTTGATCCTCAACAGAATTATATTGTTTGCACTAACCATTATCAGAGTAAGGAACTTGGAAATTCGGAAAGTAACAAACAACAGATGAATGAAAGTGCTTCGGTGTACCGGGAAGAAAGAATCAAAGAATTGCTTTCTGCTACCACAGAAAATAACCCTGAAAAAACGGTTGCTATTTTAAGAGATCAACTAGGTAAACAGAATAAATTTATAGGTTATGGTAATGAAAAAACTATCAACCAGCTTATCAGTCACCACTCCATAGTGTTTGAACCTGAAAGGCTTTTGGTGTGGGTATCGAGTAATCCATGGCAGCTTGGAGCTTTTATGGCGTATGATTTGAATAAAATATTTTCAATGAAAGGTTTGGAAAATAATCATGAGCTATACGACTCTATCTATACAATTTCACCCGACACCTTTTTGATGAGTACTGATTATAAAAAGTTTGTTGAATTCAGAAATCTTAAAGAAAAGATGCTGACAGATGAAGTTGCCGATCCTAATAAATTAATTGCATTGAATCCCGAATATTATCATGCATATGTAGTGGCAGGTGATTATAGTTTTAGAAAAAAGCAATATTCTGATGCACAGAGCTATTATGAAAATGCACTTACAAAAGAAATTGCCACAAAAACGGAAGAAAATTATATCAGAGAACAATTACAAAAGTGCCG
>Ga0105046_10015399_pt1 | contig 11753 bp, 8 predicted proteins | sample MAT03_FD_78385 | JGI IMG/M metagenome (GOLD analysis project Ga0105046, IMG submission 78385) | Freshwater microbial communities from Lake Fryxell liftoff mats and glacier meltwater in Antarctica - MAT-03 (megahit assembly) | ecosystem: Environmental > Aquatic > Freshwater > Ice > Liftoff...
CAAAATGTGATAGCCTGGGGCAACGCCCCAGGAAAGATCACACCGCACAGACGCCAAAGCCCCAACGGGGCGAAACCAACGGCATTGCGCCGCGTTGTTTTGCCCCGTTGGGGCTTTTTTAGTTGGCTGGTAACGTAAACCCAGGGCGATGCCCTGGGCTTTCGCCTTATGGGCCTTTGGCCCGGAATCGCATGGCCCGCGACATGGGCCTTTGGGGTGGAATCACGTTGTGATTTCATTGTATGATTCCGCCCCCGCGTCTCGCCGTCAACGGCGTTGAAAACGCACTAAGGGAACGCATAAAGGTGGCAGGGAAGCGACGAAAGGTGGCAGAAGCGACAAAAGGTGGCAGGAACCGAAAACCGGAATTCAAAGTTCGAGGTGCTGTGATCGTGAGCGAACTTGGAGTGCGGCACGGCAGTGCCGCTTTCCAATCCGGTGAAGCCGCCTTCGCGTGGCTATGCATTACCTGTCGATGATGTCTGCAGAATTATGAACGCAGAAGTCAAAGGCGGCTACGCCGCAAGTGAAGGCGGCACTAAGGTGCCGCTCTCCAAGGTGCGAAGCAAGACAATAAAGGAAGTTACAGTGACTTCGTGCAGGTGGGGACGACTTCTCAAGCTCGCCCGTCATGTCGCGTGACGTACGAATGGGTATTTGTGTAGAAGTTCGACGGCGCGAAGAGTAGTGGCAGTAGCGATGTACCGGAGGGCTGACGCCCAACCGCTCGCCTTAATTCCACAGCATTCCCGTGCGACTCTCCACAGGAGGGTTGTGGCTACTCCAAACCAAAATCTGCAAGGACGCTGTTCTGAATCTTCGCGGCTTTGGCGGCATCTTTAAGTTTCGAGACAACAAAGAACTTATGATTTGCCACGGCCTGTTCCGTTGTGTTCAGACGCGTTGCCACGTCTTTGTTAGCCCAGCCAAGCACGAATATCAACTCCACGCATTGCAGTCGCTCCCAGGCTCCGTTGGTTTTGAAGTCCTTGATCAGGTCCTGGAGGCACGCTTCGATCACAGTCGATTCCGCTCTGGCTTTTTCGCTGCTGCGCATCATGCTGGAAGCCGCTCGACCAGGGCCAGTCAAATCCCTTGCGGCACCGTCTTTGGATTCGGACGTCAGCAGCGGCAGTATTGGGCGTCGACCGGATCGGCGCATAAAATCGATGAGCTTATGCGCGGCGATGGAGAACAGCCAGGATTCCATCGGAGTCCGGTCATCGTAATTTGGCAGCGCTTTCAGGAAGCCAAGAAACGTTTCCTGCACGATGTCTTCCGCCGCCGAACGATCCTGCAGGCGAGTCCGCGCGAACGCCAGCAGGCGACCTTCGTACAGGTCAATGCACTGTTGCCATGCGTCGGCTTCACCGGCTCGAATTCTTTCGACCAATTGTCGGTCTGCTTCACTGGCTACCATTCTGGTTCCTCATCCTGAATTCCGTTGCGAACCTGCTCCTTCGCTGTGCGAACGATTTTCTTAGCCAGATTCTGCAGGTTTTGAGCGACGCCTTCCAGTGACAGTCCTTTTAGCGTCTGAAGTGCCGCCATTGGTCTTTTAAGTTGTGTCAGCAGCAGTTGTGACATGTGAATGCGAGCCCAGGCATTATCTTGAGGGTAATTGTCGATGTATTCCTGCAGCCAGATTTCAGCATCATCAAATGCCTGAGCCTGGATCAGCCCCATCGCCAGCTTGCGTGTACGAGCTTCATCGGGACAGATATCCGTTTCGTGCAGCCGCATCGACATCAATTCTTCGGCTGCGGTGAGCACATCGCCACTATCGACCAATGCATTCACCCGCTTCATCGCTGCAGATGTTTTTCGAGTCCGAGTTGTTGCGACCATCTCACGATTATCTTCAGCCGTGCCCGTTGGAAGCGGGATGTCGCTGTAGGTCTTGCCAGTAGGCGAATACGCGCCGAGCGACCAATCTTTTTCCGCAAACCGCCCGTACTTGCCATTAAGAACAGAGAACAAGTCCCAGTTCTCGCAATCGACCCAATGCTTTTTGAGGAACACAACACCCACTGCAAATCCAATCACACAGCCAACCATATGCAGCCCTGATGATCCCATTTCGAACTGTGATAATAACAATTCGACAATATTCATCGCCACATAACAAAGCGAATAGACCAGGATTGTCACGTCGAACAGAAACGCACGATACACTATGAATCCAAAGACGTGCATTTCATTTTTGGGCGCCCAGACAAGGCTGATTCCCATCAGGGCAAAGATGACTCCGGAAGCACCAAGGCAGCGTCCCTTAACGATATTGAGCGCCGTTCTTGCATCGACCCCCATTTCCTGAGCGTCCCAGCCTGCTTTGAATTGCTCGAAGTTTTCAACGCCCAATTCACTCAGTTCGCCCTGCAAAATATATTCATCGGTGCGATGCAATGTTAACAAATCGACACTTGCTCCCCATGCTGCGGCGAGGGAGAAGTACAATGGAAGAAATCGCTTCCATCCAAGCTTCCCCTCGACTACCAGGCCGAATCCCCACAAAAAAAACATATTGCCGATCAAGTGCATGAATCCTCCGTGTGCAAATGCAGCGGGAATCCATTCGAGAGGATTCAACCCTTCACCATATTGAAGCAGCCAGGGCTCCAGGCGTGTCGGATTCATTGCAAAACCAGTCGCAGCAAAACATACGACGTTCGCCACGATCAGCCCGATTGTGGCGTAGGGGAAATGATACAGCGGTGCATCTGTGTTGATAGGGATGAACAGCATCGATCATTGACCTGCAGGCGGTAGTTTTGTCGGGGCGGTCACCAGTTTAGACAAGGTGCCCGCCGGTTTGAAGAGTCGCGGTGCCCTCGACTGCAGACTTCAGACGACTCACCATGCAGAAATTTCAGAATCACGCGGCAATTGACAGCGATTTGCGGGTTCATTGGTAAAGCAGCACACGCATCGTTCCATCAACCACAAATTTGACATTCTGCAAGGCACGGCAATCGTGCAAAAGCAGCAATGCATCGTGGTTCAGCCGTGTTTTGTTTGCAATTACAACTCTCGTCAATCAAAAATCTGGAGAATCCCGATGAAGCCAATTCAACTTGCAGCGATCTTCGTATCTGCCTCGATATCAGCATCTGCGATCGCTCAGCCTCCTGAAGGCGGACCTGGTGGTTTTGGCAGTGGCCGTGGATTTCGTTTTCCCAATCCATTGTTACAGGCATTGGATACTGATAAGGATGGTACGTTGTCGGCCGAGGAAATTGAACATGCGACTGCGGCATTGAAGACACTTGACAAGAACAATGATGGCAAACTTGATCAAGCCGAAACTCGACCGAACTTTGAAGGTATGGGGCCAGGTGGATTTGGTGGTGGTGGATTTGGCGGAGGACAGGCCAATGGCGCTGCTGAGCAAATGGTCGAGCGGCTCATGGAGATGGATAAAGACAAGGACGGAAAGCTGACTAAAGAAGAACTCCCGGAGCGTCTGCAATCGATGATGGCACGCGGCGACAAGAATGAAGATGGCTTTCTGGATAAAGCCGAGATTACGGCTTCAGCTCGGGAGCGTTCCGGAGGGCAGGGTGGCCAGGGTGGAGGTATCGGAGGAGGTGGATTTGGTGGCGGTGGCGGCCCGGAAATGGTGGGTCAATTGATGCAGCGAGCCGATGCCAACAAAGATGGAAAGCTGTCTGGAGATGAGTTGCCACCGTTTATGCGTGACCGATTGGAACAGCTCGACACGAACAACGACGGTTCGGTCGATAAGACAGAACTGGAAGCCGGAATGGCTCAAATGCGAGGCGGACGTCGTGACGGAAACGACGGCGGACGACGGCGGCCAGCGTTGGAAGACGAAGGCAAAGACAGACCGAAGTCAAATGACGCCCCCAAGGATGCCGAGTGATAGTCTTGAAACAGATTCGGCCGACATGCCTATGAACAGGATTAATGCAAAACATCGATGTTGCATATTCAGGCCGACTTAACGTTCAGCAACTGCAGACTCCAGGCAATGCGCAGGGCTCACAAACTTGATTCGATGCGTTCTCAGCCAACAGCATCCAGGGCTGGAATACGGCCTTCGTATTCGTCGTTGCGAGCCTGGTCCTGAATTTCCTGAAAGCCTTCGCGGAGCTTGCTCATCACATTGGCGGCAGAGCGCCACGCTTCGGGCGACTGAGTGCTGACTTGATCGAGTGAAAACACGACCAGTCGCATCACGAGGGTCGGCAGTTCTCCATGATTCAAATTCAGGCCATCTGCAATCATGAGCAGAGTCCGCATTGCCTTCAAGCTGACCGGTGCTAACTCACTGGCAAGGTTGTTTTCAAGTAGTCGCGCACCTTCGTTCAGGGTCGTCACGGCCTGATCATAAATCAGGAGCAGCATTTCGATGCGAGTCCATGCGAGTGATTGAGTTGACTTGTATTTTTGACGTGGATTCATAGTCGTTTTTGCTGCCGGTCTGGATGTTGAAAATTATCAGGCAATTTTGGGAAGACTGGCGAGTTGACCTCCCAGATAATTGCTGGTGGATTGCAGTTGACTAATGGAAGATTCCAGAGCCTGGAATTGTCTCTGGAGGTTGGCCGTCTGTTGATCAAACGCCGTTTTTTGGCGATCAATCGACCTCTGAAGGGTCTTGAGTTGACTTTCGTAACCAGTGTTGACGGTATTCAGCAAACCCGTGTCCGTATTCAGTATTTTGGCGAGCGTCTGGTCGAGTGCCGACGTGAGTCCTCGGCTGACGGTCACTGTGCCTTCGGACCCTGTCACCACCTGATTTGGTGCGAGCGTGATTCGAACCTGCAAGCCTGCCGTGTTCTCGTTTGCCGGATCACCCGTGAGAAGTTGTCCACGGCCGACCGCAGCTTCTGATTTACCGTTGACCTTGAAGACTCCAACCACATCCCGGCCAGTGTTCGTTTGACCGGACGTGAGTCCGAGACTGGAAATAGCGGTACCCGAGACGATCGTGACATCGGAGCTCGTTCCAAAGGTTTCCGATGTGAGTTGAATCGCGCCCCCGGAAAGCGCTGCCTTAATCCGGCGTCCGGGCAAGTCAGTTGACGAATTGATAATGGATTCAATGTGATTCGCCAACTCCTGCGCGTTATACGTGCCTTCGCTCAACTTGACGGTTGCTGTCTTTCCGTCCAGCTTCAACTCCAGCGTCTGATTGGCAGATGTGATCACTGTTGAGACGGCGAGCGCGGTGCCAGCAGTCACACGGGCTTGCTCAGCCGCCTGACTGATGTCAACATCGTATCCCGTAGTTGACCCTTTTGTTTCGGGGCTTCCGAGCACGAAAGAAATTCCGGAATTGGTTGAATCCGCTCCTAGTGCAAAGATCTTTTTGACGTCGGCGGCGGTCACACCAGGAATCCCGCCATTTAGAGCATTGTCCAGCTTGGTTTTATTCAGAGCAAGCTGACCCTTGTTATCGAAAGTCAGGCCAATCGTCGATAATCGGTTCGCGAGTGGGTTTGCCCCCGGTACGACGTTCTGAATCGTTGAACGCAATGTCTGCTGAATTCTGGACGCGCTCTGATCCCCAAGGAAGACACCGCCTTCGTTTGTCGCAGCGTCGAACGTGGAATTGTCGTCGATGTACTGCAGGACGCCATTAAAGGAGTCAACAAAATTCTCTACCGCTTTCACCGCACCAGCATTGTCTTTCGCGACCGTGAGCGACACTTGTTGTCCGGCTGTTGCCCGCAGCAGATCAAAGCTCACACCTGCGACGACACCGCTAAAGCGGTTTGTCGCGCTGCTGACTGAAATTGCTCCTGCACCAGATCCCAGTGTGACTCGTGCATCGACCGCAGCCTGCACGGGATTCAGAAAATCTATTTCCGGCTTAACTGCGGAACCAGCGCTCGCAGCCAGATTGTTGTTAACGGTAATCTGGTTGCTCGCGCCCGATTGAGTACTTGTCAACAGCAGTCGATAAGGAGTCGAGCCCCCTGCGGAATCCTGCACGACACTCGCACTGATCCTTGCTCCGGAGGAATTGATAGCGGCAGTGAGTCCTGCAAGGGTGTCGTTATTGCTGTCAATTGTGATTGTCTTGAGGTCGCCGGAGCCTAACCGGATTTCAAAGGTTCCCTGAGAAATCTGAGCATCTGCGTCGGCAAATCCCTGTGATGCGACCTGATGAGCCTGCGCTGTCGATTCAACGGTGAGACGATAGTTGCCTGCGACTGCAGCCGACCCTGCGGTGGCACTGATCGCATCAGAATCGCTTGCGGTGACTGAGAGTTGCGTCAGAGGATTTGCGACATTTCGGGAAAGTACTCCCACGTCAGCTCTCAGGCTCAGCAGCCTGGACTCAACGTTCTTAAACGCCGTCTGATGAGCCTGCAGGTTTGTCTGCTTCGCGGCCAGTCGATCAAGTTGCTGTTGCTGTATTTTCTGCAGGCCACTGATAATGCTCGTCGTATCCAGACCGGAAACTAGTCCATTGATATTGATTGGCATGATTGAGTCCTGTAGTCGTTGTCGGCCTCTGCATGTTTCAGCCTGCTTTTCGGGATGCTAAAACGCCCTTGTGTTTAACCGAGAAACGGTCCAACCCGAACCTGAGCTGCCAGGTGCAAGTGGACCGTCCCCAGTTTAAATACCTTTAACTCGTCGACTATCGCAACAATGACAGAACCAACTGCGGGATCTGATTCGCATTGCTCAACATGGATGTACCTGCCTGAACGAGCACTTGGTTCTTTGTGAAGTTCGCGATTTCTGAAGCAAAGTCAGTGTCACGAATGACGGACTCAGCGTTGGTCGTATTCTCCAAAGTCACTCGCAGGTTATTCGCTGTTGATTCCAGCGTGTTGGCCTGAAAGGCACCCAATGTACCACGAAGATTAGTGACATCATTGATAGCCGCATCGACGACAGCAAGAGTATCCTGAGCTTTGCTGGCTGAGGTTACGTCGATGTCTTCAAGACTACTGAACTGGTTGTTGTTAACGCCAACCCCCAGACCGTTTGGATTGACCTTATTGATGGCAATCTTGGCAGTCTGATTCTGGTTCGCGCCAATCTGAAACACGAGTGAATTGTCGGTGACTGCCACATTGCCCTGTGCGCCAGCCGCGACGGTGCTGGCTGCATTGGCCCCCGTACCAGCAGCGAACGTGACAGAAATCCCTTTGGCACTTCCTGAAGTTGCCGTAAGTAAGTTTCCGCTTCCCGTATAACTTGTCCCGTCGATTGTTCCGATCACATTGACTCCGGTGTCAGTGACAGATGCTGTTCCAAAGCCGCTGCTGGTCGCTCCTGCGGCGACGTTTGAGATAACATTGAGGCTGGCGTCAGAACCAAAGTCTTTAGTGTAGAGACGCGTTGCACCTGAATCTACGTCGGCAACAACCCCGGTCTGAGCTGAAAATTCATTGATTCGATTCACAACCTGCGTCTGGCTCATGCCGTTCGTCAGGGAAATTGAAACATTGTTCACGGTCAGCGTTTCATCAGCAGTCAACGCAGCAGTCTGAGCGGTGCCGGCGGTCGCCGTAGCTCGCTCACCTGCCGTTGTAATTGCGATGGCATACGTGCCGGCTGCGGTATCCGAAGTTCCTTTGAGAAATTTCACATCAGCATCGGATGCTGTACCGCTGATACCTGCAGAACCGTCCAGCAATTTTTTAGTGCCGAACTGTGTATTGTTGGCGATACGGTTAATCGTATCGAGAGCATTTGAGATTTCTGCCTGGTTGGCAGCCAATGCGTCGTCATCATTCACACCGCTGTTCGCACTGTCGATCGCAAGGCTTCGTACCTTGACAAGCAGTGAGTTAATTTCGTTCAAAGCACCTTCACCTGTCTGCACGACTGATGCGGCCTTGTCTGTGTTCTGAATCGCCTGCTTGAGGCCCGCGATCTGAGCACGCTGCTTTTCCGAAATCACGAGTGCCGCCGGCCCATCGGCACCGCGATTGATTTTCAGACCGGAAGACAGTTTTTCAACTGAACTTCGCACGTTCATAGATGCTTTGTTCAGATTGTTCTGAGCATTCAGAGACGCGACATTGTTTGCAATTGACAACCCCATGATAAATTCCTTCGTCGTAAAATTCGTGAACTTGATGCCGCGTCGTGGCGGTCATGGTCCACACCAAGGATGTAAGAAACCAGCTGTGCTTTCAGCAAGAAGAGTCACATGCTGCCGGTCCGAAACTGAACCGATTGACCGAAGCAACACAGATTTCCAACGTGTCACTTCAAGACAGAAAGCTTCTCTAAACATCCTTGTTTAGAATTGAAGCGGCTGTTTGTTCAGCCGCGGCACGAGTCAGGTAATCACCTCCCTGTAATTTCAATTTTGCCGCTGCAACGACTTCAGGCCGAATTTCGCTGATCCCATCAAGCTGACGTGATAACTGATTCAGCTCACTGCTGTTTGCAACCCCCTCGGCGTCGTTCTCTAAAAAAGTGCCTGCTGCATCTTCACGCTGCGACTTCGCCTCTGAAGCACCCGCTGATCGCGTACCTCCACCAGTTGAAATATCGAATCGATGAATCTGCATATCATTCTCTCCCTTTGAGATACCTGACTCAGGCAGACTTATAGAAGCGTCCAGAGAACCCTTGCCAGAAATTTTTGACTCAACACTTCACCATCGTCGGACGATGAGGATGTAACGGCTGTAACGATTGCATGATCTCCGGGCTCCAGATAAGAAAGCAGTGACGTGTCTGAATTGCTGAAAAAGCTGCATTCTGCATTGCTATCGCATCCTTTTTCGCTCATCGCGATGATGGTCGGCATGGCAGTGTTAGGTGCTGCCGGCGCAATGGCGTTGCAGTCTGGAAAACACAGCAGCGGTGCAGGAAATCCCTCAGCGCAGAACAACAACACCCATATCGCTGACAAATCGAGCGAAGTAATTTCAGGTGATCCAGATTCGATCGCAACCGCAGACCACGCAATCGTATCCGACACAGACGCAGACGACGCTCACGCCGACGCAGACGATGTGAAGGGTAAATCCAGCTCAAAAGAAAATACCAGCAATAAAGATCCCTTCAGCGAAGAAAGCCTTGGGTTCGCCGACACGGAACTGATGGCATCGTCCCCAGCGAATACTGAACCGGCCACACGGAACTCCGATTCAACAGAATTGGATGAGTTCTCCGCGACGACCGATTCTCCTGATCAAGGAAATTCTCTCAGTCAGACAGACTCCAGGGCTGACTCCAGGCCTGATCACAATGAACAATCGCGGGTGGCAGAGGCAGGAACATCATCGACCTCAGCAGCCATGGGACAGGAGAGCAGGATGACTCAGCAGGTCGTCAACTTAATGGCTAGTGCGGACGAACAGCTCGCAAGCGGAAGTTACGTGCAGGCCATGAGGTCCTATCAGGACATTCGCCAAAAATCGCAAGGTGCACCAGGCTTAGCTATACTGATTCGCCTTGCGCTCTGCGCTGAAGCCGCTGGACGACGAGCCGCCGCACTGGAAGCCTATCGCAAAGTCGCGGCAACGCAAGCAGAGCCCGCATGGGCTGGCATTGCCCGCTATGGTGAAGCAAGATGCCTGGCATCCGTGAAACAGCACAATGGATTGCAAACGGACCTGCTGCGACGAGTCCTCCTGGACGAGTCTGACTTTTTACCAACAGTCCGCAACGAAGTTCTGCATCTAATCGGTCGCGACCTGTGGCAGGAGCAATCCATTATGGATTCGGGAAACCTGCTGGATGATTTGACTCTGACGGTCCCCGAATGGTCTGCAGATCCAGCACGACTGCTCGATGAACTTCCGCTGCTGCTTCATGAGACTCCCACAACAATCGGACCGAAGCAGTTTCAGGTGCTTCACTTCGACGACAAGACTCCGGATGGCATCTCCGTTCGCCTCAGCTGCGGAAACTCGCGATTAGAAACGATGCTGAATAATCTGGTCAACGGTTGTCGGCTGCAACTGGACGTTTCATCTCAGGCCTCAATAGGACTGCAGGGTCGCACTCAGCAGGTCCACATTGATAACTCGCGACTGGCAATTCTGCTGGATGGTATGACAATTCCATACGACCTGTGCTGGACGCAGAAAGATGAACTGATCTCCATTCAGCACAGGGATGAATTGGCACCCGAGGAATTTCGTAAATGTCGATTGAATGCAGCAGAGCGGATTCTGCGAATCGCGGTGACTGACGGCGCGACATCACGCCAGGCTGGACACAGCCGACTGGCATTGGCAACATTGCTTTACGAACAAAAACGACCTGCTGATGCGGTTCAGTTCCTGCAAGTACAATTGGAATCTGAACCTCGTTCCGTGGTAGAAACAGAGGCGGCGTTTAATCTTGGCAAGTGCCTGATGGCATTGAATGAACGCAACGAATCACGTGAAGCGTTCCTGCGCAGCATTGATGCGGCCGGTGGATTGACTGACGTCAAAATCGCAGCCTACATATTTGTCAGTCGCCTGTTCCTTGAAGACGATCAGAGCAAGCTTGCAATTTCAAATATGATGCGCGGCGTTTCATTGAGCGAAGGCTCAACGATGGAACCCTACGCAGCATTGCAATTGGGAAGTGCCTATCTGATCTTTGGCAATCCCCAGGGCGCAAACAGCGTTCTCATGGAACGCCGTGCAGAAATGGCCAACGGACCAGGACGCGAGGCCGCTGCCTTTGTGTCGGCATTTGCACGTTTTCGAGCTGCGGTTCTGGCGGATCGGCGCGAACGCGAAGGCTGGGCAGTCGTCGCAGCTCTTGCAGAATTCAAACCGGAGAACTACTGCGGCGGGCACTGGGCAGTGCTGGTTGCTGAAGCCTGCGAAGAACTGGGTCTGGACTCACAATCCAACGACGCCTATCAGCTGGCACTCAAGAAACTACCCGCTTCGTGGCTGCGTGATCGAACAGTCATGTGTCTTGCCGACCGCTACCAAAAGGATCGCCAGTTCGAAGAGGCTCGCCTGCTACTCACCAGCTTGACAACGGTGGAAGCAGATCGGATGACTCTGCATGCAAAGTTGAAGTCTGCCGAGGTTTCTCTGGAACAAAATCATCCGGAAGAAGCCATTCGGACTTGTCGTCTACTGATTGATGCGACCGATGTCCCGCAACTTGAACGTGCGGCATTGCGGATCATGGGGCAAGCCTACGAACGCAAGAAAGATCATCAGGCGGCAATCTCTTGTTTTGCAGGAATGCTACCCGAAGAAACGGCACAGGAAGCAACCCCGGAATTCGAAGCGAATGCATCGCCTGAGCGCATTACACGTCCGTCTTCAAACGAAAGGCCTGGTCACTGATGGGTCTTTATTCGAAAACCAACAAAACGACTCGCATCATCTTTGCGTCACTCGCGATGATGGCCGCCACATCGCAACTATCGACTGCGTTTTCAGGGGAATTGGCTGCCGCCGCCCCGTCTCTCAAATCGAAGTCAAAAGGACCGACCACCTCACCAACAGCCACTCAACTATCTGCACCTGCATTCAGGGCAAGGATCGAGAACATTGACCCTGCCTCCGGGACATGGAATCGCACTCCGTCCAGATCCTCAGGTCTGTGGACGCACTCACAGGTCGATCCCAGGAAAAAAACCACGATTCAATTCGCCAGCGCGAGCGGAACGGATGAAGGCGTAACGTCTACCGTCGCGGAATCGACATCACTGGAAGCGAACGATTCAGCAGTGCCTGCGGATAATTCGCTCGCTGCTGCGGCTGAAACAAATGCAACTTCAGACGAAAAGCCCGCGCCTGGGATATCATCTGCGTCCGTCAAAGAGCAGTTGCTTAACGCGTTGC
>Ga0105046_10015400_pt1 | contig 11752 bp, 8 predicted proteins | sample MAT03_FD_78385 | JGI IMG/M metagenome (GOLD analysis project Ga0105046, IMG submission 78385) | Freshwater microbial communities from Lake Fryxell liftoff mats and glacier meltwater in Antarctica - MAT-03 (megahit assembly) | ecosystem: Environmental > Aquatic > Freshwater > Ice > Liftoff...
GCGGGCCAGGTAGGTCAGGCCAATGGCCAGGGCGGTGGCGCGGGCCAGGTAGGTCAGGCCAATGGCCAGAGCGGCGGCGCGGGCCAGGTGGGTCAGGCCAGTGGCCAGGGTGGAGTGGGTCAGGCCGCAGCTGGCGCAGGTGGCGCCTCTGGACAGGGCGCTATTCCGCAAGGTACGGGTGATGGTCCGGCACCGGTGGTCGGCACGGCGCCCGGCACGGGCGGCGGCGCATCCACGCCTGGTGGCGTCAGCGCATCCACGCCTGGTGGCGTCAGCGCATCCACGCCTGGTGGCGTCAGCGCATCCACGCCCGGTGGCGTCAGCGCATCCACGCCTGGTGGCGTCATGCCGGGTGGCTCGAGCGCGCCTGGCGGCGCCCTTGCGGAGGGCGGCGCCGCTGCCACAGGTCAGGTCGGCGCGCCAACGCAGACGATGAGTGGGGGCTTGCCTGACGGCACGGGCCCTGGCGGATTGCAGTCGCCGGGTGGTTCCGGCGTGCCGGGGCAGGCGCCCGGCGCTGGCGTGCCCGGTCAGGCTCCGGGCGCGGGTGCGGTGACCAACGCCGGCTCGTCGGCGGCGACCACCACTGCGACGACGGCAGCCGAGGAGACTGCGAAGAAGAGCCTGTTTGACGACCTCATCAAGCGTTTCCCACCGAAGGATGTCCTCAAGATCATCCAGGAGAACGACGTCAAGGGACTCCGCCAGCTCCTCATCAAGCAGCTCCCCGAGAACTTTAGGCCCGAACTGCTGAACGACGTGCTCGACATGGCCGGCGACCACTTCGCGAAGAAAGCCGAGTCCGCCAAGAAGGCGCTCGAGAGCGCGACCGGCGCGGCGGCCCTGATTCCCCTGCTTCACGACGACCTTCGCCTCGTCGTCGCGTCCGGTGAAAAACTCGATGTCCGCGAGTTCGCCATTCGCGAGTCGATCGACGCGCTCTTCGAGGTCCGCCTCTACGCGCTAACCCGCAATGCCGACGTGAAGTTCGACGACATCATCGGCAAGACCGCGTCCTTCGAGCTGCGCACGGACACCCTCGACGAATCCAAGAATCGCCTGTGGGAAGGCGTGTGCTCGCGCATCGAGCAGGTCGGCGTCGATGACGAGAACCTCAGCGGCTACGAGGTCGTCCTCGTGCCGAAGGTCTGGCGACTGACTCAGCGCAAGAACTACCGCATCTACCAGTATCTCTCGGAGCCGGCCGCAGTGAAGCAGCTGCTCGACGAGTGGAAAATCCAGCAAGACTGGCGGATCGACTGGGGCCAGTACAAGCCGCGCAAGTACCGCGTGCAATACGACGAGACCGACTTCGCGTTCGTGACCCGCACTCTGGAGGACGCCGGTATCGCGTACTTCTTCGAGCGGGTCGAGGACAAGACCGTGATGGTGCTGGAGGATGCGCCGCACCTCGCGACGAAGCGCGACCCGGCGATCGACTACCAAAACCGCCCGATGAAGTCGACGAAGGACGAGTTCGTCACCGAAGTCCAGATGGGTTCGCGTACGCGGCCCGGCAAGTACACCATCTACGACCACGACTATCGTCGTGCCGGCGACTTCACCCTCGCCGCGACCGCAGGCGGCGGGCTGGATGACGAAGCGCCGCTCGAGCGCTTCCAGTATCTGCCTGGCGCGTTCCTCTTCGTCACCGAAGCCGGCGACACGCCGAGCGCCGACGACCGTGGCGTGGCTCGTCACGATCAGAGCGAGGCCGACAAGCTCGCCAAGAAGCGGCACGAGGCGAAGCGTTCGGCGGCCGATGTGCTCACGCTCACGACGAATGTCCACGCGCTTCGTCCGGGCATGGTGATCGAGATCTCGAACCACCCGCGAGCCGACCTCCAGGGCACGCCGCTCCTCGTGGCGGCTGGCAAGCTGGCAGGCACCACCGAGGGCGGCTGGCGTCATAGCTGCGAGGTTCGCAACGCCAAGCTGCCTTACCGCCCCGCGTTGATCACGCCGAAGCCCAAGGCAGCCGGACCGGAGAGCGCGACCGTCGTCGGCCCGGCCGGCGAGGAGATCCACACCGACGAGTTCGGTCGTGTCCGCGTGCAGTTCCACTGGGACCGCGAGGGCAAGCGCGACCACGCGGCCGGCTGCTGGATTCACGTGAACCAGCCGTGGGCCGGTACCGGCTTCGGCGGGTCCAATATCCCGCGCGTCGGCCAGGAGGTCATCGTGGAGTTCCTCTCCGGCGATCCCGATCGACCCATCATCATGGGGCGCTACTTCACGAACACGACAAAGGTCCCCTACACCCTGCCCGCCAACAAGACGCAAGGCGGTTTCAAGAGCATGAGCTCCCCGGGAGGCGGCGGCTTCAACGAGCTCATGTTCGAGGACAAGAAGGGCGGCGAGCTCGTCCGCTTCCAGGCGGAGAAGGACTTCACCGGATTGGTGAAGAACAACTCCGCGATGAACATCGGTGCCAACCGCACCGTTGCGACCGGTGTCGACGACCGCGAGACCGTGGGCCGGGATCAGTACATCCAGGTCGGCGGCGATCAGATGGAGGCGGTCGGGCGTGACGGCACGAAGCTCGTCGGTCGTCACTTCGTTCAGCAATCGGTGAAGGGCGACATGCTGCTCTTCGCGAAGACGAAGATCCTGGTGAAGAGCTCCGGCCCGACCGAGGTCCGCCTGCAGTGCGGCAACTCCACGATCCAGATGCTCCCCGACCAGATCATCATCCAGTCCCCCAAGGTTCACATCAATCCCGGCGAGACCCTGCCGGACACGCCGCCGCCGCCGCCGCTCGAGCGGATGCCGGCGCCGCCCGTCGGCTTCTTCTTCGGCGCTCCATGAAAATTCGTCGCGTTTCCGTCGACGGATTTCGAGGGTTGCCGGATCGCGAGATGTCGTTCGTCGATCCGGCTACCGGCCGTGCAGCGTCGCTGGTTGCCATCACCGGTGGCACGGCGTCAGGCAAGACGAGCTTGCTCGACGCCATCGTCGCGGCGAAAGAGCGCATCGCCCCGTTCGGGGCGATGCCGACCGACACCGCGATCCTCCGGCCCGGAGCGCGCAGCGCGAAGATCAAGGTCACTTGGGAGTTCACGCCCGCCGAGCGCGATCGGACGGGAACGGATCGCGACACAATCATCACCGAGTCGGTCTACGGCGCGACGCTTGCGCCCGCCGAGCCCGACCCCACAGCCGCGGCGTTGCTCGGCGATGCGAGCTTCGACCCCACGGTGTCCAAGCTGGAGTACTTCGCAGCCAACCGGCGCATGCCGCTCGGCTCTGGGGTTGACGCCACGCGGCTCGGCAACGGGCCGGTCGATCGCGAGCTACGCCTGTCGAAAGACAACGGCAAGTACGCGGCCCTCGTGTCGTTCATCGTTGCCGCCGGTCTCGGGCTCGACATTGACGACAGCGGCAAGCCGAAGCCTGCCGGCCGCGTGACGGTGGCGTTCTCGAAGCTCTGCACCTCGAAGAAGCTCGCCGGGCTCTACCGTGCCGGTGACGGGGTGTTCCCGGGCTTCACCGACCACGCTGGGCGGGCCCTCGGGGTCACCCAGCTCAGCGACGGCGAGCTCGACGCGCTCCTCGTGGCGGCCACCTTCGTTCGCAACGGCCTCCGCGCCTCAACCATTCTCCTCGACACGCCCGAGCTCCACCGGAGCGACCTCGACACGCGCCTCTTCATCGAGGGCGTGCGGGCAATCGAGGAAGAGAACCAGATCATCGTCGCGACCCGCAGCCCCGCCATCCTGGGCATGCTTCCTCGCGACTCGGTCATCACCCTCCAGCCCTCCTGACAATGCGCACCTTCATCACCGACGAGCTCCGCTTCGAGATCCCCGATGAGTTCCGGGATCGCTCGTTGAACATGCTCGCCACGCCCGAGGGCAAGCAGCCCCGCATCAGCCTGACAGTGTCGCGCGAGGCACGGACCGAAGCCCCGTTCGCCGAGCAGGCCGACCTTACGCTGAAGGAAGAAGCACGGAAGTTCGCCGCGATGAAGATCGTCGGACGCCGTGCCCGCACCGCGGGGGGGCTCGAGGCATTCGAGGCCCGCATCGAGGCGTCAGCCAACCGGCAAGCCACGTATTCGCGCCAGGTGATGGTCGGCTACTACGGCACGCTCCTCACCTTCACCTGGAGCAGCCTGCGGGCCGCTCGCGAGCAATGTGACCGCGCTGCGGACACCATGCTCGACGCCATCACCTTCCGGAAGCGGTAGAGGGCGCCGATGGAATACGACATCGACGAAGCCCGCTTCGAGCTGTTCGCTCCGATGGTCGACATCTCGGCCAACACACTCGAGGTCGACCTTCCCAACGGGGGCGTCATGCGCGTCTACGTGGCCCGCAAGCCTCGCGAAGACGGCGACCTAGCCTCGCACGTCAGAGAACGCATCGTCGATCTACGGCGGCAGCTCCCCGAATTCGAGTCGACTCCTGAAGCGCCGCTCGAGATCGACGGCAAGCCCGCCATCGAAGCCCGATTCCGCTACCGCGACGGCCAGACGCCGCTCTACCACCGCGCGCTGGCCTTCTTCGTCGCGAAGAAGCTCGTGATGCTTGGGATCGTCGCGCCGGCGGGAGAGAACGAGCTCGCCGACCGCACGTTCGAATCGCTCCTGAAGTCACTTGTCATCGAAGACCGCTCCGCACCTCACTGACCGTTTGCCACTCCGGAGAAAGTCATGCTGCTAGAAGCCGCGCGCATCGAAGACCCGATCGAGCATAGTAAGGGGTGGCTCGCGGGCGCGTTGGGTGCGCTTGCCGGCCTCGTCGTCGGCGTGCTTCTCGTGGCGGCGATCATCTTCTTTGCACCGGCCGCGGCGGCAATCATCGGAGCTATCGGGCTCATCTCGCTCGGACTGGGCATGGTGAGCCTCGGAAAAGAGTTAGGAGACAGGTTCTTCAAGAAGAAATTCGAGGCCGAGAGAAAAGTCGTGGGTGACATCGGCCAGGGCTCGCCCGACACGACTATCGGCAGTCGCGAGCTCTTCGCCGCGCGCGTGACCGACAAGGTGAAGTGTCACCGCGGCAAAGTCGTCGCGACCGGCGTCAAAGAAATCACGATCAACAAGCTGCCTGCGTCTCGCAAAGACGAAAAAACGCAGTGCCTCGGCAAGATCCTCAAGGGCTGCCCAACAGTTCTTTACGGCGGCGAATCCTCCGAGTTTCCGGCGCTGGTGAAGCTCGACAACGACGAGGCTGTACCGGACTGGCTGTTCTTTACCTATGAAGCGCTCGATATCGCCAACTTGGTTCTGTCGGTCATCTCGCTTCGCGGCATGCTCAAGCCCGGTGCCTTGGCGTCGGCGAGCCGCTTGATCCGCGGCTGGAAGCTCTTCGACCTGGGTCACAGTGGCGTCGACCTGGCGCTGGGCGGGGCCATGAAGGGCATGGAGGGCGGCTACGCGGAGCTTTGGGGTCGTGCGACCGATAACTATCAATACTCTGCAGCGCAGCAGTCCGCTGCGGTCACGCAAACTGACGGCTACAAGAACTTCAAGTTCGGCTGGCAGCTCTTTGGCACAGCGAAGTCACTCACCGGCGTCGGGATGGCGCGCTACGAGGGCAGGGTCAAGGCGGCCGAGGCCTCAGGCGGCTCGTCCGGTGGTGGAGGGGGCAGCGAGACGACCCCGAACACGACGCGGCTATCCCCCGCAGCCGACGCACAGCCCCTCCCGACCACGACGCGCGTCGAGGCGGCGCCAGCGACGCCGCCGGCAGGCGTGCCCCCGACGACACGCGTCGATCCACCGGGCTGGGCGGACACCGCGAAAAACTGGAAGGCCGAGCGCGAAGGCAGGGTTGAGCTGCCGGAATGGCACGACCGCATGGTGGGCAGTCGCGGCGACTGAGCACCCGTTCGTCACCGACCGCGGGGCCCGTCGCCGAAAGCGCGGAAGTCGCAGTCCTATTGGGCTGCGGCTTCCATCGTTTCGGCCAGGACGGTCGGTCTAATGCCGCTCGTCGACGTGGGTGCGGCGCCTGAGATCTTGGATCCAGAGCTCGCGCTCCTTCACGAGGAGCTCGTTCTGCAGACGCTGCATCATCTCGGGACGAGCCGCCTCGATGTCGGTGTACCGGGACGGCTGACGTGACAGCAGCTTGATGACGACGATGGCGTCGCCGTAGCGAGTCGGCGCGCTCACGTCGTTGGGCTCCAGGGTAGCTATCGCGTCTTCCAGCTCGCGAGCCAGGACCTGCCTTCGCCCAGCGATCGCTGCGGGAGCTTTCTGCGGGGCGCGCACCTTGAGGTCGCCCCCGATCTCTCTCGTCCCCGAATCGTCGCTGAACTTCGCAGCGAGGGCTGCGAAGTCCTCGCCGGCGCGCGCGCGTCGCGCAATGTCCTCGGCGAGCGCCTGCCGTTCGGCCAAGGCCGCGGGGCTCGAGCCCGGCAGGATCCGGAGCACCACCCACGCGGGGCGGTAGTCGCGACGCTCGCGCTCCTCGCGCAGCGAACGCTGGTAAGTGCTGCGGACCTCCTCCTCGGTGATTCGGATGCGACCCTTCACGCGAAGGCTCAGCATTTTGCCTTCGAGGACCTGGCGGCGAACCTCTTCGCGATACGCCACCTCGGTGAGGCCGCTCTTGTCCTCCACGGCGCGAACGAGCTCGGCGACGCTCGTGCCTTGCTGGGCAGCGAGCGTCCTCAGCGCGTTGTCGATCTCCTCGGCGGTGATCGTGATCTTGGCCTTGGCGGCGGCCTGCTCCTCCAGCTCCTCCTCCACCATCTTGCCGAGGAGGTCGCGATACATCTGCGACTCGGCAGCGGCGCGTTGCGCGCCGATCGGGACTTGCTTGATGATCAGTCGCTGGAAGGGCTCGCCGCGACGGCGGAGCTGCGACAGCAGGATGGCCTCGTCTCCGACGACGGCGACAACGCGCTCCACGACGACCGCCGCGGCAGGCGTCGGCGCCGCCAGAACGGCAAGCCCGATCGCGGCCGATACGACACCGAAGAGACGTCGAAAACGCACCGAACAGCTCCTACCACGACGTGCCAGGGCCATCCACAGGGGTCGTCTTCGACGCCGCGCGTGCGTCGAGCTCTCGCCGCACCACCTCGAGCAGCTCCCGCCGAGCCACCGGCTTGCCCAGGCGCGCACGGGTGTCCCCTTCGGCGCAGTCACCATCGTCGACCACCACGATCGAGGGCGCGCACCTCGGCGAGCCTGCTGCGAGCGCGAGGAGTTGGTCGCCGATGGCATTGCGCGCCACGTCGTCTGCGGCGCGATCCAGCACCAGAAGGTCGACCGCGTCGGAACGACCGAAGAGGCCGGCCTCGACGCGGTCGACCGCCATGCTGGCGTCCGGCAGCTCCTCGACCTGGTAGCCGACGTCACGGAGGACACGCGCGATCGCGGTGCACGTAAGAGGATTCTCGTCGACGACGAGCAAGACCTCTGCCGCTCCAGAAGCAGCGGGTCGCACGGGCGAGACGATGGTGGATGGCGGTTCCGCCGCGGCGCGCCCCTCCGGGGAACCGGCGGGGGGCGCCGTGGTCACCGGCGGCCTCCGGGCCGGGAGGTACACGCTGAAGCTCGTTCCTTCGCCGAGGCGGGAGTCGCAGGCGACCCAGCCTCCGTGATCACGGGCAGTCGAGTAGACGGTGGCGAGCCCGAGCCCCGTGCCGCGCCCGGGCTCCTTGGTCGTGAAGAAGGGCTCGAAGAGCCGCGTCTGCGTCTCTTCCGTCATGCCGCAGCCATTGTCCGAAACGCGCAAGCGCAGGTAGACGGCGGCGAGGCGCGCATCGCCGATGCGCGTCGCGATCTCGGCGTCGCCGGCGTCGAGCACGTCGGTTTCGAGGGTGAGCGTAGGACGTTCGCGGTGAACCACTTCGAGGGCGTGCTGCGCATTGATGCACAGGTTCAGGACCATCTGCTCCACCTGCGCAACCGCGAAGACGGCTTCGGGCACCCCGTCGCCGTGGCGAAGGTCGATCGAAAGCGCGGACGAGAACGTCTGGCGACAGAGCGATGCCACCCGGTCCACCACCTCGGTCAGGCTCTCGAGCTCGCGCAAGTCTCCCTTGCGCCCGCGTCCGGCGAAGCGGAGCAGGTCTCGAACGAGCTCGGCGGCGCGCTGGCCCGCCTCGAGCGCGTCGCGCAGCAGAGGCTTGACGTCGTATGGCGTCTTGCGAAGCGCCACCTCGAGGTTCAGCTGGATGCTCGCCAGGACGTTGTTGAAGTTGTGTGCGATGCCCGCGGCGAGCTGACCGACTGCTTCAAGCTTTTGCGCGCGGTCGCGCCGCTCCGCCTCCTCGACCTGGGTCGTCACGTCGAAGGACCCCCCGACGATGCGCACGATCGATCCATCGGCGTCGCGCTCGCTCCGGCCCTTTGTGTGGAGCCATGCAATCGTACCGTCGTCTCGCAGGACGCGGTGTTCGACGACGTCGAACACGCCGCTCTCGACGCAGCGCTGCAAGGCCTGGACGAGCACGTAGCGATCGCCGGCGGGGATGCGGGGGGCCAGATCGTCGAGCGCCCGCGGACCCCCTGGCGCGAGGCCGGTCAGCGCGCACAGCCGCTCGTCGAGGGTGATGTGCGTTGCGTTCACGTCGTACGACCAGATGCCCATGCCGCTCGCTTCGATCGCGAATCGCAGCTTCTCCTCGCTCTCGCGCAGGGCGCGATCGCTCGCCTGTTCGTGGGTCTGATCGCCCGCGACGAGGAGCAGCGCGATGACCTCGTCGTCCGCCACGATGGGCCCGACCTGGGTGCGGTAGACTGTGGCCCTGCCGGACTGCGCGATCGCGGTCGATTCGTAGGTCGACGCGATGCGCGTCCGGATGACCTGGGCGTAGCAAGCGCGCGTGCGGGCATGCTCGCTTGCGTGGATGTAGTCCCAGACGCTCGACCCCGCCTCCACTGGCGCGAACCCGTCGGTCTCCCGGTTGACGAAGAGGAGGCGCCCCGTGATGTCGATGACCGCGATCGACTCGGGCGAGAGTTGCGCGGCAGCCCGGAAGAGCTCGATGGCGTCGCCCTCCGGCGTGTCGTCACCGCGGACGCGACGGCGCAGCGCGTCGATCACGCGTCCCAGTTGCTCCCGGCTCGCATTCGCCTGCTTCACGCTGGTCCAACGCTACACGGGAGGCTGGTCGGTCGTCTTGCACCGCTCGGAGAGCCGTCGTACGCATGCTCCCCTCATGGCCGAATTCCCGAAGCCCACGACAGGCGAAGCGATCACGGTGGGCGCGTCCGGCGCGCTCCAGGTCCCCAACCAACCCATCCTCCCTTTCATCGAGGGCGACGGGACGGGTCCCGACATCTGGCGAGCCAGCCAGCGCGTCTTCGACGCTGCGGTCGAGAAGGCCTACGGCGGCAAGAAGAAGATCGCCTGGTACGAGGTCTTCGCTGGCGAAAAGGCGTTCAAGCAGTTCGGCGAATGGCTGCCCCAGGGCACCGTCGATGCGTACAAGCAGTACCTGGTCGGCATCAAGGGCCCGCTGACCACGCCGATCGGCAAAGGCATCCGCTCGCTCAACGTCGCGCTCCGGCAGATGCTCGACCTCTACGTGTGCCTCCGCCCGGTGCGCTGGTACCAGGGTGTGCCCTCGCCGGTGAAGGACCCGTCTGCGGTCGACATCGTGATCTTCCGCGAAAATTGCGAGGACATCTACGCCGGCATCGAGTGGGAGGCTGAGAGCGAAGACGCCAAGAAGGTCATCGCATTCCTCGAAAACGAGATGAAGGTGAAGAAGATCCGATTCCCGCTGACCAGTGGCATCGGCATCAAGCCCGTCTCCAAGGAGGGCAGCCAGCGCCTGGTGCGTGCGGCGATCGAGTACGCCCTGAAGTTCCATCGCAAGAGCGTGAACCTCGTCCACAAGGGCAACATCATGAAGTTCACCGAGGGGGCCTTCAAGAGCTGGGGCTACGAGCTCGCGGCCTCGGAGTTCCGCGGCCAGGTCGTGACCGAGCGCGAAAGCTGGATCCTCGGAAACAAGGAGGACAACCCCGAGCTGAACGTCATCGACAACGCCAAGGCGATCGAGCCCGGCTACGACATGGCTCCGCCGGAGAACCAGAAGGAGTTCATCGACGAGGTCGAGGCGGCCCTCAAGCTGTGGGACACCCATGGTCAGGGCAAGTGGAAGAAGATGCTCCGCATCAAGGACTCCATTGCCGACATCACGCTCCAGCAGGTGCTGACGCGCCCCAAGGAGTTCGACGTGATCGCCACGTTGAACCTCAATGGCGACTACCTCTCCGACGCGCTCGCCGCGCAGGTCGGTGGTATCGGCATCGCCCCGGGCGGCAACATCAACTACGTCACGGGACACGCGATCTTCGAGGCGACGCACGGCACCGCGCCGAAGTACGCCAACCTCGACAAGGTGAACCCGGGCTCGGTCATCCTCTCCGGCGAGATGATGCTCCGCCACCTCGGCTGGTCCGAAGCGGCCGACCTCATCAACAAGGGGATGGATGGCGCGATCGGCGCCGGCACCGTCACCTACGATTTTGCGCGCCTCAACAAGGCCGCGAAGGAAGTGAAGTGCAGCGAGTTCGCCGACGCGATCATCAAGGCGATGTGAGCGCGATGTGAGCTGAGTAGGGCGGCCGCCGGTGGCGGCTCGCCCGAGATGAAAGGCGCCCCTTGTGGGGCGCCTTTCCCAGTGGGCGATGAAGGCAGGGCACTCGCTGCATGGTCGTCTCCGGCGGCCCGATACCCGAGCCCGCAGGAAGGGCTGCCGCGGGCTGCCCCGCAGCGGCGCGACCGAAAGCCATGACGGCGGGCTACGTGTGCTTCTGACCGAGCTTCACGCGAAGGTCGTCGACCGCCTCGCCGATGACCTTGCGCGCATCATCGCGCAGCCGCGGAACATCGGATGCGGTCATCCCCGAAGTGTCGATGGGCGGCAGGACGCGGACCTTCGCGCGGGCGCGCCCGAACCATAGCGAGTTTTTTCGCCGACAGTCCTTGGTGCCGGCGAGCGCGAGCGGGAGGATCGGCACACCCGCCTTGATGGCGAGCTCGAACGCGCCGTCCTTGAAGGGCAACAGCTCGCCCGTCCTGGAGCGGGTGCCCTCCGGAAACATCATGATCGGAATACCGGCGTCGAGCGCGCGGCGGCACTCCGCCATCATCCGGGCCACGCTGCCACGCTCGCCCCGGCGGATGGGGATGTCGCCCCCCGCGCGCATGAGCAGGCCGAGCAGCGGCAGCTTGAACAGCTCCTCCTTGGCGACCCAGCGCATGTCCCACGGGAGGTACGACAGGAGGAACGGGTCGGCAGTCGACTCGTGGTTGGCCACGACGACATAGCCGCGCGTGCGGATGTCAGCCGGAGGAACGCCCTCCCAGGAGAAGTCCCACACCGGCGTGAGCTCCGACGTCACGCGACCGAAGCGCCGCATCCACCGGCCGGGCAGGCGCTGCGTCGGGTCGCCGCGGTGGCGGAGGTGCGACAGCGTCATCGGCGCGATGAACGCCGTCGCGAGCGCGAAGAACTCCGCGTAGCTCCAGGCCCCGAGCAGCGGGCCGGTCGGCCTCGCGAGATCTGGCGGAAGTATGGATCGAGGCGCATCGGCCGGAGGCACGAGCGACGACGGCGCAAAAGAGCTGCTCACCACGACACATTGGCTACTGGAGCCGGCCGAGCGCCGCCGTCATGATTGGGTCAGACGTCCGGACGGCGCGCTGCGTCAGCATCAGTCGCCCGGGCATGCCCCAGGGAAGGAGCAAGGCAACAGGTACAGCCCGCCGACGCACATCTGGTCCGGGAACGAGATGTCGGTGTTGGATTCGTTCACGAACGAGCAGTTCAGCTGGAA
>Ga0105046_10015407_pt1 | contig 11751 bp, 8 predicted proteins | sample MAT03_FD_78385 | JGI IMG/M metagenome (GOLD analysis project Ga0105046, IMG submission 78385) | Freshwater microbial communities from Lake Fryxell liftoff mats and glacier meltwater in Antarctica - MAT-03 (megahit assembly) | ecosystem: Environmental > Aquatic > Freshwater > Ice > Liftoff...
CATGTCCGGCGGCATTCAGCGCGGCAATCAGGCGTTGGGCAAATTCCGTATCACGATGCGAATAGCTGATAAAGACCGTTGCCTGACGCTCATCACGCGGCGTCGCCAGCGTTTGTATCGGCATCTCCAACACAGGAGCGGGAGACAGTTGAGAGGAAGACAGGCTCGATGTGGCAGAAGGTCTGGTCTCCCCACATAATCCGTTGACCAGATGAATGAGCGCATCAATCTCGGGGTGTTTCTCGAACCCGCAGTCAAGGCGAGCTGTCATCAGAAGACGCGCCAGAGCGTGTTCACCGTCGTTCAGGCAGCCATGATCCAGGAGTGTTTTGACACACATCACACTGAAGGTCTTGGGATTGCCTTCACGTTTAATGCGGTACAGCAGCGGATCATAGAGGTAGAATGCCTCTGTGAGTAACGCTTCGCGGTCATCATCAGCGGTCACAAGGGGCAGAATAATCTGGCGGGCACGCGAGAGGATATCGGCAGGGAGATCTGAAGGCATCGGTTACGACTCATACACAAGAGAGAGTAATGTTATGAGTATAACGCGACCTCTCATCGCTCACATATATTTGTACGGCCTGGACTTCACCCAGTATAGTGGTTCTTGTGCGCTTTGTGTGGAATCGCAAGTGTGTCGTGATACTTTGCTCAATGTTGTCCTGTTTACTATCTTCCTACGCAGATCCGGGTATTGACATCTTACGCACCTGTGAGGGCGATTTGAACTCGGGTTATCATCGCAACCGAGCTTCGTGCGCTCAATGAGTGCGTAGGATGTCGATAAACTTTTTTGCTGTGGATGTCACAAAACAGGACAAGTTGCCCCGCGTTGCACAGTTGTTAAACACAGGCCACGTGGGCGTGTTGCAGATGAAGAGAGATTTGACAATCAGCGCAGCGGTCTCGGCATCATTTTATGCGAGTGCGTAAGCTGAATTACAAAATCCATTATCACACGATTTCTAACGGCATAACTCCTCATAGGTGGCATTCTCAGCAGCGGTGGGCCATATACTGTCCATCGCGTACACCTCCAGATTTGAGAGTGTCACAGACCCTTTGTCGGCAAACAGCGCTGCGCCATCTGCGCTCGGATCGGGGAAGACCTGGCTCGTGAGGCTAACCAGCCCATCGTTCCCAAACACCTCCACCGAAGACAGATCAACGAAGATATGCATCCGAACCCGATGGCCCTCGGCCTTCAAGGGCGCAACTGCAATTGGGTTGATACCTTCCAGCATAGAGGCAGGTCGTGTGACAATGAGCTGCGATGACGGCACATGATAGAGCACCCGTACCGACTCACCGTCTTTCATCATGAGATCGAACCCGAAGCGCTCGGCGCTCCCCAATTCAAACTCTGCGATGATCTCCAACTGCTGCCCGCTGAACCCATCCAGAACCCGTGTGCCATCAATCGTCAGATCGCTCCAACGGCCAATCTGTGTCCGAAGCTGTTTCAGCTCTGGCACGGGCGCTTGCACCATCCTCACGCCTTCGGTTGTCTCACGCAGGCTGAACTCATGGATCATGGTCGCGGCCCCGCGCCAGACAGAGGTCGGAATCTTGGAGGCATAGACCCAGTTGTTCATCCAGCCAATAAACAGGCGGCGGTCATCGGGGGCATTGTTCCAGGTCGTGCCTGCATAATTGTCCTGACCATAATCGAGCCATGTTACCTGATGGGGATTCTCATCCGTGAAGGTGTGCCCATCAAAGCGGCCAATATAGTAGCGCGTGGCGCTGCCACCGGCAGGCCCGCCTGGATTGATGCTGACGATGAGCACCCATTTTTCCTGTCCGTTCAGCATCAGCGGGAACAGATCCGGCACTTCCCACACGCCACCGTAAAAATTGTGATCGGCAAAATCACTGGCAAACTCCCAGCGTAGCAGATCAGTGGAGGTAAAAATCTTAATGACCTTTTTAGCGGCAATCACCATCACCCAGCGTTGCGTCGCCTCATGCCAGAAGACCTTCGGATCACGAAAATCCGTTTCCAGCGCGGGCAAAATCGGGTTTCCGGCATACATCGTCCAGGTTCGTCCCTTATCGCTGCTGTAGGCGGCCCCCTGCGTCTGGTTTTCGTAGGAATACAAGGCCACCAGTCCCCCGCCCGGAACAAGGCCGCTGGTATTGCGAGCATCCACCACCACACTGCCCGACCAGATCGGGCCGAGGGCATCCGGCGCGAGGGCAATCGGCAGCGTTGTCCAGTGAATGAGGTCTGAACTGACGGCGTGGCCCCAATGCATCGGCCCCCAGACCACATCATCAGGATTGTATTGGTAGAAGAGATGATACTCGCCATCAGCGTAGACCATACCGTTTGGATCATTCATCCAGCGGCAGGGCGGACTGTAATGATATTGGGGCCGATAGGGTTCATGATATAAATCGCTATTTTGCATGGTGGCTCGATCCATTAGGAAGAAAATCGTAAGCAAACTTAACACCAGAGACACTTTCGTCATGGCTCATCATTATCCGTCCCTATGGGACATAATTGGTTGGGAGTGCTGCTGCGGACTTCTAGCTCAAGTGCAGAAGTTCGCCACCTGCAAAACCCACCAGTAGAGCCTGTGAAGACAGGGGCTTCAATAGGGCTGTCGCCATGCTGTGAGGCGGGAAATTCCCCGGATACGCCTCAATGAACTGTTGACCATCCTCTGTCATGAGAAGCCGCGAATCGGTCAGAATCCAGATTTTTGAGTTGCGCGTGGTATCGAATTGGAGGCTCTGGATAGGACTGTCTCCAAAATCAGCGGTCACCTTCTGCCAGCTCACCCCGCAATCGTCTGAGCGAAACAGGCCGCTGTGCTCCGTCCCTGCCACCATCACACCATCCCGCGCAAACATCGGCGAGAGGGCCAGGCTTAACACGGGGGCGGCGTCCATCGGAAAATCAACCTCGTTCCAGCCCCTGCCGCGATCATGACTGCGGAAGATACCGCTGTCTGTTCCTGCGAACATCACGCCATCGTGCTCAAAATTGGGCGAGAGCGCGAGGGCAAAGACGTTCATATCGATGAGGCCAAAATTCCACCCTGTCCAGCTTTGCCCCCGGTCTGTCGAAATGAATACGCCATCTTCGGCAGTCGCCGCCGCAATCAGCCCATCATACTCAAAATTTGGCGACAGCCCCAGCGCTGTCACCAGCGGAGGCGGCGATGCCAGCCCACAAATCTGCCATGTGCTGCCTGCATCCTCTGAGCGCAGCACAGCCCCTTTGCTGCCTGCAAAGAGCATGGTGTTGCACACAGCCAGGGCTGTCACCAGAATCGGCTCTGACGATGTGAGGGAGGTCAGCGTATTGTGCCAGCTACGGCCCTCATCGCAGGAGTGATATAAACCGGACTCACGGGCGGCATACAGGGCTGTATGGGAACGGGCCAGCGCATAGATAGGGTCTTGTTTCTCAATCATCTCTGTCGCAGGCATCATTGCGGATTTCCTATCATCTCTGGCCGCGCCAGATGAATCAGCGAATCAATCGTGAGGGTCATGGCCGCTGTGGTGATGGCATTGCGAAGGCTGGTTTTCAGAACAATCACGCTGTCGAGGATGCCTGCTTCGCACAGGTTGACCACCCGCCGCGTGACCACATCGAAGCCTGTATCGGCCCGCCGCTCGCTCAACTGCGCCATGACCTCGCCGGGATCGTAGCCCGCATTCTGGAAGATGGTGCGGGCGGGTTCGGCCAGCGCTTTGATCAGGATGCGATAGGCGGCCCGCTCATCAAGATCGTCCACAGTGCTCAGATGATCTTCCAGCAGGCGGCGGCAGTTCAGCAGAGCGATGCCACCGCCGGGAACGCTCCCCTGTTCAACAGCCACGCGCAGCGCCAACGCTGTGCGATCCGCCAGACTTTTACGGGCCTTGATTTCCGTTTCGGTAAATCCACCCACGCGCACAATGATGGAACGTCCGAGAAGATTGCCGATCCGAGCCAGGAGCGTTTTCCGCTCGTCGGCTTTGCTGCTGTTGTGATAGCGGGCTTTTAAGCGCCGAAGATGATGACGTAAGGGGCGGGGATCGCCGCGTCCACCGACCAAACCGAAGGCGTTCATATCGACCCATAAGCGCCGCGCATGACCAAACTGCTTTGCTGTCACTCTCTCAAGCGATTCCCCGGTGATCTGGAGAAAGGGTACAGCCCCCGTCATCAGGCTGATGTCCTCAACGGCGGCCATCTTATCTGTCGGGTTCAGGCCCGGCAGTTGAATAGCAATGGTGCGAAATTTGCCCATCCTGTTATTGGTCGCCAACAGACCGATCGCTTTTTCGGACAGGGTGCGTGCAATAATGATCAGATCGCGGACGGAGGCCGCATGTGCCGCCTGCAAGACGGGGAAGAGCGTCCGGTGATCCTCAATATCAAAATCGCACAGGAAAATGGCCGGATTTTCCACAACGGTATAACCATTGGGCGCATCGTCGGCCACGAGGGTTTTAGAGAACAACCCGCTGTAGAAGTAATTGCCCGCAACATCCTCATGCCGCACACCGCGCCCGTAGTCATCGCGGATTTCAAGCCGCCCATATGCGCCGAGCAGGTCAAAGGCCGCGCCCAGGACCTCCGCCACCTCATCATCATGACACAGCGAATGCGCCATGCCTGTGACGGCCTGTTGGCCTGTCAGCGGAAACGCCATGTCATCGAGCGACTTGAGGAGCAGCGGCACAGCCCCTTCAAGGCAGCGGCGCAGACGCATCGCATTTCCCCCGGCAGCAATGTAACGCAGCCCGGCGTTGAAAATGGCCTCGAACAACACCGCGACGGTGGCTGTTCCATCCCCAATCGCCTCGTGCTGCCGTACAATCATCGAGCGCACCAGCATCGCGCCCATATCCTCATCCCGATTGGGCAGCTCGATCATGCGACGTGCAATGACACCGCCATCATCCAGGAATTCGGGCAGCGATTTGGTCTTGTTCAGGTGATCCATCGCCACACCGCCGGACAGCGGCCCCAGGGTCGGACGAATGGCGCTGACCATCTTAGAAATACCTCGTTGCAGGCTCGCATGAACCTGCGGCTGAAACACAACGCCGGGTGTCTGTCGTCCTTTCATGCTGTGCCTGTTATCCTTTCAAGCCACCCATCATCAAACCCTCAGTAAGGTAACGCTGCCCAAAGATATAGATGATGATGACCGGGATCGTCGACAGCACAATGCCCGCCAGCACGACTGAAACGCTCCCCGTCCCCATATAGCCCTGGAGATCAACAATTCCAAGCGTGATGGGAAAGCGCTCTTTGGTGCTCATGAAGATAAGCGGCGTAAAATAATCGTTCCATTTGCCGTTAAACGTTAGCACCGCCAGAATTGCCAGACCCGGTGAGGCGAGCGGGAGATAGATTTTGGAGAAAATTTGCCATTGGTTGGCCCCGTCGATCATGGCGGCCTCTTCAAAATCGTTGGGAATTTGCATGAAATACTGCCGCAGCAGGAACGTGCCGAAGGCGGTAGGGATCGACGGGATAATCAAGGCCCACAAGGTATCGTTCATATGCAGGATGCGCGAGATGAGGATAAAAACTGGAATAATCGTCGCCTGCCCCGGAATCATCAGCGTTGCCATCACAATCCAGAACAGCACATTGCGTCCCCGAAATTGCAATCGCGCAAAGGCATATCCGGCCAGCGATGCTGTCAAAAGCTGGCCGAATACGACGGATAGGGTGATGAAGAAGCTGTTGCCCATCTGCTGAAAGAAGGGAATCTCCTCAAACACGCGCGTATAGTTGGTGAAGTCCATATCGACAGGAATCCACTTCGGCGGTACGCTGAACGACTCCACCGGGGTTCGCAGTGAGGTGGAGACGACCCACAAAAACGGCATCAGAGTCAGGATTGCCATGATGATCATAAAAATCATCGCCAGCCATTTGCCCACATCGATTTTCAGAGGTGCTCTGGTGGCTGTAGGAGCCGTAAATGTGGATATATTGGTGTTTAGAGATGTCATGAAGAACTCCACTCCTACTGATAGAAGACCCAACGGCGGCTGGCGACGAACTGGAAGCCTGTCACCACCAGAATCACAGAGAACAGCGTCAGAGCAATGGCCGACCCATAGCCGAATTCGAGATTGCCGAAGCCGGCCTCATACATCATCATGACGACGGTACGGCTGGCATCGCCAGGGCCGCCGCGTGTCATGATGAACGGTTCATCGAAGAATTGCAGCATTTTGATCATGTCGGTGACGGTGGCAAACAGGATCGTTGGGCTGAGAAGCGGCAGCGTGATACGAACAAGTTTACGCCAGCCCTGCGCCCCATCGACCTCAGCGGCTTCAAGGACTTCGGTGGGTAGGCTGGTAATCCCGCCCAGATAGATAATGAAACTGAAGCCCAGATTGCGCCACACCGTGGTGAGCGCGATGGCAATAAGCACGACACTGCTGCTGGTGAGCCAGGGAATTTTGTCCACGCCCAGCAAACCCAGGTAATAATTGATAACGCCAAAATCCTTATTAAATAAATAGCCCAGGGTGACGGCCACCGACGCCCCGGAGAGCAAAACAGGCAAAAAATAAGCTGTTCGGAAAAACATCGCCAGTCGGCTGCCCGCCAGACGATGGACCGCCAGCGCCAGCGAGAAGGCCAGCACTTCCAACAGGGTCACGGTCATGATAACCAGGATGAAGGTGTTCTTAAAACTGAGCCATACGCGGCCATCCTGCACCAGACGGTTGAAGTTTGCCAGCCCGACGAATTCGGGCGGTCTGAAAATATTCCATTTATGGAAGCTTAAAACGATGGTGTAGAGCATTGGCCCAATGATGAAGATCATCAGTCCAATAATGGTGGGGGCCAGGAACAGATATCCCAGTATCGCCCGCTGGCGCTTAATCCCATTAATGGTATCGGCTGCCAACCACTGTGCAACGCCGCTCCGCTTTTTCTTCTCACTCGGCAACACATTCGCGGTCATATAGCACTCCTGGAGTCCTGGCATGGAGGCTCTTTGATGAGCCTCCTGTGTCAGCAATGAACTGCCCGCGCAGCAAGCTGCGGGGTATCTGACAAATTGTGACATCCTTTGTTCATGCAAAGATGTCCCTTCTGATCTGAGGGACCGCCTATCGGCAGGCCCCTCAGTAACGCAGCAAGCTGCGGGGAATATGACCCGCTTCTTTAATTTAAGACCTATTGAGATGACAGCTTATGCATTACGGGCATACAGGGCTTCAAGCTCTGTCTGCATCTGATCGAGGGCATCCTTTGGCGACAATTCGCCGCTGGTCGCCAGACTGGTGAAGCGGGTATAGATGTTGGTCATTTCGATGGAGAAGACCGGGGCCGGGATCGGGCTTGTGTCAGGGCGTTTGTCCAGCGCGTCATAGAAGACGTTCCAGTTCTCGATGCCGGTCTGTCCCCAGTATTCAGCCGTATTGATCGAACGGCGAACCGGAGTTGTGGAGGCATTTGCCATCCAGGGGATCAGCAGCATGATATCTTTGGCGGTGGTGAATTTGGCAAACTGCCACGCCTGATCCTCACGGCCTGACCCCGCCAGAATCCACGCGCCGCCTGTGCCGAATTGATGACGCTGTGACTTCCATTTCGGCCAGTATTGAACGTCAAACGAGCCTTTTTCCATGCCCGCGTTGATCAGAGCGCCGCCCCAGAAGCCGCCCGCGATGGTCATGCCCAGCTTGCCGGATATGAACAGACCATCCAGCGTGCTGCCGCCGCCGATTTCGACGGAAGGCGTCAGTTTGTCGTTCGTCAGGCCGACGACGAACTCCAGCGTTTCGACCATCGCCGGGTTGTTGGCCTGCGGTGCGGGCCAGCGCCAGCCGCCGCCGCGCCCTTCCGCCAGCGGTTCATCCTTATAGAAGGTCGTCCAGATGGCTTCGCCACCGGGGGCGCGTTCTTCCGTCAGCAGATTGGTATTGTTGACGAAAAACCAGGGCGTCCAACTGCCCCACAGACGGTTCGTCCAGCCAAAGCCATACGAGTCTTTGCCTTCGCCGATGCCTGTCAGGGCTTTGGCATATTCAACAAACTGGTCTTTCGTCCACTCTTCATCAGGCACTTCCAGCCCGGCTTCCTTCAGCAGCGCCTTGTTGAAGTAGATGTGCGCCGCGTTGAAATCGCGGGGCAGTTGATACAGATTGCCTTCATACATCATGCCTTCAATCAGCGTCGGGCTGACATCGGAGAAGTATTCGGCGAGGTCGGCTTTGTCTGCCAGAACGCGGTCTGTCAGAGACATCGCCAGACCTTCTCCGGCGTAAAGCTGGGTTGCTTCTGTGGCCGCATAGCCAATATCGACGGGCTGCCCAGCGGCCAACTGTGCCAGAATCTTGCTGGCAACTTCGGCATGGTCAACCCCGGTGACATTCACAAATTCAATATTAATGTTCGGGAATTTCTCTTTGAATGCTGCGACAACGGCTTCATAGCTCTCAGCATTCTCCTGAAAACGCAGTGTGACCACCGCATCCTGTGCAAATACTCTCAAAATCGGGACAAGATTGGCTCCCAGGGCCGCAGCGCTAATCGCTGACAGCTTTAGCAAATCACGACGACTCATCTGACCGGACATAACAACCTCCAAAATAAACAGTTAAAACAAGATTTGACACGATGGCTTATACAATCACACTCGTTTGATAAGACATCCATGCCCTAACACTGGCGTTATTGCCAGATTGACGACATCATCCAGATATCGAGCGAATGCAGATGCGTCTTCGCTCCCAACAGCCGCACCCCGTTACTCATCACATCGGAGGAGTAAACGCGACCTGTTATACTCGTGCGCTGGTTGGCAATAATTTCAACCACTGATCCATCAAGCAGGATACGGAGTTGAAGAGATTCATCATCCGCCAGGGGATGTGGGACAGCATCAATATGAAGGACTGTATCATCGGCGGATATCGTCCCAACGATCAGACGCTGCTGGTCGGCTTCGTAAACAATATCGATTCGTTCCGCGTTATTGGGAGCGCACGCCAGCGAGAATCCGCATGATCCATCAGGCTGAGGCATGAATTCGGCGGCGATCTCCAGGGCAAGCCCGCTGACGGCGAGGGGAATTGTGTGCGTTACGTCCATCGGCCCCTCATGATGATGGTGGCCGCGCAGCATTTCCAATTCTGCAATGGGGGTCATGAGAAGGCGGTACTGCCTGTCCAGCGCCAGGACGCGAGGAATGGATTGGACGCCTGACCATCCCGCCGCTTGCTGGGCCTCGTTGGAACGCGACTCGCGCACCCAGCCAAACAGCAGCCGCCGTGCCTGTTCATCAAGAGTCGTCAGCGGGGCATACAGCCGCCCGTACTCCAGGATACCTTCATGCAGCGGAGTGAAATGATGATCTACGTAGGTTCCAACGAAGTAGATGACATCGCCCGTCATGCTGCCAAAATGAGACGAGATGATCAGAACCCAGTTCTCACCGAGTTTGAAGAAATTGGGGCATTCCCATATCATCCCATTGCGCCGGATATCCCCCACAAGCAGAGGATGCAGATAGTCCCAATCGATGAGATTGTGGGATCGATAGAGGAAGACCGCGCCGCCCACATCCTTGATGCGTGACCCAACCACCATGTACCACGCATCCGCCTCCTGCCACACGAAAGGATCACGAAAATCGGCTGTCTGGCCTGATTCCGCTGGAACATTGCTGATGACAGGATTGCCAGGATATTTATCCCAGGTCAGCAGATTATCAGAACTGGTCGCCATACACTGGACTTGAATATCATGCTTCTCACCCTGCGTACCGGTATAAAAAATGGTAGGCGTGCCGTTGTGATTAACCGCGCAGCCGGAAAAGATGCCCGCCGCGTCATATCCATTCGGTGTTGGGGCAATGGCGATGGGCAAATCCGCCCAGTGAATCAAATCCTGACTGCTGGCATGGCCCCAGTGCATGTTGCCCCAGAGAGGCCCATCAGGGTTGTGCTGGTAAAAAAGATGGTAGGTTCCCTGCCATTGGATCACACCATTTGGATCATTCATCCAATGGGTCGGCGGGAGGAAATGATAATGAGGGCGATGAAAATCTGTAACCAGATTTTGATGGTGACGGGGTGAGATCGGCTGGTCAGCGACCATACATCATCCTCTACAGGCAATAAGATCATTATTTGTGAAAATGTGATCGATCCCAAATGTTCAAATACTATAACATGGCCTTATCGATCACGCAATCCCTCTGCTTTCAATTTCACGATGTAACCCCCGAATATGTCTAATCTTGTATCGTCTGCACAAGACTCATATCATATTGTCTATGCAGCAACGTCTATTAACATGCATAATCCCCTGAGCAAACGCAATGGCCGATAAAAATACGATTGAAGATATCGCAAGAGCCGCAGGTGTAAGTCGGGGAACGGTGTCTCGCGTTCTCAATCAGCATCCCTCAGTGAGCGGCGACACACGCGAGAAAGTCCTCAGCGTGATTGAAACGTTGAATTATCGTCCCAACTTCAGCGCCCGTCATATGCGAACTGACAATTCCAATCTCATCGGCTTTGGCCTGTTAACAGACGAGGTGATTACGACGCCTTATGCCGTCGATATCATTCGTGGTGCACAGGAAGCGTTGTGGAAGCAGGGCAAGGTGATGCTGGTCGTCAATGCGGGGTACGATAAGCAGATGACGGAAGCATCTCTTGAGGCCCTGCTCGAACGGCGTGTTGAGGGGATTATTTACGCAGCCATGTATCATCGGCCTGTGCAACTGATGCCTCATGAGTCGCAAGTGCCAATTGTACTTGCCAACTGCTTCTCGCCGGATCAGTCGTATACATCGGTGGTTCCTGATGAAGTGGCCGGGGGCTATGCGGCCACGAAACATCTCCTTTCCAAAGGACATCGTCGGATTGGCTTCATCAATCTGGGCCGTCCAAGCGGGGGAGGAGGTGAGCCAGTTCCCGCGGCCACTGGGCGGCTCAAAGGCTATTGCCAGGCGCTTGAAGAGTATAGCGTTGCGTTTGATACCTTGTTGATTCGCGCGACAGACCAAACATCACAGTCAAATCGTCAACTCACGTATGATTTGATGACTCTGCCTGTCCCGCCGACTGCGATTTTTTGTGGCAATGATCGTACCGCATTGGGGTGTTACGGGGTACTTTCTGAGATGGGGCTGCATATCCCGGATGACATTGCGATTGTGGGCTTTGATAATCAAGTCGGTCTGGCAGAACATCTGTGGCCGCCGCTCACGACGGTCCAGCTTCCGCACTATGAGATGGGCAAATGGGCGGTTGAGTACTTGATGGCCGTCAAGGAGATGTCATCCCCATCCCCCATCCAACACAAGCTTGATTGTCCTCTGGTGATCCGCGAATCGGCTTGAGCTTATAGGCCCAAAGGTAGAGAAGCTGTCACCAGCCGCCATTTCTTTAAGAAAATGTTAAGCGATTGAGATGGCAGAGACAACTCACCTCAAAGACCGTGATTACGTTGCGCATAAAGGCCACTCGGATGATGTCGAAGTGCGGGCTTTATCTCTTCATCTGTTACAGAACAGCCTGATTTATGTCAATACCTTGACGCTTCAGCACTTGCTCAACCAAGCCCCCTGGTCTCAACACATGACACAGGCCGATTGGCGCGGTTTAACGCCGCTTTTCTACACTGGACTTTGCACATCTCAATTCTGTTGGATGATCTGATCTTGAGTTGAGTTCAAAACATTTGCTGTATTTTTCCCATGTGTTGAGATTCCAATGACATGCGAAAAATCTGAGAGGTTTTGA
>Ga0105046_10015409_pt1 | contig 11751 bp, 9 predicted proteins | sample MAT03_FD_78385 | JGI IMG/M metagenome (GOLD analysis project Ga0105046, IMG submission 78385) | Freshwater microbial communities from Lake Fryxell liftoff mats and glacier meltwater in Antarctica - MAT-03 (megahit assembly) | ecosystem: Environmental > Aquatic > Freshwater > Ice > Liftoff...
CCACATTGTTGGCGACAAATACCGCGTCCACATCGACAGCAGGCGCATCTGGCGAACCGTGAAATACCGCTACATCAACGTTTCCGCTGGTATTGGCAGCTTCACGCGCCGCGCCGTTTATGAACAAACTGAAAGCGGTAGGGCCGGTATTGCCGACAACGCCAGCAGCCATCACGACATATTTTTCGCCTGTTGCCAGGTTTACTGGAAAATTCGCAATGGCATCAGAAGCCTGGGTGCTGTTTGGCAGGGCGATGCCGATGTTCAGATCGCGATCAGCTGGTACGTCAATAAAGGGCGTTGCTGTGCGGAACACAAAATCATCGAGCAAACGTGTTTCGCCCACATACACGTCTACTGTTGGATCAGGGGAGTTGTGGATGATCTGTACCCGAGCCGTTGGGGTCAATGGCAATGCTACCACTGTTCCGTCGGGCAAAGCGGCAAAAAGACCGAAAGCGGGCGTGCCAGACAAATAGCCCGATGCAAATACCGTTGCTGCGCCATCCGCCAAACCACTGAGGTCGGCACGGAAGGAGGCTACGGTGGTGTTGCTGCCGGCTGCTTGTACGGCCAGGTCGTATTTCGCAGCAGGGAGTTCCAGGTATGGCGTGAATTCACCAAAAGACAGGTTGTCTACCACATTGTTGGCGACAAATACCGCGTCTACATCAACAGCAGGCGCATCTGGCGAACCGTGGAATACCGCCACGTCAACGTTTCCGCTGGCATTGGCCGCTTCCCGCGCAGCACCGTTTACGAACAAACTGAAAGCCGTTGCACCAGTGTTGCCGACAACGCCAGCGGCCACTACGACGTACGTGCCGCCGGAATTAAACATTACCGGAAAAGTGGCAATGGCATCTGCTACACTGGTGGAGCTCTCAGGAGCGATAGCCACACTCAGCATTACGTCAGCTGGAATATCAAAAAATGGGGTTGCCGTACGAAAAGCAACGTCATCCAATGCCAGCGCGCCGTTGACATAAATATCAACTACAGGTTCTGGGGAATTGTGGATGATTTGAAGGCGCGCCGTCTGCGCCGACAACGTTGACCAAAGGGAAATCATGGTCAGGAGTAAGAGTAAGGTTTTGTTTGATTGTCTCATTCTAATAAAAATTCATTAGTGAAATAATAGATTGACAAACTTAACTGATTCTGTTTAACATTGTTCGATAATAGGTTAAACAATGTGGTTTTTTGCCAAAATTTTACAAATGAACTTTTTATCCAAAACATTTACCGAAAATTGGTATTTCGAAGTGAAATGGCGGTGTTTTAAAAATATTATATGCTCTTTATTGTGTTTTCACCGTTGAATGCGCACCAGTGCCACGCCTTAATTTCAACTTCGTCAGACAAATTTTGTTTCACCTTTATTCTTCGCACATACCGTAAAAATGCTCCTTCAACATTATACACAATCGGATATTGAGGCCCTGGAAAGAATATTTCGGGCCAATTTGATCAACTCAGCCAGCGGGTTTAAACCGGCAAATTTGATTGGCAGCCGTGATGCAGCTGGTCAAACGAATCTAGCCATTTTCAGCTCGGTCATACATTTAGGCGCGAACCCTGCTCTACTAGGCTTTATCCAGCGGCCCGTTGGTGCCGAAAGCCACACCTATAAGAATATAAAAGAGTCTGGGTACTTTACCATCAACCATATCCAGGAAAGTTTTGTCGACAAGGCCCACCAAACGTCGGCCCGCTACCCAAAGGAGATTTCTGAGTTTGAGGCTTGTGCCTTGGCACCTGTCTTCCTGGATGGATTCCAGGCACCTTATGTGGCAGAGAGTACTATAAAAATAGGCCTGCGGTTTGTACAGGAGATACCCATTACCCTAAACAACACCATCCTGATGATTGGTCAAATAGAACATGTATATGTTCCCAAGGCACTTATCGCTGCGGCAGGAAACATACTGTTAGAGGATGCTCAAGATGTGTGCATTGCCGGTTTAGACACCTATTTCAAGGTTTCAAAATTGGTACAACTGCCGTATGCGAAGCATTCAGAAAATGACAAGCCCTAGTACCGAGTAAAATTAACTACAAAAATTACTGGTTGAACATAGGCTCGTCACAAATTGCAAAAATGATGACATCACATGGAACGCCTACTTTTTCACAAACAGTACCGTTTCACTTTTCCCATCTGCAAGCACATGCAGCGCGTAGGCTCCAGCCGCCAATCTGGTTAAGTCAAACCGCTCAGCACCTGACAGTTCCTTTTCCAGCACTACCCTACCCTGCATATCCAGTATCCTTGCCGATGCTGTCGCAGCACCTGAAATTTCCACCCGCATATAGTCTTCTACAATGCTAGGAAATGCTTTAAGCCAATTGCGCTGAAATGGCTCTACCGCTGCTACCGTTGCATTGGCCGCCTTAAAAGTTGGCGCCTGAATCACAAACGGCCCCGTTCCGTTTGGCACCCGTGCGTAGCCCATGTCTTTTACCTGTTGCGTGAAACTAAGGGTATCCAGCAACCTTCTTTGGTTGTCGGCGAACGTCAGCGATTCGCCGCTGGCTGCCAGTTTGAAGTTGGCGTGCAAAGGCCCCTGGTTGGGATCTTCGTCAGCCCACACAATCAGGTAGCCGTTGGCTGGTATGACCGTATTGTTCGGGATGCTCCATTTATCGAGTTTGGAAGGATCATCGCTCAAAAAATAGCCGCTCAGATCGACGGGCGCATTGGTCAGGTTGTGCAGTTCAATCCAGTCTTCGTATTGGCCGGCTTCATCGGCGGCAGTAATTGAGTTTGAAGCCATGATTTCATTGACGACCACAGGGCGGTTTGGTGCCCAAGGCGCAGCTACCTGATAGTAGTAGACATTGTGCTCTGCACCAGCAGGGGCATAAGTGACGGTGCCAGCGGTATTGGCCGACTTCGCCTCCACGTAAAAGCGGATATAAGTTCCGGTGCCATAACCGGGTATGCTCACGCCGAAATTGCCATCGCCAGCTGCACCATCATGGTGTTGTCCATCGTCGAACATTTGAATTTTGGCAAAATTGCCGTACAGCGCGGGACAGAAGTAGGCATAAACGCCCGCGATACCCGTTTGTGAAGTGACCGCAGCCGTGATATGCGCGTTTTCGTTTTCAATCGGGCTGGTCCATTCATATCCTGCCGCATTGCGCATGATAGCGTTTGAAATGACAGGGCCAACAGCGCCCATTTCCGGGTGGTTCAGCAAGGTCGTTCGATGATTCTGCACAAAGTTCTTGATGGTTTGTTTTTCAGTGCCGTATTGCGGATTGGTCGTCATCTTTTTAGGATCGGCCAGAACTCCTGCACCGATCAGGGCATCATACTTATCCACCAGGGCATTAAATTTGGTCTGATCAAGTTCATCTTGCACAAGCGAGCGCATGTGCGCCAGGTAGCGCTGGCGGATTGCAGGCACGGCCAAGAGGCGGTTGAGCAGTGGGTAGTTCACTTTCGTTTCATTGTAAAACACACCCCAGTTCGTGGTATTAGACTTCATCACGCTGTTGCCGTCAAATTCCAGCGGGGTCATGCGACCCGTTTCAATATCCCAGTAGAGGTAGTAGTCCATTTTACCTTTGAACACATAGCTGTCGTCGTCAGAGAAGGCGATTTCACTGGCTAAAAACCACAACGTTCTGTCCAAGTCGAGGTATTCTGAGATTTCCGATTCCAGGCTGTTCAGCGGTGTGGTGTTCAAAAGCTGGCAGGTTTGCACCAGATCATCCCAGGGTGTGGCCTTGTCGGTAGATTTCAGGGTATAGTATTGTTTGTAGGTCGTAGTATCTGTGCCTAAAAAATTAAGTCCAGCGGTGCCGTCACCCCAACCTGGGTTCCCTGCACTGCCTGCTGGCCGATCGGCACGCCAAAGGGTGCCATCATTGCTGAAATACCATTCCTTGATATAGTCGCGGTTCAGTTGCTGGATATTTGGGTAAATGCCCCAGTTGCTGCCGTTGATGTACAGCTGCACATAACTGGCGCTGGCAGCAGGCACATGTTGCCGAATCAAGTGCAAAAAGGCGACCTCCCGCATGAAAGAAGCGTCCTGGAAAGCATTGTTGAGGTTAAGGGTTTCGTATCCCATCAAGTTTTGGGTGCTGTCCGCATAATCCAGGGTGATGTTGAAGGACTTTTTGTCCGAAATTAGGGTTTGGGAATAAGACGTTTGCCCTTTGAACCGCACCCCAACATTTGGGAAGGTGTCGCCATCTGCGATCAACATGGCCGGAATGTCGGTTTTCGAGGTGTAGTTGTTTTTTAGCTGTTGCCAATAATCCGGTTGAGAGAACCAGAGTTGGAAAACCCTGACTTGGGTAGCATCGTATAAGCCTTGTGGTTCCTGGTCGCCCGTGTATATAATGTGCTCATCAGCGGCAAAGCGTATATGATCTGGAAGGTTTTGAGCCTGGCCTTGCTGAAAACCAATGACAAAAATGGTGGCGATGGCAACAGTGTAAAAATAATTTATTCGCATGGTGGTATCAAACCTTTTGGTGGACGATTGAATAAAATTTGGGTGATTGGAATCTTTGACCGTAAAATTGGCAATTCGTTTACCAAAGAAGGAACTTTTTATTCCCAGTTCTGGTTTTTTCCTGCATCCGACGAAACGGGGATTTTGAGTAGCTGTTTGCCTATTTAAAGAAAAATGAAAAATGTTTACAACTTCGTTTGGTCATACCAATTGGTTCGTAATATCTTTGCGTCCCATTTTGGAGGAATGGGTGAGTGGCTGAAACCACCGGTTTGCTAAACCGACGTACGGGTAAACCTGTACCGCGGGTTCGAATCCCGCTTCCTCCGCCCAAATGGGCTAAAAAATTGGAGATTACGGGAAGTAGCAAATCCCTACAAGAGTATTTCGGGATGTAGCGCAGCCCGGTAGCGCACCTGCTTTGGGAGCAGGGGGTCCCAGGTTCGAATCCTGGTATCCCGACAAGAAGGTCACCAATTATGGTGGCCTTTTTTTATTGGTGCTTGTCAACAGCAACTACGATTTCAATCAAAAATTTGTACTTTTGTATAACAGGCTTTGAAAAGGCTGTCTTTCAACCATTTTGAGCCAGTTCTATAAAACTCATCCAATATGATTATTGAAATTCCGGATACCGCAATTCAGGAAACACCGCTTTCTTCGGCTGAGCTCGTGCTGGAAGTTGCCACATGGCTTTATGCGAGAAAGAGGTTGTCCTTCGGTCAAGCCCGGAAGCTGGCGGGGTTTACCGTTATCGGTTTCCAAAAAGCGCTTGTTGAGCGCGGCCTTTTCTTAAATTACGATCAAGATGATTTGGCAAACGATATTGCGGCAGCGCGTTTAATCCCATGATCGTCATCAGCGACACTACAGCTATTACCAACCTTTACCAGATTGGCCGGTTGCAATTGCTCAAGGATATTTTTGGAAAAATTCTCATTCCCCCAGCAGTAGAACAAGAACTTTCTGAAGTTCCTGGCCAATTGGACTTTGTATCCGATATGCATTTCATCGAAACCAAGAAGCCCGCAGACGCCAAGAATGTTACGCATTTCAAATCCTCGCTTGATGATGGCGAGGCGGAGGCCATTGCCTTGGCGATTGAGCTACAAGCTGACTATCTGATTATTGATGAATGGAAAGGCAGGCGAATAGCACAGCAGGCAGGCTTGATCGTTATTGGCTTGATTGGTATCCTGCTAGTCCCCTAATAAACCAACGTAACACCAAGCCCAAACCCCATATCACTATCATAATGCGTAGACAAAGAAACATATTTATTGGCGATATAGCGAAAGCCGGCCATGTATTCTTTATCGGTATTGAGCATCAAATTGAACCGTAGCCGCGGGCTGAGGGCAACGTCTTCTCTGGATAATTGAAACCGAAGTTTTCCATTTCCATCCACTCTAAAATCAGCGACAACCAGCATAGGCAAGGTATAGGCAATACCCACAACCACGGTTTTACGGTTGTTCCTGTTGCTCGTCTGACCAAACCAGTTTTTTGCATCGCTGCCGAAGATGTTTTTTGGACTGCCTTTTAAGTCGAAAAAATTCTCTTTCGGTGTGCCCTCTTTTTTATAGTGGTAATCAAAACCCGCATAAGGAAAAAGCCATTGCATTTTGCCAATATAGCGGCCGAACATGGTCTCGCTTTCATAGCCATGCTCCGCATGTAGACCCAAATGCCAGAGCGTGCTCAGCTTCCAGCGTGTTTGTGCAAACATCGCCATGCCATCGCTGCCATTGGTTTCGAGGCCCACCCTCGCCATAAAATGGGCTTTACGGTCATCCGCAAACAACTTTCGCTGCGCTAATTTTGGGTTGGGTATTTCAGGATTGGGCGGAGAGTTTTCATAGCGTACTACCCTACCCATGCCGCTCATCATGTGATACAAAATATGGCAGTGGAAAAACCAGTCGCCGCTCTCTGTGGCGGCAAATTCAATGGTATCGGTTTCCATCGGCATAATGTCGAGCACATTCTTCATTGGCGCATATTCACCCTGCCCATTCAACACCCTGAAATCATGCCCATGTAAGTGCATGGGGTGGCGCATCATGGAATTATTATACAGAATGACACGCAAGTTTTCGCCTTTTTTAACCAGTATATAGTCGCTTTCGGAGATGGTCTTGTTATCCATACTCCATACGTAGCGGCTCATATTGCCGGTCAAATCAAATTTCAGTTCTTTCAATGGCCCTGGCCTGAGGGTTGTTTTTATCGGCGATTTCAACATGGTATAGTTCAACGTAACGATGTCCGCGGTATCGGCCTCCATGTTCATACCTGGCATGCTTTCGTTGTTTGGCGCTTGCATTTTGTGCATGTTGTGCTTTGGCTTGGCCGCACCCGTCACTTCGGGGTACATCACGGTATTCATGTCCATTTCCTGATTGCTCATTTTCATACCCATCGGCATTAAATCGCCATTCATGGCCATCATGTTATTCATCATTTTCATGCCAGCGAAATATTTCAGTTTCGGCAGCGGCGTGGCTGCCACTTTTTCACCGCTGCCAAGCCAAAGTGATGCGGACTTGGTACGGTCTTCAGGGGTGACCAAAAATTCATAGCTTTTGTTGTCGGGAATTGATACGAGCACATCATAGGTTTCAGAAACGGCGATGATCAGGCGATCCACTTCGACGGGTTCCACATCGTTGCCGTCTGTGGCTATTACGGTGATTTTTCCGCCTGCATAGCTTAGCCAAAAATAAGACGATGCTCCGCCGTTGGCGATCCTCAAACGAACCTGGTCGCCCGCTTTGAATTGAGGCTGCTCGTTCTGGTCTTTCCCGTTAATCAAGAACTTGTTGTAATAGACATCGCTGACATCCATCGCATTCATGCGCTTCCATTCGTTTTTCAGTTTTGTTTTGAAGTGACCACTTTTAATAGCTTCACCATAACTCTGCGTTGTGCCTTTTTTGATCGCAAACCAATCGGTGGCATTGTGGAGGCTGCGGTGCACTTCGAGCGGATTCATGTCTGTCCATTCACTCAGCACGATGGGCAATGTTGGGAGCGTCGATTCATTTCTTTTGTTTAGAATCAAGGCGCCGTACATGCCAATTTGTTCCTGTAATCCGAAATGGCTGTGATACCAATGGGTGCCATGCTGGATAATGGGGAATCTGTACAAATGGGTTTCATGCGGCTTGATGGGCATCTGGGTCAAATAGGGTACTCCGTCATATTTATTCGGCAAAAAGAGGCCGTGCCAGTGGAGCGCGCTCGGTTCCTTTAATTCGTTGTGGACATAAATTTCTGCCGTATCACCTTCTGTAAAAGTCAGGGTAGGCATGGGGATGCTACCATTTACAGCAATTGCGCGTTTGGTTTTACCCGTAAAGTTGACGGTCGTATCGCGCAAGTAGAGGTCGTAACGGACTATTTTAGGCGTGTACGGGGCTTCTGCCACTTTTTTAACCATGGGTCTTTTGGCGCCATCCATGTCCATTTTAGCACTATTGCCGGGGGCTATAGTTTTGTCTTTGACCATTGGCATATCCATCTCCTTTTGCGGTTCTGGCAAAGATTTGGATTTAGGTTTTCTTGTTTTTGGCGTTTTCTTGACCAGTTTCATGCCGCACTTTGGGCAGTTGCCTGGTTTGTTGGAACGGACTTCCGGGTCCATCGTGCAGGTGTATATGATTGGTTCCGTAGAGGAGTTGTTCGTGTTTTGTCCAAAAACAACGCTACCCGTCAAGATAAAAAGCGCTACAAGCAAAATTCTATAATTCATTTTTTCAAAGTTCGATTTGTGGAAATAATACAAAGAATTGTGCTACCGCCGCAAGCAACAGTAGCACAATCGGGAAATGGACGGACAGCGGGTATAGGTTTGGGAAACAGCGAACAAGCTGTGTATATCCACAGCTTTACTGAATAGTTTCCACTGTTTTACCGCAGCTCAACATTTCCTTGCCGTAATATGGGTTGCTGATTTTGCTGTCTAAGCTCAGCCAGTCAGCGCCTTTACCGTCATTGTACATCGGGCAATGTTGGTAGTAAACTGGCGCGTCATACTTGACGGCCTTCATTACTTCGTGCATGTTTTTTGAAAGCGACGCAAAGTGTTCCCGCTGGCGTTTGTTTCCATCCACGCTTTTAATCTTTTCGGCATCGAGACTGAGTTTCTTTTGATACTGCATCCAAACGGTGTGTTGGTCGGGTTCCAACTTGTCCATCGGCACCGCAGCGATATCATCAAAAAGTGTTTTTGCCGCCGCTTGCGCAGCTTTTCCATCGTCTTTTGTCAGTGCGTTTTTCAGGTTGAAATAGGAAGTATATACAGCTGAAAGCGGGCCTTTGTATGCCATTTCATTTTTCACTGGTGCTACTGGTGGCGTGTTCGTTGAAGCCGAAGGGACAGAAGCGTTTGTTACTTCCAGGGCCATCCCGCATTTGGAACATTTATCGCCCGCTTTGCCCGTGATATCAGGGTGCATTGGACAGGCATACATTGCGTTGGGGTCAGTATTAGTCGCCTTGGAAGTGTTTTGGCAAGCCGCAAATTGTGCGGCTGCGAGTGCGAGCATAAAGCCCGCGATGAGCATATTTTTCATAGCATGAAAAGTTAGAAATCTTGAACCTATGGTGTTTTCACCTTTTGCGTTTGCCTCTTATGAAATACACAAGAAGTAGTATAACAGCAAGTGGAATAATCCACATACCCCACATACCCCAACCCATGCCCCAGCTCCAGGAATTATCGTGCATCATGTTAGTTGTTTTTTATGATTTAAGCAGAATACGGACGAGTTGTTATGATGCTATTCAAGCTTTAAGCTCGGCTATAGAAAAACCTGAATTTTTTAATGCCTCCCTTAACGTTTCCGCTTCAATAGCTTGCGAAGAAGTAATTTGTGCTTGCTTCTTTGCCAAGTCGACTTTGACGGATGTTACTCCGGGAACTGCGGACAATTTATTTTTAACGGTTGAAACACAGCCGCCGCAACTCATGCCACCGATATGGTAGAGCTGTGGTCATCGAAATAGAACTCCTCTACTTTTCCAATTTCACCATCAGTTCCTTTAATGGTGTAGCCTAATAAACTGTTTATGTTGCGTTTCATATTATTTGAATTGAATTTGAAATAGCATTATCACGGCACAAATATCGGTACCTTTAGAGGGAACAGGCTTATACAATTCTGACAATAAGTTACATGATTCACGCATTGGTGTGCTTATAAATATCAAAACATGAGTCACCTCATATTTTCGCGAATCCTTGGTATTTTTAGATGGAAGGGCTCGGCATTAGCATTATCGTTAGAAAAATAGAAATGCTATTGGGCACCTTTTTGCGAATCAAAAATCTATAAACGGGCAATAAGGCTACAGATGCCACCAATGCCATAAGCATTGGTGTTAAGATATTCTGCAAATAGATGATTACTAAAGCAATCAAAACAAGGCCCAATAATTCTATGGAGCGCTTTACTGTTAAAGGCAGAGATTGATTCATTTTTTATAATTCCTTTTTTATTCCTTCAAATGCGCATTCGCATGATCCATCCAAACGCCTAATTTTTTCTCCGTTGTCATTTTTGTTTGATTTGTGGGTTAATTTCATTTCTTTGAATCATTTACTTTCCATTTCCAATCCCTTATTTCCGGCATGTCCAACCCATTCTTACGGATATAAGATTTGTGTTCAATAAGCTTATCCTGCATTTCCTGTTTCAGGTAAGCGGTTTTATCTTTCAAATGTGGTAACCTATTGAGTGTATCCATTACCAAATGAAACCGGTCAAGGTCATTCAGTACTGTCATATCAAAAGGGGTGGTAATGGTACCTTCTTCTTTATAGCCCCGCACATGAATATTGCTGTGATTGGTGCGCCTGTAGGTGAGCCGGTGAATAAGCCATGGATAGCCGTGAAATGCAAAAATTACCGGTTTGTTTCTAGTGAATAATGTATCAAAATCGGCATCGCTTAATCCGTGCGGGTGTTCTATTACAGGTTGCAATTTCATAAGGTCAACCACATTCACGACCCTTACTTTCAGGTCAGGCAATTTCTCTCTTAATATGGATACTGCGGCCAATGTTTCAAGTGTCGGCACATCACCGGCACAGACCATTACGACATCTGGTTCTTCGCCTTCATCATTGCTTGCCCATTGCCAGATACCAATTCCTTTGGTGCAATGAATGACGGCCTCTTCCATAGAAAGCCATTGTGGGGCAGGATGCTTGCCTGCTATTATCACATTTACATAATGTCTGCTGCGGAAACAGTGATCCATCACCGATAACAGGCAATTAGCATCAGGTGGCAGATACACCCGGACAACAGATGCTTTTTTATTCACTACATGGTCAATAAAACCGGGGTCCTGGTGGGTAAACCCATTATGATCCTGCCGCCAGACGTGTGAAGCCAAAAGGATATTGAGTGAGGCGATTTTCCTGCGCCAGGGAAGTTCTGATGTTACTTTTAGCCACTTGGCATGCTGGTTGAACATGGAATCAATGATATGGATGAACGCTTCATAGCAATTGAACAATCCATGTCTTCCTGTTAAAAGATACCCTTCCAGCCAGCCTTCACATTGGTGCTCGCTCAGCATTTCTACTACCCGTCCATCCTTTTTCAAAAATTCATCCGTATCAATGATTGGCGCTTCCCACTGGCGGTTAGTCACTTCAAACACTGCATTCAATTTGTTTGACAACGTTTCATCAGGGCCAAAAACACGGAAGTTTCTTTTATCTGAATTCAATTGTATTATATCCCTTATAAATGACCCTAAAACCAACGTATCACCCGGGCCCTTTTCTCCACGAATCTTTAGGGCATTTTCGTAATCACGAAAATCGGGCATGCGAAGATTGTGCAGCAGTAAACCGCCATTTGCATGCGGATTGGCACCCATTCGCCGGTTACCTTTTGGCGCCAGATCAGCGAGTTCAGCATTGAACCGGCCATTTTCGTCAAAGAGTTCTTCGGGCTTATAACTTTTTAGCCAGTCTTCCAATTGCTTTAAATGTTCAGGGTTTGTAGCAGGGTCTGTTATGGGTACCTGGTGCGCCCGAAAAGTGCCTTCTATCTTTAAACCATTCACATATTTTGGGCCCGTCCATCCTTTGGGCGACTTTAAAATAATCATTGGCCAAATGGGCCGTTCAGCGTCATTGTTTTCAACGGCATGCTGTTTTATCGCCTTTATTTCTTCAATGACTTTATCCATCAACTGCGCCATTTTTTGGTGCATTTCCATGGGGTCGTCACCTTCAATCAGGTAAGGCTTCCAG
>Ga0105046_10015410_pt1 | contig 11751 bp, 10 predicted proteins | sample MAT03_FD_78385 | JGI IMG/M metagenome (GOLD analysis project Ga0105046, IMG submission 78385) | Freshwater microbial communities from Lake Fryxell liftoff mats and glacier meltwater in Antarctica - MAT-03 (megahit assembly) | ecosystem: Environmental > Aquatic > Freshwater > Ice > Liftoff...
GACCGGGAAATCCGAGCCGACACGCGCGTCCTCCTCGTCTGCCAGAAGGACCATAGCATTTATCTCGCGCTGAATGGGCGTGCCAGCGTCAGCCGTGATCGCAGCAAGATCGCCGAAGTCTGGCAGGAGGCTTTCCGTGTCTGGTTCCCGGACGGTAAGGAGGATTCCAACATTGAGCTGATCTGCATCTCTCCGGAGGAGGGGGAATACTGGGACAATGCGGGGATGAACAAAGTCAAATACGCATTCGAATCTGTGGCAGCGTATGTGACCGGGAAGACTCCCTCCATGCAGGAGGGTGAGCAGCACGGCCGCGGGCAATTGTAGAACGTGGCGGAGAACTCCGCGGACGTTTTCAGCATGCCGCCGATGGCTCTGGAGGGGGGCCGGCTGCCACCGATCCGTGCCATGGCGTTTCGGTGACGCCACATTGCCGTCTGCGAGTCCGAGAAGCGGATCGCACAGGGCTGAAGGAGTAGTGGTTCGTCTTGCGGCAACTTCCAATTCCAAGCGAACGGACCGCAACTGGCGCGCGTATTTCCGCATCATACACATCCCGCCGTGCACTCGCGCGCGATTGGTGTGGATGGCCAATCCATTCTCAGCCGTGCGCTCCGCGCTCGAACAGGTGAGCAGCGTCGTCTGGCTGCTCATAGACACGGTCGTGGAGATGGGGGATCGCATCATGCAGCGACGGTTTCCGTTCCGGGTCTCGACGTTCTTCGAGCAGACGAATCGCACGGGCGTCGGCTCGATCCCGCTGGTCGCGCTGGTCTCGTTCTTCATCGGGCTCACGATGGCGCTGCTCACCGGCTATCAGCTCCGGCCCTTCGGACAGGAGCAGCTTGTGCCGCAGCTCGTCGCCGTCGCATTCACGCGCGAACTCGGTCCTCTCATGACCGGCATCATGGTCGCCGCACGCATCGGCGCGGCTTACACTGCGGAACTGGGCACGATGACGGTCTCGGAGGAAGTCGAAGCGATCGAAGGAATGGGGCTCGGGCCGCTGCGCTATCTCGTGAGCCCGCGTGTGCTCGCGGTTTTCCTGCTCATGCCGTGTCTCGTTGTCGTATCGGATATCGCGGCGATGTGCGGTGCGGCGCTGATCTCGCGATGGGCGTTCGACATGCCGTTTCAGATCTTCGCCGAGTCGTCGCTCGATAGCCTGCTCATCCGGGACATCGTCGCCGGCACCGTGAAGAGCCTGCTTTTCGGCCTCATCATCGGCCTCGTGTCGTGCTACCGCGGCCTGACGGTTCGCGGCGGCGCGGCGGGAGTGGGCGCTGCGACGACTTCGAGCGTGGTGACTGTCATCACGACGGTCATCGGCTTCGACACGCTCTGCAACGTGGTGCTCGTCGCCCTCTTCGACAAATGAGTGCCGAGCCTCCACCCATCGTCGAGTTGCGCGATGTGCATCTGTCCTTTGGGGAAACGAAAGTGCTCGGCGGCGTGGATCTGTGCGTCACCGAGCGCGCGCGCCTCACCGTGCTGGGCCAGTCGGGCAGCGGAAAAAGCACGCTCCTCCGGCTCATCCTCGGCATCCTGCGGCCCTCCGCCGGCACGGTGTTTTTCAAAGGGCGCGACGTGACGAAGATGAGCCGCCGTCGGCTCAATCGCATCCGCCAGAAGATCGGCATGGTCTATCAGTACAGCGCCCTCATCAGCTCACTCAACGTGCGTGACAATCTCGCGCTGCCGCTGGAGGAACTCACCCGCATGACGCCCGCGGAGATCGACCAGAAGGTGGATGAAAAGCTGGAGATGGTCGGCATGAGCGACGTGCGCGACAAGATGCCGTCCGAGCTGAGCGGCGGGATGCGCAAACGCATCGGCCTCGCGCGCGGCATCATCATGGATCCCGAGCTGATTCTGTACGACGAGCCAGGCGCGGGCCTCGACCCCGTCATCACCTCGGTCATTGATGAACTGATCGTCTCGCTCAGCGAGAAAATCGGCGCCACGTCCATCATCGTGACCCACGAGATGGGCAGCGCCTTCCGTATCGCCACGCGAATGGCGATGCTCTACCGGGGCGAAATCATCGCCGCGGAAACCCCCGAAGACTTCAAAAACTCAGGCAACCCGGTCGTCGCGCAATTCATCTCCGGCAACACGAAAGGGCCAATCCTCGAACAAGCTGCCTCCGCATGAAAATCGCCCGCAATGAAATCCGCACCGGCCTGCTCGTGGTCCTCACGCTCGTCACGCTCGTCGCCGCCTTGATCTACCTCGGGGCACCCGGCTTCTTCGTGCCGCAGAAAAAATTCCGCATCCATTTCAACAACGCGTCGGGCATCAAGGAAGGCGCGCAGGTGATGCTCGCGGGCCGCAAGATTGGCCAGGTCCGCGGCCTCTACTCGCCCGTCCCGGAAAAGGACAGACCGCAGCCCGAACTCGAAGCGCTCGTGGAGGTGCAGGTCCGGGCGAGCGCAAAAATCTACCGCAAGGTGACCGTGCAAATGGTCCAGCCACGCATTCTCGGCGAGTCCGTGATTGACTTCACCTATGGCGAAGAATCCAGCGGCCTCGCCGCCGACGGTGCCACCTTCATCGGCACCCGACCCCCGGGGATTGCCGATGCCGTTCCCGCCGTGCTCGAGAAAATTGGCCCGGTTGTTTCCAAAGCCGCCGCCATGTTCGAATCATTGCAGGCAACCTCTGACAACCTCACCAAACTCACTGCGGAAGGATCCGACCTGCCCGCCGCGTTGGCCGAGTTCAGGAAGGTCGGCGCTCATCTCACGGAAGTCAGCAGTCCCGGCGGCTCCCTCCGCCAATCGCTCGAAAACGTGAAGGCCCTGACCGGCGAGAATGGAAAACTCGCGCAGTCACTCGACCGTTTCTCCGCCATGCTGGCCCCTGGAAGCTCGCTTTCGAAGACGCTCGACCACAGCGAACGCTTCACCGCCAGCCTCGCGAACAACGAGGACATCAAGATGACGCTGCACAATTTCCGCCGCACCTCGGAGAGTCTCGACAACACGCTCAATAGCCTCCGTGCGAAGTTCACACAGGTCGGCGCAAACCTCGAACAAGCCAGCGACACCGTGAAGCGTCAGCCCTGGCGCCTGATCTGGCCGAGCACGAAAGCCTACAACGACGAAAAGCAGCCCGAGGTGCGTCGCGCGATTCCAGTAAAGAAGGCCTCCATCGACTCAGCAGCGCGTCGGACAAGCGTCGCTCGCAAGCCGACGTCGTCGAGGCGTTAACCCATCGTGTGGACCGAATGGAATCGGCATTTCGAACCGACCGGGTCTGATACGAGTCGTCGAGTCCTGTCGCCTGATGGCGGCGAGAGGCTGGAAAGTAGCGTAGCTCTCCAGAGCTGCCCGGGGGACCCCCCACCTCAAGCCTCATGTAGCGCAGCTCTCGAGAGGTCCGCTACGACAGGCCTCCGTTGCCTTCTGCATTCAGGCATTCAGCCTGAGCAAATCGCGTGATCAGTTCTGAAGCTGGCTCTGATTTCTCCACACGTCGCTGCACCGCTTCACAGCCGTAGGACGTGGATACGCCTTACGAAAAGGACGAAAGGCCCCTGTAAGGAGTTTTCCTTTCCGACCTTTGAGGGGGGCTACTTCAACAGGCTGTTGAATGCCGCGTCGTGTTTGCTACTTTCCGGATTTCCCGTTCGGCTTCCGCTTGATGCGCCAGGTCGTAACCAGCGGTTCCGCCAGCATGTCTGCCCCGGGCCAGAGTCGGACGGCGCCGCGGAACGCATCCTGATTCTCGCCGCGTTCGCAGTTCTGCGGCAGCGGGTCGAGATGCCTCGCATTGCCGCCACCGAGCGCAATTTGATCCGGCCAAAAGACATCGCGCAGGACATCAAGCGCTCGCGTCACTGCCTTCTGCCAGCGCGCCTTGCCATGGGTATTGAGCGCCTTCTTGCTCAGCCGGTCCATGAACGCTTCCGATTTTGAAAGCCGCATGACGCCAATCTCCAGTGGCACGATCGTATCGTCCGCGACGAGCGCCGCGCCCACGCTCGTGCCCAGGCCGACGAAGAGCATCCGGCCCGTCTCATAGCGCGCGAGCGCCTGCATTGCCGCGTCGTTGATCACGCGCACGGGCTTTTTGAAAGCCTTGGCGAAATCGAAATCCAGCCAGCCTCCGGCAAGGTTGCCCGGATTCCGCGCCACGCGGCCCTCGCGCACGATGCCCGGGTAACCGAGGGAAATCGCCTCGTATTCCCAGTCCTGTGTCGCATCGAGCACGCCCTTCACCATCTTCGCCGCGGTCAATCCCCGGCCCGAGGAAAACTTTCGGAAGCCTTCGTGCCCGCTCGCCATCAGCTTTACGCTCGTGCCGCCCACATCAATCATCAGCACGTTCATCTCGCGACCTCCACAGGGGCCATCAACCGTTCCATGAGTTCCGCCACGCCGTCGCCGTGATCGCCCTTCATCACAAGGTGGACCTTTTCCCTGATGGCCGGGAGCGCATTCGCAACCGCCACCGAGAGGCCGCACACTTCGAGAAAGGCGTGATCGTTTTCCGCATCACCGATGCCTGCAACCTCCGAGGGCTCGAGGCCGAGCCCCTTCAGCGCCGTGAGCAGCCCGGTCGCCTTGTTCACGCCGCTGGGCAGCACCATCACCGCTCCCTTGTTGAAGATGACCTGCATTTCCAGACCGAGAGCCTTGATCGTTTCGAGCACTTCCTTTTCGTGAGGCTCCCATGTCGCCACGATTGCGCTTCCCGCGCTGAGCGGCACTCCGCGCTCATGCAGACGCGCGACGAACTCCGTCGGCGGCGGACTGGAGAGCACTTCCGTCACGCCGGTGTCGGGATGAAAAATGACCGCGCCATTCTCCACGACCACGAGATCGAAGCGATCGAGTTCCGGAAAAATGGAAACAAGATCGTGGAGTTCGCGTCCGGTGACCAGGATGAGAAGGAAGCCGGCCTGTTTGAAGCGTTCCATCGCGCGCAGCGTGGTTTCGCTGACCGTGCCGTTGTGCGCGAGCGTTCCATCGAAATCGGTGGCGAGCGCACGCAGTGGCGTTCGGTTCGGAACAGTGCTCATAGTGCGGCCTTCCCTCTGGCCACCACGCGGCCGCCATTCATCGCCGGCTCCTTTTTGGTTTTCTTTCCCCTCCCAGAGCCGCTTTTCTTACCGCCAGGATCCATCGTGTTCACGGTCGCCCACGCGCGGGCTTCCGCTGTTTTCTTGGCCACACCGCGCTCTTCATAGCCGTTCTCGATGTGTTGCGCCTGGCGCTTTTGCTTGTCGGTGTAACTGCTTTTGTCTCCTTGAGGCATGGCCGAAATTGGGTTGCAAGAACTCATCGCGGGAGGCGGTACGGGTGGATGTATCGTGCTCCGCCCGCAACGCGGATCAGCTTTGGATCGGGCGGTCAGTCGTTGAGGGTTTCGCCTCCATTGAAAGTGTGTTTACGGTGCCTGTGGTGCGTCTTTCGTGCCCGCGACAGGCTGCCTAATTCCACGACCACATCGGGTCCGATGATGAAAATCCGATCGCCCGGATCCGCCTTTATCCGGCAGGTTCCCGTGAAAGTGCCGAATGCAGGCAACGTCGCGATCCGCGCACCGAAGTGAAAACAGGGTCCACCTACCCCTCCGCCGATTGCATCACCGAGCCGGATCGCCGGATGAATGTGACCGCACAAAACAAATCCTCCCGCAGACTCCGGCGGTTCGTGGCGGCACTGAAAAGGTGCGATGGCGTGTGGCCCGCGCACACAATCGATCTTCCATTCCGGCGGCGGCGGCCCGGCATGACGATCGTGATTGCCGAGCACCAGAGTGATTTCCAAATCCGGCGACCGTTCACGCCATGCCGCGAGTGCGTCGAGCGTCGCTGCCGTGCGACCACGCCTTGCATGGAAAAAATCGCCGAGCACCACCAGACGCCGCGCCTCGGTTCGGCGCAAAATGCTTTCCAGCCGCGCGAGGTCGTCGGCATGCGCAAGCTCGGGCACCGGGATTCCTGCGGAACGAAACGCTGATGCTTTGCCGAAATGCGGGTCCGCGATGAAGAGGGTGCGCTCGCCCGGCCACCACATGGCGCGCTCGGGCAGGAGCACGAGATCCTCACCGGCCCATCGGATTGCGGCATTCATTTCGCGTTCGCGGCGGCCTCGAGTTGCTCAGTCATACGCTGAATGCGGTCGGCCCATTTTTCCGTGCTCACCTGCCCCTGCATCCACATCGCCCAGAGCGGAAACGCGAGCGGCGTGAGGCGCTCCGTCTCACGCAGCACGGGCGTCATGTGCTGCGCGGATTCCATGGCGTCGCGCAACCGCCGCACTTCGAGTTGCTGCTCGATCACTTCGCGACGCGCCTGATCGAGCAGGCGGTTGGAGGGATCGTATTTTGCGAAGACATCGAAAAAGAGACCGCTGGATGCCTGCAACTGCCGCGTCGTTTTTCCCGCGCCGGGATAGCCCTGGAAAATCAGCCCGGCGATGCGCGCGATCTCGCGGAATTTCCGCCGCGCGAGTTCCGTCGAATTCAGGCACTCGAGCAAATCCTCGACGAGCCGTTCGGGTGAAAGCAGCGCACGCCATGCTGCCGCGTCGAGCGCGAGGGGCTGCGGAGTCGAGAGCGCAAAGCCGTAATCGTTCATCGTGAGTGAGAATGTGCGCGGCGACATTCTGCCGAGACGATGCGCCGTCAAGGTCGCGAGCCCCTCGTGCGCGAGCCGGCCCGCGAAAGGGTACACAAAATAGTGAAAGCCCTCGCGAGTCGCGGTCCACTCGATGAGCAGTTCATCGGCAGCAGGAATCACCGACCACGCCGCCTGAATTTCAAGCACCGGCCGCACCGCACGCATCTCGGCGGAGTCAAAACTTCCACCCTTCGCTTCGCCGAGTTTACGGCGCATGGCCCGCGCGAGCTGCGTCGAGAGCGGCATCGCTCCACCGAGCCACTGCGGCACGCGGCGCACCGTTTTTTTGGCCGGGCGAACGTAGGCAGTCATCTCGCGCGTCCGCACAAATTCCAGCCGCCGCCCCGCGAATGAAAAGCCGTCGCCGCCGCGCAGACTCGCGATGAAACCTTCTTCGATCGTGCCGAGGTAGCCGCCGCGCATCAGCTTCACCGCCATCGAGGCATCGCTCGTGATCGTGCCGATCGACATCCGGTGAAAGCGCGCGATGAGCGGCTGCTCCACTTTGAAAATATCGCCCTCGCGCTGCACGCGATGAAACTGCGGATACGCGTGCAGCGATTCGCCGCCGCGCGTGATGAAATCGAGCACCCACTCCCAGTCGCCGTCGCTGAGCGAGCGATACGCGTGCGTGCTGCGAATTTCCACGAGGGCTTCACTGCGCAGAAATCCGCCGCCGAGCGCGAGCGTGACGAGGTGTTGCACAAGCACATCGAGCGGGTTCACGAGCGGCTCGCGCGCCTCCATGTCGCCGAGCGCAATCGCGTCGCGCACGGCGGAAAATTCCACCATCTCCAGCGCGTGCGCCGGCACGCACACGATGCGGCTCACCGCGCCGGGCTGATGTCCGCTGCGCCCCGCGCGCTGCAGCATGCGCGCGATGCCCTTCGGTCCGCCGACTTGGATCACCTGCTCAACCGGCGAAAAATCCACGCCGAGGTCCAGGCTCGCCGTGCAGACGACGCATTTGATCGTCCCCGCGCGCAGCCGCTGCTCGACGACCTCGCGCACCTCGCGCGCGACGGAGCCGTGATGCAACGCAATCTCGTCCGCCCAATCGGGCCGCGCCGTCTGCAACGCCTGAAACCAAATTTCCGTCTGCGAGCGCGTGTTCGTAAAAAGCAGCGTCGTCTTCCGCTGTTCGATCTGCCGGATCACCGCCGGGAGGAGTTTCAGCCCCACATGTCCGGCCCACGGAAACCGTTCCACACTCCGTGGCAAGAGCGTCTTCAGCACGAATCGCTTTTTCACATGCGCCGGAATAAGCCGTGCATTTTTTCCGATCAAAACATCGGCGGCCTGCGGGAGATTTCCGAGCGTCGCGGAAAGTCCCCACACGCGCAGCGCGGGCAACCAGCGCCGCAGCCGCGCGAGGCACAGCTCCGTCTGCACGCCGCGCTTCGAGCCCAGCAGTTCGTGCCACTCGTCCACGATCACACAGCGGAGCGTGGCAAACTTCTCGCGCGTGTCGGCGTGGGCGAGCAGCAGCGAAAGGCTCTCCGGCGTGGTGATGAGCGCGGTCGGGAAGCGGACGCGCTGACGCTGCCGTACGGATGACGAAGTGTCGCCCGTGCGCAGCTCGACGCTCCACGGCATTTCCAAATCATTCAGCGGCGCGCGCAGCGATTCCGCCGTATCATTCGCGAGAGCACGGAGCGGCGTGAGCCACAGCACACGCAGCGGCTCCGGCGTCTTCGGCCAATCGGCGCGCTCGGGATTTTCCGCGAGCCATTCCAGCACCGGGCCTCCCCACACGGCGTACGTTTTCCCAAGACCCGTCGGCGCGTGGATCAGTCCGCTCTCGCCGGCGAGATGCGAGGCCCACGTCGCTTTTTGAAAAGGAAACGGCTTCCACTTCCGCTGCCGGAACCACTGCTCCCACACGTTTTTCATCCGCGATTATTCTGCAGCAAAAGCGCGCGCAAACTCTCCAGCGTGTCGGCGTCCTCCGGCTTTTTGTCGTCGCGCCGCCGCTTGATGCGTGGGAAGCGCACGGCAATCCCCGACTTGTGCCGCGGCGATTCGTTGATGCCCTCGAAGGCGAGCTCGAACACGAGTTCCGCCTCCACCGCGCGCACCGGCCCGAACTTGCCGGTCGTGTGCCCGCGCACGAACTTGTCCACCTCCAGAATCTCTTCGTCCGTGAGTCCCGAATATGCCTTCGCCACCGGCACGAGCGCTCCGCCGTGCCACACGCCAAAAGTGTAGTCCGTGTAAAGATTCGCGCGGCGACCGTGGCCTGCCTGCGCTCCGATCAGCACGGCGTCCATTGTCAGCGGCTCGATTTTCCACTTCCACCAATCGCCGCGCTGCCGCCCCGTGCCGTAGGAGGAAGTGAGGCGCTTCAGCATGACGCCTTCCACCGCGCGCGCCCGCGATTCCATGCGCCGATGCGAAAGTTCCTCCCATGAAACAGGGTGGAGAATTTCCGAAATGCGCAGTGGGAAATCTCGCTGCGTCGCGGGTTCGAGCCGCTCGAATAGATCGCGCTGCGCATCCTCTTCGTTCGCCGCCCGCGGCGCGGCTGCGGCTGCGGCAATCGCCGTTTCCAATTTGCTCCGCCGCTCGCTGAGGGCGCGCGCGCGCCAATCTTCGCCCGCGAATTCCAAGACATCGTAAGCCACAAAAACCACGGGAAGATCGCGCTGGAGCTTCGTGCTCGGGGACTTGCGCCCGAGACGAAGTTGCAGGCGGCCAAACGGCTGCGGCTTTGCGTCCGTCCATGCGAGAATTTCGCCGTCGAGCACGGTGCCATCCGGCAGCGCCGTGGCGGCGGCGGCAATCTCAGGGAAGGAGCCGGTGATCATTTCATCGCCGCGCGACCAGATGAGCGCTTCGCCCTGCCTCCGGATGATCTGCGCGCGGATTCCGTCCCACTTCCACTCGACCTGCCAATCGCTGATCGCGCCGAGCGCAGTCGGATCCTGGGTCGGCGAGGCGAGAAAAAAGGGAAACGGTTTGGCGATTTCGCCCGCGTCATTTTCTGCACCGCTGAGGAGCCGCAAAAAATCCTCCTCCCTCGGCTTCCACAGGCCCATGAGCCGGTGCGCCATCGCGGACTGCGCCACTCCCGCGACACTCGCGAGCGCACGCTCCACGAGCGTCTGTGCGACGCCCACGCGAAAACTGCCCGTGAGCAATTTGTTCCAGACAAAGCGCTCGTTTGCATTCAGTTCGCGCCACGTCTGCGCTAGTAGTTTTCGGCGCGCGGGCAGGGGAAGGCTTTCCAAATCGAGCAGGCGCTCGGCGACCATTTGGTGCAGCGGCAGCGTGAGCCCGCCGACGGTGTCCGGCAAAATCAGCGCGATGGTTTCCGCGAGATCGCCGACCGTCTCGTAGCACTCGTCGAGCAGCCATGCGGGGAGCGCGGATTCCGCGGCGGCCCACTCGCGCAACGCGGTGGAGGTGACCGCGCGCGGCACTTTGCGTCCGCACAAAAAATGCAGCGCCCATGCCGCATCGGCCGGCGCGGCCTCGCGAAAATACGACTCAAGCGCAGCGACTTTCTCGTTCGTCCGATTCGTCTGATCGAGCTCGGTGTAAAGTTGGGTGAAGCGTTTCACAGCGGCAGCAAGGCTTCGGCTGCCGCAGTGTGTCCGGACGCTGGCTCGGCGGAAATTTCCTCCGCGTCGCCGGTGAATTGCGTCTTCAACCCGTGTGCATCGAGGCCGCGCTCGCGCAGCCAGCGAACCAGTGGTGCGGTGTCGCCGTGCGTGGCAAAAATGCGCTGCGCTCCCGTGGCGGAAATCGCGGAAAGCAGACCGTCCCAATCCGCGTGATCCGAGAGCGTGAATCCGCGATCCAGCGCCCGGCGGCGCCGCGCACCGCGGAGTTGCATCCAGCCCGACGCGAATGCGGTGGAAGCCTCGCCGAAGCGCCGCAGCCACGGCGAATTTTCCGCCGCGGACGGCGCGAGCACGAGTGCGGTGCCTCGGGTTTCGCCGAGGGATTCGGCGTTCATTTCTTGCACCGCCGGGAGCTTCACGCCAGCGGCCGCGTACGCGGGCAGAAGCCGTGAAATTCCACCATGCACAAAGATCGGACCGATAGACGCGTCCACGCCCGCGAGCACGCGCTGCGCTTTGCCCAGCGAATACACGTGCAGGATGCTCGCACGCGCGGCGGACTGATTTTGCCGCCACCAGCGGTTGATCTCGTCGAAGATTTCCGCCTGCGGACGCCAGCGATAAATCGGCAGGCCGAAAGTGCATTCAGTGATGAATGTGTCGCACCGCACCGGCTCGAACGGCGCGCATGTCGGCTCGGCCTCGAGTTTGTAATCACCGCTCACGACCCATACTTCGCCCTGATGCTCCACGCGGACTTGCGCCGATCCGAGGATATGGCCGGCGGGATGCAGCGAAACCGTCACGCTTCGACGCGTCACCTTCTTCCCGTACGGGATGCCCTCGATCGCCGCCCCCGCGCCAAGGCGTTCCTGAAGCACGCAACGCCCGGCTTCCGCGCAAAGATAATTTTGCGATCCGCTGCGCGCATGATCCGAATGCGCGTGGGTGGTCACGGCGAAACCCACCGGCTTCCACGGGTCGATGTAAAAATCGCCGACGGCGCAATAAAGTCCGCGCTCGCTGATCTGAAGAAGGGGCGGTTGCGGCATCGCGGGACAATACACGGAAATGAAAAAAGTGATGCGTATCAGTCAGACCTATCGAATCTCAGGAGGTTCAGCAGCCCCTTGAAGTTTGGTGGCGCCTTACCGGCAGAGTAGAGCGGATTGTCATCGCGGAGGGCTATCATCCCCTATGAGCCATCGCTGCAGAAACGGTTAGCAGATCACTACGTCATCCCACGCGCTCATCGGAGCGGCACTATTTCTTCACGACCTTGTCCTTGTGAGGCATCGGCGAAGGATCCGTTGCCATTGATGATCAGCACCACCTGTCCGCCCTTCCTGAGAGCAACAAAGTGTGCCACCCTCAATCCGGGACCAATCTCCCATGGTCGCTTTGCGTAACACCTCTCATCGGACTCCGACGTGATGCCGAACTGCGCTCCGCGCTCCGACCGTCCCGCCCGCTGCGGCGACAAGCAGTCCGAGCAACAGCCCGACAAAAGCCCAAAGGGCGACGGCGGACAGATGGCCCGCGGCTTCGTCGGCA
>Ga0105046_10015413_pt1 | contig 11750 bp, 13 predicted proteins | sample MAT03_FD_78385 | JGI IMG/M metagenome (GOLD analysis project Ga0105046, IMG submission 78385) | Freshwater microbial communities from Lake Fryxell liftoff mats and glacier meltwater in Antarctica - MAT-03 (megahit assembly) | ecosystem: Environmental > Aquatic > Freshwater > Ice > Liftoff...
CAGGCGAAGGATCGAGCCGAGGCCTTCCGCAAGCTGTCCCGTTCCGCCGGGGCCGACGCCTTGGATGTGACAACTACTGGAAATCACGTCGATGAGTTGGTGAAGTTCTTCCGCATGCGGGGGAAAATGGCACGACGCTCCGCGTCGTGATTCGAAACACGACGCGGAGCGTCGGGCCACGTTACAGTTCCGCGAAGTTCCGCAGCAGGATCTGACCCATCGCTTGGCTCTTCTCCGGGTGGAATTGCGTGGCGAACACATTCTCCTGCCACACGGCCGCGGTGAAAGGCTTCGGATAATCCGATTCCGCAATCGTCGTGGCGGAATCGCCCGGCACCGCATAGTAAGCGTGGACGAAATAGAACGCGGCCTCGGCTGGCAACCCCTTGAACAGGGGGCAACCGGGCCGTTTGATGTTCAGCGTATTCCACCCCATATGCGGCACCTTTACCCCGAGGTTCTCGGCAAACGGCACCACGTCCCCCTTCAACACGCCGAGGCCGGTGTGGATGCCGTCTTCCAATCCACGTTCAAATAATAATTGCAGCCCGAGGCAGATGCCGAAGAAGGGCTTGCCCGTGTGGATGTGATCCTTCACGGCCTCGGCGAGGCCGGTCTCGCGCAGCTTGGCAATCGCATCTTGGAACGCCCCGACGCCGGGGAGCACGACCTTCTCGGCTTGCTTCACCCGATGCGGATCGGAGGTGATCTCCGCGGCGGTGCCGACCTTCTCGAAGGCCTTCTGCACGCTCCGCAGGTTGGCCATGCCGTAATCGACGATGATGATGTTGGACATGGGGTTATTCTGCGCAGTTCAGTTCGCTTTGTCCTTCGGCAATTTTTGAATCACTTGCACGAACGAAGTCGAAATCGCGCACAGCACGCACGAAACGAAGCTGGAAACAAACAAATACGCGGGATCGTTCGCAATCGGACCAAAAGACCACGGCAGGACGAAACCGATTGCACCCGCAACCAAACTGACGGCGACGGTGAACGAACGGTGGATTCGTTTACGAAAGACTACGGCGAAAAGCAGGTTCACGAACAGCGATGCGAAGACGAGCAACGCCGCTAAAAGCAGGAGGGGGTTCAGCGTTTCGCTATTCACGTAAACAAGCTCGCATCGAACCCATCCGGCAACAAGGCTCGCACCGTATATGTCTTCGTTTCACCTGCGAGGTTCGCCAAGATTACTTCGGCGTCCGGGGCGTGTTCCCACAGCAACTGCCGGCAGGCGCCGCAGGGCGGCGTCAGCTTGGCTGTGTCCGCGACGATGGCGATGCGCCGAAAGCCTTTCGTTCCTTCCGAGATCGCTTTAACCAACGCCACGCGCTCGGCGCAGATCGTAAGGCCGTAGCTGGCCGCTTCGACATTGCATCCGGTGCTAACTTCACCCGAATCGGATTCGAGCGCCGCACCTACTTTGAACTTGGAATATGGGGCGAACGCACGAGTGCGTGCCTCGGTGGCAAGTTGAATCAACGAGTCGGTCATGGAACGGCTTTCTGAACTATTCACTAACGACGGACAACTCTGAACTATTCTCTCACCCAACATTTGACTTGGAATTCGTGATGAGTCGCTAGTTGACAGTTGTTAGTTTAAACCACAACTTCGAGTACGAGTGGATCGAGGGTCGGCCGGATCGCAAGGATGTCGTACGCGGCCTTCAACAGCCATTGCGCCGATTGCAACCCCTTGCCGGCGCGATGGTGAATCTCGAACACCGGTTCGCCCTTCGCCACGGCTTCGCCCGGTTTCTTCCGCACCATCACACCCACGGCGTGATCGACGTTGTCTTCCGATTTCTCCCGGCCGGCGCCGAGGTGCATCGCTGCCACACCCACCGCCTCCGCATCCATGCCCCCGATGAACCCGGCGAAATCGGCCACCACCTCGGCGCGATCCGGAGCCGTCGGCATCGGGGTGAAGTTCTCCACGATCTTGGCATCGCCCCCTTGGGCCGCGACCATTTGCCGGAACTTCTCCAGCGCGGCCCCGGAAGCCAGAGCTTTCCGCACCAGTATCGCAGCGGCTTCATCGGTGGGAGCGATCCCGGCGAGCCGAACCATCGCCGCGGTGAGTACCACGCTCAGTTCCTCGATGTCCTTCGGCCCCTTGCCTTGCAGCGTCTCGATCGATTCGATCACTTCCAGAGTGTTCCCCACCGCCCGGCCGAGCGGTGCTTCCATGCTCGTAATCACGGCTTCGACCTTCAATCCGTTGAGCGTGCCGACACGCACGATCATTTCGGCGAGCACTTTCGCATCGGCCCGGTTCTTCATGAAGGCGCCTTTGCCGCACTTCACATCCATCACCAGTGCCGAGATGCCCTCGGCGAGCTTCTTCGAGAGGATGCTTCCAGTAATCAGCGGCACGCATTCCACGGTGCCGGTCACGTCGCGCAGAGCGTAGAGTTTTTTATCCGAAGGAGCGACCTCGGCGGTCTGGCCGATCATGCCGATGCCCACGGTTTTCAGGGCTTGGCGGAACTCGGCTTCGTCCAGATTGACACGGAAGCCGGGGATCGATTCGAGCTTGTCGAGCGTGCCGCCGGTATGCCCCAAGCCGCGGCCGGACATCATCGGTACCACGATACCGCACGCCGCGGCGAGCGGCGCGAGGATCAACGAGACCTTGTCGCCGACGCCGCCGGTGGAATGCTTATCGACTTTCACGCCGGGGATGTCCGAGAGATCGAGCACCTTGCCGGAGTGGGTCATCAGGCGGGTGTAGTTCGCGGTTTCCTGCGGCGTCATGCCTTGGAAGAAGATCGCCATGAGCAGTGCGGAGAGTTGATAATCGGGCCAGCTTCCGTCGGTCGCGGCGCGAACGAACGCGGCGAGTTCGGCCTCGTTCAGTGCTTCCCCACCCCGCTTCTTGCGAATCACGTCCACGGCACGCATACGCAACCCTCCTCGGGTTATTGTAGGTCGGTTCTGGTTGGTGAATTTAGCCCCCGGTGAACAGATCCCCGCTTCGGGGAACGACACCGGGGGGCCACACGATTCACCCCCCGGTGTGGCTCACCTTCGGTAACCCTTTTCACCGGGGGCTAAACCTACGGCTTGATCGCATCCACATCGAGCCGGTACATGATCTGGTTGTATTCGTAGCGCGGCGTCTTGATCGGATTGCCTGAGAAGTCCGCGGTATAGGTGCCTTCAAAATGGATGAACCGCCCGCCCCCGGTATCGAGGAACTCGTGGTGGCACACGTTGTAGAAGGTCATGCGTTCATGCGAAACGATCTTCACCGCCTTGGCGAACGGCCCGGTGGGTGCATCGGCTTCCGCATACCACACCTCCCCCAAGAGCGACGACTTCGCCCCGTATTGGCCCGCGATCATCACCCATTTCTTGCGGTGGGCGTTCCAGCGGATGCTACCGTTGTGCAGTTGCACGCGTTCCTTCGCATCTGCGGCGTTCGAGGGGAGGAATTTGGTATTCTCGGCCGTGAGCGTTCCCACCTTGATCAGTTTCGCTTCCTGTTCCGATCCGGTGGGCGGGGATGCCGATTGCCAAGCCCACTTGCTCTTCTCCACCGCCAAGGCTTCATATTGTTTGGAATCGAGGATCGCGGCGAGCGTGGCGGGTACGCGCACGTTCAATCCGGGGTTGCCGCTGAGTAGCCATTTCTTGCCATCGAACTCGTGGAGGATCGGATGGCCGTGCGGGTGCCGCCATTTCTCGGCGAGCGGAAGTTCCAAGATCGGTAGGAATGTGTTCGTCGTATCGTCCCAACGGGCGATACCGTGTTCGAGTTGATCCGCCAGGCCTTTGCGCCGCGAGTAGTGCGCGATCATCGCCTCGTTTCCCTTTTCGTCGGGCACCACGCAGACGCCATCGATCCAGATCACCCCTTCGGGGCGTTCCTTCAATGGCATCATCGGCCGAACGAAGCCGTTCTTCTCGGTGAAGTAGTCGTAGGCGATGCCCTTCTCGGCTTCGAAACCCGCCCCCGGCAGTGCCGTTTTCGCTCCCGCCATTCGGAACATGCCCAACGGGTATTCTCCGCGGTTCGTATCCCCCCAAAGCCAGTACACGCTCCCTTTGTAGATCACCGATTGGATCGAATCCTGTCCGAACACTTTTCCGTTGGGCAACGGTGGCGGCTTGTGCCCGAGCAAGATCGAATCGCGGTGTAAACCTTCGCCCGTCAATCGGCACAGGCGTTCGGCAATGTTCTTCCGCGCGATCTTGATCTCGAACGATTTCCCCGCCGCAGGCGTGATCTTCGCCCCGGCGATGCCGAAGCCATCCTTCTTCATTTCGTAGCCGTGGCTGAACACGGTGAAGAAGATTTCCCGGTTCATCATCTCCGGTTCGCGGAACGCGACCCGCCCGGCATTATCAGTCACGAATTTCAATTGATTGACGGTCGTGAGTTCCACGAGGGGCACGCCGCGACCGGTCGCGGCATCCACCACGCGGATCTCGGCGTATTCCGTCTCGGCAGCGGTTGCTGGGGTGGCAATGGCGAGGGCGACGAAAAGAATCCGCATGGCGAGCCGATCTGGTCGAATGAGTGTTGCTCTGTTATGTATCCGAAAGCGGGGGACATCGTCCCCCATCCTGACATTTGCAGGGGGACGATTTCCCCCCGCTTTCAGCAATAGGTCAAACGGATATTGGGGGTGTACCTTTGCATTTCCGCCACGAGCCAATTTACACATTCACCCCCGTCATTCCCGCACAGGCGGGAATCCAGTTTTTTCGTATGCGAACAAGGCCTCATGGATTCCCGCCTGCGCGGGAATGACGGAGATTGCGAATTAAGGGATGTCGAAATCGAAAGGTGCACCCGATTCGAGTTTCCCGATTGCCCAACGATCCTCCAGCGGTTACCCTGTATTTCCCTCCCCAACTCCGAGGTTCGCCATGGAAATCTCCCGCCGCCAATTCACGCAACATTCCCTCACTTCGCTCGTCGCCTACGGGCTGATCGAATCGTTGTGGCAACGCGATCTCTTCGCCGCCGAAGTGAAGCCGACACTGGAAGTGTGGTGGAAAGATATGATCGAAATGACCAAGGATTTGAAGGGGCGCAAACTCACGGACTTGCAATTCCAAACCAAGATGGAAGAACTCTACCGCAAGGTCGATCTCGCGTCCCTCACGCAATTCGTGAAGCTCGACGAACTCGAAAAGAAGGTGAAACTCCCAGCCAGCGGCGCGTCGAGCACGGGGATCGATCTGAAATCGGTGGAAGGGACGCCGGGGAGCATCGTGTTCGGTCGGCAAATCTTCGGCTGCAAAGCCGGGCGTTCGATCGTGCCGCACGGCCACAGCAACATGTGCACCGGCTTCATCGTGTTGAAGGGCAAGTGGGAAGGCAAGCACTACGACCGCATGGAAACCGAAAAAGATCACTTCATCATCAAACCGACCATCGACCGCGAGTTCCAACCGGGCGACATTTCCACGATCTCGGATCACAAAGACAATGTGCATTGGTTCAAATCATTGTCTGAAACCGGGTTTATCTTCAACGTGCATGTGGTCGGGTACGATCCGGCAATCAAAGCCGGGGCCGGCAGAATGTACCTCGATCCGGACGGCGAAAAACTCTCCGGCGGCCTCATTAAAGCGAAGCGGTTGAGCTCCGAGGAATGCCACAAGAAGTACGGTTGAACACCGGAGGCGTGCGCGTTTCGCACACGCCTCCCGATCGATTACTTCTTGACGGGAGAGTTCGGCGTCGCGGCCTTAACGGCGGGCTTCGTTTTGCTGACCGGCATCGCCTTCGTCAACACTTTCTGCTTCGCCGTTTTGCCCTTCGCCATGTTTGGGGCTGCGGCTTTCACCGGCGGCGCGATTTTCTTAACCACCGCTTTCTTCACCGCTACCACTTCGACCGGTTGCTTGATGGTTTTCTTCACCGCAACCGCTTCGACCGCTGGGTTGGTACTTTTCTTCACTGCCATGACAATGGACTCCGGAATGGGGCCGCGAAACGCCGCCCTTGGCGCGAGTCTAACAGGAATGCGATGGGGCGCAAGCGCCGATTGCGAAGGGACGATGAATAACGCATGACGCCTTCACTGCCCGATGCCGAGATCGAATTCCATCCGGCCTTCTTCGAACCCAGCGATGCGGATCGCTTGTTCGCCGCGATCCGCGACACCGTGGCATGGAAGCAGGATTCGATGACGCTGTTCGGCCAGCGCCGCAACCTGCCTCGGCTCACGGCGTGGTACGGCGACCCCGGCACCGCGTACGTGTACTCCGGCATCCTCAACGAACCGCTACCGTGGATTGCGACCCTGCTCGAAGTGAAAGTGGCCATTGAGGCCGCGTGCGGAATCACCTTCAATTCCGCGTTGCTCAACCGCTACCGCAGCGGGCAGGATAGTATGGGCTGGCACGCCGACGACGAACCGGAGTTCGGCTCGAACCCGGTCATTGCCTCGGTAAGCTTCGGTTCATCCCGCACATTCCAAATGAAGCACACGCAACGCAAGGAACTCAAGGCGAGGTTTGAACTCGGCCACGGCAGCCTGCTCGTGATGCGCGGAGCCACCCAGCACCATTGGCAACACGCGATCCCGAAAACCGCCCGACCCGTCGGCGAGCGCATCAATCTCACGTTCCGTATAGTGAGACTTTCTGCAGGAGATCAAGAATGACACCGACTGTGACGAAACATGCCGAGGGGTTGTGCGTTGCCGTTGTCGGCGATGTGTACCGCTACCTCGCTACCGGTGAAGAAACCGGAGGCAAGTACGCGTTGTTCGAAGCGATGGTTCCGCCCGGGGGCGGGCCACCCCCGCATGTGCATTCCCGTGAAGAGGAAGGCTTCTACATTCTGGAGGGGGAGATCGCGTTCACGGTGAACGGCGAGCGGATTGTCGCCGGGCCGGGCACATACGCCAACGTTTCCGTCGGTACGCCGCATTCGTTCAAGAATGAATCGGAACGTCCGGCGCGGATGCTCATCACCGTGGCCCCGGCCGGGCTGGAAAAGATGTTTCTGGAAGTGGGCGAAGTGTTGAAACCCGGCGCAACGGCATCACCGCCGAGCAGGGAAAACATCGCCAAGCTCATCGAAACGGCCCCGAAGTACGGAATCGAATTGTTGTTACCCGAGCATTAGGCGGCAATTTCTTGCAAGCTGCCGTCGCTGCGAACCGTGGCGATGAAGGTGCGATTGATGACGAAACTTTTCACGAAGCTCGCTTCGGTGGGGATCGTCACCCAACCGTTGACGCGGTAGGTCTTGCCGTAGATGTTGCGGATATCCACGCGGGCATAACCGCTACCGAGCATCTTGAGCACCTGGGCACGGATCTTGTCATCCACCGGGGCTTCGGTCTTATCGGATTTATCGGATTTGGGTGCTGTGGGCGCTTGCGTAGCCATGGTGCCTCAATTCTGGGTAGTTGTTCCGGTCCACGTTCTTGCGGGTGAAAGCATCCGCCGACGACGTGGAGAGGATCATCCTCGGCGAAGGTATTCTACGTGGCGATTTAGCATAGTACGCAATCGAATTGAATCCCAATGCGGAATGCCGGGATTTCGGGCCGCGTAAGAGTTGAAAATTGCGTCGGGAGTGCGCCAAGGCGTAAGAACCACTCGCTCAGGGGAGTGGTTTGATCCGGATGTTCTTGAAGTACCAAATGCTTTTGGGGTCGTGGGCTTGCAGCGCGATGCCGCCGCCCTCGGCGGCGAGCAACCGCCCGGCCCGATCCGGCGGACGTTTCGCATCCTTCGGTTCCGTGTAATCGACCGCGTCCTTGCCGTTGATCGCCACGGTGATTCGTTTCTCCTTCACCATAATGCGGAGAGTGAACCACTCGGTTTCGCGGGTGTTCCAGTGTTGCCGGATTCTCGGCGGCGATCTCCAAACGCCAAGGTTCGGGTGTCAATCGAGCGTTGACGAGATCCTCACCCATGAGTTTGTGGGGCAGCGGGGTGCCGCGGCTGACATCGGTGAATTGCTGGGCGGGCGTGAGGAAAGGCCGAGCGGAAGTCGCTGTTGGATTCGGCGCATCGGCTTCCGCCGCGGATCGCTCGGCCAACGTACCGAAGACTCCGCAAACGCCGAGCTTGAAGGCATCCCGGCGGGAGAGCGGAGAAGCCATAGGTCAACCTTCACGGGAGAGTATCTTTCGCCGGATTACAGCCTGAAGAAGATCCGCCGGCGGTACAACCAGTAAAGCACACCCCAGGCACACAAGGCAAACAATGCTTTCTGGAACACCGGAAACCACACCGGGCCGAGGTGTTGATCCAACGGGGCAATCCAAGTGGCCGTGAGGCTGCGGAACAAACCCCCGAACAGGCCACCGAAGCAATACGCGGCGATCGAGTTCATCCCCACCACCACGAGCGGGAACGCCCAACCTTTCCACTTCCACACATCGATGACCCAGTAGAACACCGCCAAGAGCATCGCAACCCAACCGCTGGAATAGATGGCGAAGCTGGGCGTCCAGATTTTCTTGATGAGCGGAAACCAGATTCCCAAAAGCGCACCCAATCCCGCACCGAGGAATCCGGCGGCGAACAGAACGAGTGCGATCCGCTGCGGGCGATTGTTACTGGAAAGCCAGGTGCCCGCCATCACGCCGAAGATTATCGTCGCCGTGGAAGGGATGGCGTTCAACCCGACGTAGTTCCCGCTGTAGTTGCGGCCGAGCATCCACAGATCGAGTGCTTTCCCGGCATTCCAACCCTCTTGCGCCCAAGGGCCACCGGTGCCGTTGTAAGGGTTCATCATCCAAAAAATGTTGTAACCGATTAGGATCAGCGCCGCCGCGATGCCCTGAACGAGCAACCCGCAGTCGACGACGAAGAACGCCAGCACATAGCCGATTGCGATTTGTTGAAGAACCCGGATGAGACCGAAGTTCCAATCTTTGGCGCCGAAATTGTCGAGGATCACACCCAGCAGGATCAACTTGGCGGCGCGAACGAGAACGCGCAGGAATTGCAATACCCGAGGTTGTGCGAACGCGGCCCGGTTGGCCGCCGCGATCGGCATGGCCGCTCCCACGATAAACATGAACGCGGGCTGAATCAAATCCCAGTAAACGCACCCTTCCCAAGCGACGTGCTCATTGTGATGGGCGAGCACTTTCCAACCGGGTTGATCCTTCAACGATTGAAACACGCCGCCGAAGAGCAGCGTGGCCATAATCAGCCCGCGGAAGGCATCGAGGGAAACGAGCCGACCGGCGGGCGAGTTGGGTGCCTTGGCCATTGCGAAACCCGCTTAGGAACTCAGGGCTTCGATCAATTCCTTAAGCGCATCGTAACCGCCTACTTCGAGGGCGAGAGCTTTCACCTTCAATATGGTTTGCACGGCATCGTGATTCCCGGCGGCGGTGACCACATTGGTAGCGCGGCGTTGAACTTTGCGGCGCTGGCTCTTGGCGCCCTGTTCCTTGCCCATCACCAAATACACGAGGTTGGCTTTCACTTCGATCCCGCGTTCCGACAAGGTCGAAATGATTTCTTTGGCCTTCAAATGCGGGTTTTCTCTGTGCAGATCCCGAATCGCTTGGGACATGTTCGGGCCGCCGCTTCTACCGGATTTCTTCGCCATGAATTGACACCTAAGAGGATGTTTGGGTTGTCGCCGCAAGCATACACTAGTGTTTCACGTTGACCGTGGCACTAAAAATTCGAGTTGTGCAACATTATGCAGCCCGAAGGCGTGGGTTGTAGTCAGTTTTAATACCCATTCCGCGATCCCATCGGAACCTTCCCTGCAAACCGAGGGATTCGCTGGATTCAATCGTCTTCCGACATGGCGATTCCGGTGAGGGCATCGTAGTTCTTGATGGTGCCATCGTTCCAATTGATCGTACGGCTGATCGTCGAACCGATGCCGAACGCACTGGCACTGGCGCCGGATGGAATGGTCTGGGCTTTCAGGTTCCAGCGTTGAGGTTGTACACGGTCGTCATGGGAAAACTTGTCGCCGCGCTGTTTTTGCTGCTGAGAGTAAGGGTTTGCACTTGAACCGTGCCAGAGGCACTCGCTTGAGTGAAAGTGGACAAGACGCTATCGGCAACACTACTGCCGCTGGTCGGAGTGTCTTGGCCAAGGATGATGTTGAAACGCAGATCGAGGATCGCCGCGGCTTTGTAACCGATCCGATCGGCCCCGGTTTCGATACGACTCCGCGGCGGAGAAGTGAGGTTGCACAACGTGTTCGGTCATTCTTTCAACGCTTCCGAGAGATTCAGGCCATGCTTAACGAATAGGATGCGCTCGCGCGTTTGGTTATCGCCGGGCCGAGTTTTCATGAGCCAAACCAAATGGGACAACGCCTCTTCGTAGCGTTCTTCCCGTTCGAGGAACCGGGCGGCGCCATCGCGCACTTCGTAGCGTATCGGGTCGGCGGCCACAGCCACGGCCCACGCGGCATCGGCCTCGGCGTATCGGCCGAGGGCTTCGTTGGCTTCCGCCACCGCCACCCGATGCTTCCAAATCCAATCGCCCCGCACCGGGGCCGAGGCGGCACGCTCCAAGATCAATCGGTACGAATCCGGCTCGCCACGGTAATAGTCCGCCGCTTCGATGAGAGTGACAGGATTACCCGGCAGAATCCGATTGAGTACGACGCCCGCAGCGTAACGCCGCCTGGCTTCGGCGAGAATCGCGGGCAATTGCTGCGGTGAGATTTCGAGCGAATGCTTCCAGTTCTCGAAGGCTTCCGCATCGCGGCCGGCCTCGGCCTCGGCGTTGCCGCAAGCGAACCAAATATTCGGATCACTGACATTCAACACTTTGGCCCGTTCGAAATAGACGATACTCGGTTCCGCTTCCGAGAAGTAACGGCGGTGCTGGCCCAAGAGCAATTGCGTTTCCGGATACAAGGCGTTCAGATTCCGCGCGGTGCGGAGATCCCGCAAGCCCGGTTCCAGATATTCTGCACGTGTGCTTGGAACGATGATCGACGATCCGGTGCGTGGGAACATCGAGCCGACGACTGCTTCGCGTGCGAGTTCCGAAAGATCGAGCGAAGCTTGAATTCTCGCTTTGCCCAATTCTAAATGCCCATTCGATTCTTGCGGTCTCAACGCGACCGCTGCGTTCAACAGTGCGATTTTGCTTTCGATCAGTGCGGGATCGGCGGGGCGGCCCATGCGTTTGCCGGCCAACCAATATTCGTAGAATCTTGCGTAATTGCGAATATCGAGACCGACGGCAAGCCCGGTGGCGGCGATCAGCAGGGCCAAGGCAATGGCGAATAGCCCACCCACGAAAATCACCGGCTTCTCCTTCTCTTGGGGAGAATCGGCAACCGAAGGGATCGCCGGGGTTGGAAACGAATCCATGTCAACTTTTTTTCGATTGCGTTTGCGGTGCAAACCGAATTCCGCATCCTGCCCGGCGGCCATCGCGTATCCGGCGGTTACTGCGGCGAGCATCGCCACGGCTGGAATGTGGATGCCAAAATCGGTGACGGCGTGAGCGGCCACGGCGAACAATCCGAACCAACAGCCGAGCAAGTACGGCCCGACGATCCGTTCGGCCCTTCGGCGATAGGCGCGGCCCAGTTGAAACACCAACGCGAATACGAGAATGCCGGTCAACAGCAAACGGGCGATGCCGCCTTCGAGGAGGGCTTCGACGTATTCGTTGTGGGCATTCGTGTATTCGACATAGGGTTGATCCGTTTGAGGTCGGGCAAGGGGTTCAACCCGGGTGAAGGTGCCGTTGCCGGAACCGAACAGGTAAAAACCCGGCACTTGAGAGAGCGCCCCGCGCCACAGGGGCAAACGATCATCGGCC
>Ga0105046_10015416_pt1 | contig 11749 bp, 5 predicted proteins | sample MAT03_FD_78385 | JGI IMG/M metagenome (GOLD analysis project Ga0105046, IMG submission 78385) | Freshwater microbial communities from Lake Fryxell liftoff mats and glacier meltwater in Antarctica - MAT-03 (megahit assembly) | ecosystem: Environmental > Aquatic > Freshwater > Ice > Liftoff...
ATTGTTGCGCACCATAATCTCTCCTTGAAACAGCATACCAATCTAGCTCACCAATACGATTAAATGTGAATTAGGGTTTAACCTGGTAGTAGGTCTTATATTAGACATTATCGGGAATAAGCTCCTACCTCTGGTGGGCAAATTGTCCGCTCTCGTGTAAATTCCTTATTCCCGATAATGTCTATTATAGGTTACACGGTAGTAAGGTTAATAAACGTTCTTGCCCACTTTATAAGTGATTGAAATCAAAAGCTCCACGCCCAATGTTTCCTGTAAATTGAGCCTGGAAGACAACGAACTTGTAACAAGATCAGTAAGGCTAAATTATAGTCGCAATCGATGGCTTATGTCTAAAACCAGTAAGGTATTGGCGTTTTCTCTGTTTTGCGCTGGTTGATAAGCCATGTCCAATTTAGAAGGTTAACTGATTAGATTAGGCGTTTTTGGAAGATGGCCGGCGACCAATTTTTTACCTTCACCTCTTCAAAACGACAAATCTTTTATGCTATGGTAAAATAAGCGTTGGTCCACCGTCTGTGGTCCATTGTCGCTTGCAAAACGGTGAATCTTTGACTTATGCAGCAGCTTGTGCAATTTTTTCAAGGTTTATTAGACAATTTAGATTTAGATCGCTTTCCTTCGTTTGCCCGCATTCTGGCTTCTATGGACCCAATTGCGTGGACGTTGGTCACATTGTTGACCGCTGCCATCGGCATTGGTCTCTTTTTTAGCGTCAGTACTCGGCGCTCGTTTCTCCAACGCGATGATATTGAGTATACGCCTGATTTGCTTTTGGCGCGTTTGAAGCAGGACCCTACGCACCTTGCACCTGTATCGATTGTCAGCCGCCTTGGCTCCGAGGCAACGTTGGAACTATTGGAATATGGCGACCAGATTCGGACAAAGGAATGGCGCTACCGGTGGAATGGTGTACGCGAAGAATTGCTGCGCCTTCTGAGCCAACAAAATGCATTTGGCCCCACCTATACCTTGGCGCGTTATTACCGCAGCGCCGACACTCAAGAACCAGACACATTGCGCATTCGACGCACGGCATTGGTGCACAAACTGGGCCTGGCGCGCTATTTTGAGCCAGGCGCCGATGGCCGACCGGCGCAGCTACGCATTCATTGTCACCCCGCCGAGGTAGAAGGCAAGCTGGGCTTTGACGGTGAAGCGATCTGGTTGATGCCAGATGAGCCTGCGCCACCCGCCGAGGGACCTGTAATCGAGATGGAGTTGATCGAGTTTCGCACCGTGCAAGACGCGGAGGTACAGTTGCATATTCGACGTTCGCCTACGGTGGGTGGGGGATTCCGCTTGCAACTCCAAAAACGCCGCAACATGTGGATTGTCGTGGGCGAAGAACTCGAATGGGTGAGTTGACAGGTATGACAGGAGCGACTTTTTTTAGCCTGCTTGACATTCAGATGCGCTTGTTACCGCTCTGGCAGACGCCACCGTCCACCGAGCGCGTCTTCAGCCTCGCCAATTTATTGGCCTTTTCCAATGTGATGATGGCTTCGGTGTTGGTGATTCTTGCCTTCTCCTTGATGGCCTACACCTTTGTCTACAATTTCCGCAATCCTGTCGCCCGTCGTTTTGCCCTCTTGCTCACCTGTGTGATGATTACCTACGCAAGCGATGTTGCCTTGCAGCGCGTGATCACTGCTAGCGTGGCTGCGCACTGGCTGCGTTTTCAGTGGTTGGGCATTGCCCTTTTGCCTGCCGCTAGCTACAGTGTTTCGGTAGCGGTGCTCCAGACGACCAACTATCGCATCCGTCGCCGGCGTTGGGTGGCACTGGTCATTTGGGTTTTGGGGCTGATCAGCGCGCTGGATGCTCTTTTCGGCGCCCAATTAGTGGATGGCATCCGCTTTGATCCACCGCTGAGTTACCTAGAAGCTGGTCCCTTCTTCTGGCTTTTTGCTATCTATTTTACCATCGCCGTCTTGCTGGCTTTGGGCAATATTAACAAAGCCCGCCAACGCTGTCTGACATCCAGCAGCCGCCAGCGGATGACTTACCTGCTGCTCGGTTTTGTGGCGCCAGGCGTGGGTGTCTTCCCTTATTTGATTGGTTTGAGCCGAATAACGGCCGCTACCCAATCTAGTGGTTTGGTTTTTTTGCTGTCGCTGATTGGCAACTTGGGCGTGGCCGTGCTGCTCGTGGTGATGAGCTATACGATTGCCTACTTCGGCGTGCTCACGCCCGATCGCGTTGTGCGCTACCGGATGTTGCGCTTCTTTATGCGTGGACCCGTCGTGGCCATCCTTGTCATCCTCGCCGTGCAAACTGTACCAACGGTGGAACGCGTAATGGGCCTGCCACGCGATATGATCCTCTTCAGCGTGATTACAGGGGTCATTGTTGTCAGCCAGCTCTTTCTTAGCATCTCCAAAGGCTGGACGGATCGTCTAGTCTACCGCGAAGATCGCAGCGAAATTGGTTGGCTGCGCGAGTTGGATCGGCGGCTGCTAACCACGAGCGATCTCCGCCAGTTCCTGGAAAATAACCTGACTGCTCTGTGCGAGTTGCTGCGCGTGCCCAACGGTTTTGTCGCTGCTGTGGTCGGGCCGGACTTGATGCTAGAGGCTGTGATTGGCAGCGAGCAAACTCGTCAACAAGTAATGGCCGTAACCGATTGGACAACCGCACTGGGACGCGCCTTGCGCAGTGAGCAACCCTTTCTGCCTCTTTCACATGCCGGTTTCTGGATTTGGCCCCTACTAGAGCCAGCGAATGGCTTGACAAATGGGGATGATAAATGGCGCGTATTAGGTGTACTGGGCGTCCAGGCTCGCACGGCGACACCCCTTCTCAGTTTGGATGAACTTGACGTGTTAGAACGCATGTTGGCGCGTATTACCGGTGCGCTAGTCGATCGAAAATTGCAACAAGGTGTATTTGTGACGCTGCGCCAACTGATGCCGGACATAGAACGGGTGCAACAGTGGCGTGGCATCGTACCCTATGCTTCGGTGGAAAGTGATACCCCGGCGACGACAGCATTGTTAGATCCCAACCCGATCCATAGCCCGGAGTTTGAATCGTGGGTGAAGGATGCGCTCAGCCACTACTGGGGTGGACCCAAGTTGACGCTAAGTCCGCTGACGAAACTGCGCATCGTCAGCAATGCCTTGGAGCAGGCCAAGGGTGATCCGACGAATGCTCTGCGCTTGGTGTTGGGCGCTGCGATTGATCGTCTGCGCCCAGATGGCAAACAAAATTTAAGCGCCCCAGAATGGTTGCTCTATAACATTTTGGAAATGCGTTTTATCCAGGGGCGCAAGGTGCGCGAAATTGCCGATCGGCTGGCGATGAGTGAGAGTGATCTCTACCGGAAACAGCGCGTGGCCATTGGTCAACTAGCCCGCATGCTGAGTGAGATGGAGCAGGTTAACGGTCATGAAGTCAATGAATTGCATAAAGACGATGTAGAACAAAAGGTGGTATAATAGTGGCATCGGCATATATCTTAGATAATATTGTCCCATTTAATTGTTGTATTGCACTTTCACGCCGTGTAGTTTGACAATTTCGATTAGTTCTTATTAGATTGTAGATAACAAAAAATTAATAATTGATTAAGATTTCATTACTGGCGATCGTCTATGTCTAAAGCGCCACAGCCGCCCCACGAAATGAATCCCCTTTGGGAAGAGGTGCGAGAAAATGTCAGCACAGAATTAATTGGCCTGCTACTTTTTCTGGTTGGTGGCGCTTTGCTCTTTAGTCTGGCGAGTGGAGACAGCACACAGCAGCCTGATCTGCCGTGGCTTGTGGGTATGGTCGGGTGGACGGCCCCATTTGTCGCCGTGGCGGTGCTAATCCTGGGCGGTGTGTTGATGTTGGGACCGCGTGCTGGATACTGGAGCGCTGAAGCCATTGTCGGCGCGCAACTTTTGCTCTTAAGCCTGCAAGCCGGCACTTTTGCTTGGGCCAACGATACAGTGACCTGGCGTACCTATATTGATGGTGCAAATGGCGGGCTGGTTGGCTGGTCATTTGGCAGTTTATTAGTCGCTGCGTTGGGGCAGTGGCCGGCCCTGCTGGTGATTGCTGTTGGCGTGCTGATGGGTAGCATACTGCTGGCGCGCTATACACCCTTGATCTACGCAGCGGCCTACTTGGTTGGCCTTATGCCCAGATTGGGGCAAATGGGCGACTTATTCGGTCAATTACCCGTGGCTCAGTCGGCGACGGTGAACATGACCAAAACGAGGAGAACCCCGGCAGGGTTGCCGCAGACCAACAATTTTGTGCTGCCACGTGGTTCTGTGCGCAGTGACCCAGTCGAGCCAGTGGATGGTGTCGTCGTTGAGGCATCAGCACCGCCTGATAAGGTGAGCCGAGCGCGACAAACGTCATCGGTTCAAGCGGTTGTCCAGCCGCTTGCTGAACCTAAGCCGAAGGGCGCCAAAACGGGTGTTGCCAAAACACCCACCGCTGTAGCTGTTGCAGAACCGAAACCGCGTGCTGCACGCGCAAAGCCACCAGGCCCTCTGCCTGGGTTTGATCTGCTCAATATGGATGATGGCGTCATAAAAGTCGCTGATGTGCGCGCACTACAACAATTAATTGAATCGACGCTTGCCGACTTTAATGTGCCCGTGCGCGTGGTCCATGTCGAAAGTGGCCCTACCGTCACTCAATTTGGCGTTGAGCCACTCTATCTGGAGCGTGGCGGCCAACGGCGTAAGGTGCGTGTCAATCGCATTGTCAACCTTGCCGACGATCTCGCCCTTGCATTGGCTGCACCGGCAGTACGCATAGAAGCCCCGGTGCCGGGCCGTCCTTATGTTGGCATCGAGGTGCCTAATGTCGAAAAGACAAGGGTAACCCTACGCGGCATTATGGAAAGTAAAACATTGGCCCAAGAAGGGGGGCGACTGGCACTGCCGCTCGGGCGTAACACCTCCGGCGCGCCAGTGGTGATGGACCTGACGCGCGCCCCACATATGTTGATCGCTGGCGCCACAGGGGCGGGTAAATCGGTCTGTATTAACACGATTGTCACTGGCTTGCTGATGCAGCATGGTCCAGAATCGCTGCGTTTTGTGATGGTTGACCCCAAAATGGTCGAATTGCCTGGTTACAATGGCATTCCTCATCTGCTTGGCAAAGTTATCACCGAGATGGATCAAGTGATGGGGGCGCTTACCTGGCTGCTGTTGCAGATGGATGACCGCTATCGGCTCTTCCAACAAGTGGGTGTGCGCAACGTAGAGGCGTATAATGCATTGGCACAAACGCCGAACAAAGGAAAGAATAGCGACAAGAACGAATTGACGCCGTTACCCTACATTGTGCTGATTATTGACGAACTGGCCGATTTGATGATGACATCGGCCGAGGATATCGAACGCCAGATCTGTCGCCTGGCGCAAATGGCGCGTGCAACAGGCATTCACTTGATCCTGGCTACGCAGCGGCCTAGTGTTGATGTGGTGACGGGATTGATCAAGGCCAACTTTCCCACCCGGATTGCCTTTTCTGTGACCAGCCAAACCGACAGTCGCGTCATCTTGGATACGCCAGGTGCGGAACGACTTTTGGGGCGCGGTGATATGTTGATGATGCGTCCGGATGCGGCTAAACTCTTCCGTATTCAAGGGTGTTTTGTCGCTGACGATGAAATTGGACGCATCGTCTCATTTTGGAAAGCCCAGGCGGCTGAACAGGAAAGTGAGCATCACACGACAGTCGCACCGTGGACAGGTTTGTTGGATCGCGCCCGAGGGGCACCCGACGACGAAGACGAGCTCTTCTTAGATGCGATCGATATTGTGCGCGGTTTGACGACTTGTAGCACAAGCTTATTACAACGCAAATTACATGTTGGCTATCCAAAGGCCGCTCAATTAATGGACCAACTAGCCGCAAAAGGCTTTGTGGGGCCCGATTTGGGTGGTGGACAGGGACGCGCCGTCCTTTTGAAAAGTGAAGAAGTTGGAGAACCAAGTGACGAAGAATGAAAATATGAGCGACCCAGTGGTGACATTTGTTCAACCTGGGCAGGTTTCCAGCTGGCTTGCTTGGATCAAAAATCTCTGGTTGCCCCCGTTCTTTGTTGATCCTGAAAAGAGCCGCATTGCGCGCTTAACCTATGTCGTACTGCAGGTCGCCTTAATCGTCATGCTCTTGCTTGGCATGCTGCAAATTACTACCCAGCCCTGGCCCGGCTTGACAAATTTTTTGCAAATGTTTCTATCGTTCACCACCGTTTTGTTGATCGCCATGATCTGCACACGTACTGGTTTTGTCCGATTAGCCAACTATATTTTTAATCTTGGTTTGTTATTCATCTGTACGTATAGCGCCATCTTTCTCGATGGTGGGATTCATGGCGTCAGCTATCCATTGCTGTACGTTACAGTAGTGCATGCGGGTATTCTGTTAGGGCGCCGCGCCGCGTTTGTGAATGCCAGCTTAACTATCTTGATTGGCATCTTCCTCTTTTATGCCGAGAACAACGGCCTGTTGCCATCATCTGGTACCATGCTTGCAACCTATTTGCAGCTGGCCATTTATGCTGGTGGTTTGACAGTGGCTGCTAGCCTCATCTATTTGGCAACTGAAAGCTTGAACCAAGCCATTCTGCTTCTGCGCCAAAATGAAGCGACACAGGCCGAAATTAATCGGCGTCTGCAACATGAGATCAGCGAACGCAAAGTCCACGAACGCGAGCAAGCGGCTGTTTTGATGTTGGCCGGCGCAATGCGCAAAGCTTCGACTTACACTGAAATCGTCCCCATCATTCTAGATAAAACGTTGGAAATTTTTGATGGCTGCACCACTGCCCTCTCGCGCTTCACCGGTAACCAGGACGAGCAAATTATTGAATTTACGCAAGGCGATTGGCGCTCCTGGACAGGACGCCGACTATCACATTTCCCAGATTGGGAAAAAGTAGTTATCGGCGCTAGTACCCTGTTTGTCAATAATCAAGTGGATCTGGATGGAGACTTTCCATTTGGTGAACACCCAACTGAAGTGCAAGCCACGGCATTAGTCGTTTTGGAAGGCACTGCGTTGCAGATTGGCGCGCTCTGGCTGGGGAGCCGGCAGCCACTTGCTAGCCAAGATTTGCAGATCTTGGCTGCGATTGGAAACATGGTAGCGAATGCCTTGCAGCGCATTCAACTCCACGCTGAAACGCGTAGCCGTGCAGAACAATTGGCTGAAATCAACCGGCTAGGACAGTTCATTGCCGAGACCCTGGATCTTTCAAAAATCTACACTCAAATTGGCCAAACGACGCAGGTGCTGTTGCCAGGTATTTCTGATCTGTTTATTGAACTCTACGCCGCGGATCAGAGCACGCTCAATATTGTGTACGGTATTCAAGATGGTCGGCCAATTGCGCTGGATCAACTGCCGGTATCGGCTGAACTGTTACACCAAATCAGCACCCACAGTCAATCTGTCCTAAATCGTCCTTTCATGGGATTAGACGCTGATTTTGAGCTGGATGGCGAAGCGGAGCCGGATAGTGGCCATCTGGAAACGATGAATCAAGCCGCTGCCTATGTACCGATGGCGGCTCGCGGTGAAATTGTCGGCGTGTTGCATGTGCGCAGCAAAACTTTGCGGCGCTTCTCGCCCATCGATCTGGAATTTTTGACTTTGTTGGCCAATACGGCAGCCATCTTTATTCAGAACGCAATTCTGTTCGATAATCTACAAAAGTCCAACCAGCGGGCGCAGGCCGAATTAGCTGAACGTATACAGGCCGAAGCCACCATTCGGCGTCATCTGACGGCTATGGAGACCTCGATCGATGGCATTGCAATGCTTGATGCTAGCCAGGCATTCATCTATGCCAACAACGCCTTTGCTGCGCTTTATGGCTACGATCAACCGGATGCACTGTTTGGCAACGCTTGGCATCAACTCTATCCAGCCAGTGAGGTGGAACGTATTCAGCAGGAATTGGTGCCTGCTTTGCGTGGGGTAGGCAAATGGCGCGGCGAAGCAATTGGCCTGCGCCTGGATGGCAGCACCTTCCAACAAGAACTGTCGTTGGTACGGCTGGAGACTGGCGAAATTACAGCGGTTGTCCGTGATATTACGCAGCGACTGGATGCGGAAGAGGCGTTACGCCGTTCCCAAAAACTGGAGAGTCTGGGTGTGTTGGCGGGCGGTATTGCCCACGATTTTAACAATTTCCTGGCCGGTATGTTGGGCCAGATTTCACTGGCGCGGGCCAAACTTTCGTTTGACAATCCAGCGTATAAACATGTGGAAAAGGCGATTACCTCGACTACCCGTGCTGCCGACCTTACGCGACAATTACTTGCCTATGCTGGTAAAGGTAATTTCCAGGTTTCGCGCGTCAATATCAACGACTTGATTCGCGATAACATGAATTTGCTGGAGACGGTCGTGCCCAAGCAGGTGATGTTAACCTACAATCTAAGCGACGATCTGCCGCCAATTGAGGGTGACATCGGACAAATTCAGCAAGTAGTGATGAACTTGATCATGAATGCTGCAGAAGCTGTCGGAACTAAAAATGGCAATGTACGTGTGCAATCCTATGTGCATACTATTACGGATACAGTCACCGAAGTTTCTACGATCGGGGTGGAACAGTTGGCGGCGGGTCCTTATATCTGTATCGAGGTGACGGACGAAGGTGATGGTATCGATAAGAAAGTGATCGAGCGGATTTTCGAGCCTTTCTTTAGTACGAAAGGGTATGGGCGTGGCTTGGGGCTTTCCGCCACCTTGGGTATCATTCGCGCTCACAAGGGTGGCTTACAAGTTGAAAGCCAAGTGGGCCAAGGCAGCACCTTCCGGGTCTACCTGCCTGCTCTTGTACGGGCCCAAGTAATGCCTATTGTTAAATTGAACCCCGTTACAGAAAAGATTACGGGCACTGTGCTGGTGATTGATGACGAAGCCGCGGTGCGCGATTCGCTTAGCGAGATGTTAGAAATGGTGGGTCTGCAAGTGCTTACCGCTGCCAACGGCTTGGAAGGATTGGAATGTTTTAAAGCGCATCAGGCTGAAATTTCGATGGTGGTGCTAGATGTACATATGCCGGTAATGAATGGTCTGGATACCCTGCATGCGCTCCAGGCGATCGATCCCAATTTGGGCATCGTCTTAAGTTCTGGCTATAGTGAATACGCCATCACCGATCACGTGATCAACCAGCCAACCGTAACCTTCCTGCAGAAACCCTATTCGATGGAAGCGGTGCTCCAGCGAGTAGAAGAAAGAATCCGCGCGCGCGTAGTGGAAACATAAAAAAATAGTAATCAGCAGCATAAGTGACCCAACCCTTATGACACTGATTACTATCTACTGATGGCCGTCTATCCGTTACTGCCTACTATTTACGCGGCGACAAATACCTGCTCAAATTCCTCTGTATTCAACGTCTCTTGCTCAATCAGCGTTTTAGCGACAGCATGGAGCTTGCCGATGTTGTGACTCAGCAATTGGTGAACACGCTGGTAAGCCGTATCGACAATTAAATACACTTCGTCGTCAATCTGTTCCGCTACTTCTTCACTGTAGTCGCGTTGTTCGGCAAGCTCGCGCCCCAAAAAGACCAATTCTTCTTGTTGCCCAAATTGCAGCGGCCCCATCTTGTCACTCATGCCATATTTGGTAACCATGGCCCGCGCTGTTTGCGTAAGTTGTTGAATATCCAAACTGGCGCCGGTGGATACGTGCCCAAAGATCAACTCTTCGGCAACGCGTCCACCCAGGGCAACGGCAATATGATCCAAATAATAGGAGCGTGATGCCAGCACTCGATCATGCTCGGAGACCCGCCAGACATAACCACCAGCGCCACCGCGCGAAACGATCGTGATCTTTTGCACAGGGTCAGAATTTTTACACAGCCGCGCAACCACGGCGTGGCCCGCTTCGTGATAGGCCAGCACTTTTTTATCTTCCGGCGAAATCAGGCGGCTGCGGCGTTCTGGACCACCCATGCCAATTCGTTCTACGGCTTCCTGGAGTTCACTCATGCCGATCGCACGTTTGCTGCGCCGCGCCGCCAGAATGGCAGCTTCGTTGACAACATTTTCTAAATCTGCACCTACAAAGCCGGGCGTCTGGCGCGCAATACCTTCTAAATCAACTTCGGGCGCCATTGGTTTGCCCTTAGCATGGACATTCAAGATCGCGCGGCGCCCTTGAATATCGGGGCGATCCATCGTTACGCGACGATCAAAACGGCCCGGTCGCAACAGGGCGGGGTCAAGAATGTCTGGGCGGTTGGTGGCGGCGATCAGGATCACATTCGTATCAGTGCCAAAACCGTCCATCTCGACCAAAATCTGGTTGAGCGTCTGCTCGCGCTCGTCGTGCGAACCACCCAGCCCCGTGCCACGATAGCGACCCACTGCATCAATTTCATCGATAAAGATGATGCAGGGGCTGTTGCGTTTGGCTTGCTCGAACAGATCGCGCACACGGCTGGCGCCCACACCGACAAACATTTCGACAAATTCGGAGCCAGAGATGCTGAAAAACGGCACACCCGCCTCGCCAGAAACCGCCTTGGCCATCAAGGTTTTCCCCGTGCCCGGCGGTCCTACCAAAAGCACACCTTTGGGGATACGCGCGCCTAGTGCAGCAAACTTTTGCGGCTCTTTCAAAAACTCGACCACTTCTTCTAATTCTTGCTTGGCCTCATCGGCGCCCGCAATATCATCGAAAGTGATCGTGGGCTTGTCACCAGTAAAGAGCCGGGCGCGACTCTTCCCAAATGAAAGCGCTTGGTTGTTGCTGCCTTGGGTTTGGCGAAAGAGAATAAAGAAGAGACCGCCAATAAAGACCAGAGGAAGCAAATTAATCAACAGCGCCAACCAATTGCTGCTGTTGCTGGGCGCTTCGTAGTGAATGTTAACGCTGCTCAGATCGGCCGGGCTAACGCCAAGACCAGTTAAGGTCTGCGTCAACGGGATATCATACTCCCGCCGGGCAATCCTGTCTGCCTGGTTGGTTGCTTTGGTAAACCCGACTTGAATATCTTCGCCGCTCACCGTTACCTTTGCTACCTGACCCGCTTGAATTTTCTGGGCCAGTTCGCTCAATGAGATTGGCTCTGGGGCTTGATTAGACCACGAAATATTGAAAAATAAGGCTGCGCCTGCTACCAATATAAGTAAATAGACAAAGGCGTTCCGACTCCAATTCGTTTTCATTTATACCTCCATGTAAAAAATGAGTGGTTCTAGTATATCAAATAGAGTGCCATTTTGGCTAGTGGTCTACGCTACGTTTCTCATTTGATAGTTACGCCTGCCGCCCCTAAACCAGTTATACTAGCCGATAGACTGCCTTAGTCACCGACACACGGCAAACGATATCGTGTGGTAACATTATTGAGGATTAATATTCGCCATTTAAGGACTCTGCTATGTCGCTCTTCGAATCAATCAAACAATTATTTGTGAAACCCGCACCGCAGCCGCTTACGCGTCCACTGCCCCCACCAGACCCAGAGCCGGAGGAAATTCCGGTTCCAGAAATCAGCGTGGCGGCGCTGCAAGCGGAGCTGACAAGTGACCAGCCACCCTTGCTGCTCGATGTGCGCGAACCATTTGAATGGAATCAGGTGCGCATCCCAGATGCACTACACATCCCCATGAATGACCTGCCCAATCGCCTGGCCGAATTGCCCAAAGCGAGCCCGATTGTAGTTTTCTGTGCCCACGGCAGCCGTTCGTACGGCGTAGCCCATTTCTTGATCGAGCAAGGTTACCCGGCGCGCAGTCTG
>Ga0105046_10015422_pt1 | contig 11746 bp, 11 predicted proteins | sample MAT03_FD_78385 | JGI IMG/M metagenome (GOLD analysis project Ga0105046, IMG submission 78385) | Freshwater microbial communities from Lake Fryxell liftoff mats and glacier meltwater in Antarctica - MAT-03 (megahit assembly) | ecosystem: Environmental > Aquatic > Freshwater > Ice > Liftoff...
GAAGTGGAACACGGCTATGCGCCAAAGTAAGTACGCGGTCAAAGGCTTCATAGTCACTTTCCTTTTCAAACAAGGGCAATCGCGCAACAGCTCGATTGATCACATGAAAGCAAGTTCCCGCCGGGCAGTTTCGTGGTCGTCGTGGCATCAACACACTCTACCAAACCCAACCCGCCAAAACAATGAGCTGCGTCCCCCTTCCCCACTTGCAAAGGTTCTCGTCATGTCAGCATCGCTAGAAAAAGAGGTAGAGAATGCGGGGGCCTGAAGAATGACTAACTGCTGTATATCTATTTCAAGAGCAAGCAGGAACTATTCTGCGCGTGTGTGGATCAAGGCATGCGCACTCTGCAGGAGGCAGTTCAGTCGGCCGCTGAATTGCAATCAACACCGTTCGTCCGTATTTCGGCAGCGATTCGTGCGTATCTGGTGTTCTTTGAGCAGCATCCAGAACAAGTCGAACTTCTGATCCAGGAACGAGCCTTCTTCCATGATCGTCAGACGCCGACATACTTTACATATCGAGACCAAAGCCGCGAACGCTGGCGTGCTGTCTGGTCGAGCCTTGTGGATGATGGACATATTCGCTCGGAACTTAAAGTCGATCAAATCTTCGATTTCCTCGGGAATCTCGTCTACGGCACGATGTTTACGAATCACTTCCTTGGCCGATCTGCGGAAGAACAATACTCCGTCATCATCGACATCTTCTACCATGGAATTTTGCCTGCTGAAACACGTTGACTGTCGCTAAGAGTCGTCGCGATCCAATGCACTTGAACTTGCAGGATTCGCAGGAGCATCTTTCTGCGGCTTCACGCCCAGCATTCGGCGAAAAATTCCTCCAAACAAGCTGACTGCCGCAGCAATCCATAGCCAGGGATCTATGAGATAGTCCCAAAGGTTGCAGGACTCATGCAACTTTAACTGATGTGCCAACACGGAGAATGCGAGACAAAGTCCAAGGATTCGGTATCGGCACAACATGGCAACAACAGAGACAGCCAGCACATACCAACTCATGCTGCTGTGAAAACCAAACGAATACACATCCCTGTTAAACAATCCCAATGCAGCGGGATACAAGATCATCCCAGTTGCAAACCAGAAGATATTCATGTTCCGCAAAACTGGAGCACTGAACCCTTCAATGACGCGCGCATTGGCGAACAACTGAAATGCTAACAGCACCAGCATCGACGCACTCAAAGTTCCCATGTGAGCCAGAGCAAAACCAGACACGTCTGTCTGACCAATCGGCAGAACTCCCAGCACTACCGGAATCAACAAGCACAGTAACATCGACTGCAATCTGCTGCGACACTTCACAAGCAGAGAAAGCACGCTGGCGATAAGCAGCACAAACGTCAGATGAGACCAAATCCAAAAGGCGGGACTCACGGTGAGTTCTCCAGCCAGCGTTCATCAAACGCCAGGTAACGCATCTGGGTGCGATTCCAGGTATAGACGAGATGATATTCTCCGCGAACTCCCTGAATCAGATACGGATAGGAGAACTCAGCAGGCGGATCACTCACTTCAACATCGCGAATGATTTTCCACTGCAGTCCGTCCTTAGACGTTGCCAGCGATAACTTGTGCCGTCCGGATTCGACAGGATTACATGCCATCAGATACTGGCCATTTGCCCGACGAATGACAGCGATCGCAGCGTCGGGATTTGGCACATCGGTAGATTCTATTGAACCACAATCTGAATTGAACACATTGTCCATGTGGTTCATTAACACCTGCTTCTTTTGATGCTCGGACTGACGATAAAAGGCTACGGAAGCCTGACGATCAATCGGCACAATCCAGGGCTGAATAGCTCCCTGGTCCGCAGTCAGCCGAATCTTTGAAACCAGATGTCCTTCCGGGCTGATGACAATTGCTTCGCCGAATTTCCGGATGAATTCATGGTACACGGGCAGCAAAAGATGCCCGGACTCACATTCAATCGGACAACCTTTAACCAACGTGCTGATATTCAGGAATGGTGAAGTCACAAGTCGCTCGGCAGCAGTCCATGTCGCACCATCGTCGTCGGAGTATTTCAGTGTGATGCTGCTGCCCGACCATCCGCCCATCGAGACTGTCACATAAAACAACCAGACTCGCTGGCGTGAATCCACAAACAGGATGGGATTGCCAAGCTTAGCGATGTAGCGATCGAGTTCGTCGGCAGTCTGCTGCCGCGTAACGATCGACGTTGGCATCGACCACTCCGAGGCTCCTGGCGTCAGACTCGACATAAGGATCTGGACGTCGCTGGCCCCTTCGCGCGCACCTGCAAACCATGCCGCCAATAATCGACCATCATGCAGTCGCGTGATCGTGCCGGCATGAACAGCGGGCGGGCCGCCAGTCGGCTGAATGAATCGTAATTCAGGCTCTTTTAGCGTTTCTGCGGCTGTGCTTGAGGGAAGTTGTGCCTCCGCAAATCGAAGAGCGATTGGTTTGCTGGCATTTGACAGTAGCAAGCCGATGCTGGCGGCCACCATGCCACAATAGCCAATCAATAAGAAATCACGCTTCATGCGAATCAAACTTCAGTAGTACGCCGGGGTCGATCTCGCGACAAGTATCTGTGATTATAGTAGCCATCACTCTCCGAGTGACGAATGCCCCAAAGCCCCATTGCGGCCAGCGTCACTCGGAGAGTGACGTCTACTTTAGTCTTGCAATTCGCCTCCGTCGAGCCGTTATGCGAATTATGTTCAACACATTATGCATGAGTCCATTCACGCATTGCGATTCATACACCATGCGGCAATTTATCTCAGCAACGAACACATAACAAGTTTGCACCAAATCCTGGCGTCCAAGATTGCAGGAAACTGCCGTTTGAGTATACCTTTGCCGGGATGCGATATTTACTGTGGACAATTTGCCTTGCAATTCTGCTGGTCGTCACCGAACTAGTCAGCCGGCCGCTGCTGCCTATTGATGAAACTCGTTACATGTCAGTGGCATGGGAAGCCCATGTCAGCGGTGATCATCTGGTTTCGCATCTCAACACAAAGACCTACGCTCATAAGCCACCGCTGCTGTTCTGGCTCATCAATGCCGTTTGGTATGTCACGGGCTTGAATGAATACGCCGCTCGACTCGTATCTCCGACAGCCGGAATTGCCTGCCTGCTACTGACGGCATTGATGGCTCGCAAGTTATGGCCGGAAGCAATTTCGTTTCAACGCTGCGCGCCGATGATGCTGTTATCGATGACCGTATGGATTGTCTTCTGCCCTGTCACGATGTTCGACATGCTGCTCACGTGCTTCACGCTGATCGGACTGCTGGGTGTGCTGCGGGCTGAAGCCGGAGCTGCAAAGACTGGCTGGTTGCTGGCTGGCATTGCGATGGGATTGGGCGTCCTCTCAAAAGGGCCAGTGATTCTTGTTCACGTCGTGCCAGCGGCACTTTTGGCACCATGGTGGTCGCTCCGCGTTCGAACAGCATATATTCGTTGGTATGCTGGCTGCCTGTTTGCGATCACGATAGCAGCCTGCATTGGATTGTCATGGGCTCTGCCGTCTGCAGCGGCTGGTGGCAAAGCCTACAGCGATGAATTGCTCTTTGGTCAAACTGCCGGTCGCATGGTGAATTCGTTCGCGCATCGAGAACCATTCTGGTGGTATCTGCCCGTATTACCAATCTGCCTGACTCCATGGATTTTGTTCGGAGCCACCTGGCGCGGCATGCGAACTACGACTCTGGATTCGCCGTTGAAGTTTCTGCTGAGCTGGACAGGTGCGTCGTTTTTAATTCTGAGCATGGTGAGTGGTAAACAAGCCTACTACCTGATGCCAGCGATTCCCGCATTTGCGTTAATTATTGCGAGGCTGGCAACGGCAATCGAAGGGCCAATCCTGAAGCGAGACTTGTCCGTCGTAGCAGCCGGAACAATGCTGCTGGGGGCATTTCCGCTCATCGCCAATCACGCCCCTGCTCTCGCGGAAACACGGCTGAAGGATCTGATCGCGGACTGGTACAGCATTCCCATGATGGCCTGCGGAGCCGTGTTGCTTCTATTTTCATGGAAGCGAATTGAAACATCCGTGTTCACTGCCGGCACGCTGGCAGTTTTGTTTTTTGTGCTCGTGATCGTTGCTGTCAGGCCTTCTTTATGGGCGGGTTTTGATCTGCGGCCGCTCGCTGGTTCTGTCGCCAGCCACGATGGTCCTGTCGCGTGGTATGGCAGTTATCACGGCCAACTGAATTATCTCGGAGCGATCCGGCATATTGCCGTCCCGGAGAATCACGAGAAGCTTGCCGAGTGGCTGCGAAGTCATCCAGACGGCTTGGTTGTCTTTCGACTCTCTTATGGCACCACAGCGATACTAAAAAAGGCGGGCATCAATGGTTCAAACAGCGAACCGCTCTCATCAGTGCAAGCGGAGCAGATCACGCAGATACTACGCAGCGACAGTGAGTTTCCGGGCCATGACTGGCAACCGAAGGTCACTCACTTGCACTGGATTCGCACCGGTCTTCCGCTCGTACCCATGGTCGTGCTGCGTTTCGAGAATCCACCGCTATGATTCGGCATGAAACTGTGGTGTTGAATCTTGACTGTCAATTGGACATTCCAAAGAACTACGTCAGGTTTTCAAGCCTGAACATGAAGATGGACGAGTCAGCCTCGAAAGGCTGACGTACTTTATTTCGTCATCCATCGACATCGTTTTCGGACTTAAGCACCCGAACAGCATTTGCGTACATATCTGCATATTCCAATGCACGACGTCGGTTTTCGATTAAATAGGGCAATCGCCGCTGGTAGTCCGTTTCGCTCAGAGACTGTATCCGGTGCTTTAGATCGACTTCGGAATTGCAGGACACCATGCCTCTCGGGTCAAAGAAATGGGCAATATCAGGAGCACCCCAGTAGACTGGCAAACAATGACACAGAAACGAATCAATCAATTTTTCCGTGAAGTAACCCGATGAACGGGAATTCTCGATGCAAATGGAGAAGCGATACGCATCATGCGCCTCTCTTTTATTCTCCAGATGTTGGTAGCCACGGCCAAACAGGTGAAGATCGGGAGAAGCGTCTCTGGACCATGCCGCGATCCGATGACGGAGCTGATGACCGATAGTTGTCTTCTTTGCCGAAGCGACTAAAGAAATCCGGTTCTCCTTCGGCAGTGGGCTCTCACCTTCTGTGAAAGAAACAAACGCACCTCCATGCGCTGCGAATCTGGCATTGGCGTGCTTCAACAGCGATGCCGTATTGTGAGTCAGCACACGATGATAATTTTGGGCAAAAAGACTGCTGAATTTGTAGAACCGCGACTTAATCGCCACGGGTTCCTGTAACAGCAGGCTGATTCGGCAATTCAGTCTCTTCTGAGATGCGGTCAGCGCGCGACTACTAGCCATGATAATCAGATGATCGGTTGGCGTCAGATCGGCCAGCGTTTCCTGAGCATGCGCCGCGCCGTGGAATACCAATGCGGCATCAACAGGTATCTCTGCGAGTACAGCACGGTGTCTGTCAGGAAGTCCATAAGGTAGTACGGCTATCACAGTTTCTGCCTGATCAGAAGATGAACAAACTTAAATCAACTTACTTCATCTGTTGATGATCCATTTCCGCATTCGCACCACCCAAATTCATTATCAGGACGAGTCAGTATCCAAGTAATCCAATGAATCATAATCCTATGTAGATGCGTAACACTGACTGCCGGCTTTGAATCCGTTGGAAATCTGTTACGCAGAGCAGCACGACGAATCCGAGGACTACATGTAGGAAAACTGCCTCCTTGCATCAAGACACATCTAACCGGCATTGCCGAATTCCATTAATTTCAACGAGGCTTTGTCGATCTTTCACGGAGGGATTCAGGGATGGAGTGCCGGGGTTACATGTCAGGGAATGCATCAATGGTTTCAACAGGGAACTGATCCCATCAGCAGAGGTGGAACAGATCACACAGATTCTACGCATCGACAGCGAGTTTCCCGGGCTTGAACGGAAACTGAAGTCAACTGGTAAATGTTTGGGCGATGCACGATTCCACCGCCCGCCTAAACGCGCCAGGCGTCAGGGTTTCTCACCCCCGTTTTCATCTGGTAAGAGTTGGCGCATATGGAGTACAACTCCGCTTCAACGTCGGCGACGGAGTGACACTTGCAGCAAATGCGAAAGCCAATCACCCTGAAAGAGAGCAAGTCCAATGCCATCAAAAATCGCGCGAAAGCTGAGTGATATTGCTTTTAAGTATTCAATCAAACTTAGGCGACTCATCGGGACGCCTGTTAGACATCAATACGAAGACTTTTCAATCCTATTGCCAGCCAATCACGGTCTGCCGATAATTCAGCGGAAGAACCTTCAATACGACAGATTTCTTCCGCATCTGGCGAAGTATATTAAGGCGGACGAGACTATCTTTGATATCGGCGCAAACGTTGGCGATACACTAGCGGGAATGGCTGAGCAAAACTCTCATTCAACCTATATCTGCATTGAGCCAGACGACGAGTTCTTTCAGTATCTTGTGAAAAACATCTCCAGAATAAAGGCGGCTAAAAAGAATCTGAATGTTTATGCAGTCAAATCGTTAGTCGGGAAGAATGTGACGGGCGTATCCCTTGAAGGGCACGGCGGCACAAAACACGCGGTCATAAACAAAGAGGGCAGAATATCATCAAGGCCACTTGATGACATCATTTCAGACTTGGCAAATATTTCCAATGTTCGAATCATTAAGACAGATGTCGATGGATTTGACTACGACGTGATTGATTCCTCTCTAACCACAATTCAAAAATTCAAGCCAATGATATTTCTTGAATGCCAATGTGATTATGACTATCAAAAATCCGGCTACGGGAAAACTTTTGCGACATTGGAAAGTCAAGGCTATTGCGACTGGATCGTATTTGACAACTTTGGCCAGTTCATGCTTCGCACTAGCGACCTGAATATCGTCACACAACTTTTGGACTACGTCTGGCACCAAAACAATGGAAACGCAACACGCACTATTTTTTACTATGATGTGCTTGCAGCACAAGGAAAAGACGGAGATCTAATCGGCAGTGCTCTCGCCACATATCAATAGATCAAACACAACTCCAAGTTAGCCCTGCCACTTCCGTGCAAATCATCGAGTCCGCATTCGGTGTGCCTGCATCCGGAAAGGCTTTAGCCATCATGCCACCCGGTTTGTGATTCAGACAACACACTTTCAAGAGTGAATTCCAGCTTGAGAACAAAAATCTCGGCTTACGCAATTGAACGCTATTCTTTCGAATATCCTTCCAGCTTTCCAACAATTAAGGCTGCGATGCTTTAGGCGAGAAACCAAATGAGAACTGCGATATTTGTTATTACTCTGGAGCGAAGCATTGAACGACGAGCGCATGCGGAATGGATCGTTTCAAACGGCCCGATTGCAAGCGAGCTGTTGGTTGCCGTTGACGGAACTGCTCTTGGGAATGATGTTGTTGCTGAAATTTATCATCGGCACATCTACACTCCGCGTTATCCGCATTCGTTGAGCCGGGGAGAAATCGGTTGTTTCCTGAGTCACCGCAGAGCTTGGAAAGCAATCATAGACCGACAATTGGATGCGGCACTGATTCTGGAAGATGATGTCACTTTTGATCCGCAGCTATTGAAGAACGCCCTCTACTATCTGGAAAATCACACATCGCCAGGAGACTACATTCAATTTCAGGTTCGAGACGTTGCCGTATTTCGTGAAGACGCGATTCACGATGAACACCATTGGCTGGTTCAGCCTTGTCCAGTCATGCTTCGCACCACAGCTCAGTTCGTAACCCACGATGCGGCACGACGACTTCTGGATGCTACTCAGCATTTCGATCGTCCAGTCGATACTTTTTTACAGATGACGTGGGTAACGGGTGTAACTGTTAAAGTTATCCAGCCTTGCGTTGTGCGGGAGATTTCAAACCAGATCGGCGGAAGCACACTGAGCCGCAAACGACGCCCGTGGTATGAACGGCTGCGAAGGGAAATTATGCGGCCGATTTATCGCGCACAGATTCGGCATCAGTCACGAAAAGCTTCCTGATTCCTGATGGTGTCTGATTCTCGGCTGGTTTTCTATGTTTCGTGTCACTGAGCCCGAAGAACAAGTTTTCCATCATCATTCGTATCACTACGAGCAGGATAAGCAGGGTTTATTTCAAGTAAAAGTCGCGGACCAGAATTCTGATGATCTTTCTCCTTCTTCATTGGTCATTCGATTTCAGATGCCGTTGAGAGCGTCGTCGATCGATGCTGGTGAAAGAGTGACCGATACACTTAAAGAAACTCCTACATTGTGATTATTGTTCGTGTGAGCGGCGGTCTAGGAAACCAGCTCTTCCAGGTTGCCACCGGAAGGGCACTGTCAACTATTCACCAGCAACCGCTTGTGATCGATGATCGGGGGTTTCAGGCTGATGGGTTTCGCAAATTCTGTCTTCCGTTGTTTATGGTCGATATCCTGCTTCCTGCCGATTCCATGGCAGTTCAGCAGATTCTTCCTCCCTCTCGTAAACGCTGGGTCGCGTTTCTGAAATGGCGGCTGACTCATGGTCGGTCCCTGAGATACATCCGTGAGAAATCGCTGGATTTCAACCCCGAGATTCTGAACGCGGGGCCGCACTGCTATCTGCACGGTTACTGGCAGAGTCAGCAGTACTTTCAACATGCTGCGCAGCAGATTCGCAGGGACTTGACGTTGCGAGTCGGCCCGACAGGTGAAAACCCCGAATGGTTGAAAAAAATCACTTCCGGTGTTTCCGTGTCGGTTCACGTTCGCCGTGGCGACTATGTCCTGGACCCCAAAGCCAGCCGCGTCCATGGAACCTGTTCGGTGGAATACTATCGCGCTGCAGCCGCAGAAATCGCCGGCAGAATTTCGGATACCCCGACGTTCTTCGTGTTCTCGGACGATCCTCGATGGGTCAGGGAAAACCTGCACCTGCCATTTCCAACACAGTATATGAGTCACAACGATGATCATCACAATTATGAAGATCTCAGACTGATGGCCGCCTGCAGTCACCATATTATAGCCAACAGTAGTTTCAGCTGGTGGGGAGCATGGCTGGGGGGCAATCCGGATCGAATCGTCATCGCGCCTAAAACCTGGTTCAATGATCCGTCACGAAGTGACCGATCCCTCGTACCGGCAGAATGGGTCCGCCTCTGAATGCCATCAAGTGCCCTGCGCCCCCAAGCAGAAGTTTCTTCGTTGAACCCCACGACGAAGGTGTCATATTTTTTCGATAATTCGCTCTCTGCTCCGGCTCGCTGTTCAATGAATTCTGTTCAATGAATTCTGTTCAATGAATTCTGTTCACGAATACATAGTATCATGTGTTTCAAAACTATCAGGATTTTGTGAGCTTAAGAGTTTCTCGACGAATGATTCCCCGCTATGACGTTGTTGCCATTGACTGGAGTGTTCGATTGCCGATTTGCGATAGTGCTCATAGTGCCGGGTCAGTTCGTCGATCAATCGAGGAATTTCGTGATTTGTTGCTGCGATCAATCCTACAGATGCCGTGGGAGCACAACCGTTTTCAGGCCCATCGAGCTGACAGACTCGCAGCGAAAGCATTTTCATTGTTCGTTGCCGAAACGGTGCAAAAAGACAAAGACTCGCCTGAGTGCATTGGCTACTCAACTGAAATATCGTTCTCACCGGTTTTTCAGTGAACACTTCGCAGTACTGACGCTGGGTGGAGATTACCATGCCACGGATGTCGCGTTGATTCAATTCAAAGCCCACGTAGTCGTCGTCACGCGATTGATCAATTGTCACTTCACAAACAATTGACATGTCTGCCTTCGGGGAGGACAAATGCGCGTCAGCAGACAGGACACCTGCGGCTGCGATTGCGGCAATTGTTTTTTCGACATTGCCGTGAGACACTTTAAACGCGATTGCGTTTCCCTTCGTCGGGCGCGAAGTGATCGATTTGAGACCAACGCAGTTGTAAAGCTCGCGCAAGATTAGTTGCTGACTGCAATGTTGAGCGATCGATGGCGCAATTTGTCGTGATAACCAGGATCCCGCAGGGACCACAACCGGAATTCCTGATGCCAGCATTTCGACCAGAACGCCACTGCATCGGGCGTAGTATCGCTGAGCGTCGTATAGAAAAAGACCTGCATTTGCCGAGGCGATGAATCTCTGATATTCCCCGGCCCGCAGTTTATCGACCATCAGCAGAAGAGGAGCTTGCTGGTCATCCTGATCATCAAACGTAATCTTACTTCGCAGGTGTCTAGGAAAAATTGTGGTTGCGGAATGGCTCGAAACTTGCATAGCCACTTGCCAGTGCCCGGGTTTGAGTTGACTTTCCCACAACTGTTCGATCAATCCCGAAATCTGCTTAGAACCTTTTTCCGTCCGGATCGCTCCTCCAAGCAACAGACGCAGCGGTTTCCCGAGGGAAGGTTGTGTGATATTTGCGTTGCGACGAATAGGGTAATCAATGCCCGAGAATTTTCGGGACATGGTCAGCAGATTGAGTTGATCCCTGAGTTCTGCCGTGGTAGCCCAGCAATGAATGCGGTGAGGCTTCGCGCCAGAAATGATTCGACGCAATTGTTGTTTTAATTCGTTTTGCTCGCAGGGACGCGTGACCCAATCTCCCTGACGTTTCGCGATGAAGTTGGAGTGGAACAGCAAGTGAATATCAATCGCTTCCTGCAGACTCGCGACTTTAAGAGCAAGCGGGATGGCCAACCCAGAAAACTCGTCGCAAGTGCCGAACAACACCAGGTCGTCAGATCTTGGCTGCACTTCCTTTAAAACCTGCACAATTGCGTCAGTATGTTGGCGTAACATCACTTGCGGCCGTGTTCCATGGATCCTGTCGACAATGTTCTGCCAAAGTTTCCCCAGACCAGATCCTTGAGGATTCCCGTCAGGATCGCGAGCAACTCGTGAATGCCCATCCACATTTAAAGCCCAGCGGTGCATCTTCCAATACGGCATCCGCGGGCGAATCTGCCAGTTGCGTCCCTGAAGTTCTTCAGACAATTGGAATCCGGGAGACGGTGATTCAAACGACCCGGAAGGTTTCGGATGCAGATTCGAATTCGATTCGCGGGTCAAGACGGCTTCCGAACCAGTTAATATGCTCGATGCTCCGAAATCACGATGCGTCACCAGCCATGGTTCAAATTCCATTCGCTCGGCGGCATCGAGAATTACAGTCGCAAGTTCAAGGAAATGACCTCCGACTTTACGAATGTTCTGATCAAACAAAATGAAACGCCGACGCTTCATGCTGCGTCTCGCTGAGCGCACCGAAGAGCGACGAGACACTGATGGTAGTCTACCTCCAGAAGCGACCTTTGCTTGTACCATTTGTCAAACCAACGGGAAGTCCGATTTCGCAGAATCCATTGGATGTATTTCTGACTGACATTCGACTTCGTAAAAAAATGCAGGCCCTTGCCACAAGTGATGACTCGCCGATCGTATCGAGCGGCGAGAACCTGCAAACTCTTTCTGGAATAGAAGGAAATATGCTGCCCTATTTCTGGCATCTAGTACCACCAATCCGAAATCGCCGGCGTTGATCCGGGTATAAGTTCCGTCGTAACAAGCCAATGGGGTGCTAGCTGATCGAGAACGTTTAAGTCCTCATTTGAACAAACAATATGCTCGAACACTTCCACCGCAGTTGCCAAGGCGAATGTCTGAGCGTCACGGGCTTCGAACCCTGCTGCAAAGAGATTCTTTGCCATAGGATC
>Ga0105046_10015423_pt1 | contig 11745 bp, 11 predicted proteins | sample MAT03_FD_78385 | JGI IMG/M metagenome (GOLD analysis project Ga0105046, IMG submission 78385) | Freshwater microbial communities from Lake Fryxell liftoff mats and glacier meltwater in Antarctica - MAT-03 (megahit assembly) | ecosystem: Environmental > Aquatic > Freshwater > Ice > Liftoff...
CTGAAGTAGCGTGCTGGGATGCGTACACGACTGCGGGCCATCGTGCTCATCGCCACCCTGGCCCTCCTTGCGACCGCCTGCGGCGATGACACGACCGACACTGCGAGCAACGCCGGCGGTGGCTCAGGCAAGATCACTGTGGTTGCCACCACCACGGTCGTGCAGGATTTCGTGCGGGTCATCGCCGGTGATCGGGTGACCCTGGTGGGCATCCTGAAGCCCAATGTCGATCCGCACGACTACGAGCCCTCTCCAGCCGATACCAAGGCGGTCGCCGACGCGGATCTCATTGTCGCCAACGGCGCAGGCATCGAGGAGTGGCTCGAAAAGCTCGTCGACAGCGCCGGCCCGACGGCACCCGTCATCGACCTGTCCGAGAACGTCACACTCAGAGGTGGCAGCGATGAGCACAGCGAGGGTGCCAAGGACGAGCACAGCGAGGGTGCCAAGGACGAGCACAGCGAGGGTGCCAAGGACGAGCACAGCGAGGGTGCCAAGGACGAGCACAGCCACGGTGGAGAGGATCCGCATATCTGGCACAACCCGATGAACGCCAAGATCATGGTCACCGACCTCACTGCCGCACTGGTGACGGCCGACGCCGCAAACGCGCCGACCTATGAATCGAACCGGGACGCCTACCTCACAGAGCTCGACACCCTCGACGCAGAGATCGAGCAGCAGATCAGCACCCTCACCAACAAGCGGCTTGTGACCAATCACGACGCGTTCGGCTACTACGTCGACCGCTACGGCCTCGACTTCGTCGGATCGATCATCCCCAGCTTCGACAGCAGCGCAGAGATGTCGGCCAGCGACCTGTCCGACCTGGTGGCCAAGATCAAAGATCAGGATGTGCAGGCCATCTTCTCGGAGAGCTCACTCCCACCGAAGACCGCCGAAGCGATCGCCACGGAAGCCGGCGTGAAGGTGGTGGAGGGCGAAGATGCCCTCTACGGCGACGGTCTCGGACCCGCTGGATCATCGGGGGCCACGTATCTCGAGATGATGCGGCACAACACCGAAACCATCGTGGCCGGGCTGTCGTGATGTGGCTGTCGTGACCGGGCTGTCGTGACAGTGCTCCCGGCGCTCGTGTTGGACGACATGTCCGTGTCGTTCGATGGGGCGCTGGCCCTTCAACACGTCTCGGGCATCGTGGCAGCCGGCGATTCCGTCGCCCTCATCGGTCCGAACGGCGCCGGCAAGTCCACGCTGTTGCGGGCCATCCTCGGGCTGGTTCCCCTGGCGGCTGGCAGCATCGAGGTGCTGGGGCAAGCGCCGAAGGCCGCCCGGCGACAGGTCGCCTACGTACCCCAGGCAGACACCTTCGACCCACAGTTCCCCATCTCGGTCATCGACGTGGTGACCATGGGCCGCGCCCCGATCATCGGCTGGTGGCGACGTCCGCGCTCGGTCGATCGCCGCGCCGCTGCGGCAGCACTCGAGCGGGTCGGGCTGTCCGAACGGTCCCGGGACCGATTCGGAACGTTGTCGGGCGGACAACGCCAGCGCGTCCTTCTGGCTCGGGCCATCTGTCAGGAGGCCCGACTGCTCCTCCTCGACGAGCCGTTCAACGGCGTCGATGCCGTGACCCAGACCACGCTGATCGACGTCCTCGACGAGTTGCGCGCGAACGGTGTTGCCGTGGTGATGGCGACCCATGACTTGGCGGTGGCCCACCTGGCCTGTGGCGACGCCTGCCTGCTGAACCGGGATCAGATCGCTTTCGGACCGATCGACGAAGTGCTCAACAGTCGACACCTCCGGGCCACCTATGGCGACCGACCGTGGGTTCACGTGGGCGACCAGGTCATCCTGGCCAACGCCGCGCCAAGCACCCGCTGACACTTCGGCGCCCTGACCCATGGCCTGGTTGACCGAGTCCTTCTCGTTGCCGTTCATGCAACGCGCCCTGGTGATCGCTCTCATCGTCGGCGCGGTCGGAGGGGTGCTGTCCGCCTATGTCGTCATCCGTCGTCTGGCCTTCTTCGCCGACACGTTGACCCACACCGTCTTTCCCGGCGTGGCCATTGCGTCAGTCCTGGTGCAGCCCCTGTGGATCGGCGCCCTCATCGCCGGTCTGGCATCCACGTTGGCCTTCACCTTCCTGAGCCGACAACGGCTGGTGGAGGACAACGCCGCCATGGCTGTGATCCTGACCACGTTCTTCGCCGTCGGCGTCATGGTGGTGTCGCGGGTCACGACATTCACCAATGACCTGATCACCTTGCTGTTCGGTCAGATCCTGACCGTGGATCGCGGTGACATCATGGCGTCGGCGCTGCTCGGGGGCTGTGCGGTACTCCTGACTTCGGTGCTGCACCGTGAACTGGTGGCGCGGGCCTTCGACCCGGAGGGCTCCGCAGCCGCAGGCCGACCGGTGTGGGCGCTCGATCTGGCACTCAACGTTGCCGTCACCCTCGTGGTCGTTGCCGCCTTGCGCGCGGTTGGCACCGTGCTGGTGCTGGCACTCCTCGTCACCCCGGCAGCCACCATTCGGCCCTGGGTCCGCGGCGTGGTTCCCATGGCCATCGGCGGCGCGCTGGTGGGCATGTCCTCCGGGGTTATCGGCCTGGTGATCGCCTACCAGGCCTCGGTGGAGCGCGACGTGCGACTTGCTCCGGGCGCCACCATCGTGCTGGTCATGACCACAGTCTTTGCGCTCGGGTCACTGGCGGTGTGGGCCCGACGTTCGATCCGCCACCGCGTGTCCACATGATCGCCTCGCTCTGGTCGTCGATCGACGCCGTGTGGTCGTCGCCGCTGCTTCGCCGGGCCGCCGCCGAGGCCGCCCTGGTGGGAGTCCTGGGCGGGGTCATCGGAGTCCACGTGTCATTGCGGCGGCTGGCCTTCACCACCATGGCCCTGACCCACGCCACATTCCCCGGTGTCGTGATCGCGTCGTTGCTCGGTTGGAACCTCGTCCTCGGCTCCTCGGCCTTCGGCCTGCTGGTGGTGGCTGCGATCGCTCTGGCTGGCGGCCTCGGCCGCCTCGATCACACCACGACGACGGGCGTGATCCTGGCCGGCGGCATGGCCCTGGGCGTTGTACTGGTCTCGGTCCAGGATGGCTTCAGCACGAACCTCTCCGCCTACCTGGTGGGCTCCGTGCTCAGCACCTCCGGTTCTGACCTGGCCCTCACCGCGGCGATCAGCGCTGTCGTCTGCGGGTTCGTGTTGGCTGCGCATCGACCTCTGGTCGCCAGTGCGTTCGACCCGGCAGGAGTCCGTGCCGCAGGCCTCGCCGCGTCCGCCGTGGACGTCGGATTCCTGGTGGTCCTGGTCGTCACCCTGGCCACCGCCGTGCCTGCCGTGGGGACCATCCTGTCGGTCTCCTTGGTCGTGGCGCCGGCGGCCACCGCCCGGCTGTGGACCGACCGAGTCGGAACCATGCTGGTCATCTCGCCGGTGATCGGCGCGCTGTGCGGGGCCGGCGGCGTGATCCTCTCGCACTGGTGGGACACTTCGGCCGGAGCGACCATTGCAGCGGTTGCCGGCGCGGTCTTCGTGGGGTCGACGCTCATCAGTCCGTCGACAGTTTCGCTCCGATCGCCGGGACGATCAGCTCGGCGGCAAACCGCGCTCCGATGAGGTTCCCCGCTGCCGGGCCAAGCCGGAGCTGAGCGACGTGGCCGCTGCACCAGATATCGGTGCCGGGCCACCTCAGATCGCGATCCAGCTCGGGGATTCCGTCGTGAACTGGGGTGGGGTGAGAAACCAAGAGCCCCATTCCCCAGATCGACCGCTCGATAGCGGGACGCCATCCGGTGGCCAGCCACACGACATCAGACTCCACACCGCCCACCCCGTCGATCCACGTGAGGCCGAGTTCGATCTTGCTCACCGGGCCGACCACGCAACGCAGACGATCCGAATGGCCTGCCGCCGCTGAGAGCTGATCGAGCATCCACCCCGGCATCGTCCCCCCGTCTCGTGCCGAGATGGCCAGGTCGCGACGAGTGCGGGCACATGATTCGGCGCCGAAGCGATCGAGATGCATCGGCCCGAGCCAACCGGGATCGGTGTCGAACTCACGCTGGCTGAGCGGCCGACGAACGACGTGGGTGACCCGTCGACCGTGCTCGAGTGCCCCGAGCACGAGGTGACCGGCCGTGATTCCCCCGCCGACCACCACGATGTGCGCGCCGTCCGGAGGATCGTCGAGGTCGACCTCGTCGGCATGAACGGCGAACCCGGGCACTGACAAGTCGTCGTTGCGGAGCTGATCTGCCGTCGCCATGACCACCGCCCGAGCCTCGACCTGCGAGCCCGAACCAAGCACGACCGTCGTGCAGTCTGACTGCGGCTCGAGCGATTCGACCTGGTCAGCAAAGACGGCGGACCCGAGCCCGTGGCGGATGATGAGGTCGTCGCAGAACGCGTCGTAGAACTCCGCTCCTGGCGAGTCGTAGCGGCCGAGGAAGCTCCGTTCAGCTTTCGGACCGAAGGATCGAAGGGCGAACGGGTCCGGGTCGGGATGATGCACCGAGGGCGAGCGCAGCCGGTCAATCGAGAACCGCCGAAATCGGTCTCGCCAGCGGCCCAGCCAACATCCGGCCGGATCCACCACCATGATCGAGCGGGTCGGGTCGGCGGACCGGAGGTGGGCGGCAAGGGTGAGTCCATGGGGTCCTGCACCGCCGATGAGGATGTCTACGTGGTCCACGGCACGACGCCTCCTAATTTGGGAACGGCTCTCAGTCTAGCTACAGTCTCTCCATGCACCGTCTTCCCGTCACTGTCCTCTCGGGCTTCCTCGGCTCGGGCAAGACCACGCTGCTCGAACGCGTCCTGACCAATCGAGACGGCATGCGGGTTGCAGTGATCGTGAACGACATGAGCGAGATCAACATCGACGCAGAGCTGGTCAAGAGCGGGGAGGTCTCGCTCGATCGAACCACTGAGGAGCTGGTCGAGATGACCAATGGCTGCATTTGTTGCACCATGCGCGAGGACCTGCTGATCGAGGTCGACCGCCTGGCGCGCAGCGGCCGATTCGACTACCTCCTCATTGAGTCCACCGGCATCAGTGAGCCCATGCCGGTGGCGTCGACCTTCGCGCTGCCGGCTGACGACGGGCGGTTTCTCGGCGAAGTTGCGCGTCTTGACACCATGGTGACCGTCGTCGACGCCGAGCGATTCCTTCCCGAGCTGGACAGTCTCGATGAGCTGGCGGATCGGGATCTGGCCGCAGGTGAAGACGACGAGCGCACCATCGCCGATCTGCTGATCGAGCAGGTCGAGTTCGCCGATGTCCTTGTATTGAACAAGGCCGACCTTGTCACCCCCGACGTTCTCGACCGGGTGGAGTCGCTCATGCGACGACTGAATCCCGCTGCCGACGTGATCAGATCGATCCGAGCAGATGTTCCGCTTGGCTCGATACTGAACACCGGTCGGTTCGACATGGATCGAGCCGCCGAGGCCCCGGGCTGGGTCCAGGCGCTCAACGGCACCGCTCCCCCCGAGACCGAGGAGTTCGGGATCAGCTCGTTCGTCCACCGTTCGAACCGACCCTTCCACCCGGAGCGACTCCTCGACTCGCTCGACGAGCCGTGGCCAGGCGTGCTGCGATCGAAGGGATTCTGCTGGCTGGCGTCGAGACCGTTCATCATGGGGTTGTGGTCCCAGGCCGGCGGCTCACTCGGTCTCGAGCCCGTTGGGCCCTGGTTGGCGGATACTCCGGAGGAGGACTGGGACCTCGAGCCGGAGGACCTCATTGCCGTCCGGGAGGTGTGGGACCCGCTGGTCGGAGATCGCCGCCAGGAGTTGGTCTTCATCGGCGTCGAGATGGATCGGGTCGACATCACGGCGCGCCTGGCGTCGATCGAATTGACCGATGAGGAGTGGATCGCCGGTCCCGAAGCATGGCTGCAGTACGTCGACCCGCTTCCCGACTGGGACCTCGACGAGGAAGAGGAGCGGCCATGAGCAACATCTGCATGGTGACCGGGGCCAAACCTGGATTCGGCAACAACGTCAGTCACAGTCAACGAAAGACCCGCCGGCAGTGGCGGGTGAACATCCAACGAAAGCGCTACTGGGTTCCATCCCAACGCCGCTGGGTAACGCTCACGGTGTCCGCGCGGGGCATCAAGACGATCGACAAGAACGGGATCGACGCCGCCATGGCGGACATGAGCCGCCGAGGAGTCAGTGTTTGACCCGTGAGATTCAGGCCGAAGCACGGACCTCGTCGGGGTGGAGCCGCTGACCCGAGGAGAACTTCACCGGGATGTGCTTGATCCCGCCGATGAAGTTCGACCGCAACCGCTCCGGCGCACCGTCGAGCGACATGTCCGACAGCCGCTCGGCCACCTCACGGAAGACCAGTCGGAGCTCCATTCGGGCCAGGTTGGCGCCCAGGCAGAAGTGGGCGCCACCGGCACCGAACGCAATGTGGTCGTTCGGGGAACGCTCGATGTCGAACCGGAAGGGCTGATCGAACACCTCTTCGTCCCGGTTGGCCGAGATGTGCCACATGATGACCTTGTCGCCGGTCTTGATCTGCTTGCCCCGCAGCTCGAGGTCCTTCATGGCGGTGCGGCGGAAGTGCAGTACCGGCGTGGCCCAACGGAGGATCTCCTCGACGGCGCCGTCGATGTAGCGGTCCGGATCGCTGCACAGCTTGGCGAACTCCTCCGGATGCTCCATGAGGGCCATCATTCCGTGAGCCGTGGCATTGCGAGTCGTCTCGTTGCCCGCCACGGTGAGGAGGAGCATGAAGAGCTCGAACTCTTCCTGAGTCAGCTTGTCCCCTTCGATCTCAGCGTTGATCAGCCGTGTGACGATGTCGTCGCGCGGGTCCTCGCGCCGCTCGTCGCCCAGTGCCGAGGCGAACATGTACAGCTCGGCCGCGGCCAACGTGGCGTCCTCGGGGTCGCCCTCGTTGTACTCCGGGTCGTCGGCACCCACCATACGGTTCGACCACTCGAACAGCTTGTGACGTTGGTCCTGATCGACGCCCATGATCTCGGCAATGGCCTGCAAGGGCAGCTCGGCCGCGATGTCGGTGACGAAGTCACATCGTCCGGCCTCGATCACCTGGTCAACGATCAGCTCGGTCCGGAACTTCAGGTGCTGCTCGATCATGTTGATCATGCGCGGCGTGAAGCCCTTGTTCACCAGCAGGCGATAACGCGTGTGACGGGGAGGATCCGTCATGAGCATGATCTTGCCGCGCATGTCGTAATTGGGGTCCATGTCGTCGGGTTCCATCATGTTGACCCCGTTGGCCTCGGAGCTGAACCCCTCGGCGTCGCGATTGATCAGCGACAGATCAGCATGCTTGGTGATCGACCAGAAACCGGGCCCGTTGGGCTCAGGCGTCCAGTGCACCGGGTCGGTGGCGCGCAGTTCCGTGAAGAGCTCGTGGTGCTCCATGCCCTGGTAGGTCTCGGGACTGAGCAGCGCAGCATCATCGATCGTCATGGAGATCCCCCTGGGACATGTCGGTTCCGACCCATCGGTCACACTAGAACGCGTTCCAGTTTTCGGCAACGGCGGGAAGGTGCCGTCGGTCACCCCGTCGTCAGGAACCCCTCGACGCGGGCCTTGGGACGACCGATGATGGCGGAGGTCGACGAGACCAGCAGGGGCCGCTGCAGCAGGCGCGGGTGGGACACCAACACGTCGATCACGTCGGTCGGATCCTGGACCGCCGATTCCTTCAGGCCCAACTTCGAGAAGAACGAGTCACGACGTACCAGGTCGGTGGCGGGGTCTTGGAGCTTGGCCACGATGGCCGTCAGTTCCGCCTTGCCGGGTTTGGTCTTGAGATAGAGGTTGACGTCCACGTCGACCCCGAGGCGCTCGGCCTCGGTCATGGCGAACACCGAGGTCGAGCAGTGGGGGTTGTGGTAGATCGTGATGTCAGCCATGCCCGAGACGCTACCGCCGCCGCACGAGTGCCCGATCGGGTGGATCGGTACCGGAGTGATGGGTTCCGCCATGGTCGGACACCTCCTCGACGCCGGCCACCCGGTGGTGGTGACCACCCGAACCGCCGAACGGGCCCGGCCGCTGATCGAACGGGGCGCCCGCTGGGCCGAGTCGCCGGCGGAAGTTTCGGCCGGAGCGCTGGTCGTCGGGGTCATGGTCGGCACCCCGACCGATGTCCAGGCGGTGATCGCCGGTGACGGCACCGGCACCGGCGTGCTGGAGGCACTTGCTCCCGGCGCAGCGATCATCGACTTCACCACGTCCACACCGAGCCTGGCGGCCGAGTTGGCCACAGCGGGCGCGGAGCGAGGCGTCTCGGTGCTCGATGCACCGGTCTCCGGAGGCGACGTGGGAGCCAGGAACGCCGCGCTGTCGATCATGATCGGAGGCGACACCGTGGCGGTCGATCGGTGTCGGCCCCTTCTGGACCGACTGGGCCACACGATCGTGCACCACGGCCCAGCGGGATCCGGGCAACACGCCAAGGCGGTCAACCAGACCCTGGTGGCCGGCACCATGATCGGTCTGTGCGAGGCGTTGGTCTACGCACATCGAGCCGGTCTCGACCCCGGCTCGGTGCTGGCCAGCGTGAGTGGCGGGGCAGCCGCCAGCTGGTCGCTCACCAACCTGGCGCCCCGGATCCTCAGCGACGACCTGGCTCCCGGCTTTGCCGTCCGGCACTTCGTGAAGGACCTCGGCATTGTCCTGGCCGAGAGCTCCCGGATGGGCCTCGATCTCCCCGGCGTACAGCTGGCCGACGAGCTCTACCGGGACCTCGTTGCCCACGGCGAGGGTGAACTGGGAACACATGCGCTCGTTCGGGCCATCGAGCGACGGGTCCCGCACCGGTGACCTCGAACCGTCACGTCCGCACCACCGCCACGAGCATGAACACCCCGGCCGGGATCGGCGCCGCGCTCGGCGCGAACCTTCTCTGGGGTCTGGGCAACGTGATCATCGCCAAGGTGCCGCTCGGCGGTCTCGGCATTGCCTTTCATCGACTCTGGATGGGCGCCCTGCTCTACACCGTCGTGTTGTACCTGCGCGGTGGCCGCCTGCGGTGGGACAGCTTCCGCTACGGGTCGCTGGGCGCAGTGGCGTTCGCCGCGGACATCTGCTTCTTCTTCCTCGCGGTCAAACACACCACGTTGGCCGACGCCACCACCATCTCGGCATTGCAACCCGTGGTCATCCTCCTCTTCGCCGGGGCGCTGTTCGGCGAACGGATCACGCGACGCCATGTGGCGTGCACCGTCGTGGCGGTGATCGGCATCGCCGTAGTGGTTCGCGGATCGGTCGCCACGGGCAACGTCACGGTGTTCGGTGAGGTCATGGCCACACTCGCGCTGTTCGCGTGGGCCGGCTACTTCATCGCATCGAAACGGGCACGTGAGCACCTCGACACGCTGGAGTACATGACCGTGGTCATGATCGTCGGGTGCCTCGTGGTGGCGCCGTTCGCCTTCGCCACCGGCCAGGCGACCGGCGGCGGCTACGACGGGATCACCCGCGAAGCGCTGGCCTGGGTGGCGCTGGTGGTCCTGGTTCCCGGCTCGGGACACCTCCTGGTGAACTGGGCCCACCAACACACCACCATCACCTTGAGCTCGCTGTTGACGCTGCTCATGCCCGTGCTCTCCACCGCCGGCGCCGCCATCTGGCTGGGTCAGGACGTCAACCGGATCCAGGTCGTGGGGATCGGCGTGGTGCTCGGCTCGCTGGCGATCGTGATCATCGGCGATGCCAGAGCACGGTCACCGGAGCACTCGTCGGTCGAGATCCCGCTGGGTCTCGTCCCGCCGGCCGACCCCGAACCGTGACCGGGCGCTACGTTCCGGCCATGGCCGCTGACCCCACCGCTGCGTATCTCGATCCTGAACGTTCAGTGACCGAACGCGTCGATGACCTGCTGGGACGCATGACGCTCGACGAGAAGTTGGCCCAACTCGGCTGCGTCTGGTCCACGCAGCTGGTTGTCGACGATGCCTTCTCCCCCAAGCGCGCCGCCGAGCTGATGCCTCACGGCACCGGACACATCACCCGCGTGGCCGCGTCGACGGGCCTGCGACCGACCGGCCTCGCCGAGTTCGGCAACGAGGTGCAGCGCCACCTGGTGACCCAGACCCGATTGGGCATCCCTGCGGTTGTCCACGAGGAGTCGACCGCCGGATTCTGTGCCCGTGATGCCACCCAGTTCCCGCAGGCCATCGGGCTGGCCGCCACCTGGGACACACAACTGATGGGCGAGATCGGCGCTGTCATCCGAGAACAGATGCTGGCGGTGGGAGCCCGCCACACGCTGGCACCGGTACTGGACATCGCCCGGGACCCTCGCTGGGGCAGGGTCGAGGAGACGTACGGCGAGGACCCCGAACTGGCGGGACAGATGGGGGTGGCCTACGTCCGTTCCGTCCAGGCCGGCGGTGGCGTCGAGGACCTTCGCCAAGGCGTGGTCTGCACCGGAAAGCACTTCCTCGGCTACGGCCTCCCGGACGGCGGACTCAACCACGGCCCGGTGCAGTTGGGCGGCCGTGAGCTCCGAGAGGTCTTCGCCGAGCCGTTCGCTGCGGCCATTCGTGACGCCGGGCTGGCGTCAGTCATGAACAGTTACAGCTCGGTCGACGGGCTGGCTTGCGCCGGTAGCCGCAGCATCCTGACCACCCTGCTGCGGGACGAGCTCAGATTCGAGGGGACCGTGGTCGCCGACTACTTCTCGGTCGATCTCCTCAGAACGCACCATCGGCTGTCATCCGACAAGGGAGGAGCGGCGGTCGCCGCGCTCAGCGCCGGACTCGACGTCGAACTGCCGTCAACCGACTGCTACGGCGCACCGCTGCGCGAACGGATCGACGCAGGGGATGTCGATCTGGAGACGGTCGACGTGTCGGTTCGACGAGTCCTCACCCAGAAGATCGCACTCGGCCTGTTCGAACAGCCCTACGCCGACGCGGCGGCCGCGGCCGCGGCCTACGGCCGGCCCGAGCAGACGGCACTGGCCCGTCGGGCCGCCGCCCAGGCCGTGGTCGTGCTGACCAACGACGGGGTACTGCCCCTGTCAGCGGAACTGACCCGCATCGCCGTGGTCGGTCCGACGGCCGACGACGTCCGGCTCACGCAGGGCGACTATCACTACCCCGCCCATCTCGAGATCATCTATGGCGCAGCCACCGCCGACTTCCTCCCGAGCGGCGGCGGCGCATTCGCCCCCGGTCCCTACTTCCCCGACACGGTGACACCCCTCGCCGCATTCCGGGCCGCACTCCCCACGGCGACCATCGAGACCTCGCCGGGATGCGGACTCCTGGACCACGACGACGATGAAGCCTCGCTGACCGAAGCCGTCGCCGCAGCGGAGCGGGCCGAGGTGGCGATCGTGTGCGTCGGCGGGATGAGCGGCCTGGTCCCCCCGGCCACCGTCGGCGAGGCCCGGGATGCGGCAGACCTGGCCCTGACCGGGGCCCAGGACGAACTCATTCGGCGGGTCTGTGAAACGGGGACCCCGACGGTCGTTGTGGTCATGAGCGGTCGAATCCACACGTTGACCGAGGCGGCCGAACACGGGGCCGCGCTGGTGTTGGCCTGGCCCGGTGGCGAGCAGGCCGGATCGGGACTGGTGGACGTGCTGACCGGAGTGGTTCCGGCCCAGGGCCGCCTCCCGGTCTCACTGCCCCGTCGCACGGGACAGGTCCCCGTTCACTACAACCACCGGGCGGGCGGTGGTTCATCGAAGTTCTGGGGTGACTACGCCGATGGCCCGGTTGCACCGCTGTTCCGGTTCGGGCACGGACTCGGCTACGCCGA
>Ga0105046_10015425_pt1 | contig 11745 bp, 12 predicted proteins | sample MAT03_FD_78385 | JGI IMG/M metagenome (GOLD analysis project Ga0105046, IMG submission 78385) | Freshwater microbial communities from Lake Fryxell liftoff mats and glacier meltwater in Antarctica - MAT-03 (megahit assembly) | ecosystem: Environmental > Aquatic > Freshwater > Ice > Liftoff...
CGTCCCCACGCCCTGGCCGAACCTGAGCCTGATGCCCGCCGGCCCCGGCCTGGACGAACTGCACAGCAAGCTGGAAAGCCGCTACAAGATCTACAAGCTGCGCAAGGCGCTGGAAGCCCTGGCCGACGACTACGACGACATCTGGATCGACACACCCCCGGCGCTGAATTTCTACACGCGCTCGGCGCTGATCGCCGCTGAAGGCTGCCTGATTCCTTTCGACTGCGACGACTTCTCGCGCCGTGCGCTGTACGGTTTGATGGACAGCGTGAAAGAAATACAGGCCGACCACAACGAGGAACTGCAGGTCGAGGGGATCGTCGTCAACCAGTTCCAGCCGCGTGCCAGCCTGCCGCAGCGCACGGTGCAAGAACTCGTCGACGAAGGCCTGCCGGTGCTGCAGCCATACCTCAGCGCCAGCGTGAAGATCAAGGAATCGCACGAACAGGCCAAGCCCATGGTGCATTTGGACCCCAAGCACAAGCTGACGCTGGAGTTCGTGGCGCTGTATGAAGGGCTGAACGCTGCCAAGCCCGCGAAGACCAAGAAGACCAAGGCGACCAAGTCGCGCACTTACGAGTGAGGTGAGCGGCCTGCTCGGCAGGTCTACAGTGTGGGCATGCCCATCGCCTATGCCCGCTACCTGACGGGGCACCACCGCACCTTCAGGGCCAACAAGCAACTGGGTTGGGTGCTGGCTTTCGTGGCGGGTGCCATCAACGCCGGGGGCTTTCTGGCGGTGCAGCAGTACACCTCGCACGTCACCGGCATGGTGTCGTCGGTGGCCGACAACCTGGCACTCGGGCAACTGGGGCTGCTGGTGGACGGCGTAGTGGCCGTGCTGGCCTTCCTGCTGGGGGCCATCTGCTGCTCCTTGATGGTGAGCTTCGCCCGCCGCAAGGCGCTGGCCAGCGAGTTCGCATTGCCGTTGCTGCTGGAAGCCGCGCTCATCCTCATGTTTGGCTTGATGGGTTCGCAGCTGTCGCAATACCAGGGCCTGCTGGTGCCGTTCACCGTGCTGCTGCTGTGCTTCATCATGGGTTTGCAGAACGCGGTGGTGACGAATCTCTCGAACGGCGTGATCCGTACCACCCACCTCACAGGCACGGTGACGGACTTGGGAATCGAGATCGGCAAGCTGCTGTACTGGAATCGCGACCCCGCGCTGAGTGCCGACGCGGGTACAGCCATCGGATACAAGGTGCTCGCCGACCGCGAACGCATGGTCGTGCTGGCGGTGCTGGCCCTGTCTTTCCTGGCCGGGGGCATGGTCGGTGCGTTCGGCTTCAAGTGGCTGGGTTATGTCTCCACCGTGCCCTTGGCCGTGCTGCTGGCCACCTTGGCCGTGGTGCCCATGCTGGACGACCTGCGCGGACTAGGCGCGCGCGCAAAGCCCGACTGAGGCCGCGCCAACCCCAGTCAGCGCAAGCAATTGATCGGCTTGTCTTCCGCTTCTCAAGGCTTGGTCCGCAGTCCAAGACCGTAGATTCCGTGGAACGGCGATGACCGCCGATGGAAAAGCCACTGTTCATGAACCTGCCGCTCAAGCCCAACACCGCCGTTCGCCTACCGATCGGCAAGAAGTTGTTGCTCATCCAGGGCCTGCTGCTGGCCGTCACCATGGTCATTGCCGCGATGGCGTTCACCACGCTCGACCAGGTGGGCGGTGCCGCAAAACGGGTCGGCGAGACGTATTCGCCGCAGCTCGATCGCATCTCTGATGTCGAGACCCTCATGTTCCGCATTTCGCTGGAGGCCCGTCACGCCATGCTCGTCGAGACAGCCGCCGAACGTGACGCGACCTTCAAGCGCATTGGTTCCTTCCGCGAGGAAATGCTGAGCAAGCTGAAGACCTTAGAGGAACAACTCTCCACCCCCGAGGGGCACGCCCAACTGACCAAGATCCGCGCCGCAGACGTGTTGTTCTGGAAGCTCGGGGGCGAAGTGGTGGCCAAGATCCAGGCCGGCGACCAGCAGGCAGCTTTCAACCAATTGAAGGCGGAACTGGTGCCGGCGCGCGATGTGATGGTGCGCCACATCGTTGAACAGCGCATCTGGCAGCAGCAACTCATCACCAACGCTGTCGCCCAGGCGAAGCGCCAAGCCGACCAGACCAAGCTGGCTGTGGTGGCCGTCGCCGTGCTGGGTTCGCTGGTCGCCGGGTGGCTGGCCTGGTCGCTGGCGCAGATGATGCGAGGTGCATTCCGGCGCGCGCACAGCGTGACGGACCGCATCGCGGGTGGCGACCTGCGCGGCGAGATCTACGTACGCAAGGGTGACGAGTTCGGCCAGCTGTTCGGGTCGATCGCCGACATGCAGGCGCGACTCGACGGGGTTGTCGGCCATGTACGCCAGGTAGTCCAAAAAGTAACGCTGGCCGCGCAGTCGATCGACGAGGCCAACCGCGAGTTGGACAGGGTGACCGGGTCGCACGCCAGCTCGGTACAAGACACCAGCGGATCGACGCGCCGCATGGCCGACTCGGTCAGGCAGAGCGCGCAGAACATCGAGACGGCCAACCAGCTTGCCAGCGAAGCCTCGACGGTCGCCCGCCACGGGGGCGATGTAGTCTCGCAGGTGGTGAGCACGATGCGCGGCATTGACGACTCCTCCAAACGCATCGGCGAGATCGTGAACGTCATCGATGGCATCGCCTTCCAGACCAACATCCTGGCGCTGAATGCCGCTGTTGAGGCCGCGCGGGCGGGCGAGCAGGGGAAAGGCTTTGCGGTGGTGGCGAGCGAGGTGCGCAGCCTCGCACAGCGCTCGGCAGCCGCAGCCCGCGAAGTCAAGACACTGATCGGAGAATCGGTCGAACGCGTCAGCACGGGCAGCCACATGGTCGACCAGGCCGGCCGAACCATGCAACGTATCGTGGACTCGGTTGCACAGGTAACGACGCTGATGTCCGACATTGCCGAAGCCACCCGCCAACAGAGCGAAGGCGTGGAGATCGTGAGCAAAGCTGTCGATGAGATCGGTGGTGCGACGGAACAGAGCGTTGCGGCAGTCAAGCGCTCGAATGCGGCATCAGCCGAGCTGCGACAACATGCGCAGGCGCTGGAGCAGGCTGTCGCAGCCTTCGATCTGAACGTGACGGCCTGACGCAAGCGGACCCAAGCAGGTCCATTGACCCAAGCTGAACCGCACTGTGCAGGAAGATCAACCGCCCGCGCGCTTGGCCTTGTAGCCTTCGGCCTGCAGCAGCAGCATCACGCGGTCGGCGTGGTCGCCCTGCACTTCCAGCACGCCGTCTTTGGCGGTGCCACCGGCACCGCAGGCGTTGCGCAGGCGTTTGCCCAGCGCGGCCAGGGCTTCGGGGTCCAGGGTCAGGCCGCGCACCACGGTCACGGTCTTGCCACCGCGGCCTTGTTTTTCGCGGGTGACCTTGGCCACGCCATCGCCTTGCGCCAGTTTGGCTTGTGCAGCCAGCGCCTTGCAACGGCAATCGGCCTGGGCCTGCCGACACGTGGGGCAGGTTCGGCCGCTGTCGGTGGAATAGACCAGGCCGCCGGAAGGTGACGTTTTGCGCATGCGCGCATTGTCGCCAAGCTCCCGCAGCCAGCAGGCCCGAGCCCCACCCGCCCCTTCAAACCAGCGGTGCCAGCAGCCCCTGAAGATCTTCAGCGCTGAACTTCGGCGCATGGCCGCTGTCGGTACCCAGCACGCTGGCGGTCAGCGCGGCCTTGCGGGCCTGCAGGGCCAGCATGCGTTCTTCGATGCTGCCGGCCACCACCAACTTGTAGATGAACACCGGCCGCGTTTGCCCGATGCGGTGGGCGCGCGCATTGGCCTGCTCTTCCACGGCGGGGTTCCACCAGGGGTCGAGGTGGATCACGGTGTCGGCGGCCGTCAGGTTCAAGCCCACGCCACCGGCCTTCAGGCTGAGCAGGAAGACCGGCACTTCCAGCGCCTGGAAACGCTGCACCACCGCGCCGCGCTGGGCCGGCGGGGTGTCGCCGGTCAGCATCAGATGCGGCAGCTGGATGGCCGCCAGTTCGGTCTGCACCAGGGCCAGCATTTCGGTGAACTGCGAATACACCAGCACGCGCCGACCTTCGGCCACCAACGCGGGCAGCAGGTCCAGCAGCGCGGCCATCTTGGCGCGTTCCATGTTCGGCGAGATGGCCGTGCCCTTCACCAATTGCGGGTCACAGCAGACCTGGCGCAGCTTCAGCAGGGCATCGAGCATGGCAATCTGCGCTTGTTTGAATGGCGTCTTGGCCAGCACCTTGCGCACCTGCTCGTCCACCGCCAGGCGCACGCTTTCGTACAAGGCGCGCTGCTGGCCTTCCAGCATCACGCGGCGCAGCACTTCGGTACGCGGCGGCAGTTCGGTCGCCACCTCGTCTTTGCGGCGGCGCAGGATGAAAGGCCGCACGCGCTGCGCCAGCAGTTGCGCGCGCAGCGTTTCGCCGTTTTCTTCGATCGGCTTGCGCCACTGGCGCTGGAAGGTTCGGGCGTCACCCAGGAAGCCGGGCATCAGCAGGTCGAAGTGCGTCCACAGCTCCCCCAGGTGGTTTTCCAGCGGCGTGCCGGTCACACACAAGCGGTGGCGCGCATGCAGGCGGCGCAAGGCGCGGGCGGTGCGGCTGCCGGCGTTCTTGGCCATCTGCGCTTCGTCCAGCACCAGCACATGCCAACGCTGCGCGGCGAAGGTTTCGATGTCGCGCCAGAGCAGCGGGTAGGTGGTGAAAACGACATCGTGTTCGGCGATGCGGGCGAAATCTCGCGCCCGGTCTGCGCCTTGCAGCGTCAGGCAACGCAGCGCCGGTGCAATGCGCGCAGCCTCGGCCTGCCAGTTGGCGATCAAGGACGTGGGCAGCACGACCAGCGCGGGTTGCTTCAAGCGCCCGGCCTGCTGTTCCACCAGCAGATGCGCCAGCACCTGCGCCGTCTTGCCCAGGCCCATGTCGTCGGCCAGGATGCCGGCCAAGTCTTGCGCCCGCAGGTACTGCAACCAGGCCAGGCCCTGCAGTTGGTAAGACCGCAGCGTCAGGCCCAGGCCCGCAGGCGCGGCCACCGGCTGCGGCGTGCCAGCCGCGCGCAGGCGCTGTACGAGCGCTTGAAGGCCGACATCGCCCTGCACCTGCCAGACCCCCCTTGCACCCCGTTCCCCACCCCGTTCCCCAGCGCGTTCGGCCAAAGTCGCATCCAGCTGCGACTGCAGCGCGTCCAGCCGGTGGGCTTCCCAGTTCGACAGCGGCACCGGGCCTTCGGCGCGGCGCGGGTCGGTCAGCAGGTCGACCATCGCGCCGACGATGGCCTTGATGGGCCCGGCCGGTGCGTCGATGCGCCGCCCACCCGGGGCGCGCAGCGTCACCACCGTGATGTCGTCGATCAGCGCCAGTTCCTCGGCCTTCAGCCAGCGGCCGTCGCGCTTCAGCAGGTCGGCCAGCATCGGCGCCAGGTCGATCAGGTCGCCGTCGACTTCCACACCCAGGCTCAGCAGCCAGGAACCTTGTTGATACGGCTGGCGCAATGCGGCCAGCGGCTGTTCCGGGCGGCCCAGCGGCCCGGCCAGTTCACGCGGCAGCTCGGCCCCGCTGGCCGGGTCCAGGCGAATGCGCCAGGCGTGCACCGGCACGCTCAGGTGCTCAAAACCCGGCAGCACGGCAATCACCCAGCCATGGGCTTGCAGCTGCGGCACGCGCTCGGCAAAGAAGTCGGCCCAGTGCGCTTCTTCGGGCAAGCACCACAAGTCGACATGACCGGCGGCCAACTCGGGGCTGCGCCATTGCAGGGCCGAGGTCGGCAAGGGGCGCAGGGCCGTGGCCCACAAGGTGTCGGCCGCCGCCTGCTCAGCGCCCAGTTCGCGGTGTGGTGGCACGGGCCAGGGCCGGGGCTGCAACACGCTGGTGGGCGCGGGCGTGGCCCAAGGCAAGGCACCGGGCGCGCCGAGCGCGTAAGTCCAGTCCACACGCGCCACGGTCAACTGCCCGCCACGCGGCCCGAAGCCACCCGCGCCTGGGCGGCCGGGCATGGCGCGCATGCCCAACAAGCCTTCGCCACGGCCCAGGGTCAGCAGGGTCAGGCGGGGGCGGAAGCGGCGCCCCGGGTCAACGGGCGAAGACGGCATGGGATGGGGCACGCGGCGATTCTGTCCGCTGCCCGGGTTGGCCTGTTGCAACGGCTGAGGGCGCGGCTGAGGGCGCGGCTTGATCGAGTCCAAGTCACTGCATGAACCAACCGTGGCTGACCACCAGGCTCTGGCCGGTCAGCGCCGCCGTTTCGAAGCTGGCGAACATCAGCGCCACTTCGGCCACGTCTTTCACGGTCGTGAATTCGCCGTCGACGGTGTTCTTCAGCATCACCTTCTTGATGACGTCTTCTTCACTGATGCCCAGCGCCTGAGCCTGTTCAGGAATTTGCTTGTTCACCAGCGGTGTGCGCACAAAACCCGGGCAGACCACGTTGGCGCGGATGCCGAATTCGCCGCCTTCCTTGGCCATGGCCTTGCACAGGCCGATCAAGCCGTGTTTGGCCGTGATGTAGGGCGACTTCAGCAGCGACGCTTCCTTGCTGTGCACGCTGCCCATGTAGACGATGCTGCCGCCCTGCGGCTTGCCGTTGACCAGCCGCTTCATGTGCGGCACGACGGCCTTGGTGGTGAGGAAGGCGCCGTCCAGGTGGATGGCCAGCATCTGCTTCCACTCGCTGAAGGGGAAGTCTTCGATGGCGTGCACGATCTGGATGCCGGCGTTGCTGACCAGCACGTCGACCGTGCCCCAGGTCGCCACCACTTCGGCCACGGCCGCGTTCACCTGCACTTCGCTGGTCACGTCCATGGCCACGGCGATGGCTTGGCCGCCGGCGTGGGTGATGGTGTCGGCCACGGCTTGCGCGGCAAGCAGGCTGAGGTCGGCGATGACGACTTTGCCGCCTTCGCGGGCGTAGGTCAGCGCGATTTCACGGCCGATGCCGCTGGCCGCGCCCGTGACGATGCAAACTTTGTTCTGAAGCTTCATGGGGGTGGACTCTGGGTTGGAAGCGGGTTGGAAGACTTTTGGGAACGGATTGAATACCGCGTGGAGGACGTTTGACGTCGAACCAGACAGGGGGCAAGGATGAACCCGCCGCAATCATGGTGCAAAGCAGCACGGTGTCTGTTGGCAAGCGCGCCATGACCGATGCCTTGCCGCCCGATTCCGCGGGCGTGCAGTTGTTGAGTGCCGCCATCGCCCCCGAACTGTGCGCGCAATGGCTGCAGGCCCTGCAACGCCTGCAGCAGCCTCAGGTGCCCGGACAGCCTGCGACAGCACGCACTTTGGCAGACCTGCACGACGCCGGTGTGCTCGACGCCCGAGCCGTGTTGAAGGCGGTGGTATTTGACGGCACGGCGGGCGCAGCCCTCTCGGGCCGCCACGGTCTGCGCGGCGACCTACTGTGCCACCTGGGTCAAAGCTGGGTTCGTCATGGCCGCCCGCCCCACAGCTGGCACCAGGACGGTGCCTTGCAGTTCGACTTCACCACCCGGGCCCGCAGCGGCCTCGACACCCCCGCCGACGCGCTGCTGCACATGCGCACCTGCTGGATCGCACTGACCCCCTGCGGCCAAGACGCCCCCGGCTTGCAATGGGTGGCCACGCCAACACCCGCGCTGTTGCTTCCCGAGGAACTGACAGAAGACGCCGTGCGCCAGCGCTATGGCGAAGCGTCGTTCGCTCACGGTGAGATGCAAGCTGGCGACGCGCTGCTCTTCGACGGCACGCTGCTGCACCGCACCCATTTGCGGGCAGACATGACCGGCCACCGAACCAGCCTGGAGTTGCGGTTCTTCCAGGCATCGGCCTGGCCAAGCCGACTGCGAGGCCGAGAACAGGCTTTTGCGATCTCGCAAATCCTGCGACACAAAGCGGCGATGCAGGCCGCCGGCGCATCCAGCAACTGAGAGCAGGTGGGCGTCAGTCAGGACTCGCTGCTGGGCAGACGCTTCGACAGCTTGCTCGGAGGCGCTTCCAGGGTGTGCGGCACCAAAGCGATCTTCACCCGGTGCTGCGCGTGCCTGGGCCTCGTCATCACCCGGCATCTGGTGTTGATGATGGACCGCAGGCTGCGGGTCTGAACAGGCACGGCGCTGGCAGCGAGGAAACACCACGCTTTCGGTTCGTTGTTCCAGGCACTGCAAAACACTTGACGGCCCCAAGATGACGCCGTCGGCACACCGCTGCCGCAATGCCCGGAGTACCCATCATGGCCCTGTCGATGTCGAATCCTGTCCTGTCTGGCGCCAGTGCCGGCAAGCCCTTCTTGCAGCGCACGCAGGCGCAGCAGCCGATTCGCGAGTTCGCCACTCCCAGTGCGCAACCGACCACCACGCCGGTGCGCCAGGGCCCGACCGAGAGCCTGCCGACGGACGGCGTGGCTTCGCGCCGCGCCAGCCAGCCGATCAAGGTGCCCTTCGAGCCCTTGCTTTCAGCCGTCGAGCAAAAGCCCAGCAACGCCATTGAGCAGCCCATCTACCGGCCCCCGGTCCAAGAACCGACGACCTTCAGCCCGGGTGCCGGCAGTTTCGTGAACCTGCGCGCCTGAAACGCCACGTGCCGAGCGCCATGCCGACGCAACGGCGGCGCAAAACTCGGGTGCACTAGAGTTCAGGCCCGTGCCCGTCCCAACACCTGACCCGTCCTCGTCGATCGCCATCGGCACCCTCGAAGGCCGTGCCCTGGCCTGCCGCCGCGGCCGCCGAACGCTGTTCGAGGGGCTCGACATCGGCCTGCCCGCCGGCAGCGTCACCTGGCTGCGTGGCACCAACGGCAGCGGCAAGACCAGCTTGCTGCGCATCCTGGCCGGCCTGTCAGCGCCGAGCGCCGGGTCCGTTCTGTGGAACGGCAAGCCGGTGCGCGAAGCAGGGCAAGAAGCTCGGCAAAGCGTCCTGTACATCAGCCACAGCAACGCGCTGAAGGACGATCTGACGCTGCATGAAGCGTTGGTTTTCCTGGCCCAGTTGGGCGGCCATGGGGAAGCGCCGGCCAAGGCGACAAGTGCCTTGAACCGCCTGGGCCTGGCATCGCGTGCTCGGGCGGTGGTGCGCACCTTGTCGCAGGGCCAGCGACGCCGCGGTGCCCTGGCGCGCCTGGCGCTGGACAACACACCCCGAACCTGGATCCTGGACGAGCCCTACGACGCGCTGGACAGTGCCAGCACGCAGTTGCTGTCGGCGTTGATCAGCGAGCACGTCGAACGCGGTGGCGCGGTGCTGCTGACCAGCCACCAGGAGGTGTCGCTGCCGGGCATGCGGGAACAGGTGATCCAACCTCACGCATAAGCGGGGCTCAAAGTCCTCAGAGGGGCTTCAGGATCGCATCCCTACAATCTGTTGCTTCGATGTCTTGCACCGCCTTCAACCCGCCAATCTCTGCCCATGGGCACACCCGATGACCGCCCCAGCAAACGCGCTCGAGTTCGCGTCTGTCCGCAGCACAACGCTGCATTCGCCCATCTGGACGGTGGCGCGGCGCGACTTGTTGCTGGCCGTACGCCGCCGTGTCGACGCGCTGCTGCCTCTGGGCTTTTTCATCGTGGCAGCCGGGCTATTCCCGTTGGGCGTAGGTCCCGAGCCGCAGACGCTGCGGCAAATCGCGCCCGGCGTGGTGTGGGTGTGCGCGCTGCTGGCGGCCATGTTGTCGGTGATGCAGATGTTTGCCAGCGACGAACACGACGGTTCGCTCGAACAAATGCTGCTGGCACCGCAGCCGCTGGTCCTGCTGGTCGCCGGCAAGGTGTTTGCCAATTGGCTCAGCACCGGCCTGCCACTGGTGCTGGCCGCGCCAGTCCTGGGGGTGGTGTTCGACATGAGCGCGCCTGGCATTGCGGCGCTGGTGTTCGGGCTGCTGATCGGCACGCCCGTGCTCAGCCTGCTGGGTGCCATGGGTGCTGCGCTGACGCTGGGTTTGCGCAGCGGCGGCGCGCTGGTGTTCCTGCTGGTGCTGCCGCTGACCATCCCCACGCTGATTTTCGGCGCCGGGGCGGTGGTGGCGGTGGAAGGCGGGATGTCGGCGCAGGCGCACTTTTCAGTCATGGGCGCGTTGCTGATCTTCACCACACTGGGCGCGCCTTGGGCCACCGCCGCAGCGTTGCGCATCTCGCTGGACTGAGCCACCTGAATGTCTCAATGAACACCGCCACCGAGTCGGGACCGAGAACATGAGAGATCCAGCGACCGCTTCCAGCCAGGCCACCATAAAGGCCCCCATGAAGGCGAACTCTGTGCGCTGGTCTACCTTTGCCGCACCCTCGCGTTTCTATGCGCTGGCCGGCAAGCTGGTGCCCTGGTTCTGGGCCGTGACAGCGATCTTTGCCGCCGCAGGTCTGTTCATCGGCTTCGCGATAGCTCCCGCTGATTTCCAGCAGGGCAACTCTTACCGCATCATCTTCATCCACGTGCCAGCGGCCTGGATGTCCATGCTCGTCTACCTGGTCATGGCGTTTTGGGCGGTGTGGGGCTGGGCCTTCAATACCCGACTGGCCTCGATGTATGCCCGCGCGTTGGCACCCACAGGCGCGCTGTTCACCTTCACTGCCCTCTGGACCGGTGCCTTGTGGGGCAAGCCCACCTGGGGTACCTGGTGGGTGTGGGACGCGCGGCTGACCTCTGAATTCATCCTGCTGCTGCTGTACCTGGGCTATATCGCCCTCACGGAAGCCATCGACGACGCCCGCCGCGCGGCCAACGCCGGCGCGCTGCTGGCCCTGGTGGGCGTGGTGAATGTGCCCATCATCTATTTCTCGGTGCGTTGGTGGAACACCCTGCACCAGGGTGCCACGATCAGCGCCACCTCGGCGCCCAAGATGGCCAGCATCATGCTGACAGCCCTATTGCTGATGACGGTAGCCTTCTGGGCCTACAGTTTCGCGATGGCCCTCACACGCGCACGGGCCATCGTGCTCGAGCAAGAAGCCGATACCGAATGGGTGCGCAGGCTCGCCACCACCAAAAAGGGCTGATGCAATGGATGCGATTTACTGGAAATCCTTTGGCGACTTCATCCACATGGGCGGCCACGGGCTGTACGTGTGGGGCGCGTATGCCATGACCCTGGCAGTCATGGTGATCGAACCGGCGCTTGCCGCCCAACGCCGCCGCAGCGCCCTTGCCACTGCCGCCGACGAGGTGAACACATGAAACCGCGCCAAAAACGAGTCGCCATCGCGGTCGGCGCTCTCGCCGCAGTCGGTGTGGGTGTGGGCTTGCTGTTGAACGCCTTCAACAGCAACCTGGTATTTTTCTACACGCCCACGCAGGTTGCGTCCAAGGAAGCGCCGCAAGGCCGCACCTTCCGCGTCGGCGGATTGGTCGAGTCCGGCACCGTGGTGCGTGACGGCATGACGGTGCGCTTCATCGTCACCGACACCGCCAGGACCGTGCCGGTGAAATACGAAGGCGTGTTGCCCGACCTTTTCAAGGAGGGCAAGGGCGTGGTCGCCCAGGGGCAACTGGGCCCGGATGGCGTGTTTGCAGCACGTGAAGTGCTGGCCAAACACGACGAGAACTACATGCCGCCCGAAGCCGCCGAAGCGCTGGAACAGGCCGCCAAGATGAACGCCCGCATGGGCGGCACGCTGGCACAAGGACAGCCCGGCGCAGCAGGTGCAGCAGGTGCAGCAGGTGCAGCAGTTTCGCCGAGCGCAATGGGCGCAGGGGTAGGCAAATGATGCCCGAAATCGGTCATCTGGTTTTGTATTTCGCACTGGCATTGGCGGTGGTGCAAAGTGTCGTGCCGCTGGTGGGCGCGCACAAGAACA
>Ga0105046_10015430_pt1 | contig 11742 bp, 5 predicted proteins | sample MAT03_FD_78385 | JGI IMG/M metagenome (GOLD analysis project Ga0105046, IMG submission 78385) | Freshwater microbial communities from Lake Fryxell liftoff mats and glacier meltwater in Antarctica - MAT-03 (megahit assembly) | ecosystem: Environmental > Aquatic > Freshwater > Ice > Liftoff...
AATCCAGGGGCAATTCCTGAACTTTTCAGCCCAGGGTTTTAAAATATTCTTTCCATGATGATCTTGAAGATAAATTCTCTTTTCTGATGCTAAAAGTGCAGAAACCGGAAGAGGAGCGGGTGATACCGAAATCAACCATTCCTCATGGTCTTGGTTAATATGATTTTGCGAAGATATATTTCGAATAGTTGAAGTCGTGTTTACTAATTTATCCTGCTTCACTCTGATTTCCAGAAAAGGTTTATCCCAGGGCTCAAATGAATTACTTAAAAGTGGAAAGCCATACAACCAAGACTCTTTTGCTGGTCTTGACGGTTGTTCAACTGACTCTATAAATACATCATTTTCAATGTATTGATTTAGTAGTTCTGATTCATCTTCCTCCGCCAAATAGGGAGCTATTAAAGCTGATAGCAACCATGATTTAGTATTTGGATGCACCGAAGAGAAAGACGGATCGGCCCCCAGTGAATTCTTAAATTCCTGTGAAACCGCAACTTTTTTAAGGGATGGTTGAATTGCTTTGGCCTTACCAAAAAGTTCTTTTAGAGTGCTTCCCCACTCAGCAACCGGAATATTTTCAACCGAATGTGAATTGAGAATCAGGGATAAAACCGGCATAGTTTATAATAGCTTCAGCAGTTGATTGTCCCATTCATCCAGAAACCCATCAGGATAATCACTTAGGTTACCTTCCTTATCTATCCGAATTGGTGAAATGGATATGTCCTTTTGTCCTTTGGGTTTGTCGAAATAGTGCAGGATTACTTCATCAGGATCAAGAAGTCCTTCTTTTACCGCAACTCGTATTCCATTGATAATATGGTCGCTGTGTGTTTCAATAAAAAGTTGTTGACCTGAATGTGCAGCTTTGGCCAAAAGTTTACCCATTTGGGCTTGTCCTCTTGGATGAAGGTGTGATTCCGGATTTTCTATGATTTGAACTTTGCCTGGCTTTCCAGCCAGAAGCGTTGTTATTACTGGCAAAGAATAAGTAAGACCGAAACCTACATTTTGTGGTTTGAAAGTATCTGTAAGTCCATTGGATCGAAAGACATCATATTTCAATTGCACCCGATCGGCAATTTGAGAAACCTGAACCCGAAGCTCAGAACCCAGATCACTCATGTAAGCAGAAACCTGGTTGAGTAGATCTGGTACATCCGTACCTGGATGCATTAAAGATGGTTCTACATTAAAAAGCTTGTCATTACCAAAACGCAAAAGAAAGTGTGGTGTATTTTCTCCGGAATTTCCCAATTGAAATTGGCGTTCGACTTCGCTAACGCTGAGTGCAAAAAGATCATTTGGAGAGATGCGGTTGGCATTTAAGTATTGGAAATGCTTTCCAAAAAAATCAGGTACTTCTTCCATCCCTTCAGCAGTATTGTTAGATATGAGGTAATCTTCACCAGATTCAAATTCGGACTCAATTGTGAGTATCCCAGTTCTTCCCGTCTCTAGAATGAAAACTATTTTTTCATCATTTTCATCCGCTTTAAATACTTCATTTGAAAATCCAAGATCAAGGAAACGTGTTCTAAGATTGAGCATTACTGACAAGGAAAGATCTACATCAGTAATCAAATCCACAATTTCACGCTCCTCAAAATTGTCCTTAATTAAAAGCAGGGCTTGTAAAGTACTCGACTTCCCCATGCTATTTTTACCTAAAAAAACATTGAGAGATGTCAATTCAAACCGATGCTTTGCAATGGCTTTAAAGTTTTTGATTTGCAAACCACTTATTTTCATGCACTTGGATTTTGTAAAATTTGTTCGAAAAGTATCCTGACGGCGTCGTGTCGAAATCTTACTCTGGCTGGTTCGCCAGTGCCGACAGTAAAAGCTGCGCTAAAATCTGTTGATGCAAATGCAAAAGCAAACTTCGTTAAAACCAATTCCTTTCTTTCGATTAAAGTATTAAGGTCTTGTTCAGGCATTTTTGCTAACTGGCTGGATAGAACCTCAAAAAAGGCCTTGTTAATTGGGCCTCTTCGATCATATTGACTTTGCTTCCGAAAAGCAAATTTGCCCCAGATCTCAAATGCTGCAGTCATTGCCTTTTCAAAATCAACTTTTGCTATTTCGATCTGTTGGGCATTCCAGCCCTTTATCACTTTTAGTGCATCATTGATAAAGCCATCCAGATTTCCCCTGATGCCACCTTTGCCATAGTTCCGAAAATCAAGCACATAAAAGGCAAGAAATCTGGCTGTAAAGTCTCTATCTTCCATCCTTTTTGAAGGAATTGAAAACGAAGTAGCATGTTGGAATGCCTTGGTATTTGCTAAATCCCGCAGCAAGTTTGCTACCTGTCCCTGATTAAGTGCATGCCTGATTTCAGGCGCACTAAGCACTAAGCCTCCTGTATTTATTCGTTTAAAAAGATTGAATTTTACTTCATCAGGTGTACCCTTTTTAATTTGAAAAGTAACAATGTTGGTGTCTTCAATCCGTCTCTGAAAGTCTCTTGGAAGGTCATCAAATCCTAATCCCTCAAGGTTAAACGGTTCAGTATTTAAATATTCTAAGCCTTCGAGTTTTAACTTTTTGTCAAATACAAAGTTCTTGATGGTCCAGATTCTTTGAAGTCCATCTACTACCAGCCATTTTCCTTCATTAGAAACATCGAAGTAAAATGCAGGCAATGGAAATTTTATTAAGATTGATTCAATTAAGCGGCTTTGTCTTTGAGGATCCCAAACTCCGGCCGAACGCTGAAATTCAGTATCCATAACAATTTCTTCATGATTTAATTTGCTTACTAGATTACTGATTGCCAAAGTGGTTTGCACTATATCAATTTTAGCAACCTCAAAAGGTCGAACTATTTCATCCGAACTCTTATCAATTCCTTCTTGATTTTCCTTTTCAATGTTACCCTGGTTACCAGAGGCTTCTTCTAAACCTTTTGAAAAAGTAAATAGTTGCGCTTCGTCTATTTCCGAAAATGCTTTTATTTCAATTTTTTCTACTTTTTCTAAAAGATCCCAAGTGTCTGGTTCAATAAGCTTTATGTAAGCAAGGTTTTGAAGATTGATGAGCAATTCGGATACTGCGTTGACTGCTTCTTTTGATTCAACCTGGTAAGCCCAAATAAGGTAGTGGACAAGAGCAAAACCTTGAAAGCGAGCCTGGCCATTTTCGTTTATGTACTCTTTAAAGGCTGCTAAAGCACCATTAATTTTCATGTTTTAATTTCCTTACTGGTTCTCATCTTTTTAAACCAGTCGCCAAACTTACACTTCTATTTTATTTTCTCAGCCTCAAACCTAATCGCATTTTAACTTGCAAAAAATATGTGATCTAATCAATTTACTGTAATTTTCAAACTCCCGAAAGTTTAAGCCTCATTCTCCTTCAACCAATCTTCTACCAAAAGTTTCTTCGATTTCAAATTTTCCAGATTTAGGCGAATCAATTGCTGATTTAATGGCCTATTTTTTCGGATTTCAACTTTTGCGGTTTGCTCCCAAAGGTTCAGCAATGATTCCTCTAAAGAATCTGGATTTGTAAACCGTGCCCGAAGTTTCAGGCAGGTTTTGAGCCGCATAGAAGACGCTTTGTATTTAAATTCCATTTCTTCCAATAGATTTTCTGCTTTGTATATTTCTACGCTAAGTTTCAGAGCATCTTGTTTATAGTCTTTTATCTCCCAGGATTCTGCCTTTTCAAAAGCGGATAAATCGGGTGGATTTTTTTCTACTTCATTAAAATCAACGGCTATCCAGGAATGGTTAGATTTTCCCAAAGGCCAATACCGCTGGTTGATCTCAATCATGCTGAGCATAGATTTTGAAATGCCGCAAAAAGACGCATAATCTTCCTGGGTTATGCCCAGACGTTCACGTGTTAAAAGCTGCCCGGGAGGTTTGCTGTAAACCGATCTTTTCATGATGTCTGTTTGTGGTCAAAATTAAAAATAATGCTTTTTGATCACTTTTTTGTGGTTGTATTTTTAAAAACGAAAATTGACCACTTTTCAATTCTTACTCCACCAAAACCTTTTTTACTTCTCTTTTTCCCTTAATCCAAACTTCAAAAATATACATCCCACTTCCAAAGGACCTTAAATCTAACTGATGACGGTTGCTTGCCTTCGATTCCAGCAAAGATTTACCGGTAATTGAAAAAACATTGAGTGAAACCGGATCCGCAGAAATCACCTGTACTTTTCCAGAAGTCGGATTGGGATAAATATGGGTTTCTGACCTTGCAGTTCTCGCTTTCGCAGAAGTGATGAGGAGAGAAGTACTTTGCCCCAAACATCCATTTGGAAACACTACTTTAACCTGATACGAGCCCGAAATAGTAGGTGCAAAAATTGGAAACTGGGTCGTGTCAATAACAGATCCATCCAGCAACCAAATGTATAACGCACCAGAAACAGCTCCACTACTTACAATCAACTGACCGCCGGCAGCTAAAATTTCTACAGCTGGATTTACAGAAAAAGTTACAAATCGTTGGTCTGAAAACGATTGGCATTGGCTAGTGCTAACTTTGGCCTGATAATTTCCCGATTGAAGAACCAACAGTTGGCTCGTTGTTGCAGCACTAAGGCTTGAATTATTTCTAAACCAGGCATAAGAAACATTCCCCTGCAACGGCACCGAAAGCGTAACGGTGTCTCCTTCACAAACATTGCTTCCTGATTGAAGGCTTATTGTGGCATCTGGTTTTGCATGAAACACCACCGAAACAGAATCGGAAGGGGCACTAAAACAACCTGAAGTGTCCGCAATCTGCAAAAAGACAGTCGCTGAATTGTAAACCAAAGTTTTGTTTATTGTACTGCCTGTTGACCAGCGGTAAGATGCAAATCCGGCTGGTGCGAGTACCAGAATAGAATCTCCTGAACAGGCATTTGTAGCAGAAGCAAGAATAATCGGTTTGGCGGGCCTTGATTTCTGGCCAATCAGGACCGAGCTTGTATCGCCTTTACAACCAATGGCATTGGTAACACTTGCTTTATAAATTCCTGGATATTTAACCCAAAGTGCATTTCCTGAAAACCCGTTTTGCCAGTTGACCTGCCCCGAACCCGAAGCCAAAATCTGCAGGCTGTCGCCCTGACAAATTTTATTTCCCTGTGGCAAAGTGAATACGGGAGGAGCTGGCTTCTCCGAAAAGTTTATGGTGATGGTAGCAGCTTGACTCTGACAGCCATTTCGACTTTGGGTAATATAAAATTTCCGTTGACCACTCACCAAGGTTGGAATCTTTAAACTGTCGCCACTTGCAATTTGCTGGCTCAAAGCTGAACTGGAAAACCACTGAAGATTGTTTCCGGAAGCTCTCAAGGTTGGCGCTTTTGTACCTTCGCAAACGCCAGCAGAAATCGGTGTTACGGATGGCGGGTTTGGAATGGCATTCGCTTGAAAATCAATGTCATTGCTTACAGAAACCAGATCCGTAGAAACTACCCGAAGTTTATAACCCGTTCCTGAAACGGCAGGAAGGGTTCCCGTTATAAGTTGAACAGGAAAAGAGGGTGTTCCCGAAAAAAATCCGATTTGAACCGGACTTGAGAAAGATCCCAAAGAATCGGAAAGCTGAAGTCGGAACTGGTTGCCTGTTCGTACATCACCAAGCCAACGAAACTGCAGTTGTACTTGTTTTGGTGTACAGAAATTGGAAATGCCGTTTTCAAATTCCAAGTTAGATAGTTTGAGGGAAAAATCTGGCGTAACGCAAACCTGAAACTGGTTTCCCGATCTGCCGAAATAATTATACACTCTGAAGAAATAGGTTTGGCCGATCGTGAGCCCACTGATTTTCAAAACTTCCAACCCATTTACAGTGCTGCTATCTCTGCAAAGACCAATAGGGGTAAGGCCTGTGCAATTTCCCGAAAATGCCTGTACCACCGCATCAAAATTGGCACCTGACTGAACCCGAATTTGATGGGCTTTGTTTGTTGCCACAAATTTAAACCATACGTCAGAGGCTTCTGAACCTGAACAGGCTGCCAGAGAAGTGGTTGCATTGGCATTGTTTCCATTGGTAAACTGGCAATTGGTGTTGGAGATTATGGAAATGGCTCCCAGGCATTCGTCGTTGGCGGGAGCTGTTGGAAGATTCTGGATGGCGATTCCAAATTTTCCTGTACTCCAAAGATCTCCGGAATGATAAACCCTTATGAAATAGGTATTACCGGGTACAAGATTGGTCAACTCTGTCGCTTCATTCTGGCCTATGGCATACTGGTTTTTGCAAACCATGCTTTGTAGATTACCGCAAGTGCCTGTGAATAATTCAAATACAGGATCATATAAACTATCAGAACGAATAATGATTTTAGTTCGGGCATTGGTGGCCGTAAACCTAAACCAAACGTCATCATCGGCGTTGCCAATACAACCTAAAAATGAAGGATTGCCAAGAATAGAATTTGAATTTGTAAACTGAGTTCCGTTAGTTGCCGTTAAACCAACTGCACCTTGACAATCATCATTGATAGGAAAACTTAGATTCTGGTAAGCGATTTTAAATAATCCTCCCCAACCATTTGAAGAAAAATCTAATCCCATCGAGATTCGTACCCAGATGGGTTGACCAGGAACCAGTTGATTAAATACATACTTTATTGTATCTGATTTGGAAATCAGAAATGGAGGCCTTGCTACTTGAGAATTCACAGAATTTATAAGATTGGGATTGCCATATAAATAAAAATATTGGTTTGCTCCCCTTGGGCATTGGGAGAAAAACAAGGCTTGTAAATCATCATTACCATTAGAAAAACCAATAAGGTAAAAAACCCCGTTTCGAGTAGTCGGTACAAATTTGTAATAGAGATCGTTGCTGTCTACTCTTTCAAACAATTCTTCCTGGTAGTTTAGCGTAGTGGTTTGTGCCGGAATCGATTTTGCATTGCTGCACTTGTCGTTCGATGCATAAGTATCCCAAATTTGAAGCCTGTAAGAAGAGCACGAGCCTCTTTTGGGATGGTCCATAAAAATGTGCTGGGGCCCAACCGGTAAAGTCCTTTGTTGGAAATGGGCAGTATCGGTAAAATTTGCATCGAATATATTTGGGGTAAATTGTGGCGACCAACCCGGTCCACCAACAAAAACATCGGATGGGGCACAGGAAGAAATATTGTACCAACTTCGTTCCGACAAAGGCCCTGTGATTTTATAAAATAAGGGCTTACCTATGCTCTGGATTCGAAATACTTCTTCTTCCCCAAGGCCTTTCACTCCCTCATAGATCATATTGGCAACACTCCCTTTTCCGCATGTTGTCCGCAAACCCGAGTCGAAAGGAAAGGTACTTATTGGAATAACTTTTGCGCAGGCCGTTGGATAATTAATGACAGAAGCGGGAAAAATGGCGAGATTAAAATTACCGTTCCCAGTAAATGCCGACTGAGCAAATACCCTTATTTTCATTATCCTACCGATTGCCCAGGGCTGTTCCCTGATCTTTAGAATTCTTTCATTTTCACCAGGTTCCAAAACAATATTGGCAAAATCTGTGACATATAAATTTGTGGTGCAATAGTCGCCCAGGGTAATATTAATTCCAATTTTTGCAGAAGAGAGGTTTCTTAAACGGATATTGAAATTAGCATCTGTAATTACAGTTTGAAACCAAACATCCACATTATAAGATTCTTCGTAATCACTTGAAGTTCCAAGATTGGTTCCTGAAAAAATCCCTCCCGGGGTATCCATATCATACGTAGCATTTTTTAAAATTCCCACCACACCTGTCGTATCATTTGTTGAGATCGTTAGCGGTTGGTTGCATTTGTCATTTGCAATAACATTTCCCGGAGGAACCCATTTGGCCAAGGAAAAATCCAAAGGATCGGTTGAACCGTTTTTCTCAACCCTGATGTAATACGTACCTGCAACCGGAATATCTAGAATGTGGCTGGCGCTGTCTGGCTGTGTAAAGTTGTTTGATCTTGTTACTGTTGAAAAATAGCTGCAACTGCAATTGTTGCCAAAACGAAGCCAATACTTTGAGTTTTCTGAATTTCTGCGGTAGGTTACCTTGATCTGGCTGTTTGCCTCTGTGGTAGCAAATTTGAAATACATATCGGCCCCTAAGTTGCTGACTGAACAAGAGGGTGGATCGGAATAGTTATTTGCCTGGAATGCCTTAAAAGTATAAGGAAGGCTGTTTATAAGAAAGGGATTCTGGCACGTTCGACCAGTTCTAATTGTATCCAGTTCATTCAGGTATATAGAAACTGTTTCATCCGGTAAATTTCCCAGACTGCCATAAATTGCCAGATAATAAGTTTGACCCGGTAAAACGCTGATTCGTCTCCCATTAGCACCATTATTCGTTCTTATTCTTCGTGGTGCTGTGTCGCATAACAGTTCTACAAGTGAGCCACAAGAATTACTGAAAAGTTTAAAATACGGTTTGTCTAAAAATGTATGAGTGGCGAAGTCCAGCAATGGGTAGGGCGATGTAAACTTGAACCAGGCCACAGCATTTGAATCTGGAACACAACCTGAGCCAGCTGGTTTTTTGGAAAGAAAATTATGAAAAAATATTCCGGACAAATCTGTCTTTGGTTTTACAGGAATTAATATGGCCTCAAAGCAACTATCGTTTGTGTTGCGATATATGGGCAAATCAGGTTCCTTGATGGCAATCTGAGTTTTAAACTTATAGTTACCGGTGGTTGCCCGTAGATAATACTTTTCTCCCACCTCAAAACCCGTCATCCTCGGCCGCCGTAATATTTGATATAAATCCTGATTGAATTGATTTAATGGCCCACAGCGGTTAAAAAGATTGAGGTTATCGCAACTTCCTTTGTAAACTTCCCAATACATTCTGGAATCGAAATCTTCATTTTTAATTTCCAAAGTGTCATTCTTGGCAATGAAAGAAAACCAAACATCCGGAGCCATGCCAATGCATCCCATTCCTTCTTCGGTAGCTCCTTCAAAATTTATTGGAACTTGTTTTAAAGGCTGATTAGGGCTGGAAACCGTAATGGGGATTGCCCCTTTACACGAGTCATTGGATAGCTTTATTTTAGGAAAAGAATCAATGATTAAGCCTATTTTTTTTGCAGATCCTAGATTTGGAAAAAAAAGGTAGTAATCCCCAGGAGTTGAAAAAGTATAAGGAAATGCATTGGATGAACTCCTGCAGTCACTTTGATTTATGGCATAGGGATGATTGGGTTTTCCCTTGACGACAATGGCTCCCGGATTGATATAATATGAAGAGGGGACGGTTTGTATGTCGACTTTAAAAATTTTATACCCCCCAAGAAAGTTGGCAACTGCAACAACGGACCCTGGATTGTTATCACCCTCACAAGGAAAGAAATAAAAAGACTTAGTACTTCCGTACGTTGTGGTGTCATTTTTATAGGGTAGTGAAGATATCGGAATCGCTGTCTGAACGGACTCTCCAAAAGTCGGGGAATAGTTCCTGATTCCGATTTGAAAGGACGAGACTACCGTAGTATTATATTTTCGCCCGGTAACTCTTATGTAATACGTTTTGCCTACGATCAACTCACTGAGGTAAATATTTGAATTTAAGTTGGGTCCACATAAAAGAACGCGTAAGGAGTCGCACTCAGAACCATCAAATACACTAAGGCTGGCAGAGAAGGGAGGACTGGGCAGATTTAGGTTTGCATAATTGGAGGTGGCAACAAATTTCGCCCACACATCCGGAACCAAAAATTGGTTGTCAACATTTTCATTGGAGCAGTTAAAATTTGCATCTAAACTAGCCCCAATCATAGAGATCGTTTGATAGCTAAAGACCCCATTGGTCGGAATAATCTCCTGCGCCCCTTCACAAATATCCACAGTAGGGGTAGAAACGCAGATGGAAAAAGCACCGCTTCCAAAACCTGTGCCTGTGTGATATACACGAACCAGGTAGCTTTTACCAATTTGCAATCCAGTGAGTTCGCCTTTCTCAGTTTCGCCCACAAAGCGGCGGTTCTGGCAAAATACCGATTGCAATGTATCGCAGCCTTTGGCAAAAACCTCTACGGCAGGATCGAAATATTCTGAGGGCAAAATGGTGAGCAACATGCTGGTTTTAGTTGCTGTAAATCGATACCAGACATCGTCGTCTGCCCTCCATAGCGTGTCGCAGGCGGGGCTGCTTCCGGTAGCGTTTACGGTTGAGCCCAGTTTGCCAACGCAGGAGATATTTACCGCCAGATTTGTCACCGAACTGCAAACATCATTCGAAGGTGGAAGATTGTTTTGAGCAAGCAGGTTGCTCAACAGGAAAAAGAAAATCAGGGAAGAATATAGATTTTTCATGTCAGCCTATTTAATTGTGAAACGATTTTTTGGTTTATTTTTTTGTGGGAATGAATGCTAATTACGGGTTTATCCTCTTCAATATTGAAATTTGATTTTGCCAGAGCCGACCCCGATTGTGCCGAAAGTGTTTGCACAATGAATAGAAAAACAGGAACAAAAAATGCTGGTTTAAAAAGTCGTTTAATAAAACTTACTTTAAAAACCGGAATCAAGCGGTTCTGAACTTTGGCTTGAAGAAATTTGATTTTTACGGATGAAAGGCTTTTCCTTTTAGGGAATACCACACAGGGAAATAAGGACTTCATAATTTTAAATTTTGGAGTTGCAATATATTTTTTTGGAATCCCTTTGTAACTCATTGTTTTTTTTTCATCTTGATTTATTTAGGATGATGAAAATTTCTTTGGAGATTTTTCGCACCAAAACCTAAACCTGCGAACTGAGATTAAAATGAAGCGTTTCAATACCAGATTAATTGCTGGCTCGAATGAACCTTTTGTCTGGTTCTTAGAAGTTTTCGAAAAACCGATTTCAATTAAATCGAAATGTGGTCAAAATCAAAAATAATATTTTATAACCACATTTTTGTGGTTGTTTTTCAGGAAAGTGGAAAATGACCACAGAATAATATCTAATTGTAAGGTGGTTACTGGATGAATTGAAAGGAATATATTTATCCCACTTGAATAAGAACTACAAACCAAAAATTCATGTCTATAAAAAATGTACCCGCTCCTTTCTACCTCTACCCCACTTGAAACATATCCTTCAACTCTTTATTACTTAGGTTTCCTATCCAGTTTTCGCCGGTGGCTACAGACATATCGGCAAGTGCTTTTTTAGATTGAATCATTTCGTTGATGCGCTCTTCAAAGGTGTTTTTGGTAATAAACCGATGCACCATCACATTGCTTTTTTGTCCGATTCGGTAAGCCCTATCCGTTGCTTGTGCTTCCACAGCCGGATTCCACCAAAGGTCATAATGAATCACATGGTTGGCGGCCGTCAGGTTCAGACCCGTTCCCGCTGCTTTAAGAGACAAAACAAAAATCTTATCAGCGGGATTGGTTTGGAAAGCGTCCACCATATCTTTTCTTTGGGGAATGCTGCAACCGCCATGATAAAACAGGGGCGTTTCTTTGTAGCGTTCGGTTATAAAATGAGAAAGCAACTTACCCATCTCGGTAAACTGACTAAAAATAAGCACCTTTTCATTGCTTGCTACGATGCTGTCCAGCTTATCAAAAAGCAATTCCAACTTACCGCTCATTGAGGCATCAAGAACATTATTTTTGAGAAATTGGGTGGGATGATTACAAATTTGCTTCAGTGCCAAAATCATTTGCAACACCAAACCCTGGCGCACAAAAAGCCCTTTTTTATCTGTGGAATCTATGGCTTCAATTTCTTTCAAGGCTTCCTCCAGCGTTTTTTCATACAAGCTGGCCTGCTCTTTTACCAAAGT
>Ga0105046_10015431_pt1 | contig 11742 bp, 7 predicted proteins | sample MAT03_FD_78385 | JGI IMG/M metagenome (GOLD analysis project Ga0105046, IMG submission 78385) | Freshwater microbial communities from Lake Fryxell liftoff mats and glacier meltwater in Antarctica - MAT-03 (megahit assembly) | ecosystem: Environmental > Aquatic > Freshwater > Ice > Liftoff...
CCGGCAGCCGAGGCCTCGATCGACACGGTGTCACCGGTGGCACTGGACCGCGCCGATGTGGCGGAACTTGACGAACTGTCTGCATCGGACATGGCGGCCTTGTTCCTGGGCCTCGATGAGCCCGCGCCTGAGCCCGCGCCTGAGTCTGAGCCTGAGCCTGAGCCTGAGCCTGAGCCTGAGCCTGAGCCTGAGCCTGAGCCAGCGCCGGAGCCTGAGCCTCCGCAGCCCTCCGATCCTTCCGCGTCACCCGTGCTCGGGCCCACCGACGCCGGGGTCTACGACGACGAGCCCGTCAAGCACATCGGGCCGCTGCGCATCGGCATTCCGCTGTTCAACATCTTCCTCAACGAGGCCGACGAACAGTCGCGCCGGCTGGCCGTGGATCTGGCCGAATGGGCGCTGGAGCGCGACCGCCGACCCGTGTCCGAGAGCAGCGTCGCGCTGGCCCATTCATTGGCCGGCAATTCGGCCACCGTCGGCTATGCCGAGCTGTCGCAGCTGGCGCGGGCGCTTGAACATGCGCTGATGCGTTCGCAGGCACAGGGCCTGGCCGGCGCCGACGAGGCCGCGCTGTTCGTGGATGTGGCCGACGAGATCCGCCGCCTGCTGCACCAGTTTGCAGCCGGTTTCCTGCGGCCCGTGGCGCCAGGCCTGATGGAGCGCCTGGCCGAGCACGAACGTGCCGCCTGGGCCGCACCGGGCGTGTCGGCCGCAGAAGAGAACGTGCTGGTGGAAGAGGGCCCCGAGCGGGTCGATTTCGGCCTCGAAGAAGAAGCTGGCCCAGAAGCTGGCCCAGAAGTCGGTCCAGAAGGCGGCCCACATCACGGCCCGGACGCCGACCCTTACGCCGCCCCCGCCCCCGCCCCCGCCCCTGACGCCGAGGACGACGCAGAAGCCTCGATGCCGGCCGTGTTCGCCACCTCGCGGCTGGCGCCGCCGATGTGGCTCAGCGACTTCACGCCGATGGCCGAACGCACCATCGCCTCGGGCACGCGCGCGCGTGCCGATGCTTTCGACGACGACGAGGACATCGACGCTGTCGATGGCATCGACGCCGAGCTCTGGCCCATCTTCAAGGAAGAGGCCGAAGAACTGCTGCCGCAACTGCAGACGCGACTGCGTGACTGGCTCGACGCCCCCGCCGACCCCGGCGCACCTGCCGCCTGCATGCGCACATTGCACACGCTGAAGGGCGGTGCGCGCCTGGCTGGCGCCATGCGCCTGGGCGAGATGGCGCACCGGTTGGAAACCGCGATCGAGCACCGTGTCGCGCGCGACAGTCAGCCCGAGGACATCGAGCCGCTGCTGGCGCGCGCCGACGCCATGAGCACGGTGTTCGAGGCGCTGGGCTTGTCGCCAGTCCCGCCCGCCGCCGTCGAGCCCTTGCCGACGGCGCCTTCGTCTTCGCCAGCGCATTCTCCTGAGCCCGCGCCGACGGCCGCTGCAGCACCGCCCAGTGAGCCTTCCGGGGCCGCCGAAGCCTCTGCACTGCCGTCCGGCGAACCGCAGCGCGAAGATGCGGCGGCCGAGCCTGCGGTGACCCCGCCGCAGGCGTCTGATCGGCCGGCCGAACCGCCCCCGATGCTGTTGTCGCCGCAGGTGTCGATGCCCGCCATCGACTGGCAGCGCTTTGCCGGCGGCAGCGCGGCCGCCGTCACCGCGCCCGCGCCTGCCGTCAGTGCCGAGCGCGGCAACGCGGCCGTGCGCGTGCGCGCCAGCCTGCTGGACCGCTTGGTCAACCAGGCCGGTGAGGTCGCGATCACACGCGCCCGCATCGACGCCGAGATGAAGCAGTTGCAGGGCGCCCTGGTCGAGCTGACCGACAGCCTGGACCGCATGCGCCGTCAATTGCGCGACATCGAATTGCAGGCCGAGACGCAGATGAGCTCGCGCCTGGAAGCGGCCAAGGCCGCGTCGCTGGCCTTCGACCCGCTGGAGATGGACCGTTTCACGCGCTTCCAGGAGCTGACGCGCTTCATGGCCGAGAGCGTCAACGACGTGGCCACGCTGCAGCGCAGCCTGCAGCGCACATTGCAGAGCACCGAAGACGAACTGGCCTCGCAGGCGCGGCTGACGCGCGAGTTGCAGGACGACCTGCTGCGCACGCGCATGGTCGAGTTCGAGAGCCTGGCCGACCGCCTGTACCGCGTCGTGCGCCAGGCGGCCAAGGACGTGGGCAAGCCGGTGCGGCTGGACATCGTGGGCGGCGCCATCGAGGTCGATCGCGGCGTGCTCGAACGCATGGTCGGCCCCTTCGAGCACCTGCTTCGCAACAGCGTCGTGCACGGCATCGAGGCGGCCGCGCAGCGTCAGGCGGCGGGCAAGGATGCCAGCGGGCGCATCGTCGTCAGCGTCACCCAGAGCGGCAATGAAGTCGCGGTCGAAGTGGCCGACGACGGCGCCGGCCTGGACCTGCCACGCATCCGCCAGCGGGCGCTGGACCGCGGCCTGCTGGCGCCCGAGGCCACACCGTCGGACGCCGAACTGGCCGCACTGATCTTCGCCCCCGGCTTTTCCACCGCCGACAGCGTGACCGAGCTGGCCGGCCGCGGTGTCGGCATGGACGTGGTGCGCTCGGAGGTCAACGCCATGGGCGGCCGCATCGAGACCGCCACCGCACCCGGCCAGGGCACACGCTTCACGCTGCTGCTGCCGCTGACGACGGCGGTGACGCAGGTGGTGATGCTGCGCGGCGGCATGCTCAGCGTGGCGGTGCCATCAACGCTGGTGGAGATCGTGCGCCGCCTGCCCAGCGCCGAGGTCGAGGCCGCCTACGCGCGCGGCACGCTGGACTTCGGCGGCGAGGCCGTGCCCTTCTACTGGCTGCCTGCGCTGCTGCAGACGGGCTCGCGCGGCGGCACGGTGGGCCGCAGTCAGTCGGTGGCGGTGGTGCGCAGCGCGGCGCAGCGCGTGGCCCTGCATGTGGACGAAGTCATCGCCAACCAGGAAGTGGTGGTGAAGAACATCGGCCAGCAGCTGGCGCGTCTGCCCGGCCTGGTGGGCGTCACGCTGCTGCCTTCGGGCGCGGTGGCGCTGATCTACAACCCCGTCGCCCTGGGCAGCCTGTATGGCGACGAGGCGCGACGGCGCATGCGCGGCGGCGCCGGCAACGAGGGCGGCACGGACGGCGGCGCGGACGGTGCGGGCGCCGGAGCCGACGCTGCGCCGCGCCGCGCACCGCTGATCCTGGTGGTGGACGACTCGCTGACGGTGCGCCGCGTCACGCAGCGCCTGCTGCAGCGCGAGGGCTACCGCGTCAGTACCGCCAAGGACGGCCTGGACGCGCTGGAGCGCCTGGGCCAGGAGCGTCCGGCGATCCTGCTGTCGGACATCGAGATGCCGCGCATGGACGGCTTCGACCTGCTGCGCAATGTGCGCGCCGACCCCGCCTTCGCCGGCCTGCCGGTGGTCATGATCACTTCGCGCACGGCCGAGAAGCATCGCGAGCACGCCTTCGCGCTGGGCGCCGACCACTACCTCGGCAAACCGTTTTCCGAGGACGAGCTGCTGGCCATCGTCGCGCGCCACGCCGGCGTCGTGCACACCGACATCGAGACCTGAAGCGGCTTGGCGGTGCTGCCAGACCGCCGATCTTCGAGTCGCTCGCAAGGTTAATCAAACGTTTGATTCGGGCGGCTAGACTCTCGCCCATGCATACGGGTCAACCCTCGGTTCCGGTCACGGAAAGCGCCGCGCCAGTCGCCGTGCCCCTCGCTGCGGCCGAAGATGCACGCGAGCGCTTGCTCACCGCAGGCATCAGGCTTTTTGCGCAACAGGGCTTTGCCCGCACGTCCACGCGCGAGCTGGCCGAGGCGGCGCAGGTCAACGTCGCGGCCATCAGCTACTACTTCGGCGACAAGGCCGGGCTGTACCGCGCGGCTTTCTTTGCGCCCTGCGGCACGCCTGAAGTGGACGTGGCCGCGATCGTCGACCCGCAACTGTCCCTGCCCCAGGTGCTGCGCGGCTTCTACGACCTGTTTCTCGAACCGCTGACCCACGGCGAGCAGTTGCGGCTGTGCATGAAGCTGCGCTTTCGCGAGATGCTCGAACCCACCGGCCTGTGGGACGAAGAAGTGGCACTCGGCATCGCGCCCATGCACCATGCCCTGGTGCAGCGGCTGTGCCAGCACCTGGGACTGGCCCAGCCCGACGACGACGTGCAGCGCCTGGCCGTGGCCCTGGCCGGACTGGGTGTGCACATGCACGTGGGCCGCGACATCACCGACCGTGTCGCCCCGGGCCTGATGGACGGCCCGGGCGCCATCACCACCTGGGCCGATCGCCTGCAGTGTTATGCGCTGGGCATGGTGCAGGCCGAGATCGAGCGGCGCGGCGATGCCGGCCGCGATGCCGGCCGTGATCCCGGTCGCGATGCCAGCCGCACTTCCTCCTTCTCCGCCCCCTCCGCCCCCCCGTACCCACCGCAAAGGCCTGAGCGCCGACCATGAAATTGCCATCCGCTCCCACTTCTGCCGCCGCCGATACCGATACCGACACCGCTACCGACACCGTGGCCCTGCCTGCCACCGGCTCGAGCGGCCGCTTGTCCCGCCCGGTCTGGATCGGAGGCGCCGCCGTGGCCAGCGTCCTGGCCATCGGGGGCTTCATGCTGGCCGCTGACAAGCCGACGGCGCCCGCCGTTGCGGCAGGCGCAACGCCCGCCAGCGTCCGCCCGGCGTTGACGGTCACCGTGACGGCACCGCGGCGCGAAACCCTGCCGCTGGCGGTGGCTGCCAATGGCGGCCTGTTCGCCTGGCAGGAAGCCAGCGTCGGTGCCGAGGCCCAGGGCATGCGCCTGGCCGAAGTGCGCGTCAACGTCGGCGACGTGGTGCGACGCGGCCAGGTGCTGGCGGTGTTCGACGCGGCCATGGTGCAGGCTGATCAGGCGCAGGGCCGCGCGGCCGTGGCCGAAGCCGATGCCCTGCTGGCCGAAGCCACCGCCAATGGCGACAGGGCCCGCGATCTGGGCCCCAAGGGCGTCATCAGCGCCCAGCAGGTCAGCCAGCTGCTGACGGCAGAGCGCACGGCCGCGGCGCGGGTGCAGGCGCAGCGCGCGGCATTGCAGGTGCTGGCGCTGCGCGTGGCGCAGGCGCAGGTGCTGGCGCCCGACGATGGCGTGATCTCGGCCCGCGGCGCCACCGTCGGTGCGGTCGTGCCTGCCGGGCAGGAGCTGTTTCGACTGATCCGCCAGGGCCGTCTGGAATGGCGGGCCGAGGTCGCGGGCACCGACCTGGCCGCGCTGAAGCCCGGCCAGGCGGTGCGCGTGGTGCCGGCCGGCGGCGCCGCCATCGCCGGCCGCCTGCGCATGGTGGGCCCGACCGTGGATGCAGGCACCCGCAACGGTCTGGTCTATGTCGACCTGCCGGCCGCTGCCGCCGCCACTGGCGCCCGCGCCGGCATGTTTGCGCGCGGTGAGTTCGACGTCGGTCAGGCCGAAGCCCTGACCGTTCCGGCCGGCGCCGTGCTGCTGCGCGATGGCTACAGCTATGTGTTCGCGGTCGATGCGCAGCAGCGCGTCAGCCAGGTCAAGGTGACGGTAGGCCGGCGCGTGGGCGAACGGGTCGAGATCACCAGCGGTCTGCAGGCCCAGGCCCGCGTCGTCGCCGAGGGGGCCGGCTTCCTGGGTGATGGCGACACCGTGCGCGTGGTCGATGCGCCTGTGCCTTCGTCCTTGCCTTCGTCCTTGCCTGCGTCAGCGCCCGTGCTCGTGCCTGCGTCCACACCGGACGGCCCGTTGCGCCCGGGTGCGGTCGCGGCCAAGTCCTGAACCCAGCGCCACAGAACGCGACCCAGAGCCCCGTCATGGCCATCAACGTTTCCTCGTACTCGATCCGCAACCCGATCCCGGCGCTGCTGCTGTTTCTGCTGCTGACGCTGGCCGGGCTGCTGGGCTTCAGCGCCATGAAGGTGCAGCAGTTTCCCGACATCGACCTGCCCACCGTCACCGTCACCGCCAGCCTGCCCGGCGCCGCGCCGGCGCAGATGGAGACCGAGGTCGCGCGCAAGATCGAGAACTCGGTGGCCACGCTGCAGGGCGTGAAGAACATTTACACCAAGGTGCAGGACGGCAGCGCCAGCATCACGGTCGAGTTCCGCATCGAGAAGCCGACCCAGGAAGCGCTGGACGATGTGCGCGACGCCGTGCAGCGCGTGCGGTCCGACCTGCCGGCCGACCTGCGCGACCCGCAGATCAGCAAGGCCAACCTGGCCGGCCTGCCCATCCTGACCTACACCGTGGCCTCGTCACGCATGGACGGCGAGGCGCTGTCGTGGTTTGTCGACAACGACGTCGCGCGCGCGCTGCTGGCCGTGCGCGGCGTGGGTGCGGTGTCGCGCGTGGGTGGTGCCACGCGCGAGGTGCAGGTCGATCTGGACCCTGCCCGGCTGCTGGCGCTGAACGCCACTGCGGCCGACATCTCGCGCGCGCTGCGCAGCATGCAGCAGGAAGCCAGCGGCGGCCGCACCGACTTCGGCGGCGCCGAGCAGTCGGTGCGCACCATCGCCACGGTGCAGACGGCGCAGCAGCTGGCGGACATGCAGATCACGCTGTCCGACGGCCGCCACCTGCGCCTGGGCAGCGTGGCCACGGTCACCGACACGGTGGCTGAGCAGCGCAGCGCGGCGCTGCTGAACGGCCTGCCCGTGGTCGGGTTCGAGGTCGTGCGTTCGCGTGGCGCAGGCGAGGTCGATGTCGCCGAAGGTGTGCAGACGGCGCTGGACAAGCTGAAGGCACAGCACCCCGACATCACCGTCACCGAGGCCTTCAACTTCGTCGATCCCGTGATCGAGAACTTCCACGGCAGCATGTGGCTGATGGTGGAAGGCGCGATCCTGGCCGTGATCGTGGTCTGGTTCTTCCTGCGCGACTGGCGCGCCACCATCGTCGCCGCGGTGGCGCTGCCGCTGTCCATCATCCCGACCTTCGGCGCCATGTACCTGATGGGCTTCAGCCTGAACGTCATCACGCTGCTGAGCCTGAGCCTGGTGGTGGGCATCCTCGTGGATGACGCCATTGTCGAGATCGAGAACATCATGCGCCACCTGCGCATGGGCAAGACGCCGGTGCAGGCGGCGATGGAGGCGGCCGACGAGATCGGGCTGGCGGTCATCGCCACCACCTTCACGTTGATCGCGGTGTTTTTGCCGACGGCCTTCATGAGCGGGGTGCCGGGCAAGTTCTTCGTCCAGTTCGGCTGGACGGCGGCGATCGCGGTCTTCTTCAGCCTGGTCGTGGCGCGCATGCTGACGCCGATGATGGCGGCCTATCTGTTGAGCCGGCCGAAGAAGGACCACCCCGAAGCCGCCTGGATGAAGGCCTACATGCGCATGGCCGCCTGGTGCGGCAGGAATCGGCTGTGGACCCTGGCGGGTGCGGCGGTGTTCAGCGTGGCCAGTTGTGCGCCGCTGTTCACGGGTCAGATCGCCGGTGGCTTCATCCCGCCCGACGACCTGAGCCAGACCCAGGTTTATGTCGCGCTGCCACCCGGCAGCACCTTTCGCCAGACCCTGGCCGTGGCCGAGCGCGCGCGCGAGGCGGTGCAGGGCAACCCGCATGTCAAGCTGGTCTACACGGCGGTCGGCGGTGGCAGCGCCGGGGGCGACCCCTTCGCACCCCAGGGTGCCGCCGAGGCACGCAAGGCCACGCTGACGCTGAACCTGACACCGCGCAGCGAGCGCAGCGGCATCAGCAAACAGGACATCGAAGGCGATCTGCGCCAGCGGCTGGAAGCGATACCGGGCGCGCGCTTCAACGTCGGCTTCGGCGGCAGTTCAGAAAAGTACGTGCTGGTGCTGGCCGGCGAGGACGGCGCCGTGCTGTCGGCGCATGCCGCCAAGGTCGAGCAGGAATTGCGCACCGTGTCCGGCATCGGCAACGTCACCAGCACCTCCAGCCTGCAGCGGCCCGAACTGGTGGTGCGGCCCGACTTCGCCCGCGCCGCCGACCTGGGCGTCAGCAGCGCGGCCATCGCCGACACCTTGCGCATCGCCACCGCGGGCGACTACGACCAGGGCCTGGCCAAGCTCAACCTGAGCCAGCGCCAGGTGCCGGTGGTCGTGCGCCTGCAGGCCGATGCCCGCGCCGACCTGAGCCTGATCGAGCGCCTGGCCATCCCCGGCGCGCGCGGCCCGGTGCCGCTGAACAGCGTGGCCACACTGGAGATGGCGGCCGGACCGGCGCAGATCGACCGCTTCAACCGCCAGCGCAACGTCAACTTCGAGATCGAGCTGAACGGCATGCCGCTGGGCGAGGTGCAGGCCCTGACGGATGCCTTGCCCAGCCTGCAGAACCTGCCGCCGGGTGTGATCAAGACCACCATCGGCGACGCCGAAGCCATGGCCGAGTTGGCCGTCAGCTTCGCGCTGGCCATCGCCACGGGCGTGCTGTGCATCTACGTCGTGCTGGTGCTGCTGTTTCATGCCTGGGTGCAGCCGGTGACGATCCTGGCCGCACTGGTGCTGTCGGTCCCCGGGGCGGTCCTGGCGCTGTACGTCACGCGCAGCGACCTGACCATGCCGGCGATGATCGGCATGATCATGCTGCTGGGCATCGCGACCAAGAACTCGATCCTGCTGGTCGAGTACGCCATCGTCGCCCGGCGCGACCGCGGCATGACGCGCTGGGACGCGTTGATGGACGCCTGCCACAAGCGCGCGCGGCCGATCGTGATGACCACCATCGCGATGGGCGCCGGCATGATGCCCATCGCGCTGGGCCTGGGCACCGACCCGAGCTTCCGTGCGCCGATGGCCATCGTCGTCATCGGCGGGCTCATCACCAGCACCTTCCTCAGCCTGCTGGTGGTGCCCGTGGTCTTCACCTATGTCGATGACGGGGTGCAGGCCAGCGGCCGGCTGTGGCGGCGGCTGCGCGGGCAGCCGGCGGCGGGCGCTGTCGTGCCTGCCAACACTGCCACCATTGCCCATCCCGTCCCCGCCCAGGAGCCCACACGATGACCCGATATCCGTTTCTCGCCCGCCTGCCGCGCCGCCGCTTCATGGCTGGCCTGGGTGGCCTGGCGGCCACGGCCGTCGTGCCGTCGTGGCGCGGCGCGTCGGCGCAGGACGTGCCTGTGCCTGTGCCCGTGCCTGTGCCCCAGGCGCAGCCCCAGGTCTTCGACCTCGACTGGGTCGACACCGCGCGCCAGCGCCCGGTGCCGGTGCGGCTGCATCTGCCCGGCGAAGGCTCGGCCGTGCGGCCGCTGCCGGTGGTGGTGTTCTCGCACGGCATCGGCGGGTCACGCCGCGGCTACAGCTATCTGGGACGGCACTTTGCCAGCCACGGCATTGCCAGCCTTCACCTGCAGCATGTGGGCAGCGACCGCAGCCTGTGGGGCGGCAGCGTGTGGGGGCTGATGGGCCGGCTGCAAGGTGCGGCGCAAGAGGCCGAGGCCCTGGCCCGCGTGCAAGACCTGCGCTTTGCGCTCGACACCCTGCTGGCGGGCAACCTGGCGCCGCGCTTCGACGCCGAGCGCATCGTCGCTGCCGGTCACAGCTACGGCGCCAACACCACGCTGCTGTCGGCCGGCGCGCGCGTGCCCCGTGACGGGCGCGACCTGGTGCTGCGTGACGATCGGGTGCGTGCCGCCATCGCCATCAGCGCGCCGCCGTTCTACGGCCAGAACGACATGCGGTCCATCCTGGGCGACATCGCAGTGCCCAGCCTGCACGTCACCGCCACCGAAGACGTGATCCGCATCCCCGGCTACTTCAGCGGCGCCGCCGACCGCGTGGCGGTGTGGGAAGCGACCGGTGCGGCGCGGGCCACCCCCAAGTGGCTGGCGGTGTTCGAGGGCGGATCCCACAGCATGTTCACCGACCGTGCCGGCACCGGCGGGCCGGTGTTGAACCCGCAGGTCAAGGCGGCGACCAAGACATTGGCCCTGGCCTTCGTGCAGACCGTGTTCGGCGCCGACGACACTGCGCTGCGTGCCTGGCCGCAGCAGCACGCGGCCATCCTGGCGCGCTTCGAGGCCGCGCCTGCGCCGCGCGGGGCCTGACATGGCGGCCGCCACCGTCACCGCGACGTTGCCCGGCCCGCAGGCGGTGCTGGACTTCTGGTTCGGCGCCGGTCAGGCCGTCGACAACCGCTGGTTCAAGGGCGGGCCGGACTTCGACGCGCTGATTGCGTCGTTGCACGGCGACACCCTGGCCGCAGCGCTGGCCGGTCAGCTCGCACACTGGCCGGCGCAGGGCGCGGCCGGCACGCTGGCGCTGATCGTCGTGCTGGACCAGTTCACACGCAACGTGCAACGCGGCACGCCACAGGCCTTTGCGGGTGACGCGCAAGCCCTGGCATTGACGCAGGCCCTGGTGGCCGGCGGCGAAGACCGCGCCATGCCGCCCCTGCAGCGCTGGTTTGCCTACATGCCGCTGGAGCATGCCGAAGACCCGGCTGTGCAGGCACAGTCCGTGGGCTGCTTCGAGCAGTTGGTGTCGGATGCCCAAGGCAGCCCGCAACACGCCGCGGTGGTCGGTGCCTTGACGGGCGCGCTGGACTACGCCCGCCAGCACCAGGCCGTGGTCGACCGCTTCGGCCGTTTTCCGCATCGCAACGCCATCCTCGGACGCGAGACGACACCAGAAGAGGTCGCCTTCCTGCAGCAGCCGGGCTCGCGGTTCTGATCGTCCCGAGGCCTTGCTGCTGACGCCACAGGCGCCGAATGTGTCGGTGCGCGACGCCTTGCTTGATTGGCTTTGACGGCAGCCGGGCTGATCGCTTTGGCTGCTCTTCGTCAAGGCGACAGCACTTGGAGCGTCGGGAAGTAAGTCCTGAACCGGCGGGCGTCGCGCGTCAGCAAGGGCCAACCTTCCACGACTGCATGGGCGCCAATGAAGAAGTCTGGCAACACCTGCAACTTGCTGCCGCCACGCCTGCGGTACTGCGCGTAGGCTTTGGCCGCCAGGAAGAGCGCCGGCCGAGGTGTCTCGCGCACTTCCAGCGCCAAGGTGGCCACGACGGCGTCGAGCGCTTCGAGTGTGGAAAACGACAAGGACATCTCGGCGTAGATCACCGGGTTGATGGTCAAGGCGTGCACCGCCGCCTGGGCGCGCAACTGGGCGATAGACCAGTCGGCCCACTGCGGGTCGTTCTGCAGCACGTCCACCAGGACGCAGGTGTCCACCAGCAGCATCAGTCGTCGGCCCGCAGCAACTTCATTAGATCGTCGGTCCGCCAGTGCACATCGGCGCGGCCGCGCACGGCATCGAAGCGGTCGCCTGCAGGGCGACGCGCACCCTTGGCCGGGCGAGGCCGGTGCAACACGACCTCTCCGGCGGCGTTGACCGAAAACTGCACCATCGCCCCTGGCAAAAGCTGCAGTTCATCGCGTATGCGCTTAGGAATCGTGACTTGGCCCTTGCTGGTCAGGGTCGTCGACATGGGGCTCTCCTGAAGTGTTACCTGCGGCCAAGATGGTAATACAGGTGCCACCCGCCTTGCCTGCAACGCCCCGGGGCGAGGCGGAACAAGACCCTCAAATCCCGCACATCACGGCATCGAAGGCCCCGTCGCCGCCTTCACCACCGCATAGCGCAACAGGGTTCGTTCTCGCGCCTCGGCGTGGTCAACCACCGGACGCGGATAGTCGCGTCCGAGTTCCACCCCCGCCGCCGCCAGATCCAGCGGCCGCGCCAGCCAGGGGGCGTGGATCAACTTGTCGGGCAGGGCGGCCAAGGCCGGCACGTAGCGGCGGATGAACTTGCCCTCGGGGTCGAACTTCTCGCTCTGGCTCACCGGGTTGA
>Ga0105046_10015434_pt1 | contig 11741 bp, 12 predicted proteins | sample MAT03_FD_78385 | JGI IMG/M metagenome (GOLD analysis project Ga0105046, IMG submission 78385) | Freshwater microbial communities from Lake Fryxell liftoff mats and glacier meltwater in Antarctica - MAT-03 (megahit assembly) | ecosystem: Environmental > Aquatic > Freshwater > Ice > Liftoff...
CGGCTGGCCTGAGCGATGACCGGGGCGGTCGTGATGGGAACGAGACCAGCTTCGAGTCGGGCTCGGTGATCAGCCCACACGTTGCGGTCGTTGCGGTCGGCAGCGATCAGGGCGCCGGTGTCGTAGACCGTGGTCATGCCGAGCGCTTGCGCTTCGTTCGAAGTTCCGCCGAGACCCGTTGACGGGCCATCGCCATCTCCTCTGGGGTGAACGACCCGTGGAGCCGTTCCCACTCGCCAATCGCCTCGAGCCCATCGCGAACCACGAGGGCGCGACGAGCAGCCTCGGTCATCCACGCCGACACGCTGACGCCGTCTCGCGCTGCTGCGCTCACGACTCGTTGATGGACTTCGGGATCGACAGTGATGGCCAGCTTTGGAGACGGGTTTCCGCGAGGCATGCGTGAAACCCTACTACTGGAGTAGGAGCAAAGGCTATGGCGGGTTGTCCGTAGCGCGCCTGTTCTGGGCGCTGCCTGCGGCGAAGCCGTCATGCCGATCGCCGCGACCGCGTCTTCGGCGAGCCTTCTGGCTGCACAGACCGCGGCAGTACGGTCAACACTGTGACCACCTACTCCGCTGAGATCCGCCGTACCACTCACGGTGTCGCCCATATTCGGGGTGCTTCCTTGGGAGATGTTGCCTTCGGCCAGGGCTACGCCTGCGCCGCGGACCATCTGGCCACGTTGGCCGATCAGGTCGTGAAAGTGCGCAGCGAGCGGGCCTCGTTCTTCGGGCGGGGCGACAACGACCGTCATGTGAACTCCGACTTCGGCTACCTCGCACTGGGCGTGCGGGCGTGGGGCCAACGCATGTTGGACACACAGCCGGCCGAGATCGTGGAACTCGTCGAGGGCTACGCCGCCGGGGTGAACCGATGGCTCAGCGAACACGGGCCGGGTGGCCTGCCCGAATGGTGCCGCGACGCTGCATGGATCCGACCGATCACATCGCTGGACCTGTTCACGCTGTACGCAGACGTGGCGCTCATGGCGTCCGGCCGCAATGTCGTCGAGCTGGTCGGCGCCGCCCAACCGCCCGGCGCCGAGCCGGTCGTCGGCCCTCCCGACGATCAGCCCATCATCCCGGCAGATCATCCCGGTTCCAACGGCTGGGCGTTCGGGAGCGCGGTCACTGCCAACGGTCGGGGGATGGTGGTGGCCAACCCCCACTTCCCCTGGCGGGGCGACGGCCGGTTCTGGGAGTGCCACTTGACCGTGCCCGGCCAGCTCGACATCTACGGCGTCTCGCTCATCGGTACGCCGCTGGTGCAGATGGGCTTCAACCGACACGTCGCCTGGACCCACACGTTCAGCGCCGGTCACCGGTTCTGCTTCTTCCAGATCCATCCGGCAGACGGACCGACCAACTACCGCCACGGCGACACCGTGCGCAAGATGACCTCGCACACCCATCACATCGAGGTGCTGGGCGAGTCCGGAACCACCGAACCGCTCGAACGCACGTTGTGGCGGACCCACCACGGCCCGATGCTCGACGTCCCGTTCCTGGGGTGGACCGACGCCGGCGGGTTCGCGCTCGGTGACGCCAACGACGGCAACGACCGATTCCTCGGTCAGTACTTGGCCATGGACCGAGCGGCCAGTGTCGACGAGCTACGTGACGCGGTACGCGAGCACCAGGGACTGCCGTGGACCAACACCATCGCCGCCGACGATCGCGGCGAGGTCTGGTACGCCGACGCGTCCACCACCCCACGCCTCTCGGCAGCGGCAGGGGAGCGGTTCGTGCGAGCCGTCGACGACGACCTGGTGACCGCGCTGTTGTTCAGCCAACGGGTGGCGTTGCTCGACGGCTCGGACCCCGATAACGACTGGGTGCCGGTCGACGCTGCCCGCCAGCCGGGACGATGCCCGATCGACGAGCTGCCCGAATTGCGCACCGACACCGTCGCCTTCAATAGCAACGACCCGTATTGGGTGCCGCACCCCGAGCTTCGTCTCGACCCGGCACCGGCATTGTGCGGCCTCTACGGGCGGCCCCTCAGCCCGCGAACCCGAATGAATGCGACGATCCTGGCGGGCAAGGCGCCGAGCGGTCCGAGCGAGGCAGGCTGGACGCCCGCCGATGCCGAGCGTGCGCTGCTCGACAACGCGTCGCTGATGGCCGAACTATTGCTCGACGATGTGCTGGCTCGCGCCGAGGACGCTGGCGAGGTGCGCGTCGACGGCCAGGACGTGCCCATCGATGACGCGGTGCGGGTGCTGTCTCGTTGGGATCGCCGCTTCGACCTGGACTCGGTGGGAGCGATCATTTGGCGAGAGTTTCTCGGGTCGTTCTCCGACGCCGACCTGCGCGGGGGTGGTGTGCTGTGGGCCGAACCGTTCGACGTGGCCGACCCGATCGCCACGCCACGCGGCCTGCACGCCGCGCCGGCTGACGGACCCGATCCGATCCTGGTGGCGCTCGGTCGCGCCGTGGTGGTACTGGACACCGCCGGCCTCTCACTAAATGCGCCGTTGGGCGACGTGCAGTTCGTCGAGCGCGGCGGCCGCCGGGTGGCGTTGCACGGCGCCAACGAGGTCGAAGGTATCGCCAATGTGGTGGCACCGATGGGGGCGTTCAGCCGATCCGATCTCGAACCGGTCGAAGCCGACGAACTCCCCGCCGTTCCGGGCCGCACCGAACGCACCGGCATCCGCCAGGGCGGCTACCCGGTGACCTACGGGGCGAGCTTCGTAGCGGTCATCAGCTTCGGGGACCTCGGCCCGGTCGGGCGCGGGTTGCTCGTCTACGGCCAGTGCGGCGACTCCCGGTCCCCACACCATGTCGACCAGGTCGAGGCCTTCTCGGCCAAAGCCCTCCGTCCCTTGCTGTTCACCGACGACGACATCGCCGCCGATCCTGAGCTGCGCGTCCTGAACGTCGAGGGCTGATCGTGCGTGTCGTCGCTGGCACGTGTCGAGGGCGTCGGCTCCAGGCCCCGCCGGGCACGACAACCCGACCGACGTCGGACCGGGCCCGCGAATCGGTGTTCAACTCATTGCGTTCGCTCGACCCCGAAGCACCGCGCACCGTGCTCGACCTGTTTGCGGGGTCAGGCGCCATGGGCATCGAGGCGTTGTCACGGGGCGCACAACGGGCGGTCTTCGTCGAGTCCGACCGCGTTGCCGCAACGACGATCCGAACCAACTTGGAGGCGTGCGGATTCTCGACGGTGGCCGAGGTGGTGGTCGGACCGGTCGAACGGTTCCTGGCCGGCAGCATCGTGGTGTTCGATCTGGTCATTGCCGATCCGCCCTATGGCTTCGATGAGTGGCCTGAGCTGGCGTCCTCGATCCGAGGTCGGACCCTGGTCGCGGAGTCCGACCGTGCGATCGAGTTGGGCACCGGCTGGGAATTCCTGAGACAACGGGCCCATGGCGGTACCGTGGTAACGATCGCATCGGCGATCGGGCGCGAGCCCGCGGACCCCCAGGAGCGGCTGCAGTGACCGTCGTGCTGTACCCAGGATCGTTCGATCCGATTCACAACGGACACGTCGAGATCGTCGAGACCGCGGCCCGCCTGTTCGATCGGGTGGTGGTGGCTGCCATGCGCAACCCCCAGAAGGGTGAGCCGTTGTTCTCGCTGCAGGACCGTCAGGACCTCATCGAGCAGAGCTTTGCGCACCTCGACAACGTCGAGGTCACCTTGTTTTCCTCGCTGGTGGTCGATCTGGCCAAGCAGGTTGGGGCCCACTTCATCGTCAAGGGTCTCCGGGCGGTGTCGGATTTCGAATCCGAACTCCAGATGGCTCAGATGAACCGGTCGATCTCCGGTGTCGACACGCTGTTCATCCCGACAACCTCATCGCATTCCTTCCTCGCATCGAAGCTGATTCGTGATATCGCACGCTTTGGTGGCAACGTCGACTCGATGGTGCCCAGTTGCGTGGCCACCCGTCTCAAGGAGCGTTACCCGTCGTGAGTGACCACACCGATATCGATCTGACCGTTGATCACCCGGCGGCCCACCGCTCGGAGGAGGCGTTACGCGAGGTCATCGCGTTGATCGAACAGTCTCGTTCCATGCCCATGTCGGCGACGGTCATGGTGAACCGTGACGAGGTGCTCGAACTGCTCGACGAGGCGATCGATTCCTTGCCCGAGGAGCTTCGCTCAGCCCGGTGGCTGCTGAAAGAGCGGGAGGAGTTCCGGGCCAAGGCCCGCCGGGAGGCCGAGGACATCATCGCCGATGCCAGCGCTCGGGTGGCTCGCATGGTGCAGCGCACCGAAGTGGTCAAGGCGGCGGAGTCGCGAGCCCGACAGATCATCGAAGACGCCGAAGCCGAGTCGCGTCACATGATGCGCGAGGCCGAGGACTACTGCGACCAGAAGTTGGCCAGTTTCGAGATCGTGCTCGAACGGTTGACCAAGACGGTGCACGCGGGCCGGCGCAAGCTCGCGGCCACGATCGCCGAAACCGAACTCGGCCCGTCCGAGGAGGACCTGGCGGCCGAAGCGTCGCCGTTCTTCGACGCCGAGTTGGACTGAGCGGACCTGGCGTGTCGGCAGCCGCGCCGTGGCGCGCCCATATCGCGGAGATCCGCCGCCGGGTCGGGGAACGTCGGCCCTTCTCGATGGCGGCTCCGATCGAGGAGGCCGTTGTCGGGTCGAGCCGGGTGGCCGACGAACCCGTGCGAGCCGAATGCGTCCTCGAAAGCGTGTCAGGCGGCATTACCGCCGTCGGCACTGCTCATGCCCGCTGGATCAGTGAGTGCCGGCGATGCCTCGAACCGCTGGGTGGTGACCTCGACGTCGACCTCGACGAGACGTTCGAGGATCATCCGACGCCTGGCGAGACCTATCCGATCGAAGGTGACGCCGTCGATCTGGGGGCGATGGTCCGCGAGGCGCTCTTGTTGGCGCTGCCGTTGGCGCCCGTGTGCGCCGAGGACTGCGCCGGACCTGCGCCGGAAGCGTTCCCAGTGACCGTCGAGTCCGACGAACCCCCTGTGGACCTCCGCTGGGCCGCACTCGACGCACTCCGCGACCAGTGATTCGTGTCGGCGAGGCCGCAACCGGTATCGTCGTGCGTCCCTGAATGACGATCGGTCGAGGATACGACGACGATGGCCGTCCCCAAGAAGAAGATGTCCAAATCGAAGAGCCGGAGCCGTCGGGCCTCCGCCTGGCGCCTCGACGCGCCGGCGCGAAGCGTCTGCCCTCGCTGCGGTTCCTCGAAACTCCCCCATGTGGTCTGCGGCAACTGTGGCTGGTACCACGGCCGCCAGGCGATCGACGTCGACTGAGTCATCGGCGTTGCCAGCGGAAACCCATACCCATCAGGCGCCCCTCGATCGATCGGCCATTTTGGCGATCGTTCGTGACCGCCTGGCCGAGATTCTTGAGGTCGACCCCGATCAGCTGAGCGAAACCTCGAGCTTCCGGGACGACCTCGGGGCCGATTCGATCGCCCTGTACGAGCTCGCCGAGGTGCTCGAGGACGAGTTCGGCGAACGAACTGTTGGGTTTCAGATCGACGACGATGACATGGAAGACCTGCTGACCATCCGAGATACCGTCGACTATGTCCTCAGTCGGCTCCGTTGATTCGAACCGGCTCGCCGCGTTGTCCGAGCTGGCGGACCGGCTCGACCACCGATTCCACTCTGCGTTGGCGCTCGACCTTGCGTTGCGGCACCGGTCATGGTGTTCCGAGCACGGGGGGATCGCGTCGAACGAGCGGCTCGAATTCCTTGGGGATGCGGTGTTGCAAATGGTGATGACCGACCACCTCTACCTGGACGATCCCGACGCGCCCGAGGGTCTGCTGGCGCAGCGACGGGCTGCCCTGGTCAATACCAGGGTCCTGGCCAACGCCGCCCGCTCGATCGAGCTCGGTCCCATGGTGCGCCTGGGCCGAGGCGAGGCCGCCACAGGTGGCGCTGACAAGGACTCGATCTTGGCCGATGCCACCGAGGCGATCATCGGCTCGGTGTATCTGGACGCCGGGATGGACGCTGCCGCCCACGTCGTGCGCCGATTGCTCACGATCCCGCTGGCCGCGCTGGCGGCCGGGGCCGATCCGGGCGACCCCAAGTCACGTTTGCAGGAGACCGCAGCCCGAGCACTGGACCTCGTGCCGCGCTATGCGTTGAGCGACGATGGACCAGACCACGCCAAGGAGTTCACGGCCGAGGTCTTCCTCGGATCGGACCGGTATGGGCACGGTCGGGGACGAACCAAGAAAGACGCCGAGCAGGCGGCCGCAGCGCAAGCGCTGGCCGCGCTGGCCGACAGTTCGCCGCAGCACCGCGCGCCGGATCACCGAGGGAGCACCACGCAATGACCAAGCTCGAGCTACCAGAGATCGACATCCTTCGACGGGACCTCGACAAAGACATTGGGGGCAAGAAGATCAAGCTGGTCGACGCGCCCAGCGCGGCGACGATCAAGCGAGGCGGCACCAAGAAGACGCTCGCCGCGCGCCTCGTCGGCGCGAAATTGGAGAAGGTCCAGCGCAAGGGCGATTGGATTGTGATCCCGATCGACACCGGCGACGTCTTGATGATGCGATTCGGCGAGCGGGCCTACCTGCGTCGCAACCAGGCGAAGGACGCGATGGCCAAGGGCACGGCCGTGGTGGTGACGTTCACCCAGGGCGGTCAGTTGCGGTTGATCGACCCGACGAAGTCGTCGGAATTCTTCGTCACGACCCCGGCCGAGGTCGCCGACATCATTGGTTCGTTCGGTCTGGACCTGGCTGACGAACCGGTCTCGTGGACCAAGTTCGGCAACATGTTGCTGTCGCGTCCAGGCACTCTGAAGTCGGTGTTGATGGATCCGACCATGCTGGTGGGGATCGGCCCGCTGTACTCCGATGAGATCCTGTTCGAGGCCGAACTCCGGTACGACCGCGAACCGAAGTCGCTCACCACCCAGGAGATCCGCCGCCTCTACCGCGCCGCGGTCGAGGTGATCCACGAAGCCCACAAGCACGGTGGTACCACCATCGGCGACGATGGTCTGCTCACGTTGGCGGGCAACCGCGGCGGCGCCACCATCTCGGTGCACGGCCGCGACGGTGACATGAGCCCGCGGGCGCGGGGGCCGATCGTGAAAGCGAAGTTCGGATCCGGCTATACCTACTTCTGCGAACAGACCCAGCGCTGAGGCGTCCGGGCGGGGAGGCGTAGCGCGGTGTTTCTGAAAACCCTGCAGATCAAGGGGTTCAAGTCCTTCGCGGACGCGACCACCCTGCACCTGGAGCCTGGGGTCACCGTGGTGGTCGGCCCGAACGGCTCGGGGAAGTCCAATGTCGTCGACGCCATCGGTTGGGTCCTCGGCGCTCAGGCGCCCTCTGCGGTCCGTTCCCAAAAGATGGACGACGTGATCTTCGCCGGCTCGACCAAGCGGCCGTCGCTCGGACGGGCCGAGGTGGCGCTCACGATCGACAACAGCTCGGGCATGTTGCCGATCGAGTTCACCGAGGTCACGATCACCCGCACGCTGTTCCGCTCCGGTGATTCCGACTACGCCATCAACGGCGTGCCGTGCCGACTGCTCGACATCCAGGAACTGTTGTCGGACAGCGGCGTCGGTCGTCAGCAACATGTGATCGTCAGCCAGGGCCAGATCGACGCCGTGCTCAACGCAAGGCCCGAGGAGCGACGGCTCATCATCGAAGAGGCCGCAGGCGTACTCAAGTACCGGCGTCGCAAAGAAAAAGCCGAACGCCGCCTGTCGTCGACCGAGGCCAACCTGCTGCGGATCCAGGATCTGCTGCGTGAGCTGCGACGCCAGCTGCGGCCGCTCGAACGTCAAGCCGACGCGGCGCGCCGTCATGGCGACGTGTTCGCGGAACTGACCGCGCTCAAAATCCATCTGACCGGACGCGAGGTCGCCCGGCTGACCGCGGCATTGGGTGAGTCGACGCTTCGTCAACGTGAGCTTTCCGAACGTGATCGAACGCTGCGAGCCGAGCTCGGTCGACTCGATGCCCAGGTCATGGAGACCGAGGCCAAGTTGTCGTCGTCGGGTGATCAAGACGTCAGCGATGCGCTGGTGCGTTACGAATCGCTGCGTGAGCGGGCGGTCGGTTTGCGGTCGTTGCTCGAGGAGCGGGCGCGGGGCATCGAACGAGACCGCGACGCCTTCGTGGACCAGGGCGTCGTCGCCAGCCTCGAAGCCGAGGTTGCCCAACGCCAGGGTGAGCTTGCCCAGGTCGACGGCGATGCCGAGCTACTCGACGGCGACCGGATGCGACTGGCGACGGCCGAGGCCGAGCTGGCAGCCGCCCGGACGCAGTTCGATCACGATTGGTCCGAGGGTGTGGCTGCACCGACCGGCGGTGCGGCTGAAGTCCGCGGTGAACTGGCGGCTCTGACCGCCACCCAGGAACGCACCCGCACCGACCTGGAGCGGCTGGCTCGCCAACGCGATCAGCTCGACGTGAAGGTCGATCGGCTCCGGGACGAGGCGGATCGCCTGTCAGGCGAGGCCACGACGTTGCAGAACCAGGAGCAGGGCGTCACCCATGCGGTCACGGCGAGCGCTGCGGCACTGGCCGAACAGGAGAGCCGCTCGCTGGTCGCCACCGCACGCGCCGCATCTGCCGCCGATGAGCACCACCGCTGGTCGGCTCGCTCCGAAGCGTTGGCGGTCGCACTCGACGAAGCTCGCCAACGCGCCGGGGCCAGCCGGTTGGCTGATCTCGAAGGGGTCATCGGCACCTTGCTCGATGTCGTCGAGGTCGACGAGGGTTGGGCCGCTGCGTTCGAGGCAGCCGTCGCCGACGCGCTCGGCGCAGTCGTCGTCGAATCGGCCGCCGTGGCCCGCGCCGCGTTGCAGCGGCTGGTGGCCGGCGAGGTCACGGGGTCGGTGCTGGCGCTCACGTCGGGAGCAGCTGTCGCCGCGGCGCCGTCGGTCGGCACGTTGTTGCGGGGTCATGTCCGTGGCACCCGTCCGGGCGTGGATGGCCTGCTCGACGCCTTGGTCGGTTCGGTCGTCGTCGTCGACGGCGACTGGACGTCCGCCGTCGACGCTGTGTTGGCCCATCCCGACGCGTTGGTCGTGACCCGGTCCGGCGATCGGTTCGGCCGATCAGGGTGGCAGGTCGGTTTGCGCGGCGCGGGAGCCACCGGAGCAGCGTTGACCGAGGCGCAACGACAGGCCGAGATCTCCCGGGTTGCCCACGACGAGGCCGTCGAGTTCGCTCGTCAACACGACCAATCGACCCGGGATCATCGCACCGCAGCCGATGATGCGGTTCGGGCGCACGAACGACACGTCGCCCGGCTGTCGGCGACGACCACCGGTGCACAACGCTCCGTTGCGGACCGTGACGAAGCAATCCAGGAACGGCTCGGATTCGATGCCCACCTCGATGAGTTGTCGCAGCGCGCCGACGCGGAGGGCCTGCGCCGCCAGGCGCTCGAGGGCCGGCTTCCGGCACTCGAAGCGGCCGAAGCGGAGCTGGGGGAGCGGGCTCGGATGATGGCCCAGGCGCGCCGGCAGCTCGATGAACGTGCGACCCAGGTCGGCGCGCTTCGCAACGAAGTCGGCATCAAGGTCGCAGGCATGGATGAGCGTCGCCGGTTCCTGACCGAACGAATCGCCCAGGTCGAGGTTCGGTTGTCCCGCCACGCGGCGGAACGCGCCGAGGCGGCCGAGCGGCGGATCGAGCTGGACGCCCGAGCGATCGTCACCGCAACGCTGCTGGCGTTCGTGAACGATCGGCTCGAGCGCCTCGCCGGAACACTCGAGGTGTTGCGGGCGGCGCGCCTTCGGCAGTCCGAGCAGACCCGAGCGGTGATGGCGTCGCTCGATGACCTGCGGGGTCGGCGCCAAGCCTCCGAGAAGGAACTCGAACAGGTGCGCGAGCGGCTCCAGCGAGCCGAGATCGGCGATGCCGAGACCAAACTCCGGTTGGAGACGGTCACGACGACGTTGCGGGCCGAACTTGACATGGAACCTGAACTCGCCGTGGTCGCCCCGTGCCCTGAGCTCGCCGACGGCACCTCGCCACAAACCCGGCTGCGAGAGCTCGAACGTGACCTTCGGCTGATGGGTCCGATCAACCCGCTGGCGTTGCAGGAGTTCGAGGCGCTGCAAGAACGACACACGTTCCTCGAGAGCCAGCTCGAAGACATCCGCACCACCCGCCGCGAACTTTCCAAGGTGATCAAGGTCGTCGACGAGGAGATCGTGTCGGTCTTCGCGTCCGCCTACGCCGATGTTGCCATCAACTTCACTCACCTCTTCGAGACGCTGTTTCCTGGCGGTCAGGGTTCGCTGACGCTCACTGAGCCCGGTGATCTGCTGAACACCGGCATCGAGATCGAGGCCCGTCCCTCCGGCAAAAACGTCAGGAAGCTGTCGCTGCTGTCCGGCGGCGAACGATCACTCACGGCGTTGGCCTACCTGTTCGCGGTGTTCCGGTCTCGACCGTCGCCGTTCTACGTGATGGATGAGGTCGAAGCGGCGCTCGACGATGTGAACCTGCATCGGTTCCTGCAGCTCGTGGCCGAGTTCCGGTCGACCGCCCAGTTGCTCATCGTCAGCCACCAAAAGCGCACGATGGAGGCCGCCGACGTGTTGTACGGGGTCACCATGGAGCCGGGAGGCTCGTCAAAGGTGTTGTCCGAAAAAGTCGCCTCGTCCTGATCAGGACTTCGTCGTCGTCGTTGTCTTGGCGGAAGGTGCCTGGTCAGCCTCGTTGGCGTCGAGGATGCATTCGGCGACGAAGGTCTCCATCTTGGAGTTGACGGCGTCGGACAGGTCAGCGGAACGCGCTCCCTTGTCGCGGAGCTCACCGAGCACCAGCTCATCGTTGCTCACCCGGTCGAACACGCAGTTCGCCACCGGGCGAGACAGTCCAGCATCGCCTTGTGTGGTGAGAGCGATGAAGTCGGTCCGATTCAGGTCGTCAGCGCCGCAGCCGGCGGCCACCGCGGCGAGCACGCCAACCAAAGCTGAGACCCAAGCCCGTCGTTGTGTCCGCATGGGTGGGAAATGTAGCCGGGTGCTCAGGGCAGCCGTTGGGTCCAGATCATCGAACCGACTGAGGCCAGCGCCATGCCGGCAAATGCCCAGGCCACGAACTTCCAGGTCAGTTCGCGCTGTTCCTCTTCGTAGCCGACCGAGTCGCCCAGCCGCTCGTAGACCTGGGTGAGGTCCTCGGCGGACGCGGCTTCGAACGACTTGCCGCCGGTGCCTTCCGCCACGTTGGCCAGCGCCTCGCGGTTCACCGCCACGGTGATCCGATCGTTGACACCGTCGCCATCGATGTCAGCCTCGATGAACCCGTCGGGTGTGCCGTAGGCGATGGTGTACACCGGCACGCCGGCGGCCTTGGCCGGTTCGATGGCGTTCTCGGTGGGGGTGGGCTGGCCGTCGGGGTCGGTGGGGTAGGTGTTCTCGCCGTCGGAGAGCAGCACCACAATGGCCGGCGGCCGTTTGCCGTCGGCGTCGTCGGGCAGCGCCTTGATGGCCTGCACGGACTGTTCGACCGCTCCGACGATGGCGGTACCCTCGCCCAGATCGAGACGCTGGATGGCGCGCACTACGGCTTGGCGATCGGTGGTCGGCGCCACATCGAGCGAGACGTTGCGGTTGAACGACACCAGGCCGAGTTGCAGGTTTTCGGGGACCTGCTGCACGAAAGTCACCGCGGCGGCCTTGGCGGCTTCGATCCGGCTCGGTTGAACGTCCTCGGCCTGCATCGACAGTGACGTGTCGATGGCCAGCAAGATCGTCGAGCGCTCCTTGGCGACGCGCACCGTGCCAACTGGCTGAG
>Ga0105046_10015435_pt1 | contig 11741 bp, 11 predicted proteins | sample MAT03_FD_78385 | JGI IMG/M metagenome (GOLD analysis project Ga0105046, IMG submission 78385) | Freshwater microbial communities from Lake Fryxell liftoff mats and glacier meltwater in Antarctica - MAT-03 (megahit assembly) | ecosystem: Environmental > Aquatic > Freshwater > Ice > Liftoff...
GCGGTATCAACCCCATCGGTATGAATGCTGACATTGAGTTCGCGCGCCAGCGGGCTGAGTTCGATGATCACATTATCGACCAACGTTGCCAGTTCAGTCGGCTTGCGTTCTAACGTCAGCCCATTTTCCATCCGCGAGACATCGAGCAGCGAATCGACGCGGCTGAGCAGTTTGCGGATCGCACGCCGTGCCGCATCGGTCGTCGATTCAACGGCGGGGCGGAAATCAGCATCTTTTGGCACCAGTTCAGTCAGCAATTTGAGGCTGATCGTGACAGCCGTGAGCGGGCTGCGCAGGTCGTGCACGAGCATTCGGCTGACATCCTCGCGCGTTTGTTCGAGTCGATACGGCTCGGTTTCATCGTAAAAGACCAGCAGCGCGCCGAGCGGCTGTAAATCTGTGCTGGTTACGACAATGACCTGACGCTGCACGCGCACCGCGCTGCCGTTCACGTCCAACAAATAGGCGCTTGGCGCACGTTCCGTCCATGTCTCCGCCGAGCGCAGTTCTTTGACGATGCGCCGAATTTCGTTTTCGCTGGCAAAACCGAAACGATGCGCCAGATCGAGGTTCGGGCTTTCAAGTAAGTCTTCGACCGATTCATTGAGCAGCAAATCTGGCGCGAGACCGAGTAGTTGAATCGCAGCGTTTGCCATTGTGACCACGCCGCTGCGGTCGATCAACACCAGCCCCTCTTTCATCGCGTTCAAAATCACCTGTAAACGATGTAATGCTTCGGCAACCCGCTTGAACAAACGCGCGTTGTCGATGGCAATCACCGCTTGATTGCTGAGCTGGGTGGCGAAATGCAAATCTTCGTCGTTGAGCGCGTTGGGGTCGTCGTTCTCCAGCGTGATCGCGCCGACCACCAACCCGGCACGAATGATCGGGATCGATAATTGCGCGCGCGTGCTGGGATGAATCGGCACATAGTCGAGATCGGTGAGCGCGTCGCGCGTCAGCGATGGTTTGCCAGATTCGATAACGCGTTTGGTGATTCCTGAAAGCGCCCGCGCGGGATTGGCAAACGCACTATCGGGAAAGCCGACCGTGATGAGCTTTTCAATATTCTGCATCGAATCGACCAGCACGATACCGCCGACCTGCGTCGATGTCGCGTCCATTGCATGATTGAGCACAAGTTTGCAGATTTGATCGAGGTCGATGGTCGCGGTCAGCTCATGCCCAATCGCCGCAAGCGCGAGCAGTTGACCGACACGTCGTTCGAGTGCTTCATCTGTAATGGCATACAGACGCGCATTGCTCATCGCTTGCGCGACTTGGGTGGCGAAAGTACGCAGCAGTTCAATGTGTTCGGGCGCGAAGGTTTGTGCATTGTCGTAATACAACACCAAAACACCTAAGCCGACCCCGCCAACCGCGAGCGGCAGTTCGATCCATGCCTGTTTATTTTCGTGCGCCATCATGGCACGCAAATGTGCAGCGTTGGCGTCGCCGTTTAGAGTCATCGCCCATGCCGCCGCATTTTCAACACACAGGGGCAGCGTGATCGCCAGGTCATTTTTGCGCGTCGAACTCATCAAGTGTGGATCGGGCGGGTCTGAGAAAAAGCGGTCGCTCAAGCCGAAACTGCGGACTAATGCCAGTGCAGACTTATGATCATCCCAGAATAGATACACGGCAGAACCCGTCACACCGGGGGATAAAAGCGCCGTCGATTCGATGACGGTGGTCAACACTTTTTCCGGCGATAGCGTTCCAGTCAGTTGAGTCAAAATGCTGTTCAGTGTCATCAATTCTTGCAGACGCACTGATTGATCCTGCGATGCTGGCACGACAGGCAGTTCATTGGTGGTCGTCTTGCCGCGTCCAGATAAAAATCGCGTTTTCAAGCCGCTGCCCTTTCGTGCATACCATCAAGCGGGAGACCTGCAAAAGGATTGTAACGCATCCTTTATGCAGCGGGTGCAAATGGTAGCGCAAAGGCGATACATGCACCAGAGAGCGGCGATTCTTTTTCCACCCAAATTTCGCCACCATGTGCTTCGATGGCGAGACGGCAAAATGTCAAACCGAGACCGCTGCCGCGCGAACCGCGCACGGGTAGATTGTTCTTGACCTGACGGAAATATCCGAAAATCGCCTTATGTTCAGATACGGCGATCCCATTGCCACTATCTGCCACACTGAAAATCATACGATCCACACGGCGGAGCGACGGCTTGGCGCTCAAGATCACCGTACCGCCAGTAGGGGTATAACGCAGCGCATTATCTAACAAATTGATCAGCATACGGCGAATCAAGCGCTCGTCAATGAAGAGCGAGCGTAAGTCATCGGGAACATCGACTTTGATTGTGATATCCGCCGCTTCAAACCCACTCCTCAGCGCTTCAAATGCCGATTGCGCCAGCCAAATGGGAGAGACAATCGTTGGGTTCAAGGGCAGTTCGCGCGATTCGAGATTGGCGATCTCCATAACGCTATCCACAAGTTCGATCAACTTGGCGGCGCTGTCGGTGGAGATGCTGAGCAGTTTTTGAAGGTCGATGCGGCGCGCTTCGAGATTCGGTTCGCGTAAATCGCTGAGAGCGACATCCAGCCCGACCATGATCGATGCTAAAGGTCCACGCAAGTCGTGGATTGTCATATTGACGATGTCTTGACGATATTCTTCAAGCTGCTTTTGTTCGGTGACATCACGCAGCACGAGCAAACGCCCGACAATGGTATGGTGCTCGTCCATGACGGGCGATCCGATTTCTTCGATATAAATCGTCTTGGTATCGGTCACGCGCATGAACTCACGTTTGGTGATGCGGCTGGGCTGGGTGCGCAGTTGGCGCGCCAGTTCGATCAACTGTGAACGCGAATAGCCGATTCCTTGCGACTTGCCTTCATCCATGAACTGAAAAATCATGCTGACAAAGTTGCGATTGATCATATCGTCGCGTTGAATACCGAGCAGTCGTTCTGCCGATGGGTTGATTTCGACCAGTTTGCCTTCGCGGTCGAGCAGCAGCACGCCATCACGCGTCGATTGTAAAATCGCACTCATGCGGTCGTGGTCGAGCCGAATCTGTTCCTGAAGCTGGGCTTTTTCCATACTGCTGCCCGCTTGCACCGCCAGCAGTTCAAGCGCATCGAGATCACGTTTGCGTAAGCGTCGATGTTCGTTGAACGAGACGACCAGCACGGCGTTGAGCGAATGTTCGCCGCGAATAGGAATGCTGATAAACGTGAGCGGCGGCATGTCATCATGTTTGATATCGAGCGGCACGCTGATGGGCAGCGTATGGTGCGTAATTTGAATTTCACCAGTGCGTGCAGCGCGCAGACTTTCGTGCGACGGAAAAAGCTGGTTCAGGCTCGTTTGCACGCTGGTAGTCGGCTTTAGTTCGTCAGCCGCCGCGTTATAATGAAAGATTGCCGCGTCGCGTGCTGCCAGCATCTGACACGCGGTTTCACGAATCGCGAATTCGACATCTGCCAATCCAATCGCTTTGCTGGTACGCATGGTCAGGTATTGCAAACTGCTCAACATTTCGATGCGATGGCGGTGTTCTTCGATCAAACGATTATTTTCAATGGCGATCACCGTGTGACCCGCCAAATGCACTAAGAAATTTTGTTCGTCGTCGCGGAAATAAGTGGGCTGTACGCTTTCAACCGTCAAAATGCCGATCACGGCTTCGGTGTCGATCAACGGCACGGCAAGAATCGACCGCCCTTCGGACATATCGTACGCCTTCTTATGATCGTGGTGCGAATCATCAATGCGAACAGGCGCGCGGTTGCGCAGCACCTCGCCGAAAATGCCGTCGTCACGTCCACGTGTGCGGTAAGATTTATGCGCCGCATTTTCGCCGCTTCGTCTGCCCGTCACCAACCATGATGACCCCGATTCGGTGATCGTCGCTAGTGTTGCACGATCGGCGACCGTGATACGCAGCGCGATTTCCAACATGTTGTTGACAATTTCCTCAAAACCGAGCGCACCCGATAGTTGACGCGCAATATCTTCGACCAACGACAATTCTTCCAGTCGGTTGATCAAGGCTTGCTGTGCGCGTATAAACGATTCGTTTACCGCTGGTATTTCGTGGGCGCGCGGCGCAGCAGGTTTTGTCGTAAAGTCATCATTGTTCACCGTCATATTTGTATCCTGCTCCGGTGATGGGAGATGTTCATCATCACTTTCAAGGTGGTCATTGGTCGTCGTCATGATTTACACCGGAACAGCTTTCGTTGGCGCTTCCGTTGTCATCTGTAGCTTCGTTAATTGTACAGCAAGGTTTACGCGATTCGATGACCCTACCATAGTCATAACCACGTCTAAACTAATTACTAACCCAAGCAACCACCAGAAAATAAATGTGAAGCGATCATAAAGCGTGATTGCGTCGCCCAATCCAAAAAAGGCGTGCGCCAACAAGCCAGCGCCGATGCCAGCGGCTAATTTATGCCCACTTCGAAATGCTTTTACAAGTCGCCAAATGGTTACTATGTACAGCACGCACAGCACTGCGACGCCAGGAATGCCCATATCTGCACCCATTTGTATCCATTCGTTGTGCGCGTGCGGCAAAACGGCGGTTTCGTAACCCGGCACCGGGTAAAGCGCTCGTACCGCACGGCTTCGATATTGATTGAGACCTATGCCTGTGAGTGGATAATCGAGCGTGATATCTATTCCGGCTTGCCAGATAAAAATACGTGCCGAAAAGCTGTCTTCGTCACGCAGGGCAGCCTGCGCCGCAATCGGGTTAAAAATACCGCTCAAAATGACGAGCTGCGCCGCCAGCACGACTGCTAAACCGACCCATGCACCCACGCGCGCGCGTCCTGGCGGGTACAGCGCCCAGACCAGGATCGTCATTGCACCGATGACACCAAAAATTGCGAATCGGCTTTGACCGAGAAACAAGGCGAGCGCTATCACACCGAATGTTAGCAGCGCCAGCCAGCCGCGCCGCCGGCGCGCGCGTAAATCGATGATCGCTATCGCGGCGGATAGTGGACACAACCATGTGAGCGCTCCGGCAATCTCGTTCACGTTGAAGCCAGTGCCGAACGTATTTTGCATAAACTCCCAGCCGGGTGGCGGGGGCAGTAAATCGATCACACCCTGTAACTGAATCGATTTACTCGTCCACTGCGAATACAACAGCGCGATGACACCGACTCCGAGCGCAAGCACGATGGTCGCCGTTATCAGCGTCGTCAATCCGCGTTCGCCGCCGCGCATGACGCGCTCGGCAAAACTGGTCGCCAACAGCGCACCCGCCAGCGGGCGTCCAACAATCCACAGCCCCCAGGTCATGGGTGCAAGCACAATATTGATCAGCATGAGCGCTAGCAGCACGATGATGACCCCGTTGAGCGGTGATGGCGCGAGCAAGCGGCGGGTTGTCAACACGCGCGCGATCAAAACAGGCAGCATCAACCACAACGTATGCACGCGGTTGATGTCTGGTGTCCAGAATGCCGCAAGCATGATGAACAGCGCGATTGGTTCGAGCCACAAAATGCTCCGAAATATCATTTTCACATTCAAACACTCATCGATAAAAGATGTTAAGAATGCAGATAGAACGCCAGAAATAACCTTTTTACATTCTGTGGATCAGTAATTGCACACCTGATTCACACGATTTCCAGCGCATAATAACATTTATATGGGTTCTTTTGCGAAAAATAGTGCTGAATGCCGCTTGACAATCAGCTTATGATAGAAAGTTTAACGTTAAGGCGCTATTCTTGATGGTATACCAAGTAATTGAAATTTGCTGCGCTACGTGGTACTCTGAATAACGAGTAGTTACACGTTGTCAGACATGCAATTGCTAAGATATTTACGCATATGGAGTATCAAGGATATGTCATTTCCATTTCGAGATAGTGTATTGAATGTGTCGCTTGAATCTTTCCGTGAAAAGTCAAAAAGCAAAAAAGTGATATTATTGTATCCATGGACAAACTATCGCAACTTATTTTTGACATATTTTCTATCGAATGCACGTGATGGTTTGTTGTACTATCGAATCGCCGCCGATCAAAATACGATCAGTGCCTGGTTATATGGATTAGTCTCAGAATTTGAACACGTATTGGGCAAGTTCGGCACGCGCCTGCGCGATATGCTGCCCACTGGCGATCCGGTATCGATGGGCAAAGCGCTGGCGGCTGATTTGGCGCTGCTCAAGCTTGACCCGATCACGCTGTATATTGACGAACTTGACCGTGTTCCGATGGATGAGGATTTCAACAAGTTCATGGCCGCGCTGGTCAAAAACCTGCCAGAAAAAGTCCAAATTGCTTTCAGCAGTCGCCTTTTGATGTACCAACCGTGGATCGATATGGTCACGCGCGGCGAAGCCGTCGTACTGGGTACTGAATATCGACGCAATGATGTCATGTTCACCGTTGAAACAAGCCCGCACCCACAGCTCGAGGTGTACGCGCTCGGTCGTGGTCATGCGCTCGTTAATGGGCAGCAGGTTACCAACTGGGACGGCGCGCTGCCGCGCAATCTGTTTTTCTTCTTCATCGATCATCCATTGGTGACACGTGACGAGATTTTTCAGTCGTTTTGGCCCGAACTCAACGTTAAAGAAGCGACCAATGTTTTTCATGTGACCAAGCGTAAAATTACCGAACGTGTGAGCGCCAAAATCGCCGACGGCGGTAATTACGAATTGACCCAATACAACGCGGGGTTTTATTTACCATCCGACAAAATGGTTCGCCATTATGATGTCGAAGATTTTATCGATGCGGTCGAACGCGCCATCAGCGCCGACGATTTACATCAGATGACGCATTATCACATGCGCGCCATCGACATCTATAAAGCGCCGTTTTTGCAAACCATCGAAATGTCATGGGTGGTGCAGCGCCGCGAAGAACTACGCAGTTTATACGCCAAATCGTTGATCGGTATGGGCAAGATCGTCAAGCTGCGCGGCGAAATGGACAGCGCTTTTGGCTTCTTCAACCGCGCGCTTAAAGAAGTGCCAGAACGTGAAGATGTACACCGCGATGTCATGGAAATATTGATGAGCGTAGGTAAATACCAGGAAGCGCGCGATCAATACGATCATTTGGAAACCATGTTGAAAGACCGTCTCAACATTGATCCATCGCGCGAAACCCGCGAGATGAAAGACCAAATCGACCGCGAGATGACGTAATTCGATTTGATAATCCGCGCAAAAAAGCGCAGAATTCTGCGCTTTTTTTATTGCCGTGTGTCGGCATAATGCCACACAGGGGCAAATCCACGCCATGCCATAAGATCGTTGCTCGTGCAAAATGTCGCGTCTTGTGAATCGCTGCTGACGAACATGCCGACCATACGCGAATCGAACAGCCATCCACCACTGAGTAACGGCATATGTGCATCCTCGATCACGCTCGCCCCGATCACAGCGCCGGGTATGCTCCAGTAAATCACGATCAAACGCTGCGTGGCTGGGCTATCTTGATCAACCCATACACAATCGGGCGTACCCAGTCGCGCGACCAATGCATAGAGCGGTAGATCAATCGTCAGGCGGATGACGCCAACCCGCCCCATCGACGGCTGAATCAACCCGGCGAGCGAATCATCTCCACTTTGTGCCAAAAAATTGACCTGTGACCCGCTCACCAGTGCGCCGCGTATCAGCGACGATATGTGATCGCTCAACAAATACGGCGCGCGGTCGAAACGCGTCTCACCCGGCGTCATGCCAGCGAAACAGGGAAGCGCGCATACCTCGAATCCAAATGCCTCCCAATAGGGTGGATCGGCGCGCGGCGGATCGGTCTGAATCGAGGGCATAATCGCGCACAGACAGCCCGCGGCAATCGCTATCCACGCGCCAAAACGCGCGGCAAGGTGCGTAAACGGCATACTTTTCACCCGTCTTTCGCGCTATCATACCTGGCAATATAGCGATTGTATTGTAATGGTCTGGAGAATAGTACTCGATGGCAGCCCGTACCGAACGCAGACCACGCCGCGCCGCGCCTGACGCGCGTCCGCGCACCCCGCCCGAACATGTTGGCATGTCAATCGCGGCGGTGCTGCTGGCGCTCGGTGGGTGGGTCGGTTTGTATTTGCTCGTCACCACCGAACGCCCGTATGCAGGTCCGCGCTGGTTATTTTTCGTGCTGCTGCACATCGCTGTGACAGGCACAGTACTGCCGCTCGTGCGCTATCTCAATTTGCGCTTCACGCCCACGTCGCGTCCGCTCCCGCCCAGCGGAGTCATTGTGCGCCAAAGTGTCTGGGTCGGCTTGCTCGTGATCACCTGTGCATGGCTGCAAATTCCGCGCGCGCTGAATTGGGGGATCGGATTTTTCATCGCATTGGCTTTCGTCGTCGTCGAGGTATTTCTGCGCTTGCGCGAAAACGCCGACCCAGATGACGACGATTGATTATTTCAAGCCTGCCGCCGCTTTGCGCAGATTACGTACATCCCACAAACCACCGAGTGCGGTCGATGTCAGCACTGACAGACGTAACAGCCGCGCTTCATCGTCTTCGTTAAATTCACCTTCGATTTTGTCCGAAAGCTGCAACAAGCCCCAATTTGTGCCGTCTTCGTCATTGAGCGGAGCGGCGGGTGTATGCTGGATTCGGTGCCGAAATTTTTCCATTCGGGATGTGCTTCAAGTTCCGCTCCCGTCATGCGGATCGCGCGATTGTATTGTGTCGCCTACCCATGCGAGCCGTAACCCGTGGCGGACGTGGCGTAATCTGCCCACGCCGCGTATTTGGACGAGAGCGAAAACACCTTACGAACTGAACTCCAATCGCCTTGCACGATGATGGCAGCGGCGGCTTGATGTGCGCCGATCAGCATCCGTGCGAGTTCGACGACATTGCTTAGGACCCGGTTGGCGCTTTGGGCGAAGGCTTCATCGATAGCATCGGGGTTGGGAATAACCGGGTTGCGCGTCGCGCCGATGATCGAATTGTGATAGACGTTGAAATCGCTCACGTTAATCTGTCCTTTCGTGGGCAGTCGAGATGACAACAGCGTAGCACCGCTGCTGAACTGGGTTGATCGGCAAAAAGGATAGGCATCGACCTGCCTGTTATTCTGCTGCTGTTTCTTCTTCGCCTTCTTTTTGTTTCCAAATTTCGCTGGCAATATCGATGTATAAACGCCCCTCAAGGTGATCGATCTCGTGCTGAAACACGCGCGCCAGCCATTCTTTCGCCTTCAAACGGAACGGCTTGCCGAAGCGGTCTTGTCCGGTCACGATCACGTTGACATGACGATCGACTGATCCGTAATAGCCGGGAATGGATAGGCACGCTTCGACACCATCGACGATATCGCGGCTGGCTTTCAAAAGCTCTGGGTTGGCGACGACATAGACGACACCCGCAAGGTCGCCATATTCTTCCTTACTGTCGTCGTCATCGGGCAAACGCACGACGATCACGCGCTGGCTGACGTTGACTTGTGGTGCAGCCAAGCCAACGCCCGGCGCGTCGATCACCGTTTCGATCATATCATCGACTAATTTTTGAAATGACGCCCCAAAATCGGTGACTTTGACGGCGCGTTTACGCAGAATAGGGTTATCCAACCCGACAATGGTACGGATGCTCATGAATCGTTCTCTTGCTTAATGGGTTACCGAATTATTGCGCTAGTATACCCGAAATTTCCCCGAAATTTAACGAGAAGGGGCAGCGTGCCATCAGCATCAGCACGCCGCCCCTTTATTACTGATGCGTATCGTTCTCTTCGACGAGCCGCCTGTTTTGTCGGGGAATGCCGATCAAGAGTGCTACGGGTCCCGCTAACAGCGCCCACATCGCCGTTGTTAAGCCGAACGCGGTGGCGACCGCGCCCAGGATGAGCGGCATAATGCCGTTGAAGACAGTGAACAAATTGCCAAGCGTGGTCTCTGTGCCACTGCGTCCAATCAGCGCGGTATACGCGCCCGCTTGCAAGACCGAATACCAGCCAGCATTGAGGATGCCGACGATACCAGGTAATATCAACTTGACAGGTATGGATGGGATAAGCAGAAACAACGGAAACACGATTAGGTTGGCGAGCGCGCTGTAACGTAAATACGTTAATCCCGGCACCCGTTCGAGCAAGCGAATAATCGCCACATCACCGATCAAGCCGACGCATGTCCAGACCGACGAATGCGCCAGACGCGGGATACAACAAAATTTCGGTGATCAACAAGATGTTAAAGCTTGGCGTGAAGGCGAAGGCGAACAGCGAAAGTGTAAACACAATGCCGCCCATGATGACCAACTGTTTGCGGTAGCCCATCGTGGAAAAAATGCCCCACAACGGCTCGATCAAGCCGGATGTCAGCGTGGGTAAGCCGATCAAAATGCCGATTTGCGTATAACTCAACCCTAAATCGGCGCGCATCAGCGGCCACGCTGCTTCGCGCGTGCCAAACGCGAACTCATCCAAAAATGTGATTACCAGCATGACCATCATCAACGAGCCGACGCTGCGAAAGCGACGGCGTAAGACCCTATACATCTGCAATGCTCCATGAGGTTGTACAGGCGATGCGATTGGTCGCCCAGAAAAATGAATATGGACACGACCAGGAATCAAAAATCGCCGTGCGATGGAATCGCACAGCGTTGAAACAGGCGTATTCAGTTATGCCGTGAGCGCGTTAGCTGCGACTACGGCATCGGGGCAGGGTGTGTTGTGTCTGAGTCGTGTCCATGAACATAAGTATATGATGAACGTCCTCGCGTACAAGCAGTTTTTTTAAACCTTTTTCATCACTTAACCCATCTAGTCACCCCTCTGATGGCGTACTCTCAAGTGCCTGAACATTGTAGAGAAGCGCGCCTCCGCGATGAACAGGTATTGACTGTAAACAATTGGTTCATCTAAGGAGCACGATAAACATGGCTATTTCCCGTCGTTCATTTCTGAAGGGCAGCGCGCTCGCAGGCGCGAGTGCAGTCGGTATTTTCAATGCGGTTTACGGTTTCAGCCGCGTGTTGGGTCAAGAGATGGCTGCAAATGATGATACACAAACCATCATCAATGTTGCATCGACGGCGGAACTGTTCGCCACGACGCACTATCTGGCGGCGATCAACAATGCCGAAGCGCTGGGCTTCAGCGATGCAGAACTGGCGTACATGAAGGCAGCATTCATCGCGGAACAAGACCACCTTGAACTGCTCGTGAGCCTGGGCGCGACCCCCGTCGTGACCGAATTCTATGTCCCCGAAACCTTGTTCAGCGATCGCGCCGTGTTCGCCGCGACGACTGAAGTTGCCGAAACCGCGTTCATCGCTGCATACCTCGCCGCGACCCGCATTTGGGCAGAAGGCGGCGCGGAAACTGCGCCGTTCGCCGTCACCGCAGCGCAAATCGCTGTCACCGAAGGTGAACACCGCGCGTTCGTCCGTGAAATTGGTATGCTCCCCTCGAGCAACCAGAGCTATGCTCAATACCTGATCCGCAACGTCAGCGACGCCGTGCCGGTGTTGCAGCCGTTCCTGGATGGTTCGGGCGACGGCTTCGTGGGTCCAGTTGCGCCCCCGACCGAAGACGACATCGCCGCGATCCGCGCCGAAAGCGAAGCCCTGGGTTACGACAATCTGGGTGTGCCGTTCGCGGCGATGTAATTCGTACCTTTGTAAGCAGAACGGTATCCCGTTTGGGATACCGTTTTTGATTCCAGCTTATTCGAGTTCGCTGTCGCGGCGCGCGCGCGGGATATTCGGCGGACGGATGCCATCGCGGGGTGCGATCGGCGGCGGCGATGACGGCGCA